>Ga0307372_10001662_pt1 | contig 38373 bp, 41 predicted proteins | sample OX1MG_FD_202533 | JGI IMG/M metagenome (GOLD analysis project Ga0307372, IMG submission 202533) | Soil microbial communities from Risofladan, Vaasa, Finland - OX-1 | ecosystem: Environmental > Terrestrial > Soil > Coastal area > Acid sulfate soil | place: Finland: Risofladan, Vaasa | collected...
CATGATGCGGTAGATTTAATGTGAACATGCGCATCATGATGTTGCAGATGGCCGAGCAACCCGAGCGCCTTCTCGAGCTATTGTCGGACGCCAACCCCTGGTGGGAACAAGGGTCTGTACCCGATGCTCTCGCTCCGCCTTATCGACGACGCGACTTCTTCGTCATTCGGAACAAACTGCAGGACAAGCCCATCACAGCTCTAGCTGGTCCTCGCCAGGTCGGCAAGACCACGCTCATGTATCAGCTGATAAAGGACCTGCTTGCTCAGGGGACGGATCCCAAGCGAATCCTCTTCGTCAGCTTCGACCTTCCGGGCTTGGGTCTATACAGCCCGCAGCCCTTGAATGACGCCATTCGCGGGTTTGAGGAGCGGATCCTTCGCGAGCCTCTCCGAACCGCCGGTCAGCCGGTCTATGTATTCCTCGACGAGATCACAAAGCTCCCCAACTGGCATCGTGATCTCAAAGGATGGTACGACTTTCACTTCCCCCTCCAGTTCCTCGTGTCATCTAGCTCCAATTCGGAACTCCAGTCCGGGGCGTCGGAGAGCCTGACTGGAAGAGTGACGATTCAGCTGCTCCTCACGTGGAAGTTTGTCGACGTGATGTCGCTTAGGACCGGAGATTACCGGGCGAACGACGAATATCTTCAAGCCCGATCCGAACTGGAAATTGCCCTGAGAAAGCGAGATGCCTCAGGTCTTTTCAAGCGGCTTAAGCGCATTAGGCCGCGCCCGACGCGGAGACGAATCGCCCTCAAGGCGGCTCTCGAATGGTATCTCCTGGTTGACGGCTATCCCGAGCTGATTCAATCGGATGACGCTGGGCGGTGCGCCCGTCGTCTCGACGACTACGTGAAGTTGACCCTCGCACACGATTTGTACCGATTTCACCGGATTCGATCGAGCACACGTGTCCTTGAGGACCTACTGAGTCTCATCGCCGGTCAGAGCGGTGGGTTGGCGAATCACCGGAAGCTTTCCGAGCCACTTGGCCTGGATGAAAGGACGTTGTCGGAATATCTCGACTATCTCGAGGGTGCATTCATGATTTCTAGAGCCTACTTCTACTCTCGAAGGCGGGACACTCGCCTTCGGAAGCAACGAAAGATTTACATTCCCAACCCCGGGCTCCTCAACGTACTTCGAGGCCGGGTCGATGCGTCGATGTTTACGAATTCCATCGAGATGGGTCAGCTCGTGGAATCGGTTGTCCACGGCTATGCAAAGAGACTTGCATTCAATCTATCGCCGGGCCCCTTACCCCCGGTCTACTATTGGCGCGACAGACACGATCATGAGGTGGATGTGCTGATCGAGTACCAAGGAGAGCCCCTCCCCATTGAGGTAAAGTATCGAACCGACCCGAAACGAGACCTCGAAGGAATGCACCATTTCATCGAGGAAAAGCGGCCCCCCTTCGGGGTGGTCGTCACTCGTGATCTGCTGGAGTACGAACCCCCGATTCTATTTGTTCCGTTGGTTGACTTCTTGATGCTCGCGTAGCCGTGACCAAACACTGAGGGAGTTATCGCTCCCGCGAAGTCAGGAGCGTGTCGCGCTACGTGAATGGGTGTACAGATAGACCGTTCGGTTGCGCGTAACCAGCGGTAACCAGGGAGTTTCCGCGTGCGTTACGCGGCCGGATCGGAGGTAGGAATGTGGACCATCAGCGATGATGCCTAGCGACGGTCCGCTTCGAGATACGTAACTTACGGACCATGGGATCGCCCGTGACCCGCCCCCGAGGCATCAACGGGCCCGGTCTCGCGAACAGAGACGCCCGGGACGGAGTCGAGGATCGGGATTCGTGGTCTCCCCGCTTGGATAACTGCTCGGGGGCGACGCCTCGCGGATGGGAGGCTGGTCGATTCGGAATCCCGTGAGGGGAGCCAGAGCATACTGCGCTCATTACCCGATGAGACTCATCCTCAGGAGGACCACAAAACGCGTGTCAGAAACTCGATAGACTTGGTCGACGGGAAGGCCCTTACCCCGACGGACTCAACGTTTGCAGCCTTCCTTCAGTCCACAGGGGATTCGGGACCTTGCTGTGAGGCATGAGAAGAGCACTCCTCTCGGATGTTCAAAACGGGTGGGTTTCGGTCGCCTCACCGAGTAGGCGCGCCTGAAGCCCTCCCTTGGGAGCTAGCGTAGCCTTACTCCGGCTCAACGGAGTGAACGTTTCCATGCCCCAGGAACCCGGGAGGTGTAGGTCACTTTGCTCGCTCCGAGAAAAGTGGCGAAGCGGGTGATCGTCTCTCCGACCTGGGAGGCGACCTCCCGGTCGCGGGGCGCATCAGGTTCAGCATGGACCGCATTGACAAGGAGTTCCCCACGCGCTCTGTCGAGCCGCGGGTCAATTCGGCCGATGAGTCTCTCCCCCCAGAGGATGGGAAGCACGTAGGTCCCGTACTTTCGCTTCTCCTGAGGCAGGAACTGCTCGCGGACGTAGTCGAAGCCGAACAACCTACTCGTTCTGGGTGTGCTGCAGATCAGGTTGTCGAACGGGGGAAGCAAGGACATGCGAGGACGCCAGGCTGCACTACCCATCGATTCGAGGAGGGGAACGTCCCGATCGTGGATGTAGCGCTCGTCCCTCGTACTCAACCCCGCAACGGTTACTCGATGTATCGTGGATTCGTCCTGAAGGCGTTGCAACGTCGCTCTCAGGTTCTGATATCGGCCGCGGACGAAGTAGTAATGGATCTCAGAGGGGGTGGCGGCACCCAGGGCTCGGATGGCCCTCTGAGCGGCCTCGCGCTCGAATGCCTCGTCCGACAATTCAGTTCGGTCCACCCAACGAGGGAGGAACGGCTCGGAAAGGCCCCAGACATTCTGGTTTCCCCGGTGGCCGACCACCATCACCTTTCCGCTCATCAACAGGTGGAATAGCATGAGAGAGACATCGGTCCCGAAGGTCCATTGGCCCCCACTCCACTTTCTTCGAGGAGTGTCCTTGAAGCCACTCAGTTGCAGCGGTCCCTTCCTGAGCTCATTCAGCACCTTCTTGCGGAGTTCTGAATGCTCGGCGAGGAATCTCTTGGCCTGTGCCCTCGGCGTCTCCCAGGAGCTGGACAGGGATTGGGGATATCTGCTCATGAGCGAGTAGTAGAGGGGATAGTCTTCGGTCAGGACGATAGACGCGACCGGCGTCCAGTGCTGGAAGAGCTTCTTCTCCTTCCACAGGAGTCGATCCAAATCCGATGGCCGGAAATCGCCGAGCCTGCACCAGAGCGAGATGAGGTGGGACGGCGCGACGATGCTAATCGGGTCCCATTGAACGTAGGCGAGGTCCCGAATCACGGAAAGGATCGCGCTAGGCGTAGGTCGCGGGATCAATTTCCCGGCAAGGTGCTGCTTCGTGACGGCCAAGCGCCGGAGGGACTTCAGTGAGGTAGTGAGGCGCTCTCGGCTCATCGTAGCCTGACTCCCAGAGGGAGCTCAGCAGTAGGGATACAACTTTCGAGTAGGTCCCCTTGCGGCTCGAGGTAAATGCCGGACTGTGCCTGGCAACCGTTAGTCGGGGCGAATGTCGCCGGGAGGTGCCCGGAGCCATAGGTTCGCTATCTCTGCGCGCGCCGGACGGGTGGGGATCTGCCCGGAATCGCCGGCTTCTATGGCCCGCGGCAGTGCCCTAGCCGGGCGGGACAAAGAATTCGATCCAGATGCCGTTCGGATCTTGGATGTACGCCCATCGGTGTTCCGGGTCTTGCATCTCGAGAACAGCGGGGTACCCGGCCTTCTTGGCCTCCTCGAGCACGCCGTCCAGATCTTTCACCTCGAAACCGAGGTGGTCTAGCCCCTCCCCAACCTCATACCTCGTGTCGAACCGGTTTCCCGGCGGATAGTAGTTCAGCTCTAGCTGATGGCCGCCCGGCTCCCTCATGAGAATCACGACATTGCCCTTCGTGGAGTGCTGCGTAAACCGCGCCACCTCCATCATCCCCAGGACGCTCGTGTAGAACTTGACCGACTCCTCCAGGTCCTTCACCCGGATGCCCGTGTACCCAAACTTCACGTCCATGTCGATGGCCCACTTCGTAGGTCCACAGGGGGTAAAGAAGCTATTCGGGACTGACTCGGCAGCATTCAGCCAGACGGGTACAGTAGCCGCTCAACCACGCCAGGCGGAACGAGACGAAAGATCCAAGGTGCGCGTCGCCCACCCAGGGCTCCACACAGCTCGAAACTCGGTAACCGGACCCTTTCGGGCCGGCGTTCATCGTGTTCGTTTGCCACGCCAGCAACGGGTACTTTCCTCCACTAAATACGGAATCGGACTCCCACGAAGACGCACTCTCGGCGGTTGCTCATCCAAGTATATACGCCGACCCCAAGTTACCAGAGGCAGGCCGGATAATGTGGGGCCGACGTCGAAGCATCGAGGGTGCGACGATCTCCTTGCTCCTCGGCCTATCGATCTTGACCCCAATGGTTCTCGTCATGGGCTCGGGCCCTATTGCGGACCGTTCGGTTCAGGGTGGGATCGGGAATCCCTGGGACTCCGGCCCTTCCGCGGTCGGTAACGCGGCGGCCGGAGCCGGCATCACCTCTGGCGGACCGGTGACCTCCTCGGACCCCGCGGGTGTGATTTCAACGATCAATGTCGGCACCGATCCGGGACTCGCCGCTTACGACAGTGGGAACGGCTACGTCTATCTCGCGAACACCGGATCCCACAACATGAGCTTGATCAACGCGCTGAAACTGCAGGCCACGGTGAGTGTCGGAGAGTCTCCTGAGTTCCCGACGTACGATAGCACGGACGGTTGGATCTATGTATCTGACGTTGACTACCACACAATCGAAGCACTGATTGGAACGACGGTGGAGTTTCTGATCACCGTCGGCGCGAATCCCCAGGTCTCTGCTTACGACTCCGGAAACGGGGACGTTTATGTCCCAAATCAAGGTTCGAACAACGTCAGCGTGGTCAGTGGGAGGACGGTCTTGGCTACCGTCAACGTGGGTACGAGTCCCTCCTTCGCCACATACGACAGCAAGAACGGGTACGTCTACGTGGGAAACAGCGGCGCCAGCAACGTCAGCATTCTGAACGGAACTACCCTGGTCGGCACGGTCAACGTCGGTTCCAACCCGTCGTACGCGACTTACGATGGCGGAAACGGTGACGTCTACGTTTCGAACGTTTTTTCGAATAATGTGAGCGTGATCAACGGGACGACGCTGGTGGGCACGGTTAGCCTCGGCAGCACTCCGGAATCCGGCGCGTACGACGCTCGGAACGGGTTCGTCTACGTGCCGAACGTCAACCCGTACTCCGACTCAAACTACGTGAGCGTGATCAGCGGGACGACGCTGGTGAGCATGGTCAGCGTCGGCAGCATCCCGGAATTCGCTGCGTACGACAGCGGCAATGGCGACGTCTACGTGCCGAACGCCGGCTCGAACAGCGTGAGCGTGATTAGCGGCACGTCGGTGATAGCCACGATCACCGTCGGTTCCGACCCAGTCTTCGCGACTTATGACAGCGGGAACGGATATGTCTACGTGACGAACCAAGGTTCGGGCAGCGTGAGCGTGATTTCGGGCAACGTGAGCGGGATTGGAGCTGCTTCTACGGTAGTCTTCACGGAGACCGGAATCCCCTCGGGGACATCGTGGTCGGTGTCGTTGAACGGAAGTCAAGAGAGCTCGACGGGGTCGGCGATCGCGTTCACGGAGGTTAACGGAACGTACTCGTATTCGGTCGGAGACGTACCGGGTTGGCATCAGAGCACGCTTCCGTACAACGGACGGGTGGCGGTAAGGGGGTCGACCGTGATCGAGCCGACGTTAGCGTTCACCCAACTGACGTATTCCGTCACGTTTACGGAGACACCCCTTCCGTCGGGGACGAATTGGTCGGTGACCATGGGAGGGACCCCACAGGCGTCTACCACATCAACGATCACGTTCACGGACCAGAACGGGACGTACGGCTACACGGTAGCCTCGGTCTCAGGGTACACCAGCTCGCCCTCGTCCGGGTCGGTGACGGTGGCCGGTGAGGCAAAGACGGTCACCGTGACGTTCAACGCACTTGCGCCGGGCACGTTCGCCGTCACGTTCACCGAGACGGGCCTCCCATCGGGCACCGACTGGTTGGTATCGTTGAATGGTACGATGGAGAGCTCCACGGTCTCCTACATCGACTTCGCCGAAATGAACGGGACATATTCGTACATCATCGGGGCGGTCCCAGGCTCGGTCGCATCCCCTTCGGCGGGGAATGTGACGGTGAATGGGGAATCGATCAGCATCTCGTTGGTCTGGACCTTGCTGGCCTCAATCACCTACAACGTCACCTTCACCGAGACGGGTCTAGGATTGAGCGCGGAGTGGTCGGTGAGTATCGATTCCACTAGCTATTCGGCTTCTCAGACCGGGGACACCGGACCGAATTTTGCCTTTGACTCCTCCATCGTGTTCCAGGGCGTGCCCGATGGGAGTTACAACCTCTCGGTGGCTGCCCCTGACTACAGCGCCACCCCATCCTCGGGCGTGGTCACCGTGGACGGATCGAACACTTCCATCTTCATCACCTTCACCGTAGCGGGTATGGACCTGGTCAGTTTCTCGGAGACCGGCCTCGCCGACGGAACCGCCTGGTCGGTGACCTTGGTGGGAGTGGGGATCGTGCAATCGACGTCAGCCACGATTGCGTTCACCGATCTAACGCAAGGAACCTATGCCTACACGGTAGGAGCGATCCCCGGGTGGACCACCGCAAGTTATTCCGGGTCCGTGACGGTGACCGGGGTGGCGCCGAGCGTATCGGTTCCGTGGACCCCGTTTACCTACTCTGTGACGATTGAGGAGACTGGGATATCGGCCGGGACGTTGTGGACGAGCCAGGTGTCGGAGGTAGTCCTCCCGCCGCAGACCGTCGGGTCGACGTCTATAGGAGTAAACCGGGTTGCGATCGCGAGAGGGCCGACAGCACACGACGGCTTCGCGCCCGTGAAGATGAGTTGGTCTGCGAACTCGACAGGGCCAACGGCCGTCTATCAGCTCCCGAATGGGACGTATTCGTACGTGATCGCGGCATCCGGGTATCAGACGACGACACCGACGCCGTTCACGGTGAATGGGCAATCGGAAACGCTGCCACCGGTGTCGGTCTCTCTGAGCTCCCCGTCGGTTGGGTTGTCGCTTTGGGTCTATGTGATCATCGTGGTCGTGATTGCGGCGGTCGTTGTTGGCGTCGGAATCGGTCTGATGCGACACCGCCGGCCGCCCGCTCTGGCTGTTTCACGTCCTCCCCCGAAGCCGCCTACGAATCCCTAGCTCGCGGATACGCCAAAGTAGATACGCGGTTTGTCGTTTTTGACGTAGGTCACTCGCGTCAAAGAGAGCCTGCAGGGCCAATTCGCACTAGCGTGGGATGGCGGGGAGTAGAATGCGATGGAGAGTGCCCGGTGGCCGGGACCGATCCTCGAGGGTACAGAGGTTCCGACCCTGAGGGTCGAACGAGGCGAGGAGCATCGCCGGGGCCGCCCCACTTCGCACGGCAGGTATCGACTCGATTCCATGTTCGCCGCAGGGGTCGCTATCGGAGTTTGCGGCCTCCTACTGGTTGTGGCTGCGGTGGTATCGAGTGGGGCCGCGAGCGCAGGTGTCGGCCGGCCCGCAATGATCCCATCGGCCCTCGACGGTCGGTCGGCGGTGTCTCCTCCCGGTTCGGGGGTTGTGTACGAAGTGACGGTCACCGAATCCGGGCTCACACTCGGAAGCGCTTCCGACATCGTGTGGACGGTTACGATAGAGGGTGGCCTGTCGTACTCTTCGCAGACCGGGACGCTGTCGTTCTTCCTACCGGACGGGACCTACCGGTTTACGGCCACATCCAGCGATACGACCCGCAGCTCGCCCGGAGGTGAGTTCGTCGTGAACGGGTCGGCCGCATACCCGTACGCCCGTTTCTCGCTGTTGACGTTCCCGATCACGTTCACGGAGATCGGCCTTCCGAGCGGGACCAACTGGATGGTCACCTTCGCCTCCGTAACGGAGAGCTCGACGACCAACAGTTTGGCATATGCGGAGCCGAACGGATCGTACTCGTTCTCCGTGTCGGACGTGCCGGGCTTCGACCCCGCTCCCGTCACGGGGAACCTGTCCGTCGGCGGGAGCCCGGTCTCGCAAGTGATCGAGTTTATCCCCATCCTACCGGGGATGTACGAGCTCTCGTTCACGGGGCCTGCGCTGCCGGCGAACGCGGCTTGGTCGATCGTGGTCGGTGGCGTAGCCCACAACGCGATTGGCACGACACTCGTGCTCAGCGAACCGAACGGGACCTATTCCTTCTCGGTGCTCCCTCCGGCTGGATACAGCGCGAGCCCCTCCTCAGGAAGTGTCGTGGTCGCCGGCCACGCCGCCCAGCAGTCGATTGCCTTCCAACGGAGTTCGGCGAGCACTGGCTCGGGTCTCTCCGGCTTCGACTATTTCTGGGGGGCTCTCATCGGCGCGGCCATAGCCCTCGCGGTGGCCGGGCTCCTCTGGGTGTGGATCAAGAGGCGGGGACCGCCACGGGGATTTTGACGACGGGCCCCCGGCAGTCGAAGCGAGCCATCTTGGATACGAGTACGGCTGCCCTGAGGCTCCGATGGCGGCCTGTCCGCTGAGCCACGTGCGCGACTCGTTGAGGAGATCGGATCAAGAGACCCCCGCGGCCCTCAAACGGAGACTCGGGATTGTGAGGAATATCAACGAGACGAAGCGAACCCGTGGACTCCCGGTGAGGGACTACGCTGTCGAACGGCAGGTGGTCGGTCGATGGAGATGCGCGATGGGCGTGATTGAGGTACCTTCCGGAGAGAGGATAGCAGATCGCCCGGAGCGGTTGGGCACCGCCTGGGGTGCACCTCTCGTGGTTCCGGCCCCAGCAGGGGCCATATCAAGGTCGTACGGGGGCGGCAGCAGTTCCGGGTCAACCACGCTCAGTCAACGGGTCCCTTTTAGCACCCGACATGATGGGAGTTCCGTCTCAAGACCCTCCCGGACGAATCAACGATGGCGACCTCCCTCCCTTCGGTGGCGGAACTGAAAGGGGCCGCCCGTGCCGCTTGGCCCGAGCAACGACTCGATCGATTCCGAGTCCACAACGGTGGGTGGGCGAATCTCGTCCTAGAAGCGGACGCGGGCGTCATATTCCGATTCCCTCGTCGTCGTGCGGTTGCCGAGTCGCTAAACTTCGAGTTGCGGGCGCTCGATCTACTGTCCCGCCATCTTTCAGCGCCGATCCCTGCTCCCGTTCGGGTTTCGGTTCTTCGCCGACCCCGGGGCTGGCCGTTCATGGCCTACCCGAAGCTCCTGGGGAAACCCCTCTCGACGGTCTGGCCACTCGATTCGGTGGGCAATCGGAGGCTCAGCCGGTTTATCGAAACCCTCCTAAGGGAGCTCTCGGCCGTGCCTTCCAGTGCCTTGCTTCGAATCGGCGCCCAACCGGGAGGTCGACCATCCTGGGCGAAGCGCTTTCGGAGATTACAGCAACGGTTCCATCGAAGTGGGGCCAGCCAGGTCCCGTGGGAGTTGCGACGGCGGTTGGCGGCAGGGTTTGACTCGTTCTACTCAGACCTTAGAAGAGCTCGATACCATGCGGTCGCCACTCACCGGGATCTCGGGCCGGATCATATACTCTGGAGCGCGGAATCGAATCGGCCGACCGGAGTGATTGACTGGGAAGATGTATGTCTCGGCGACCCCGCGTTCGACCTCACCGGGCTGGGCGCGCTGGGACACAAAAGACTGGCTCCCTCGATCTGCGCGCGCAAGGCCCGCGGCGACTCGACCTTCGATGAGCGCTTGAGGTTCTACCGGAAGGTCGCACCCATCCACGGCCTCATCCACGCCGCCGAGACGCGCGACCCGCATTGGCACAACATCTTCTTGCCTCAGCTCGCCGCTGAGTTCCCTGGCTGAGTCGCTTCGAGTTCCGGGTCGTCCGAGAGATTTTCGCTGGACTCGGTGAGACCAACGAAATCGGGTCCGTCGTCAAAGTGCGGTCGACTTCTCTCAGCATTGCCCATTGTCAACGCGGGGGATTGTGAACGGTGCGCCTTCGATCATCGGCACTCAAAACCCGCGTATCAGCTCCCCCTTCTGGTTGAGGTGAAGCGGGCCATCTGACCTTGCTCCTCAGGATGGAGTACGCTACAAATACGTACTTTCGCTCGCCCCCTTGCCATGAGCGAGAGCCCCTCGTCCCTCGAGCGCGCCGCGGCCCGCAACCTGGTCAAGAACTACCTTCGCGTCAAGCCCGGCGAGAATGTCATGGTCGAAGCTTGGGCCCATACGCTCTCCATGTCGTCGGCGATGGTGGACGAGGTCCGACGGGTGGGCGGGAGTGCGTTCCTCGCGTTCGAGGACGACGACACCTGGTGGCGCGCGGTGGACCGCAAACAGGCCAGGCCCCTCGGCCGCTTGTCCGACCCGGAGTGGGCCGCGGTCGCGGCAGCCGACGTCTACGTGCAGTTCTGGGGCCCGGCGGACTCAGCCCGGTTGGAGAAGCTAGGGCAGAAGGGCTTGGACGCATGGGGCGATGGCTGGTTCGACCGGTGGTACCGGCTCGCCCGGTCGACCGGGTTACGCGGGGGGCGGATGGCCATGGGGTGGGTAACCGACTCACGTGCCCGTCAATGGGGGGTCAGCAAGCAGCGTTGGATGAAGGCCCTCCTCGAGGGGTGCCTTGCCGACCCGGAGGAGATTGCCAAGAGCGGCAAGCGCATCGCCCGCGCCTTCACCGGCACGAAGAAGGTCCGTATCACCCACCCCAATGGGACGGACCTCGAAGTGGCTCTGGCCGGTGTGCCTCCGAGGCTCTACGAAGGGTACCCCCACCCCAAGGACCATGCCTACAGCGAGTATGACATGCTGGCGAACTTCCCCGACGGGAGGGTCCGGATAGCCCTGGATGCCAAGACGGCCCAGGGGAGGATTGTTTCGAACCGACGTAGCTACGACGAGACCTGGTTCCCTTGGGTGGTGTACTCGGGCGGCGCATTCGAGTTTTCCGACGGGAAGCTGACCTCCTACTCATTCGAGGAGGGAGGGTCCGCGTTCGCTCGGAACTACGCCCGGGGTACGCCAGGGAAGGACCGAGCGGGCTCGCTTACGATCGGACTGAACCCCAACCTCGATAACGTGCCGTACCTGGAGCACTCAGAGCGGGGCATCATCGAGTTTGCGGTGGGCCGAAACGCGTACCTGGGGGGGAGCAACACCTCGGACTTCTATGGCTGCGTCGACCTCGCGGGGTCGGAGATCAGCGTCGAAGGGACTCCGGTCGTACGTGCGGGGAAGATCCTGTAGGTCCGGCGGTTTCGTCCTCGAGGACGGTCCTCCATCCTCCCCGACTCTTACGCAAAGGGTTCCATGATCCGCGTAGGCCCGGCCCAAAGCCCTCAGGCATACCGATCGATAGGGTGGGTGAGCGCCGACGCTCGAGATACCGCCCCGACGTGACCCGGGAGAGACAATTCCTCCCGAGAGAGCTCGCGCGACGCTAGACACGCAACACGAGTTGCACCCATGGTGTCCGGCCCCGCGCTACTTCCAGCGCCCTCGAGCCGATTCGTAATGGAGCAGAAGTTCTCCATCCTCCATCGTCTTCGAAGAGAGGAGCTTCAGCGTCCGCTGCTTGCTCAGCGCGCCCCAGTAGTTGGGTCCCTGTCCGTAGACGACGGGCTGCACGAGCAGCCAGTAGTCGTCGGCGAGATCCTTTCGGATGAACTCGAGAATCAGCCGCGGGCCACCCTCCGCGATGATGTTCCCGCCCTTCTCGTTCTTGATCCTCGCCACGATCTTCGAGAGATCGCCCTTCATGATCCGAGAGTTCTCCCATCCGGGCGACTTCAAGCGGGTCGAGAGGCAGACCTTCTCGACGCGGTCGAGCCAGCGCGCATAGTCGATGAGGTACTGGGGGTCGTCCGGCGATCGTGCCTTCTCGGTCCAGACTCTCCGGTGGCCGGTGAACGACCTTCGACCCATGATCACTGTGGTGACGTCGTCGAACCGGTTGATCCACATCTCGCGCCAAAAGTCGCTGGCCTTTTTCGTGACCCGGTCCGAGCCCGGGTACTTCGGGAACGCGCCGCGCCCGTCAATGGTCATGTACAGATTGGCCGTGACTTTTCGACCCATCGATGTTCTTCTACGATGGGGTTCGGATATACTCTGGCCCCCCTCGCAAGCGAGCAGACCAAGAGCGGGTTCAAGTACCCGATGAGCGCAGAGCTGAGCCAGCGTAGGCTACTGGATGGATTAGCTGCGAGCATGGGCAGCTGTGAGCGGGGACATGTATATGTATACTGGATGTATGTATGGAGTACATGGCTCAATCTTCACGAGCGCCTCAGATCGAGTACGCCCGCCCGGGCGCAAACCCCACTCTCGAGACCATCGAACTGATTCGCGCAGCTCTAAGAGAATCTGAAGCTCCTCTCAGTAGGAATTCGATTCTGATTAGGCTCTCAAGTTGGGGCCATTCCACCAGCAGGCCGACCCTGAACGCGGCTCTCGGATTCCTCGGAGACGAGGGTCACACGATTGAGGGAAGCAAGGGCATCGTCTGGGTATCCGATGCCTCGGTCAAGCTGAGGGCAGAGATTCAGAAGGGACATCCGCTCTGATGCCACCCCGAGCGGCGAGGGTGCTGCTGGGCCCGTACGCTCGGGAATCGCTCGACCGACTGAAGTCTGATCGGAGTCCACGGTCTCACTCGGTCGTACGCCGGATTGATGGGTTAGGAGCGATCTTGCTGGAGGATGCGCTCCATGGCGAGGTGGTCCCCAAGTCCAAAATTCCCCAGGTGCTGGTGCGTCGGCATGGCATAGACAATCTGTACGTCGAGGACCCACCCGATTTTTGGAGGCTGCTGTACACGCTCACCCGACTGGATGGCGAGCGGCTCGTCATGATTGTCGAACTGGTCGATCACACGACGTACAGCAGATGGTTCGCCGGGAGGGGCCGTTAGAGCCAAGAAGGCTGGCCGCGGGTTCAAGTTTCCGAATCGGTTCAATATCCAATGTAGGCAAACCCGACCTCTCGGCTCACGGCTATCGATTGGCTATGTGCGAGGTCGGGCGGCGATTCGGGTGGACAGAGCGAGGTGGCGTGTCGTCCGCCATTCTCTATCCGGTGGATGTACGAGTGGGCAGCGGCCCGTGGCTGAGGCTAGGTTGTACCTGCCAAGCCGAGATCAACGTTTTCGGTCATAAACTCGCGACCTGTGATCCACTCGTTCAACCAGAATAGTCTGTTCGGAGTGAGAGAGCACGGCTAGGAGGCGATAGTCACCGATGCGCAGCTTGTATTCATCCGAGGCCGTCAGTCTTGTGAAGTAGTGGAGCGGGTCGGCAGCTGCCGCCTCTAGCCGGACGACGACTCGCCGAGCCACCGTCCTATGAAGTCCGTGTAGGTCACGGACGGCAGTGTCCGACCACTTGATGGACCAATGCGTCAGAGTCCCAACCGCTTCTTGACTTCATCGTGCTCGGTCACGTGCCCCGACCTGATGTCGAGTCGAGCGCTAAGCAGCCCCATCCGGAACGCATCGCTGTACACCCCTTCATCGTCTTCCCGCGGGATCAGGGCCAGTAGCTTGTTCAGAATCTCATCGTAGGTTTCTCGAGGAGAACTCTTCAAGGCGGCGAGTCGCTCGCGAGTTGACGGCGTAATCTGGATGGTCGTAATCATTTACTGTGTGACAGCACATGGTGCACATATAGACTGCCATGCGCCATTCCTTGTGGAATCCTCCTCGGGGCGAAGGGGTCTGCAGGGAACGGCTCCTTGACCCGCCCTCGTGGCTGCGTCGACGCCGGGGGTCCCTTGCCGCTTCCTCCCCCTTCGCGGCCTTACCTCGGCGAGGCGCGTGCGGCCTTCAGCGTCCCGGAGGGGCGCTCATCCCCGGGGCGCCCAGGGAATCCATGTGCACTACTCGTTGAGCGCGACAGCGAGCTCGGGCTCTGTCAAGCCCTCGGTCGGGAGCCGGGGCGGGAGTCGTGACCCAACTAGAAATCACTCCCGGATGGGCCTCGCGGTTCGCTGATGGGCGGAGAGTCGCCGGCGGAGCTCGGCCCGGGCAGCAGGGGTGTAGGCAGGGGGTCTGGGTGAGATGGCAACGAAGACCAGGGCCGAGCCATCCACCGTGTAGAAGACCCGCCTGCTTCCGAGACGGAATTTCCACACTCCTCTCATCTCGTGCAGCTCCCCAACCTGGAGCCATGGGTAGGACCGAAACGGGTTGGCAAGCAGATACGGAGTCAGGTCGCGGAGCTGGCGTTGGAGCCCTTTCGGGAGGTCGAGAAATTCCCGTCGGGCCTCGCTTACGAACTCTGCCGAGACAAGGCTCAAAGCCCTGCCTCACGAAAAACCTGATCAGCAGGGTACCTGCGGCTGCTCTTGATCCTGCTACGGAGTTCTTTGATGAAACTCGGAGGATAGTGGGCTTCCACGAGCTCCTGGAGCAATTCGTCGTAGGACTCCCCCGAGGCCTTGACCGACTCCAAGAGCCGGCGGGTACTCGAGTGCACAGAAATGGTCGTGATCGGATCGCTTGCCATCATGGCATAATTAACGGTAATTATACTTAAGAACTCGGTCTGCCCAACCGCATCCGCCTCGCCTGCCCTTTGAGCGGGTGGGGGACCTGGGCAGAAAGTTGCGGTCAATAGCCGGTGAGCGCAATTCGGCACGCGTTACGAGAATTGAACGGCCCAACACCGTCGAGTCCAGGGGTGGTGTGCCAAAGTCTGTTGACGAGGGAGGTCTCCCTCCAGTGGGGAACTGCAAGGAACCCAACAGGAGGAGAGACCCATGGAACCAGAGGAGATCGCCCAGATAGACTTGACGAACCTATTCCCGAAAGCGCGAGACTACGGAGCGGAAGCCCTGGTCGGTTTCCTTCACCAAGAGGAAGACCGATTAGTGCGGTTGCTCGCGGCGGATCGTCTCCCGGACGGGCGCCATCGATTTGTTCGGGGAGGGCGGTATCTCCGCACCCTCGTGACCAAGCTGGGGAAAGTGGTCGTCCTGGTCGGTCGGATCTACGACCGACTTCACCGACGCACCTTCACTCCGGTGTTGCTCGCCCTCGGACTGGGTCGGCGGCGCTACACCCGGGACCTTCGTCTCGCCTGTGCTGAAGAGGCCACGCGCACGACGTATGGCGAGGCGTCGGAGTCGATTCACCGGACCCTCAGTCTTTGGGTGCCTCGACGGACGATTTGGAACTTCGTGAAGGAACTGGGCCCATGGATCGAGGCGGGGCTACGGAACATCCCACTCCTCGAGACGGAGGGGTGCCACGCCGCCGACGGGACCTTCGTGCGCGGATGGCGACGGGGCACTCAGCACGAGGTGAACGTCGCCGTCCGTCAACGGAGCTCGGACCACAAGGTCGAGCTCGTAGCGGTCCAGGTGAACGGCTCCGCCCGAGGCGTGCTCGACCCGGAGGGAGTCGAGCGCCTAGTCACCGACGATGCGCCGGCCTACTCGGTGGATCTCGCCCGATGGCACCAACTGTGTCAGGTCCACTTCCTCCGCCACATCCGTGATCTCTTGGCGGAAGAGCGGGGTCTGATGGGGATCCCCGAGCGGGAGGCGGTGCTCCGCGAGCTCGGAGGAGTGCTCGGCCACCTTCGGGCGTCGGTGGAGAAGCATCGTGTCGATGGGGACAAGGTGGCGATCACCTATCGGATCGAGTCCACCCTCCGCCGTCTGGGGGAGATCGGCACCGAGCTCGAATGGCGAGGCCTCCACCAGGCGGCCCGGTATGTGCGGGAGCGGGGTCGGGCGACGGTGGTGTTCGCCGAGGTGGCAGGGCACGGTGGGTGGATGCCCGCCACCTCGAACGGAGTGGAGCGGATGATGGGGACAATCGCCGATCGCTGTAAGCGGAAGTGGGCGCACTGGAATGGAGGACTGGAGAACCTCATGCGGCTGCTGCTGGCCCGGAAGACTCGTCCGGCAGCCTACGGGTGGGCGATGCGAAGATATTTGCGGGGAGGATCGATGACCGAGCTATCCCTACTGAGCGGACCCCGCGTCAACAGATCGTGACACAGCACTAGTCCAGGCGCATGCCTAGGAATAAGTAGACTTACTTATACCTGCATAACTATCAATACTCGATGCCGAACATGACGCTGTCGCTCCCGGAAGGGCTGCATCGCGAGATGAAGGCTCACCCGGAGATCAAGTGGGCTGAAGTGGCGAGGACCGCCTTCCGAACTCAGCTGGGCAAACTCGAGATCTACGATCGACTCCTGAAATTGTCCAAGCTGACGAAAGAGGACGCAGTTCGCCTCGGACGCGAAGTCCGCCGTGCAGCCGCCCGGCGTACAAAGTGACCAAGAGTCGTGCACGGGAGGTGCGACCCGCCCTAGATGTTTGATGAGGGCCGGGCTTGGTAACCGGTGATTGTGGCTCTGGAGTTGCCACTGGGAAGCTCAGTCAGGGGTTTCTGTAGTGAATGGTTGTGTGACCACATTTTGCGAAAACTACATTAACTCTACAATATGTGGTCACACATATGACGGCGGTCGTTCGATCGGTACGGGGCGGCCGTACGTACTACTATCTCGCGCACACCTACCGATGGCATGGCAAGTTCGCGAAGACGCGAAGGTACCTAGGGGAGGCAGTACCGGCGAACGTCGACGACATCAAGTTGGAAGTCGAGCGAGAGGCGTGGAGCCAGACCTGGTTTCCAGAGTTCGACAAGATTCGAAGGGGATATCAAGAGCGGTTGAGAAAGCTACCCTCCGAGGTAGTCGAACGCGAACGACACGACTTCATCCTTGACTTTACGTACGACACCAACCGAATCGAGGGATCCACACTCTCTCCGGATGACACCTCCGATCTAATCGATCATGGAGCAGCGCCCGGGGCGAAGCCTCTATCGGACATTCTTGAGACCCAAGCACACGCACGCCTAGCCGAAGATTTGCTCGCGCGCCCCGCTCCATTTGGACTTTCCGAACTGCTTCGATGGCACTCGTCATTGTTCAAAGCGACGAAACCCGGAATCGCTGGCCAAATCCGTGATTACGAGGTGCGAATCCGGGGAAGTAAGCACCAGCCGCCTACTGCGCTCGAGGTTCGGCCGATGCTCAAGGAGCTCCTTCGCTGGGTCAGGCGAAGTGGGAAGGGCGTGCATCCAGTCGAGTTGGCAGCCACCTTCCACTTTCGCTTCGAGTTCATCCATCCCTTCGGCGACGGGAACGGGCGAGTCGGACGATTGGCGATGAACGTGCTTCTCGCCGAGGCGGGATACCCTCCACTGAACATTCAGTACACGAAGCGACGTGGGTACTACCACGCGCTGGAGCGAGCGAGCTCGCTGTCGAACCCTGGCCCGTTCACGGCCTGGTTCTTCCGTCGCTATCTTACGATGAATCGTCACGTTGCCAGGGCCGATTGAGTCCCAATCAATGACCGCTGAGCGTAATGATGCCTGGTCCGAGAACGCCTAGTCGCGCGAGGGTAGTCCTAGCTTGGCCTTCCGCCAGTTCCTCCACTCCAGAATAGCCTCCTTCTGCCGCTCTTTGAGGGAGCGCAGGTAGTCCTGCAGATGCTTCCTGTCCGCTCGCGAGGCCCGAATATAGGCGATCTTCTCTGGAATGCGGTCGATGAACCCTTTTCTGACTTGCTGTCGAAGAGATCGCAGGACCTTGGCGCGTAGATCGGCAAGAGAGTCCGCTTCCGCTAGGACCACCGCGACGTCCATATTCCAATCTGCCCAGAGGCGAGGGCCGTGCGCTTGTCGATGGACATAGACTCGATATGTCCGGGGCATCCTCTCGGTGAGGACCGTCGGTGAGACTTGTTTCGCCTCTCGTCTCGGAGGCCTCCGGGAGCGGTGGGCATTCGGTCTCACGGATCGGGGATGTCAACAAAGCATATTAGGAAATCCTTACATTAGGTCCGTCGAGGCGTGACTCGATGAAGGTCCATGATCCCCTGGAGGCGTTGCTCGCAAGCCCTGTGCGATGGCGGATTGCGCGAACGCTCGTTCTCTCTAGAGAGGGTGCATGGAGCGGCCGCACTCTTGCAGCTGAGGCGGGGGTCTCGTTGCCACAGGCCATTGAGGCGCTGAAGCGTTGGGAGGAAGCCGGGTTGGTTTGGCGGGAGACCAAGGGCCGAGCGCACAAGTGGAGCCTGGTCCGGACTCACGTTCTCGTGGCACCCTTGAATCGCCTCTTCGACATTGAAGCGGGTCTTCCCAAGAAGTTTCAAGAAGATCTCGCCCACGGATTGCAGGGGCTGCCCATCAGGCGCGTTGTCCTTTTTGGCTCGTTCGCCCGAGGCTCCGAAGGGAACACGAGCGATGTGGATCTGTTGGTTGAGCTTTCGAATGGAGCATCACGCTCGAAGGTGGAGGAAGGGTTGACACGCGAAACCGTGCGAATTGTTAGAAGGTACGGGTCAGTCATCTCGGCAATCGTGCGCTCTCCAGAAGAGGCGCGACGCTCAGCTGAGTCTCCCTTGACCAAGGAGATTGAATCCTCGGGGGTAGTGATCGTTGGGGGCCGGCCGTGAGTGGCCCCCGGGTCACCGACATTCCACGAGCTCGATCTGAGTCGTTCCTGAGACGCGCGCGTAGCTTCGCCAGCCTGATGGAAGCAGCCCTCGAGCGGGGGAATTCTGAGGGAGCCGCGCTCGCAGGGGTTCACTGCGTAATCTCGGCCTGCGATGCCCTGACCGTGCATTCTCTGGGCCTTCGATCGAAGGGCCAAGACCATCGCGAGGCAGTTCGCCTCCTATCCCGACTCAGCATCCCCGCCAGTCTCTTGACGCAAGTTCGGGGCGTTCTCGGTTTGAAGACCCTCATAGAATACGATGATCGAAGCCTCTCGGCACAGGAAGTGAGGACGTTGTGCGACCGTGCCCGACGCATCCTAGCTACAGTTGAGAGTCAGCTCGCCCCACGAAAATAGGCTCAAGTCTCGGTGAGCATGGAATCAGGATCTGCAAGACTAGAAGGGTCCATGTCCGGCAGGTGGCCCGGTCAATCGTCTGGAACCTGCCTAAGATGATTGGGCCCCCGAGACCGAGTTCTTCTCAACGATCGACCAATCCTTGGGACCTCGACTTGCGTGAACTCCCACACCCGCTTGAGGTTAGACTCTCTGCCGGCGCTGGTAAGTACCTGAGCGCCAACGCTTGCGATTCGCACCCAACGAATTGATCGGTTCTCTTTACGGAAGGTAGGGGTGGTCCTGCTTGCGGATTCTGCGAGATGGATCACGTCGAACAGGACGACCTTCTGTGTGCGTTTGTCTCCGAAGAACAGACTTGGACCAGCGGCGGTATCCCGTTCGATCTCGGCGATCGCGCGGAGCATGTGCGACACGGGTAGGTGATCAGGATCGGACTCCACGGGGTTCATGGATTAGGGTAGAGAGCCCTCTACAAGGGCGACGAACCGATTCCAGACGGCCCTGTTTGAAGGATGTGATGGACGACCGCGGCTAAGTCGAGAAATCGTATCGAGGTATGTCTTTGGAGACGCCAGTTTCTCCTTGAGGAGATTCGTCCGCTTGGTCAATCCCGAATTTGGATGCTCGGCAAGAAATGCGCGGATTTCGGCGACCCGAATTTGTCTGTCGCTCAGCGCCAGGAGGTCTGCGAGGTCCTGGTCGCGACCCGCAAGTAGCTTGAGCGCCCACAATGCCTCGATACGTGCCACCGAGACCGCTGCACTCGTGCGGCCCGTGCGGAGGGAAAGCACTTCGCGAATGGCGTCCCGGCCCACCCATTCAGGCTCAACCACTACTTGGGCTAGTCGATCCACTACGCCATCGATCATCAAATCTACAGTCACGAGGCCCAGTTGAAGGCGCTCGACTCTAGGTGGGTTGGTCCCCGCAATATTGGGAAGGCGAAGCAAGGTCGATCGCTCTGCAGCTAGAATGGGTCTGATCTCGTTATACTGACGTGCTGTAAGAACGAGGTCTAAGTCCACCGAGAAACGGGGCGATCCATAGGCCGCCAGGGCGTACCCACCGATGAGGGTGCCCCCCCTCTCCCATGGCCAGGAATCCAAGTAGGCAATCGCCTCTCGCTCTCGTTCAACGGGGTCGATCATCCAACCATGCTCGTGCCCCGCCGAATACGTCCGGATGGGCTCGGATGAATTCGTCTACCGCCCGACGCGGGACTACCGGCTCGTGGCCTTTGATGACACACCGAAGTTTCGAAACAGAGTGAAGCCGAACCACTGTCCCCGTCCGTTTACGGCCGCCTAGCGAGATCCCGTGGGATCGCAGGTACCTGAGAGTCGGTCCTACATCCGTTGCTTCCACGGCAATATGCAGCTCGCTCAAGGCGAGAGAGGGAGGGGCGGAGTATCGCCCGTCAGTCCAAACCTCTACAGCGCTGGGCCCCGTCCACGCAAAGCGATAGGGAAGCGCTCGTGCGATGCCTCGCACACGTCGGTACTCTGCTGCGCGAAGATCGGGTTTTTCGGAGGGGCCTAGACAGCGGTAGCGCCCTCGGCCCACGCGCGCGACAACTCCTCGCCGCTTCAACTCAGATAGAGTTCGCGATGCCCTCGGACTATTGATGGCACGACTAAATTCGGCTACTGAGAATTCCCGATCACCGTACAGCGCCGAGACGGTGTCCGAGTACGTTAGTGCCATGTGCCAATAATATCGGTATTAGTATTTAATAATATTCACAAAATCATGTCAGAGGGCGGGGAGGGCTTCCCCTGGACGGAGTGGGTTTCTATCGAAGTGATGGGTGGGATCGAGACAACGTTCAAGGCCCGGTGAACCGAAATCGATCGATCGGGTTCGAGGGCCATCTAAGACGCCTGCGGAGGTTCACGACCACCCGTGAGCTAGTAGGTCTCGACCGCGATTCCCGGGATCCTGGAGAAGTCCGAGTCCTTGGTCAGGATCGTGGCGCGGTGATGCTTGGCCACCGCCGCCACGATGAGATCCAGGTTGCCCACCGAACTTCCACGACGAGCGCACTCGCCGCCCAATCGGGCGGCGTCCACGACAAGCGGCTCGGTAACATCTAGAACCTCGAGCTGGGAAACGAATTCGAGTGCGCGCGCGAGTCGTTTTCCCCCTTGTGCAAAGGCACCCACCAGGAACTCCGTGAGGCCCGGGGCGGCTATGGCCAGCCGCTCCTTACGCTTGTCCAATTCGCGGGCCTTGTCGATCGCCCCGGGGACGCCGTTGGCGAGATCGATGCAGAAGGTAGAGTCGAGGCAGTACATGCTTCATCCCCACGCCAGTCGGATCTTCTCTGCGCGCCTCTGATCTCCCTCGCGAAGAGCCGAGTAGATCTGGTTGAGTTCCCTGCGCTGCTTGGCATTGAGGTCGCTCCAGATCCCTGCGAACTCCGAGAGAGGTTGGCGGGGCCGCGCGAGTCGCTTCACTACTTCGCTGAAGCTCTCGGCACTCTTCTTGCTTCGACGAAGCATTTCGTAGGCCTCCTCGTCCAAGGCCACTGTCCGCGTTGCCATATATGTTCCAAATATATGTTGGTCCTATATATCGGTCAGGCCACCCGCCTCGGGGAAGGCGGGATGCATCCAACGCACCGATGCGGGATCCGATGACCCCAGCGGGGTTTGCGAAGGCCCCGGGCCCCGATCCGTTCTTGATTTCCTTCGACCTCGACGATCCCTCGGACCATGTTTCCTCCGCTTCGGTTTTCCGAAGGATGATCCAAGAGCGAGCGTCGGGGGCCGGAAGCCCTCTCGTACGAACACTCCCCTCATGGCCGACCGAAGGGTGGTTCCGTCGAATGCAGGCGCGCACGGACCCGGATCCCACCGCTTCGGAACGTCGGGCGATCCTGCGGCTTCTTCTCGGAGTCGGGCTGATCTTCGTACCGATGGGACTCTACCCGGGAAACTGGACGACGACCTACTCGACGGCGCTCGACAGCCGGTGGGAGATACTCGCCATCGCGGTCTTCGTGAGCCTGGCCGTGGGCGCCGCGATGGTGGTCGCCTCCCTACGCGACCTCATGCGCGCCTGGTCCACCCGCGGCATTACCACGGCACGGGGCGCTCTCGCGCGGAGCCTGCTCGATCCTCAGCAGCGCCGCGCGCTCTACCTCTCCGCTGCGTTCTACGCGCTCTTCTTTGCGTTCGTGGCGAGCCTCTACAGCCTGGACCTGTCGGGCCCCGGGATCGCGGCCGCGAGCTACCCCTCGGCCACGAACGTGCTCTGTTGCGGCTATATTGGCATCACGCCGGCGGCGGTCCTCCTGGTTACCCCATCGTTCGAACTCGTGATCTACCCCCTCGTGCTGGTCATTCTGTTCGCGGCCACCCTGCTCTTCGCGCTGAATGTGACCTTGACCGTCGCCCTCTTCCGATCGAGGGCCTCGCGGGCGTCATCGGCCGGATCGGGAGCCCTCGGCGGAGTCGCTGCCCTTCTCGTGAACTGCCCGGCGTGTGGAACGCTGCTCCTGTGGAACGTCGTCGCCGGAACGAGCGCGGCGGCGTTTCTCACGGGCTTCGTCACGTACTACTACCCTCTGCTCGCCCTGGCGTTTCCCCTGGCCGTCTTCGTCCTCATCTGGACCGCCCGCCGTCTCGCCCGGGTGGCGGGCAGCGGGGAGGCGTGCCCACGCCCGGCCCGGGCGATGACCGATGGGTCATGAGCAGCCCCCCTCCTCTGCTCAGAGAGAGGAACAGTCGGACATGATCTTGCGTGAAGGGGGATCGGGCAGGGCCCGTTGACACCGGCTCACCTCGGCCGTCCGAATCGCGTGGGCGGGGGCCGCGTTTAGGGGGAAAGCTCGGACCGAAGGTAGTCGGGCAAGGGAATGCCCGCCCGCTCCACGACCTCTCGCCCTGCGGGCACCCAGGATGACGCGAGCACCCCGCACGGCTTCCCGGACTCCGTTTCGCTTTCGGCCCGAATTTCGAGGCGGGTCGGAGTGGTCGCCACGATGCGCCCCCGAGCTACGTGAGCAACTCCGACGCGAGGGAGACGGAGGGCATTGTAGGAGCTCGGCCCCTGACTGATCCAGAGCTTGCGACCCAACGTAAGCGCGGTCCAGTACGAAGCTTCGTAGAGAACCATGAAGTGCAGCCCATGATGGAACAGCGTCGGCCAACCGATCTCATCCGGCTGCGGTACGAAGCGTGTACGGACCTCGGGAGTTCCATCGGGCGAGGTCGTTTCCTCGAATTTCAGCCGGAGCCCTCGGGCGTGTCGGGGGCCGCATCCAAAGCACGGGTTCTCCAGCGGGTTCTCGAGTTCGGACATACCCGCCCAATGGGTGGGGAGGTCTTGTGGATTTCAGCGGCGTACTACCGCTACGTCGCCGGGGTGGGATCGCGCCCGAACGGTGGTCCGGGAAAAGAGGGTTCGTCGAAAACAGGTCCGTTAACCGCCCTAGGCCCGCCCGCCGATCAGCCACCGTCGGCGAAGGCGGCCGAGGTCCACACGCATGCGGGATCCGAGGCGAGGGCGTCACCTGTGGTGGCGTATGCCCGAGCCCGGCTTCCTCCGCAAGCCTGCCGTAAGGAGCAGGCGCCGCACGCGCCCGTGAACGCCCTTCGCCGGATCTGTCGCAGGAGCTCGTGGGATCGGTAGATCGAGGGCAGGTCCCCGTCCTTGATGTTTCCCAGCGCGTAGGGGAGGAGCCCTCCGGGGTACACGGTCCCGTCGTTGGCTACAAAGAGGATCCCGTCCCCGTCGAGGGTGCCTACCGGCGCGAGTCCCGATGGCATGCTCGGTGCTCCTTCCAACGCGATGAGGTCCGAGCGGAGGGTGCGGTACAGCGGGTCGTCCCAATACTCACCCCGTTCCTCCCGCATCCGAAGGACACGTCGCAGGAATGGGGCCTCCACGGTGCGGACCGTGATCCCATACCGGGAGGCGTCGTACAGGAAGTTCGCGACACTCTCGCACCCGGCGGGCGGCAGGTCGTGGGTATCTCCCTCCGCCCCCCGGCCGACCTTGATGAGGAAGAAGAGCTCCCACGCGCGGACATCGAGCTGCCGAAGGATATGGAAGATTTCCGGGAGCTCTCCGACGGTCTCGGCCATCACGGTGGTGTTGATCTGTACGCGGAGTCCGAGGTCCCGGGCCTCCCCGGCCGCTTGCAACGTGCGCTCGAAGGTCCCGTTCTGTCGACGGATTGCGTCGTGGGTCTCAGGACGGGAGCCGTCCAGACTGAGGGAGAGCGCGGATGCGCCCGCGTCGGCCAGCCGCGAGAGCGTGTCGCGGGTGAGTCCCTGCGAGACCGCGGGCGACACGCCGAAGCGCAGGCCGAGGTCCCGAGCGTACGAGAGGAGATCGAACAGATCCTGCCGTCGCAGGGGATCGCCTCCGGTGAAGATCACCGTGGGGGGGTGCTCGCCAAAGGATGCTACTTGGTCGAGGAGACGGCGTCCCTCGGCGGGGGATAGTTCGCCGGGCAGGGGATCCGGGATCGCGGAGGCCCGGCAGTGGACGCAGGACAAGGGGCAGGCCCGTGTCATCTCCCAAAAGAGGAGGAGGGGTGCCTGGGAGTAATCTCGGGGGTGGTGTCCCTGCGGACCTCCGGGATGGGGGGTCATGCGGTTGCCTCCATGGGCGCGATCGCCTCCGTGACCGCGGATAGGAAGGAGGTCACGCCTCGTGCGGCCCGGTCCGCATCCTCGATGCAATCGGGGACGCCGATGCCGCGATACGCGCTGCCCGCCAGGAAGAGGCCCGGCACGTTGGTTCGCGCGGACTCGATGGCAGCCACTCGCTCCATGTGATCGACGTCGTACTGGGGATGGGCGTTCTGCCATCGGTGGACCCGGGCGAACTCCGGAGGTCCACGAAGGCTCAGGAGAGGCGTCAGTTCCTGAACGGCCAGGTCCGCGAGCGCGTCATCGGGTCGATCCAGTACGGAGGCTTCTCGTACCCCGCCGTAGAACGCCCGCAGCAGGACGTGCCCGGAGGGAGCCCGTCCCTCGAACTTGGAGGAGACCCATGTGCAGGCCTTGAGGTGGACACCTTCCGTGCGCGGCACGAGGAGGCCGGACCCGTCCAGTGGCCGACAGGCATCCGCGGAAAAGGCGAGTGCGATCACCGCCGAGGAGGCGTACGGGATGGCGAGGAGTGCGTCCGCCAGCTTCGGTTCGAGCCCCGCGAGGAGCCGTGCGGAAACGGGAGCGGGAGTGGCCAGGAGGACGGCCTCCGAGCGGAGAGCGCTCCCGTCGTCGAGGGGGATCTCGAAGCCCCCCTGCCTCCCCCGCTCGACGGCGAGGGCCTGGGTGACGGGTCTCCACTCCACATCGGGGGTCTGTGCCACGAGGGCATCCACGAGCTCTGTCATCCCGTTGGGGAAGGTGGCGAACGGCCCCGGGAGGGTGGGATCTCGGGCGGGTCGTGACCGTGCCGCCGCCTGAAGACCACGGAAGACGCTGCCATGCTCCCGCTCGTAGGCGAGGAACTGAGGCAGTAGGCTCGACATGCTCAGCCGCTCCGGGTCCCCGGCGTGGATACCGGCCACGAGAGGATCGGCGATCCGCTCCAGAGCCTCTCGTCCCAATCGCCGACGGACGAAAGAAGCGAGGCTCTCATCTCCGCGCTCCCTTCGTGCCGGAACGAGCGGCTCGACCGCGAGGCGGACCTTCCCTCGCATGGAGAGGAGGGAACTTCGCACCATGGGGCCGAGCCGGGGCGTGGTCAGCAGTGCGAGTCCCTCCGGGAGGGGCACGAGACGGCCGCGACGCGCCACGTAGACCCGGCGGTGAGCGGGGCCCTGGAGTCGCCCCCGCAGGCCCAGCGTGCCGGAGAGCTCGACCGCCGCCGTCTTCAGGGTGAAGAAGGAGTCGACACCGCTCTCGATGAGATAGCCCTCGTGCCGCTCCGTCCCGATGGACCCACCGAGGCGGCTCCTCCGCTCCACGAGGGTGATCGCGAGGTCGTCCGAAGAGGGAACCGTCCGTCGCAACCGGTAGGCGGCCGCAAGGCCGGTCACGCCGCCACCGAGGATCACGACGTGCCGCGTCACGAGGTCAGCCTTGGGCGCACGGCCGCGGCCATGGCCTCGATGAACTTCGGGTCGGCGTTCAGCGACGGCGTACGCTCCAGCCGCACCCCGAGGCGCTCCGCCCGCTCCTTCGCCTCTACGTCGATGTCGTACAGGATCTCGAGGTGGTCCGAGACGAAGCCGAACGGCACGATGAGGATCGCCTTCTCGCCCTCCCTTCCGAGGTCCTCGATGACCTCCTCGAAAGGTGGGCCGAGCCAGGGATCGGCGGTGCGGCCGGCGCTCTGGTAGGCCAAACGGGAGCGGATCGGCGGGAGTCGGGCCCGGATGGCTTCCATGGTCTCGAGGAGTTCCTTCTCGTAGGGATCCCCCTCCGCGAGGATCTTCCGGGGGAGGCTGTGCGCCGTGAACAGGACGTACGGATCGGGGAAGCCGTCCTGTGCGAGCGACGCGAGGCTCGCGGCGGCCCTCTCGGCGAACACGTCGGCGAGGGCGGGGACGTCGTTCCACGAGTCGACGTAGGCCACATCGAGGGAGAGCCCTTGCGTACGGACGGCCTCCTTCACCGCGTCGAAGTAGGCCCCCACGCTCATCCGTGCGTAGTAGGGCGTGAGACAGAGGGCAACGACCTTGCGAAGACCGTCCCGAGCGATCGCCGCGACGGTCTCACGGATGTACGGGTGCCAATGGCGCATTCCCACGTAGGCCCGGACGTGGTAGCCCTCCGAGGCCAGTTTCGCTTCGAGCCCTGTCGCCTGACGCGTCGTGATCTCTCGGAGAGGAGACTTGCCTCCGATCCGGCGGTACCGTTCACGGAACTCCGCCACCAGCTCGGGAGGCGTAGGCCGGCCGTGGCGGACCTCGCTCAGATACGCTCCGACATCTTCGAGGGAATCCGGCCCACCGACGGCCATCGCCAGAATGGCGCTCGTCTCCGTCTGCGTATCGGCCCTCTTCCCTCCTCCGGATCACGGTGGACGGACCGGAGGAGGCTCGAGCCATGCGCCCGTCTTTCATAACTTGAGGCTCCGTTTTCGGCGTCGAGGATCGGCGATTTCCCATAGGACCGAAGGGAGCGGACCCGCGGGTAGGGAGTGGTCCCCGACAGGCGGCCCGACCCTAAGCCCCCATCGACAGCGCTCCGAGGTATTCTGTCGGGCTCGACGGTGGGCGTCCACGCCCGAGCACCCTGTGGCCACGATGCCGGAAACCTAGGCGTCGGTGCCCACCGCCGGAGCTCGGTCGATGCCGATTACCTCGTCGACCTCCTCGGGCGTGGGGAGATCGTAGCGCTTTCCTTCGAGATACCTTCGGGCATACAGCGCGGCGACGCGACCCATGCGCGGCGAGGGGAGCGAGTTCGATACCCGAAGCAGCTCGACCACGGCGATCGCGTGACCGAGGTCGTTCAAGACGTCCTTCCCGAAGAACTGCGCTTCCGCCTCCGAATAGGAGGCGAGGGTGTTCAGGGCCTCCTCGATCCGCGCACGTGCGAGTGCGAACGTCGCGGGACCCGTGCGGATCTCCGCTCCGATCCGCTCGATCTCCTGGAGCAGAGTCCGGTCCGCACGCTTCTTCGCGATCACTTCCAACAGGTCGAGCGCTTGGATGTTGCTGGGGCCCTCCCAGATCGGGGTGATCAACGCCTCTCGGTGCCAGCGCTCGATCGGGAACTCCCGCAGGAAGCCGAGGCCGCCATGGAGCTCCATGGCGACCTTCGTGACGTAGGCGGACATGTCCGCGGTCACGTTCTTCGTGATGTGCGTAAGGAGCCGGGCGTAGTGATACCTCGGTCCGTAGGGGGGAGTGTCCGTCCAGGATGTCTGAAACCCCTCGACCGCCAGGAACGCTAGGACCAGGGCGCCCTCGATGGCGACCTCGAGGTCCAAGAGATCGCGTCGGATGAGCGGGTGATCGATCAGACGACGCCCGAAGGCGGTTCGAGTCTGGGTATAGTAGTACGCCTCGAGGTACGCCTTCCGAGCGATACCGAGCGCGGCCATCGAGTTCGCGAGCCGAGAGACCATCAGGTTCTCCAGCGTGTAGTAGATCCCCTGCTCAACGTCTCCGAGCAGCATGGCTTGCGCGCCATGGAACTCGACCTCGCCCGTCGGTACCCCGACGGTGCCGCTCTTCTTCTTCAGGCGGCGGACCAGGAAGTTGCGCTTCCCATCGCGGTCGTGCTCCGGGACCAAGAAGAGCCCGAGACCCTTCGCTCCTCGGTCGTCCGGCCCGACCCGCGCGGTCACGAGCGCCAGGTGGGCCAGCCCCGCATTGCTGGCGAAGTACTTCGTATCCCCATCGATCGTCCATCGTCCCTCGTGCAGGTCGGCCCGCACTCGGTTGGCACCGAGATCGCTGCCTCCCTGGATCTCGGTGAACCACGTGGCGCCATACCGGATCGGGTCCTCCTCGCCGATGAGGCTCGGGAGGAGCGCCCGGGCCGAGGCATCTCCGTACTTATGAATCGCATACGCCGTTTGATTGGTGACCGTGAGGATGCAACCGATCCCGGGATCGGCGATGAGATAGAGGGACGCGAAATGCTCGAACCAATCCCCGCGGCGGTACGGTCCCCGGTTCACGGCCCCTTCCTTGAGGAGCCACTCGAGCGCGCGCATTTCGGAGGGCGCCATCCAGGCGCGGTCGACGCGTTCCCCGTCCACGCTCCACATGATGTGTTCGGGGTGCCCGAACTTGTCGACGTAATCCGCGACCTCGTACAGATCCTTGCCGGTGAATTCCCCTAGTCGCGCCAGATCGGGAACCGTACCCAAGTGAAACCGCAGGACGGCTTGGAACGGGAGGTCCAGGGTGAAGTGGTTTCGGCCGTAGGCGTGAGAGAGATGGCGATAGGGAGAGTCCGACACGGCCTCCCATGGCTTCGGTCTAGTTAACGAGGGTCGGGAAACGCATCGTGGGTCGGTCGTCCGATGCCGGACCCGTACGATCGCGAGTCGCCACGTTGCATTGTACGATCGATCGCTCCATACCGGTCGGAGCGGGTGGGTTCAGTGACGGATGGTCGGAAGGCCCGTCACCATCGAAGGGCCGAAGCGACCTGCTTTCGGGCGGCTCTCGTTTGGTGGCCCGGACCACTTCGGGTGTAACTCGTGCACGCGCATGCACGACACGGACCATCCGACGGATGCAGTCGCCTCTGGTGCCGGCAGCCCGCGGTCTCACACTCCGTCGTCACGTAGTCCTCTGGGCAATCTGTGAGTTCGGTGGGGCGGATGTAGCTTCCGCGGCGGTGAAGGGTGGAATCGGGGCCATGGCACGCGGAGGGAGCCAATCCGCCCGGGGCCCCTCGCGAGGGAGACGACGAGGACCCATCCCCGAACTCTTACGGTGCGCTTCGAACCACGCGAACATTGACATCGTCATGGAATCTTCGGACCTCCAGCGTGGACCCCTGGGCACGGAGGGCGACGAGGAACGGCTCCGCGCCCAGTCCGGGTCCGTCTCTCCACTTCGCCACGAACAGCCCAGTACCCTGCTGGAACGGGATCGCCAAGCCGCGCGCGACGAGTTGGCGGAACCCATCATCCGACAACGGCTCGAATGGCGTTGCCAGCATTCTCTTTCTCCGGGGATAGCTCTGCTTCATGGTCTTCATTCTTCACTCCGAGGCGAGGATTCCGTTTCGGCTTGGCACGGACCGCACCCGGGGCCGAGGGGCGGGGCTCCGCGAAGGCGCGGCGAGAATCTCGCTGGGATCACGGCCCGACGCCGGGGTTCGCTCCGGGGACAAGAGGCCTGCCTGCCGGAGCTCGGTCGTGATGGTCTGCACGGCAAGTTCGACGTCCGACGGTCGACGGGCTCCGGTGCAAACTAGCTTGCCGCTGCCGAAGAGGAGCACCACCACACGCGGCGTCGTGAGACGACAGACCAGTCCAGGAAACTGCTCGGGCTCGTACTCCACTCGGTCCAGGCCGAGGGTGACCGCGATCGAATTCAGGTTGACTTCGCTCCCCAGGTCGGAGGTCGCGACGATGTTCTGGACCTGGATCTTGGGGTGCGGGAGGATCTTCTGGCCGGCCTTACGGATCAGCTCGGAGATCGTGCGGACGGCGGCATCCACCTGATTCCAGCTCTTCCCTCCCGTGCAAACGACCTTGCCCGAGCGGAAGAGGAGGATCGCCGTTTTCGGTTCCTTGAGCCGGTAGATGAGTCCGGGGAACTCCTCCGGATTGTATTCCGCCCCGTCGAGCGCAAGGCCGATCGACTGTAGATCGAGCACGTCGCCGAGCGAAGTCGAGGCCACCACGTTCTCGATTCGGATCCTCGTCATGATGCGTATATATACTATTTAAAGATATATTTAAAAGGGATGGGTCGAGTCCGCCGCGGTACCCCGACGGGTGTCGACTCTCAGACGGGCCCGGCGTGCAATGACCCGCAATACCTCGAGAGAAATGGATCGTTCTGGGTCTGGTTCGTGCACAGGAGCGCCGCGCGCTTTCCCAGGGCCGGAGCGAAGCTCCATCCGAGCCGGAACCCGCCGTTCGCGATGATCAACCGGCCCTTCCTTCCGACGATCGGTAGGCCGTCCGGAGTGCACGGGCGGGATCCGTCACCGAAACTGAGGACCCGATCGACGGGTAGGAGTTCCTTCACCGCGGCGAGGATGCTCGGCGCGTGGGAAAGGCGTGCGGAGAGGTCGAAGTCCCAGCCGCCCGTTACCTTCAGCTCGTTCTCGAACGGGACCACGGCGATTCCCCGGTCCACGAAGATGGTGGCGACCTCCACCTTCATCGGGCTCTGAACGTGCCAGCCGTACCCCTTCACACCCGTGAGAGGGAGACCGAGCTTGCGTGAGGTCACGCCGGTACTGACCACGACCGAGTCGAAGTTCGCCGTTGTCCCTCCCATTCGGAGGGTCCCGTCCAGTCCCACATGATCCACGCGCTGGCGCACGATCTGGGTCTGGGTCAGTTCGCGGAGCATTCTCTGGACGAACCGTTCGGTGTGCACCCATCCGACGGACGGGTAGAACAGGCTCCCGGCCCAACCCTCCCCCTCCCGCACCTCCACGGGAACGATCGAGCCCTTCGACGTCGCGACCGCTCGATCCTCCAGGAAATGGGTCCGGTGGTCGTACCGTTCGAGCAGGCCCTTGAGGGTGTACGCGAAATCGTTGTTCTGGGTAGCCAGCTCCTCGTACCCAGCGACGGACGTCCGCGCCATCTCGCGGAGGACCTCGTCGGCTCCGGGGATGAGATCTCTCTCCAGCTCGCGAAGGCTCGCGGACAGCCATCTCCCGTCGACGCTCCGAAACGTACAGGTTCCGCCACGCCAGAATCTCCAGACCCGACGAAGGAACGCGAAGGTGTTCGTCCGGTAGGCGTTGGCCGGCTCGATGATCCCGGCCGCATGATCGGAGCGAGCGCCCGGCTTCCCCTCCTCGTAGAGGGTGACCTCCGCGCCTGCCCGCTCGAGATGAAATGCGGCGAAGAGCCCGACGATCCCCCCGCCGACGACGGCTACCTTCATCGACAGACCCGTCGCCTTCCGAAGGAGTTCAACCACCTCACCATTGAAAAGCTCGCCATTCGATCGTGGACCCTTACGTAGGACCGCGTGTCGGCACCGTGGAACGGGCGTCGGACGAAAGCGCTCCCGCGTTCCCGAGGGCGGGTGGGCTGCTTGGTTCGAGCTCGGCGTACTTACTATACCATGGACTTCTGCACGACCCGAAGGTTGTAGCATGGCGCGGGGAAGCTGGGTAGGCGTACTCGCCGCGCTGGGCGGGATTCTCATCGTCGTGGGAGGGTTCTTGGGGTTCTTTCTCAGTATCCTCCCGAGCGGCTACGCTCCCCAGTACTCGCTGGGGACGTCGGTCGCGGTAGCGATCGTCGCCGTCCTCCTCGGGGTCGCCATTCTGATCTTCTCGGGCTATACGCGCTACCGGGGAATGGGGCAAGGCATGGCGGGGGCCCTCGCGTTTCTGATCCTCGGGGCAATCACGTGGGTGATTGCGGGAGGATGGCTCCTCGTGGTGATCGGCTCGTTCCTGACCATCCTAGCGGGCCTGATCCTCTTGGTCGTGATCCTCAGGCGCGGGCCTAACGAGCGAAGGTCGGGCCCATCCTGATATCGCGTGGGACCTCTCGCAGAGTCGTAACTTAGCAGGGAACGGTGCGTGGGGCCGAAACGGCAGGGAGTTCCCATGCTCGAGGGTCGGGGCCCCGAGCCTAGGATCGGCGCGATCCTACGCGCGACGCTTCTTCTCGAGCATGAGGGCGTAGTGGTACGGACCTAGATCCCACTCTGCGTTGGTCTCCAGGCCATATCCCTCCAGTATGCGTCGGGCTTCCGTTGCGGCGAGCCGATGTTCCACCGGCGGACCTCCCGGGGTCGATTCCTTCTTCCAGTCCACGTCCACGAGGCGACCCCCCGGGCGAAGGATCCGCACGGCTTCCGCGACGGTCGCCGGTGGCACGCCGTGGAGGACGTTGGCCAGGAGGACGCGATCCGCGAGATCGTCGGGAAGGGGCACTTGATCCGGCCGAGAGATCAGAGCTTCGATGTTGGATCGGTGTCGTTCGGTCGCTCGCTCCCGGATCAGGTCAATCAGCTCGTGGGAGACATCGACCGCGTAGACCCGACCGGTCGGCCCGACGCATTCGCTCGCCGGAAAAGTGTAGAATCCCGAGCCGGCGCCCACGTCGACGACCGTCATGCCGGGTCGGAGACCGACCCGGCTCCACAGGTTCCGTGCATCCTCCGACTGGAGGCGATCGGGACTCTCCAGAACGGCACTCGCACGTTCCCGGGTCCAGACCTCCTCGTGCATCTTCCGATGATCCGCATGATGGTGAGACTTCGGACGATGCGCGGGGTGCCGGGCGTCCACCTCGGCCGGGCGATCGCGGCTACGTTTCTGCGGAGGCATCCACGGCTTCCTTCAGGCTCTGCTCGATCTCCGCTCCCATGCGCTCCAGCTTGGGCTGCGGCAGGAACGCACCGATCAGGATCGTCGGTCGTTGAAGGGTGATCCGCGTTCGGCCCTGCTCCGAGGAGACCTCCAGTTTGCACGGGAGGAGGATCGCCACTTCCCGGCTCACGCCCAGCGCGGCGAGGGCATGCCTCGGGGAACAGACGTCGAGCAGAACGATGGGCTCGATCACGGCCTCGGTCTTCTCCAGGAGGATGTCGTGGATGCGGACGGTGGAGAGGATGCCGAACCCGCGTCGCTTCAGCTCGGTCCCGAGACGGACGACGGCATCCTCTACTCCTTCCGTGGAGAATCGTTCGTACGTCGAACTCTCCATGGTGATCCCATACCTCCTTCGCGATGTCTCACCCGCGCGGATGAGCTCCCGGGCGAAGGGCCGGCTGAGAGGTTATCGGTTCGCTCGTAACGAGGTCCGCCGGCGAAGGCGCCGCCTCGCGAACGGCGCTCCCGAGCGAAGGTGCGAGCACCCGAGCGACCACTTGGACGGGAACGTGCGCTTGCTCGAAGAGGACACCTACAGGGCAGATACGGAGCGTCACCCGCAGTGCTGTCTCCACCTCCTCGCTCGACGCTTCGGTCCGAACTTCGAGGGTGCCTGCGACCCGCTGGATGGTCGGAGCTCCCTTCGGTCGCTCGGCCCCCAACGCGACTCGCATGTCGACGAAGCGTAACTTTCGCCTCTGGGCTACGAGCCCGAAAATCGTTGTGATGCATCCGGCGAGGGAGAGCACCATCAACTCGAGTGATGAGGTGCCGGCATCCGTCCCATCTTCATCGGGCGGTAGGTCGACGGTCACCATGTGACCCCGTCCGTCGTCCAGCCGGGTCCTGAAGCCGCCCTCCCAGACTCCGTGCGCTTCCATGCTTACCATCCTAGGACCACAGATGCGGAGTAGATGGGAGCGGAGTCAACGCCACTTGACCCTCTTTGCAGCGGATGGAAGGCGGTGCTTCTCGAGCACGGATCGCTTCTCTCGCCCGCCTGCGACAACGAGGGGACGCGCGCGACCATCAACGATCCTTCCGTACTGGGGTGTCGGGGGTTCGCGGTTCTCCGCGAGGTCGCCCAGGGAGGAAGCGGCCGGTCTCGGCCATGAGCCGCTCGTATTCGGCCCCCAGACGCGGGGAGCGGGTGAACATCCGCTCTTCCACGGTCGCGCGGTACTCCGCGAGCGCGAAGAGCACGATCGCATCGATCGCAACGACCGGGCTGAGAAAGAGGAGCGTGGTTCCGATCGATAGGAAGAGGATTGCCGAATACATCGGGTGTCGAATCCAACGGTACGGACCGCTCCGGACGATCGGCTGGGTCTCGGTGATCTGGATCTTCACGGTCGTGTACCGACCAAGGGTGCGTAGTGCCCAGCCGGCCAGCAGCGCACCTCCGACCCACACCACGAACCCGACGGCCTGAACGATCTCATCCCCGGGGAACCCGAACGTCCATGGGCCGAGGTAGGTAGGGTGGGGGACCAGCAGGACCAGGAGGGTGTAGAGCAGTAGGATCGAAACTGCCGCGAGCCATACGATTTCGGTCCACTGGGGGACGCCTCCCTCGGTCGCTACCGATTCCCTCGGCCGGTGCTGGGACAGGCTGGGGCGAGCGAGCGCGACGGTCGCCGCGAGGATGAGGAGGGCCGTGAAGGCGAGGCCCTGAGCTACTTCGAGACCGAACATGCTGCTTCCCGATCTTGTTCTTCTGCGCGGGCTCAGGGAAAGGCAGGCTGGAAAGGGTTGTGGGCTGACGGAAGGATCGCCTACCGGGTGAAGAACGGCGTCACCTCGCGGATCGTCCGTTGGGTCGGGAGCCCGACGCTCTGGTACAAGCCCTCGAGACCTTCAGCGCTCGGGGCCTCCCACACGCAGTGAGCTTCGGTGGCGTTCGGAACGCCCACGATCGAGATCGGCCGGAATCCCGCCGGGATCTGGCCGTTCTTCGCGGAGGTGATCGTCCCCTGCACTTTCGCGATCACGATCTTCGTGTCTGCATCCTTCCACTTGTGGCTGATTTCGTAGGTCGGCATTTTTCATCGACCCGAGGAGGCCCCGTACCGAGAAGAGCAGCCCCGTTGCGAATGCAATGGGCTTATCGCGCACAAGGCGGTGGAGCCAAGGGCAGAGCCGGTGCAGCTCGTACATATCCTGATCCAACACCCCTGCCTCCTGTCCGCGCCGGTGACGGCCTCTGTGCGAGGGCTGCGGGTGACCCACCTCTGCCACCGTGGGAAAGAGACGACTCTCGAGGCCCATTCACCGGATCCGGCGGATCTCGCTCCGCTCCTCGAAACGTACCGGAACGCAGGGGGCACCGAGCTCTTCCGCGAGGGAGATGGGTCGGCCGCGCTCGTGCGATTCGCTGCGTGCGCGTGCTGTCGCAGCGGCCGGGTGATTCCCACGATCGAGGCCGCGGGCAACCTCTACCTTCCGCCCTCGATCTACTCGGCGGAGGGTGAGACGTATCAGTTCCTGGTCCCGGAGGGCGGCCTCGATAATGCGGTCCTCGCGACGCTCCCAGCGGACGTCCGCGTGATCCGGATCGGGACCCGAGCGTTGACTTCGCTGGGGTTCGAGGACACCTTCCTCGTTCCGGTCGGCAATCTGCTCTCCAACCTCACACCGCGGCAGCGCCAGGCGATCGTGCTCGCGTTCGCCCGAGGGTACTACCGGATCCCTCACGCCGTTACAACCGGAGAGCTCGCCCAGGCGCTGGATGTTTCGCGGGAGGCGTTCGACGCGCTGCTCCGAAAGGCCGAGAACAAGCTGATGACCGCGCTCTTCCCCTATCTGGCGGCCCAGTCGACCTCCGCGGAGGGCCCGATCTCTTCCGACCGTTCAGGGGGAACCACCGATTCATGAAGCCTTCGCGCACCGGCCCAAGGCCGAGCCCCGTTCGACGGCGGAGGGACGTACGATCCAAGAGCCGAAGCGCATCCGGAGGCGGCCCCTCCCCGCTCCGCCCCTCGACGCGCTTCTGGCCCCAGCACTCGCCGTTCACCTGCGGCCCGGCCGCTCTCGGCAACGTGCTCCAACAGATCGCTCGGTACCGGCCGCCGGACCTTACGGCGGAGGAGATCCGGATTTGGAGGGAGAGCACTGCTCTCGTGTGTCCCGGCTCGCACCCTCTCGGTCTCGCACTTGCAGCGGTGCGAAGAGGATTCCCAGCGGCCGTCGAGATGTCCGGACCGCGCCCGTGGCTCTGGAGACACATTCTTTCAGAGCACGGCGGGCCCGGAGCCCTCCGCATCTACCGCGTGGCGGAGGAGCGACTCCGGCAGGAATGCAAGGAGCGAGGGATTCGCGTCCGTTCCTACCGCGAAGTGCCCAGCCGGGTCGGGTCTCGCGCCGGGCTCCTGCTCGTAGATGCGAGGAGCGTGGAAGCACGGCATTCCGACCCCCACTGGGTGGGACTCGTCTCCCGGGGCCGAGATCTGCAGGTCTTCGACCCGCTTCGGCGATCGCCTTACCGCTCGGAGCGCTCACTCGACGACTGGAAGAGGCACGCCGGGTTCCAGGGAAGCAAGGTGTGGATCTCCCTCCTCCCACTCCGCGGCTAGCGCGCGGAGATTCTTCGGCACCCCCGAGCACCCCGCGGGTAGACCGTTGGGGCCGTCCGCGGCCTACGAGGAGATCACGGGGAGGTTGGTGGCAACCGCCTTGAAGCCCGCGGTGCGGTGGGCACCGTCGCAGTTCGGCTTCTTCGAGGAGTGCCCGCACCGGCACAGAGCCGTCACGACCTTCCCATCGACCAGCACCAGGTTCGGCCCATTCTCTACAGCTTGGATCTCAACCTTCGTCATCGGCTCGTTTTAGGACGCCTGGGATTAAGGCGAGCCCGTTTCCTCGGGTACACCAACTGGTTCTGAGCCTACCAGCCCCGAGTGGCCGGGCCGGCCCGGCAGTCGCCGACCCCTCCATCGACTTCCAGCGGCATCCGAAATCGTATAGGGCGATGGGGGCCTGTACTTCGTGCTGGAGACAAGGACGATGAGTGCCACAGAGGATGTTTTGGGAAAGGGGATGGTCGAGGGGCTGATCGGCGCGTTGAGCGACAAGCACGCCCAGTTGGACCTGCGGTTGAAGGGCGTGACGCTCAATCTGGTCGGAGCCCCCGTCAAGCTCGAAGTGAACGGGACGGTGTCGGTCTCCGTTCACATGCGCGACCTCACCAAAGAGGAGACGGCCGCGCTCGCGGCCGCTCACATCGCAGCCACCAAGGCCGCCTAGATTAGACGCAGCAGTGCGGGTAGAGCGCCGAGCTCTACGCGGATGTTGCCCGTGAGGGCGCTCGCACCCCTTCCAAGCCGTGCCAACGGACGCTTCCCTACCGTGAGGGTCACTGTCCAGCCGAGCTCCGATAGGCGCTGAGGTATCCGGAGCCCTTGTCGCATCTCCCTGAATCCTCCCGATAGGAGGAGGCGTGGGAGCTCCTTGGCGAGGGTCTTGACGGGGGCAAGGTCCACCTCCAGGTTGCGCTGGTCCGCGTCCATCTCGACCCACGGGACCCCGTCCCAGTCGATGCTCAGCTGACCTCCGCTGATCCGCTCGAGGAGGGCCAGCCCCGTCGGGGCAGGAGGAGATCGGGCCATGCTCATGGAGGGCTCGGCCCCTTAACCCGCTTCCCGCCCCGTTCCGAGGTTGACTGAGAACCCCCTCCGACTCACGAGTGGTGGTAGCCTAGCGCCACGGCGTCCCAGACTACGGCTCGCAGAAGAATCTCAGCTCGTTGGGTGTCCGGCCGACGGGAACGGACCCACCCGCCGAACCGCTCCTTGAACGCTCCGAACGTTCCCTCGATCACCGCCCGTCGCCGATACCGACACTGGAACTCCCGTCGGTGGTTCCGCTGGTCCGACAACATCTGGCTCCACGCCGGGGCTCCCCCGGCATCGATGCGCCCGATGTTCCGCTTTAGATCCATCACGGGCCGACCGCCCCGGTCGGCCACCGCTTGGGCGTTCCGTCGCGAGAGATACCCTTTGTCGAGCGCCACGTTGCCGATGGAGACCGTTCTCGGGAGCTGCTCGAGAAGTCGGGGCAGTTCCGTGACGTCGTTCGTGCGGGCGTCGGTGACGTGGGCGGCGAGGAAGAAGGGAAACTGGGCCCGGGTTGCCACGAGCGCGTGGAGCTTCACGAAGACGTGGCGAAGTCCATAGCCGAGACGGGCGGTGATCCACCGCTCGTATCGGCGGGTCGAGAGTCCTGTTCCATCGGCGGCGAGGTTCTCACGCGGTCGGCAGAGCTGGTGCGCCAGGGTTCCCACCAGTCGTTCGAGGTAGAGGATCGGGACTCGGACCACGAGAGCGGCAACCGTGGGAGCGGCGGGGACTCGCCGAAAGCCGAGCTTGCGAGCGAGTTGAGGGAGAGCCACGAGAGTCGTGTGGACCTCATCATACGACCATCCCTCCAGGGCACGGAGGAGGAGAAAGCGAACGACATCCCGAGGGTCGG
>Ga0307372_10001663_pt1 | contig 38349 bp, 33 predicted proteins | sample OX1MG_FD_202533 | JGI IMG/M metagenome (GOLD analysis project Ga0307372, IMG submission 202533) | Soil microbial communities from Risofladan, Vaasa, Finland - OX-1 | ecosystem: Environmental > Terrestrial > Soil > Coastal area > Acid sulfate soil | place: Finland: Risofladan, Vaasa | collected...
ATCGGTGGGCCGGCGCTCGCAAACTCGCCAGTCCCACCCTACGCCGTCCAGGCTTCAGATGCCTTTGAATTGTTGGCCGCCGGGGGGCAAGCGTCAAGCAAGATTTCGCTTTTGACACGGGGGGCGGGCGACGATATGCTCACCGCCCTTCTCACCCGCCCTAGAGAGGTGCCGATTTGCTCGCGCGACGCAGTGTGCTGGTGGTCGATCCGCTGGACGAAACCCAGGAAGTGTTGCGCGCCGTGCTGGGCCGCAAGGTCGACGTGCTCGCCGCGCGCACCTCGGCCGAGGGCCTCGCGCTGGCGCGGCACCACAACCCCAGTCTGGTGGTGCTCGATCTGGAATGCGACGATTCCTCGGCCCTGCTGCTGGGCCGCTTCAGCGGAGCTTGCCCGTCGGGGCCGACTCCGCTGGTGCTGCTGGCCGGTTCGCGGCGGCAGGCGACCGGCTTGCCCGATTGCGAGATTGTTCCCAAACCCTATCACTACGCCCCTTTGATTCGTAAAATCGAAGAGTTACTGGGCGGATTGCTCGGCGGGACCTGCCAACCGCTTCGCAAGGCCGCCTGAACCGGCCCAAGGGTGTCACGTGCCTTCGCTTTTCGTCTTTCGCGGCAACAACCAGGGCATGCGCTTCGAGCTGGACGGCGACATGCTCACCATCGGCCGCGAAGCCGCCAACGGCATCCAACTGCACGATACCGAGGTCTCGCGCCGGCACGCCGAAGTTCGCCGCACCGGCGGCACGTTCACGCTCACCGATCTGGCCAGCTCCAACGGCACCTTCGTCAACGGCCAGCCGATCACCGTCCGCGAGCTGGCCAACGGCGACCAGGTGCAGGTGGGCGGCACGATGATGCTCTACACCTGCCTGGCCGACGAGTCGACCGGCGACCTGGCCGACAAGATCGACATCATTGCCCGGCAGCAGCCGGGCGACCAGTCGCGCATCGTCCGCAGCATCGCCGAAAGCGAGGGAAGCCACATCCTCGATCCCCGCGCCGACGACGCCGGCAGCCCCTGGCTGGCCCGTGCCCGCAGCAACCTGCAGGTCATGTATCGCACCGCCCTGGCGGTCAGCCACACGCTCGACATTGACCAGCTTCTGAACCGCATCATGCAGCTTATCTTCGAATGGGTCGAGGCCGACCGCGGCTGCATCATGCTCGTCAACCCGGAAACCAGCCAGCTCGATCCGGCCGTCCGCCGCAACCGCAAGGGCGTGAAATCGGACGAGCGGATCAAGATCAGCAAGACGATTCTCGACTACGTGATGGAGCACAACGAAGGCGTGCTTACCAGCAACGCCCGTGAAGACGACCGCTGGAACCCCGCGGTAAGCATTTTGCAAATGGGCGTGTGCGAGGCGATTTGCGTTCCCATGCGCGGCCGCTACAACATGGTCGGGCTGATCTACATCGACACCTCCATTTCGCCCCAGCGGATCATCCAGCAGCAAAGCACCACCAAGTTCAGCGACGAGCACCTGAAGCTGATGATCGCCATCGCCCATCAGGCGGCGCTGGCGGTGGAAGACACGCGCTATTATTCGGCCATGGTGCAGGCCGAGCGGCTGGCGGCGGTCGGGCAGACCATCGCCACGCTCTCGCACCACATCAAGAACATCTTGCAAGGCATCCGCGGCGGCAGCTTTCTGATCAAGGAGGGTCTTTCGCAGCACGACGAGAACATGGTCCGCAAAGGCTGGGAGTTCGTGGAGAAAAACCAGGAGCGCATTTCCAATCTCGTCATGGACATGCTCACGTTCAGCAAAGAGCGCGAGCCGGAGCTGGTGCCGGCCGACATGAATGAGGTGGCCGCCGACGTGGTCGAGCTGATGGCGTCGCGGGCGAAGGACAAGAAGGTCGAGCTGACGTTTGTTCCGGCCGAACAGATCCCCACGCTGGTGTTCGATCCGGAAGGACTGCACCGGGCGATTCTGAACGTCGTGACCAACGCGCTCGACGCCTGCGACCGCGCGGCGGTGGAGGCGGCGGCCGGCGACGAGACGTTGCTGACCGACTCCGACAGCGACGCCGAATTGCGCCAGGCGCGGCCGGGGCGCGTCGAAGTGCGCGTCGAATACGATCGCGAGGGGCGGCTGGCGAGGATCGTGGTCAGCGACAACGGCCAGGGGATTCCGGAAGATGAAATCGACCAGGTCTTTTCGCTGTTTGTCTCCAAGAAGGGCAATCGCGGCACGGGGCTGGGATTGCCGGTGAGCCAGAAGATTCTGACCGAGCACGGCGGGCGGATTGCGGTCGGCAGCCAGGTGGGCGAGGGGAGCCAATTCAGCCTGGAGTTGCCCGCCGTGTTTCCCGAGCAAGCCAGTCCGGGCACATCCGTCGAAGGGAAATCGGCGAAGCTGGCGTGAGCGTGTTTCCGCGGCAGTCCGCGATCGAGAATCGTGCGATCACGGCCTGCGCCCAGGGCGGCTGCTATTCGTCTTGCTTCTTTCCAGGTTCGCCAATTTGTGCGGTGGGGCGGTTGAACGCGCGCTCGGCGTTGTCCTTGACATCGGCCGAGAGCGGATGATCGCGCCACAACCAGCGCATTATGTCGGGAAAGATGGCGCCTCCTTGCTTTTGACCGTGCAGTCCGATGCCCCAGACGTAATTCACGTCGTAGCCCTTTTTGGTAAGGGTCTCAACCAGCCGGACGTTCTGCAGGAACCAATCGCGCCGCGGGTCGTAGTCGCCGCCCTTGCGGGTGCCGCGGTTATCATTGCGGCCGTCCTGAAAGAAAGCGCGGATCGGCTTTTTTTCACTGGCCAACACACGCTCGGGATAAACGTCGCCGCCGCGCAGGTTGACAAAACTGCCCACCATGCTGATCACCTTGCGGAATTGATCGGGCCGTTCCCAGGCCACGGAGAACGCCGCAATGGCGCCCGAGCTGGCCCCACCAATGCCACGCTGCTCGGGGTCTGGCGAGATGTTGTATTCCTTACACAGCACGGGCAGCAGTTCTGGTGGTAAAAGACGACGACGTGGGATGAGGTCGGCGGGCCGGGCTCGATTAAGCAGTTTACCAACTCGGGCGCGTTGGTGATTTCTCAGACCACGGGGGTGCATGACGAGATCGCAGAGTACCTGCGGGCGATGCGCGAGGTCGGCGCTGCGCAAAAGCAGCAGCCCGCAGCCGCCAGCCGATGAAAGCGGCTGCTCGACTACCGTACCGGCAACAGGCTCGACTTCCAGAAAGGAGCGATGCTCTCCAACGTCGTGCCTCCGAACGATTCGAACTTGCCGTCGAGCGTGACGCGCCAGGGCTGGTCGATCGAGCCGGCGTTGATCCGCAATCGCTCGCCGCGCTCGATCACGGCCTGCGCCCAGGGCAGCCGTATGTCGTCGAGCGGAGCGTACCGGGCGAACAATTCCTTCAGCTTCTGCTCCCGCCGCGTCGCCTTGATCGCCTGGAGCTCTCCGAGCAAGTCGCGGGCCACCTGACGAAACCGGTCATAGTCAAGCACCGCCAGCACCTGCTTTGACGTCGCACCGGCGCCGCCGTCGCGCGACTTCCAGCCGATGGCCTCGGCCTCGAGCAGCTTGTTGATGAACAGCCAATGCCCGCGCTGGTGCGGCTCGGTGAAGCTGCGTCCGCGTGAGGTGCGCAGCAGAAAGTCGCCCAGGTAGGCGTCGTAGGTCAGCTTGCGGAAGAGCGCCGCTTCGTCGGCGCCTTTCACGGCCCCGATCTCGACGAGCTTGGGATCGTCGACGAAAACGAGCGCCGTCAGATCGGCGCGCTGTTCTTCGAGCGCGCCGCCCAACGCGCCCAGCGCCGAGACCGGGTCTTCGGTCTTGCCGTACTTCGCGGTGTCGTAGGTGCCCGATCCGTGGCCGATGATCTCGTGCATCAGCACCAGGTTGCGCCACAGGTTCTCGCGGTGCTCCAGTACCGGCCCGACGCGGTCGGCGGGCAGAAATTCCTCAAATGCTTCACGCCGCATGGACCGCAAATCGGGGTCTTTGTCTTCACCGGGCATCGGCAGGCGGATGACGTTCTTGGCTCCCACATCGCGGCGGATGTCGTCGAAGTTCGGCAGGTTGTAGCCGCCGGAGTGCAGCGCCGCGATCTCCTGGAAGTAATAGACCATGATCGCCGGCGGCGAGTAATCGGGCGGGAATCTCTTTCGGAACGCGCCGTAGGGCATCGCGTCTTCGAAGTATTGGGCGTGCCGGGCCAGCGCCTCGGCGATGCGGCTGACCTCCGGGTCGACGATCTGCACGTAGGACTCCCAGGAAGCCATGCGGCTCAGATAATCTCCCTGGAACTCGACCCAGCCGAGCATGAAATCGACCTGCGAATCCGACCGGTCGCGCACCCACTCGATGCTCGCTTGGCGGAAGTCCTCGACGTCGCCCTCCTTCAAGTACTTGATCGTGTCGTCGATCTGGGCCCGTTGGTGTTTGGTTTCGGCGTACTCGCGCGCCGCCGAAAGCGATTCGACCACCTGCCGCAGCCGCTGGCCGACGATGCCGGGCGACTTCGTCGTCTGCACCTCGCAAGCCAGTCCGCTTGGGGCCCGCACCACGCGGCAATTGAGCGTCGGTTTCAGCGAATTGCCCAGCGCGAGGCTGACCTCCTGGCCGGTGATCCCTTTCGCGTAGTAGTTTCCGCCGGTCCGTTCCAGGCCGCGCCCATCCGTGCTCTCAGGATAGGCTTCAACTTCGCACTCCGGATCGGTCAGCAAGGCGATGATTTCGACGCGGTCGGCTGCGGCGATGTCCGGCGCGTGCCGGGCGAGCAGGTCGCCGATTTGCTCGGCGGTGACCGCGCGAAGGATGTATTTGCGGTTCGAAGGCGTGTAGGGCCCCTGCTGATCGAGAAACTTGGCGGCGTAGACCAGGAACTCGGCGAAGGCCTCGTCGCCCAGTCGCGACTTGGTATCGGCGATGTGCTCTTCCGACAGCGACTCGACAATCCATCGCTTGATCGCCAGCGAATGCCGATGCGTCTGGAAGTAGAGCAAATCGCGGCCCGCATCTGCCGCGCGGGTCAGGTGATAGACGAATCGTTTTTGTTTATCGGCCAGCTTGTTCCACACGATTTCGCGGGGCGCGGAACTTTGCACCCGCACCGTCGACGGCAACGGCAAAGGGGTGATCTGAGCCATAGCGGCCGAACTCCAGCCGCCAAGAATGATCGCCAACAACAAACGGTCTCGCATGCGGCTTCTTCCTCGCTTGGTGTTTGGTGCAATCGCTCCCAAACTGGCACCAATCGTATACAATCCGCCACGGCGGGGCCACCCTTGCCAAGCGAGCCGGGATTCTCATAATATGGCATTCCGCCCGTGGCGCCCGTCTGGACCGCAACCACGATGAACCCGCCGTTTCGCAGCTATCTCGCCGAGTTTCTGGGCACCTTCACGCTCGTCTTCGTGGGCACCGCCGTGGCCACGCTGCAGCGACTCAATGAACATGGAACGATCGGCTATCTGGAAATCTCGCTGGCCTTCGGCGGCACGCTGATGGTGATGGTCTGGGTGCTGGGGCCGGTTTCGGGCTGCCACCTCAATCCCGCGGTGACCCTGCCCATGGCCCTGTCGGGCCGGTTCCCCTGGTCGCGCGTGCCCGGCTATATGCTTTTCCAATTCGGCGGCGCCGCGGCCGCCAGCGGCGTGTTGCTGTTCTTGCTCAAGGGAATCGGCAAGTATCAACTTGAAACGCATGGCCTTGGCGCCAACGGCAACCCGCATGGAATGCAGATTCCGCAATTGTTCGGATTCGAATTGGTGTTGACGGCTCTGTTTTTGATGACCATTTTTTCAACCACGCGCAAAGACGCCATCCGCGGCTTCGAGGGCTGGGCGATCGGCGGCTTTTTGACCGTGGCGCATCTCATCGGGGCACAATTGGGCGACTCGTCGCTCAACCCCGCACGCAGCTTCGGGCCGGCGGTGTTCGAAGGCGGCGACGCGTTCGCCGTGCTGTGGGTGTTCATCGTCGCGCCGTTTGTCGGCGGCATTATCGGCTGGCGCTTGTTTGCACTGATTCACGAGGAGTAGACCGCTGCCCCAAGGTCGAACGCGGGCGGCTGCTGAAATAGCGGTACGGCACGACAACTGCACGCCTTCTGTGCGGTGGGGCGAAAGGAGGAGGCGATGTGGCGAACAGCTTTGACGGGCGCGGTGTTGGCATGCTTGTGGCCGCCCATGCGTGCCGCGGCCCAGGACTACGATGAAGATGATCCAGTCCGTTACGACTGGAGCAACCGAGATTACTACGAAAACGGCCGCAACTTCGGGAGCGCATGGTACCCGCGCTCTGAAAACCGTAATTCGCCGGTAGCCCGTCTCTACGACAACCGCGATTACGGCCAGCGGCGCTACCCGCCGGCCCACACGGGCGACCGCTACTCCCGCAATTATGGCCTGCCGCCGATCGACCAATACTGGCCGTCCGCGGCGCCCAAATACGATGATCCCGATCCGTTCGACAATGCCTATGGACGCCGGCGCGGTCCGCATTACATCGCCCCGGAAGCCGAGAACTTTCGCGGCGGTCGGTATGCCACCGACTATCCGGGCTTCCGCGGCGGCTGGTACGGACGCGACCATCATATCCGCATTCGGGCCGGACAATACACCGCTGGCGACTTTGCGAACGCCTATTGGGACCATCCGCACCATGCCCGTGGTTATCCCGGCGAGCACAGTTGGAATTGGAGCACCGGGCAGGCGTATTAGGCCGTTGGCTTGCAATCCTACCGTGCCAGCTTTCGGCGGAGCGTGCGGACATTGTCTTGCATGACGATGGGCAGTTTCGACCGCAGCAGATTGGCGCCGTTGAACCAACCGTGTGGCTCGTCAATGACCAGGTGGCACTCGATGAATAACGCCCCGCGCGGTTCATGGAGTTCCACCGCCTGACAGTAGCCACCGAGTCCCGCGTAGGAATGCGGCTTACCCAGGCTCGTCTTGCCCGACGTGTCGCGATGGATCGGCCGCCACTGATTGGGAAAATCCTGGTCGTCGGCAAATCGTGGGTCGAGCAGCGAGGCCGCCAAAATGTGGTTCCGGCCGCGAGTGACGACGCCGTGGGCGATGCCCGCCACCCGCACTTTATCGAGTACGGAGGCGTCCATGCGGTAATACGATTCTTGACGGTCGTCCGACGATTCGACCTTCAGCCCTCGCCGTCGGAGCGCATCGTCGCTCAAGTCTTGCGGCTCGTCGCGCTGGTTTTTTGATTCGCCGCCGGCCACGATTTGACGGAAGAGCTCGTTGGAGCTCAAATCGTCGAGCTTGCCATAGGCCACGAACCAGAGGTCGACCGTTTGCCCGCGTTCCGCGGAATCGTCGCCCACCGTGTTCAACTCCAGCGCGAAGGGAGCGACCGGCGACTTGCGCACGAAGTCGTCGTAGTTGTGCTTCTTCGAGGCGATGCGGTGGACAACTTCGGTTTGCCTTTTGGCATCGGCCGTGGGCGCAAGAGCCGGTTCGGGCAGCTTGACGGAGCGGCTGTCGACGGCAATGCCCTCGCGTACGAGCTGCTTGAAAACGGGATTGTCGCCCGCGTCATCGCCGGCAAAGGCGACCAGCGGCAACAACAGCGGTAACGCGAAGGCATAGGGCATCATGAGAACTCCGCGGGCTGTGGCGCATTGTACGTCAGGTAATTTTTTTGAACACGGTGACGCCCAATAAGGCAATCACGGCGAAGATCGCCAGGAAAATGAAAAAGAGCACCTTGGCGATGCTGGCCGCGTCGCCTGCGAGGTTGGTGAATCCGAACAACGCGGCGATGCCCGCGATAACCAGGAAGATGAGCGACCAGCGAAGTAATGCCATGAGTGTCTCCTTGTAGATTGGGCAGCAATTGCGGACGCCAAGTGCCGCTTGCAACGAGAGTGCCAGCCGCGACGATTCTGCACGCGGGCAGCAACGGACGGCCTCACTGCGGCCCGCGCGGGGGCAGCGGACCCGGCGACGGAAGCCATTGTGGCGGGGCATAGGTGGCCGGCGGCGGCAGCGTTTGCGGCGGCTGGTAAAGGTTCGGCGACCCGAACGCACCCGGCGGTTGCAGCCCCTGCGGCGCCATGATGACGCCTCGGCCATGCCGCGGGGCGCCGTACAGCGGGTCGGCCAAGGGCGGACCAGCCGGCAACTGCCGGTCTCGCATCGGAGGCGGCGGGGGCGGCGGCCCGGCGGCCAGGTTTTCCAGCCGAGTGGCCTGCCGCAAGTTCTCCGCGCGGCCCAGCAACTGGTTGGTCGGCACGACCCGCGTGGGAACAAGCTGATACTCGAACGTCCGCTCGTCGCGCAGCTCGTAGGGCACGATGTTTTCCGATACGAAATCGAGCGGCGGAATCTCGTACAGCGGCGGCGGGATCCATTGCAACACGGTCAACGTTTCGAAGCCGTCTTTGACCAGCTTGATCTCGCGCGTGCCATAGTAGATGTATTCGACCGAGCAGGGAGTCTTGCCGATTTCGTATTTATCGACGTACACCAGCGCCCCCGGCGGATTGCTGCGGATGGTGATTCGCCGTTGCACGCAACCGGCGCAAACGACGAGCGCCGCGCAGGCCAGCGCCAGTCGCCACGGCAGAAAAGCGGTCGCGGAAGAAGACAAGGGCATGAAGGGGACAGGGGAAGGGGGCGATACTATAGGCGCAAGCGGCCCGCGGAGCAAGCCGAATCGAGCGGTGCCGCCTCGGCAACAGGGTTTCGCCCGTCAAGCCGCCCAATTCGCCTTGCCGCAAAGTGTCGCTTCCGTTATCAGTACGCACCCCGAATGGGTCTGCTCCCCGCGCGCTCGGTCTGTGTCGCGCTCGCGGCGGCTTTTGCCACCGGCGCGGCGGTGGCCCGATCATGTCTTAAAAATCCCTCGCGTTGTTGATTACTAGGGAACCATACCGGATGGTCGATCGTCGTTTCGACCGCTGCCGACCGCTGCGCGCCACGTTTTTGGCGGGGCTGGCTGGGCTTGCGCTCGGCGGGCCGCTCCAAGCCGACGACTTGGGTCCGCCCGAATCGGTGGAAACGCCGGTCTTGCCCTCCAAGGACGCGCCGCCGCCCCATGCGCGGCTCGCTTCTCGCCAGCCGCTCCCCTCCGGCGCGCAGCCGCTGCCGCCGGGGTTGATGAACAACACTCCCAATCTGGGCAGCCTGCCCAGCACCACCTCAGTGCCCGGCCTCCTCGGACTGAGCGGAAAAGAGACCGTGGTCGAGGTGAAAATCGAGCCGCCGCTGAAGCACGTCAAGGATCACGACGTCCGGAAACGCATCAAGACCATGGCCGAACGGCCCTACGACGTGCGGACGGTGGAAGACGACGTGCGACGCTTGCAAAGCTCGAAGCAGTTCCAACACGTCGAAGTCAGCTATCAGCGCGTGGGCGACAACGGGATCATCGTCATCTATCACGTCATCGAGAGGCCGACGATCAGGTACCTGCGGTTCTTTGGCCAGCACAAAGTGAAAGAGCGGCACCTCAAGAAGCAGTCGGGACTGAAAGTGGGCGACCCCTGGGATCCCTACATCGTCAAAGACGCGGCCGCGAAGGTCGAAGACTACTACCGCGAGAAGGGCTTCAACAAAGTCTCCCTCAAGATTCTCGAAGGGACCGAAAAAGACGACCGCGGAGTGGTGTTTCTGGTCAACGAAGGTCAGAAACAGAAAGTCCGGGCGGTCGAGTTCGAAGGCAATTCGGTCGCCTCCGACGGCCGTTTGAAGACGCAGATTCACTCCAAGCCTCCGCTGCTCTATCTGTTCAAAGGCGAGGTCGATCGGCAAAAGATCGAGGAAGACGTCGGCCGGCTCTACGAGTATTATCGCAACCTCGGCTTTTTCCGGGCCAAAATCTCGCGGGAGCTGGTGTTCAACAAAGACAACAACTGGCTCACGATCCGGTTCGTCATCGACGAGGGTCCGCGCTACCAGGTGCGCAACATCACGTTCGTCGGCCAAAAACTCTTCACCGCCGACCAGCTTGGCGAGAAGCTGAAGCTGAAAGCGGGCGACTTTTACGACCGATCGAAGCTCGACAAGGATGTCACCTCGCTCAAAGACAAGTACGGGGTGAAGGGGTATGTCTTCGCCGAGGTGCAGCCCGATCAAAAGTTTTCCGGCGATCCCGACCAGCTCGAGCAGATCGACCTGACCTACCAGATCGCGGAAGGCAGTCGCTGCGTCGTCTCCAGGGTCGATGTGCAGGTGCTGGGCGATAATCCTCACACGCGGCGCAACACGCTGCTGAATCGAGTTTCGCTGCACCCCGGCGACTTGCTTAGCACGCGCGAGCTGCGCGACAGCGAACGCCGGCTGAAGGGGTCGGGCCTGTTCAAGAACACGCCCGGCGAGGCGCCCGAGATCATAGTCCACCGTCCCCAAGTGGACCAGTCCGGCCTGGCGGAGCGGCCGGGCGGTCCCGGCGGTTTCCGCGGGCAGAGTCCCGATCCCGGCCGCCGGGGGTCGCGATGAACCAGGTTCCGCGCCGCCGCGTTTCAGTAGCCCGCTCACTCCGTGAGCGGAACGGCGCTGTTGCGCGTTCGACGTTCCGTTCTCTGGAGCGTCCCGCAAACTTGGCCGCCCATCCGCTTGCGGAGCAAGCGGGATACAGGGCAAGCCAAGTCCGGCTGGCATTGCGCCTGGCCTGTTTGTTCGCGTTGGCGACCGTCTGCCAAGCGGCTGTGGCCCAGGATTCCTCTGGTGCAAAAAGTGTCGCAGGGTGGAACCAGCGACCTCGCGAGCGCCGGCCCACCGATACCTACGTCGATGATGGTGGGCCGGCGGTCGCAAGTTCGCTGGTCGTACCCTACGCTCACCCCACATCCATCGATCGACGGCTGAAAAAGCCCAAGCGTACAATTCGCGGGCAAAGTCCCGGCTACGACAGCGAGTATGCCATCACCGGCGTCGCGCCGCCGCCTTCGCGCAATGCGCCTTCTTACGGCGCGCCACCCAACACTGGGGCGCCGGCGGCCCAGGCCGGTCAGATGCCGTTGCGGAGGACCGGCCCGGATTCATCGGGCGGTTACCAGGGCGGTCGCTACCCGGCCGCCGGCTATGGGTCGAGTACGGCGCAATATGCTTCACCAGCGGCACCGGGCACGCTTCAACGCCCGCCGAATGGGGCCGGTTACGGCCGGGGGGGCTATGCTCCCGGCGGCTATCCGCCGGCCGGTGACGGCCCGGCGGCTTCTCCCGCGCAGGGCTACGCGCAGGGTCAGCCGGGGATGGGCGGAGGCGGGGCGCCAAGTCCCTATCGGCCGTCGAACCCTTTCGCACCGCCCTCGGGCGGTGCGCCGGCGGCGGGCAGCATCGGCCCGCAGGGACCGCCGCCCAACCTGCTTCCGCCGGGCCCCGCGCCGGGAATGGCGCCCGGAATGGCGCCGGGCGGTGTGGGCGGGCCGCTGGGCCCCGGTTTGCCCGGACTGCCCGGCTATCCCGACCAGGGCGGTCTGCTCGGTCCGCCGCCGGAAGACCTGCCGGTTCCCATCACGGCCACGGCCACCGAGACGCAAACCGGCCGTCTGAATTTCGGCGTCGGCGTGAACTCGAACTACGGTCTGATGGGCAACATCGTCGTCGACGAGCAGAACTTCGATTGGCGTCGCATACCGACGAGTTGGGACGAAATTCGCAATGGCACGGCCTTCCGCGGAGGCGGACAACAGTTGCGCCTGTCGGCCATGCCCGGCACTCAGCTCTCCCAGTACTCTTTCACCTTCCGCGAGCCCTATTTGTGGGACACGCGGATCAACTTCAGCATCGACGGGTATTACTTCAACCGTTACTACAACAACTGGACGGAGCAGCGTCTGGGCGCCCGCGTCGGCTTTGGCTATCAGCTTACGCCCGACTTGTCGTCGTCAATCGCCTTGCGCGGCGAAAACGTGGGCATCTTCAATCCGACGGTGCCGACGCCGCCGGAGTTGTCGGACGTGCTGGGACACAACAGTCTGTTTTCGGTGGCGTGGACCACGATCCACGACACCCGCGACAGCCCGTTTTTGCCCACGCAAGGACACCGGGTCTCATTGGAGTTGGAGCAGGCCTTTGGCACGTTCAGCTTCCCCCGCGCCATCGCCACCCTGCGGAAACATTTTCTGCTTTACGAGCGGCCCGATGGTTCGGGCCGGCAGGTGTTGAACTTTTTGCACGACGTGGGCTTCACCGGCAGCCACACGCCGATTTTCGAGAACTTCTTTGCCGGCGGTTACAACACCATTCGCGGCTTTTACTTCCGCGGTGCTTCGCCCCTGGACATGGGCGTGCAAGTGGGCGGTAAGTTCGAGTTTCTGAACACGGTGGAGTATATGTTTCCGCTCACGGCCGGCGACGCTTTGCGCGGCGTCGTCTTTACCGACGTTGGCACGGTCGCACCGAGCGCGGAGCTGAAATGGCAAGACTTTCGCGTCTCGCCCGGCGCGGGTCTGCGCGTCACGATACCGGCCATGGGACCGGCCCCCATCGCGTTGGACCTCGCTTTCCCCGTACACAAGTCGCCGGGCGACCAGACGCAAATCTTCAACTTCTTTGTCGGTCTGCAACGCTAGCTAGGCCACCATGCCGGCGCGTCGCGCAATCACGCGATGAAAGTGCAACTGCACTTCGCGGTCCACGACGCGGCGCACGCCCTCGACCAGGCAATGCGGCTCGTTGTCTTCCTGCCCGCGGCGAATGATCTCGTCCAGCGGCAGGCCCGGCGGCACCGTAAAGGTCGCCTGGTGGATGATCTGGTTGCCGGCGTCCAGGTCCGGCACGATGAAGTGACACGTCGCGCCGTAGGTCAACATGCGCGCGGCGTAAGCATCGTGGTAAGGACGTATGCCGGGAAAGCTCGGCAACAGTCCGTGGTGCAGGTTGATGATGCGGCCGCCGGCGTACTTCCAACAACTGCTCGGCGGCAGAATCCGCATATATCGGGCAAGAATCAGGTAATCGACTTCGTATTCATCGCACAGCGACACGATGCGCTCATCATCGGCCACGCCTTGGGCATCGCCCACGTCGTGCCAGGGCACGCCGAATTGCTCGGCCAGCGAGCGGCAATGCGGCCGGTTGCCCAGCATCAGCGACGCTTCGGCCTTGATGCGGCCGTCGCGCAAAGCCCGCAGCACCGCCAGCGCCGGCTCCGGTCGATACGTCGTGGCCAGGCAAATCCGCGGCCGCGCGGCACGCTCTTCGGGCGACCAGACGCGGACCGATAGCCGCTTTTCGCCGCCGACCTCTTTCATCGCCTGACGCAGGTCGCCCAGCATGTTGCCCGCGAGGTCGATGCGCAGCAGCATCGCGAAGAGGCATTCCTCGTCATGATCGTACATCTGGATTTCAGCGATATTGGCCCCGGCCCCGGTCACATAGTGGATGATCGGGTCGGCCAGGCCCCGATTGTCGGGGCCGACGGCGGTTATGACGACCTGCATGGGCGGGAAAGTAAAGGTGTTGGGCGGATCCTCTCTGAATCATAGCACTTTTGCAACCCGCGATGGGCGGTGACATGTCGTGACCGGCAAACGAAGTAGGGTGGGAGCGAGCGAGCTTGCGAGCGCCGGCCCACCGATTTGAGGCGTCAAGCGTCAGGACAAACAACGGATGCCTGACGCCTCTCGCTCATGGTGGGCCGGCGCTCGCAAGCTCGCTGGTTCCACCCTACGAGCTTGGCAGGCGCGCCAGGCGCTGAACCAGTTCTGCGAGCGATACACCGCGAATCAAGAAACGCTTTTGCGCCGCGGTGGGACCGGCGATCAGCTCAATTTGCGCTTTCTTCAGAGAAAGCTCGTCGGCCAACAACTCGATGATGGCTTTGTTGGCCTTGCCTTTTTCCGGCGCCCGCGTGACGGAGACCCGCAGGATCCCGTCCTGTCCGGCACGCAACTCCGACCGCCGCGCGCCGGCATGCGCCCGCACGGGCAGCACAATTCCCTCGGCACGTTGCTCCAAGTTGATTTCAGCGGCCATTACTGCTATGAATACTTTTCCACCGCCTCGGCGTTCAGCTCGATGCCCAGCCCCGGACCGGTGGGAACGCGGAGCATGCCGTCGGCATCGAGCGAGAAGGGCGGCGTGATCAACTCCTCGATATAGGCCACGCCCGTCTGGTACTCCACCCACCGCGCCACGGGCAGCGCCGCCGTCAGGGCCAGGTCGGCCGCGACGCCCACGCCGGTGTTCCAACCGTGCGGCACGAGCAGCACGCCGTGATCGTAGGCCATCCAGCCCAGCCGGCGGCCTTCGCTCAGCCCGCCGCACTTGGTCAAGTCGGGCTGGATGATGTCCAAGGCTTGGCTGGTGATGAACGGCTGAAACGATTGCCGCCGCGTCAGCACTTCGCCCGTTGCGATCAGCACCGGCGAATTCCGACGCAGTTCGCGAAAGCCGTCTACGTCGTCGGGCTTGAGCGCTTCTTCGAACCAGGTCACGGCGTAATCGCCCAGCATCTTCGCCGTCTCGCGCGCCCAGCCCACCCCGTGCGGCCAGAACTGCTCGCTGCCGCCGGCATCGACCATCAGCTCCACCTCCGCGCCGACCGTCTCCCGCGCCGTGCGAATGAGCAACTCGTCATACTGCCGGCTCACTCGGCCGAACGGTCGCCAGCCCATCTTGATGGCCCGAAAGCCCCGCTCGACCTGCTCGGCCAGTTTCTCGCGCAGACGGCCCGGCTCGTCGAACAGGATCGAGGCGTAGGGCTTGATGCGGTCGCGGTAGTTGCCGCCCAGCAGCCGCGAGACCGGCTGCCCCAGCGCTTTGCCCAGCAAATCCCAAAGGGCGATATCGATGCCGCTGATCGTGTGCTCGACGGACCCGCCGCGGCCCAGCCAGAACATCGACTGCCGCAACTTTTCGCCGACCCTTTCCGGCTCCAGGGCGGTCTCGCCGAGGAGGTGCGGCCGCAACAGATCGAGCGACCCTTCGACCAGTGCGCGCGTGGTATAGCAGCTACCGAGCCCCTTCAGTCCCTCATCGGTATGCACCTCGACGAGCGTGTTGTATTGCACGTTCGGATCGGTGCCGCCGGGCCAGCCGTGGTCGTGCGTGGCGCCTCGCAGGGCGATCGGACGAACGTCGCTGATTTTCATGGCGGGGTTCAGGGTTCAGGATTAAGGGATCAGGGTTCAGGGTTCACCCGTGGCCACGGACGACGGACAACGGACTACTGACATCTCCGACGCTCTCCAACACATTCTCCACGACCGCGTCCGATTGCACGCCCTCGGCCTGGCCTTCGAAGTTCAAGATCAGTCGGTGACGCAACACCGACGGCGCCACGGCCCGCAGGTCGTCGCGGGCCACGTGGTAGCGGTGGTCCATGATCGCGCGAATCTTCGCCGCCAGAATCATCGCCTGGGCGCCGCGGGGGCTGGAGCCGTAACGCACGAAGCTGCGCGTCATCGAGGCCGCTTGCTCGTTCTCCGGGTGCGTCGCCAGCACGACCGCAATGCCCCAACGCCGCACTTCGTCGGCGATCGGTATCCGCCGGGCCAGCTTTTGCATGTCGAGGATGCGGACGCCGTCGAGCACCGGCTCGGCCCGCGGCGAGGCGCTCTCCGTCGTGCGGTCGAGAATCGTCTCGATCTCCTCGGAGCTGGGAAAACGCACCAGCAGCTTGGAGTGGAAGCGGTCGAGCTGGGCTTCGGGCAGCGGATACGTGCCTTCCATTTCCAGCGGGTTTTGCGTGGCCAGCACGAAAAACGGTTCGGGCAGCTTGTGCGTTTGACCGGCCACCGTCACCGAGTGTTCTTGCATCGCTTCCAGCAGGGCCGACTGCGTCTTGGGCGTGGCCCGGTTGATCTCGTCGGCCAGCACGATGTTGGCGAACAGCGGCCCCGGCTGAAACTCGAACCGCTTGCCGCCTTCGGGCGTTTCCAGCACCACATTCGTGCCGATCAAGTCGGCCGGCATCAGGTCGGGCGTGAACTGCACACGTTGGAACTTCAGGTGCAGGGCGTCGGCCAACGTGCGCACGAGCAACGTCTTGCCCAGGCCCGGCACCCCTTCCAGCAGCACGTGCCCGCCGGCCACCAGGGCCGTGAGCGTGCCGACGACGATCTCGTCGTGCCCCACGATGACCTTGCCGATCTCGCCGCGCAGGGCGTCGAAATCGTGACGAAACCGGTCGAGTTCTTGGCGGGTTTGTTCGGTGACGCTTTCGGGCAGAGTCATCAGATCGGGGTCCCACGGAAGGGTTGAATGTCTGGGCGAAAAGCCTTTCGCATCCCGCCCATTGAAAGGGCTGCGTGAGGCGGTTGTCAACCTACAGGTGCTTCGCCTGTTCACGGCCGCCTTTTCATGGTAATTTACCCCAAGCGTCCTTCTGGAAACTTGTCGTTCCCATTCGAAAAACCGACTCATGGCAAAACCGCATCGCGTCCTGAAAAAATCGAACCACGGCTCCCGTCCCGCCAACAGCAAGGCCCGCCGCCTGAAACGCAAGCAGATCAAGACCTGAAGCGAGGAACGTTAAGCTGCGCGTCGCGACAGTTCGGCAATAGGTGATAAGGAGTCGTGCGTGGCTAAGAGTGGTTTGATTATCGACGTCTCGCAGCTCGATTACAATCGGGTCATCGCCGACATCGACGCCATCCGCCGCTACAACCCCCAGCGCTATGAAATGGAGCAATTGACCGCCATCGTCTACGAAGACGTGGCGGGCAAGCTCGGCGTGGGCTATAAGGACGTGCGCGCCGACGAGTTCTGGGCCCGCGGCCACATGCCGGGCATGCCCATCATGCCCGGCGTCATGCTCTGCGAGTGCGCCGCCCAGCTTTGCAGCTATCTCTCGCAGAAATACGACCTGCTGGGCGCCGACGTGCTGGGCTTTGGCGGCATGGACGAAGTGCGGTTCCGCGACCCAGTCTATCCGGGCGACCGGCTGGTGATGGTCGCCCAGTTGGTCAAGGTGCGCCGCGGGGCGCTGGTCATCAGCCAGTTCCAGGGCTTCGTGCGCAACTCGATGGTTTGCGAAGGCCAGATCAAGGGCGTTCCGCTGCCGATGCAGAAACCGACCGGCGGGCAAACTCTGGCCCCGCCCGGCAAGACATGATCTTTCCGTTTGGCGACGACGTGCCCGCCCGCCGGCCGCCGCTGGTGAATTGCCTGATCATCGCCGCCAACGTCTTGGCCTTGCTCTGGGTCGAGCTGCTCCCTTCGCCCAATCACGAGCTGACGCTGATCGAGCGGGGATTCATTCCCGTGCGGCTGACCCAAGCGGCGGCGGGCCGGCCCATCGCGATCGAGATCGAGAACCTGGCGCGGCATCCGCACCTCAACATCCCGGTGGTCGTCAAGAAGCAAATCCAGCTTCCGGCCGACCGCCGGGCGATTATCGGCTCGCTCGTCACGTCGCTGTTTTTGCACGGCGGCTGGTTGCACTTGCTGGGCAACATGTGGTTCCTGTGGATCTTCGGCAACAACGTCGAAGACCGGCTGGGGCACGTTCTGTATGCGATCTTCTATCTGGGCGGCGGCGTGCTGGCGAACCTTTGCCACTGGTGGAGCGATCCTCAGAGCCAGATTCCGGTGATCGGCGCCAGCGGGGCGGTGGCCACCGTCCTGGGCGCCTACGCCGTCACCTGGCCCTGGGCGCACATCCGCTGCATCGTCGTGCTGGTCATCTTTATCACGGTGGTCGAGCTGCCGGCGTTGGTGGTGCTGGGGTTCTGGTTTTTCACGCAAGTGCTGGAGGCGAGCGAACACGTCAAGTTGGGCATCCAGGGTGGCGTCGCTTTTTGGGCGCACATCGGCGGCTTCCTGGCCGGAATGGCGCTGATGCCCTTTCTCGGCGGACAGCCACCGCCCGCGCGGCCGGTCGAACACGAACTACCCGATGACCGCTGACATTTTCGGTTCCCGCTCTGACCTATCCGTAGGTGATAAACAGCAGGATCAAGCTCAGGCCGACGATGATTCCGACCGTGGTGAGGGTCATCACGGCCCAGCCAGGAAGTTTTTTGAGGCCCGACAGTTGAGAGTCGCCGGGCCGCTTTCGGGCCACTCGGCCGGGGCTGCTGTCGTCGAGTTGGATGGCGAATTCGTCCAAGGCGGTCAGCGGCTTGGCCACCGGAATTTTGCGGGTCTTCTTGCTGCTGCCCCCTTTTGAGCTTCCGCCGCCAGCAGCCTTTCTCAGCTCCGGATCGCTGCCCAAAACTTGCTGCGACGCAGGTCCTTTAATCGTCGGCCGCGCCAGATCGGAAGTCGTGTCGGCCAAGGAGTCGACCGGCCGACCGCTCTGGCCGGGTCGTGTCTGCTGACCCGACCGCGAAGCGCCGTTTTGCGGGGCCGGCCGCGGTCCGGACTGCCGCAACGCGGAGAGCTTGGCGTTGGCTCCGGATTTGGCCAGCCATGCGGCCAGCGCGTCGGCGACCTCGGTCGCGGTTTGGTAACGCTTGTCGGGCGACTTGGCCATCATCCGCTGACAGATGGCCACCAATTCCGCCGGCGCGCCACGACGCTCTTTGGCGATGCTCGCCGGCTCGGTGGTCTGATGTTTCATCAGCCGCTGCGGCAACGTGCCGTCGGTAAACGGCGGGTGCCCGGTGAGAGCGAAATAGAGCGTACAGCCCAAACTGTAGATATCCACGCGCGTATCGACGCGGTGGCTGTTGACGGCCTGCTCGGGCGCCAAGTAATCGGCCGTGCCCAATACGTTTTCGTCATGAGCGATCGTCAGCGAGGCCTGCGTGTCGTCGGTGAACCGCGCCAGGCCGAGATCGAGCACCTTGACGAGGCCTTGAGGATCGATGAGCAAGTTCGCGGGCTTGACGTCTCGATGAATCAGGCCCATCTTGTGGGCATGCGCCAGGCCCTCGGCCGCCTGACGGATGTAATCGGCCGCCAACTCGAAGCTCAAAGCCTTTTGCTCTTTGACCAGCCGCTGTAGATCCTTCCCTTGCACGTACTCCATCACCAGGTAGTGGGTGTCGCCCTGGTTGTCGACGTCGTAGGCCCGCACGATGTTCGGATGATCGAGCGAAGCGGCGGCCCGCGCTTCGCGATAAAAACGGGCCAGATACGAGGAGTCGTGAACGCGCTGCGTGGGGAGCACCTTGATGGCCACACGCCGCTGCATGTTTACGTGTTCGGCCAGGTAGACGGCGCTCATCCCGCCGGTGCCGAGGTGGTCGAGCAGCTTGTATTTGCCCAGCAGAAAACCCTTGTGCCGGCCCGCCAGCAGCTTGTCGCACTGCCAGTTCGTCAGCAATCCCGCCTCGCGGAGGTGCGCGGCGACCGCCTGCGAATTGCCCAGCGCGTCTTTTCCGAGCCGTTGCTCCAATTCAGCGAGCGCCCCGGCGAGCCGATCTTTTTCAATCAACTCGCTTCGCCGCACGGAGTCGACAAAGGTTGCCGTTTTCAAATTGGCCATTCGATTGCCACGGGCAGCGCCCTGACTGGGACGACGGGGTCTAACTCTTGAAAATAGCACAGTTGTCGCGAAGATACCAGCAGCTTAGGCGGTGGTAAAGGAGTTCGGCCAAAAAAAAGAGCACATGGTCCAGCAGTTCGGCATTTTTGCCAAGTATTGGCAGCCCGGCAGGGTCAAGACGCGGCTCGCCGGTCAAATCGGCGCGACTGCGGCGGCCGAATTGCACCGGGCGTGCCTCGACACGCTCCTGCGTCGGTTTGCTCATCTCGGCGACCGGCGTGTGTTGGCCTTCACGCCACCTGAAGCTCGGCAGGCGTTCGCCGATCTGGCGGGACGGGCGTGGCAAACCGAGCCGCAGTGCGAGGGCGACCTGGGCCACCGCATCGAGGCCTATTTCGCGACCGCTTTTGCACGCGGCGCGACGAGCGTTGTGCTGATCGGCTCCGACAGTCCTACGTTGCCCGACGAGTTCATTGCCGAGGCGTTCGAGCGGCTCGAGCGTGCTGACGCCGTGGTGGGTCCGAGCGACGACGGCGGCTATTATCTGATCGGGCTGGCACGGCCGATTGACGGCCTGTTCCGCGGCCTCGCCTGGAGCACGCCGCAGGTATTTCGGCAGACGCTCGAACGGCTGAACGCGGCCGGCGCGAAGCGCGAGATGCTTGCTCCGTGGTACGATGTCGACGCGCCGGCCGACTTGGAGCGGCTGAAACGCGAACTGGCGGGTGAACGCCGGGAGGTTTTTGCCGCCCTTCGGCAGCGGGCCGCGGAGTTATGAGCCGGCTGCTGTGGGCCTGGCCTGTGCAATATGCCGGCTTGCTGCCAAGTCATTCATGCCACTGCGAAAGCGTTAGAGAAGTGTTTGCGCTTTGTTTCGACCTTGTCGCCGTGCAAATTGTTTCATCCGCTGCTTGACAGACCGCATTCCCCCGCTAAGCTACGGAAACAGTTTACACGCTGAGGCACGGATGCCTCGAGGAAGCGTTGTGCGGGCGTCGGCAAAGCGTGCCGTCGGCCGTGCCAAGGGGACCGGCTATGTCGGGCCATTTCGTTGTATCTCATCCGCCGATTTCTGCTCGGCGCAGGCGTGCGGTCGGTCGCACGTGCCAATCCCTCTCCCGCCGGGAGAGGCCAGGTGAGGGTCTTCGGGCGTCCTGCACTTGGAGCTGGAGCTGACCATGTCGCAGTTGTTCATCGTGCCCACGAACGAAAACGGGCTGATCCTCGACACGCAGATCGCCGCCGACATCAGCACGGCCCTCTCGCCGCCCTTCGCCTTCGACGACGTCTACCTCTACGCCCACGGCTGGTGGACCTCGCCCGAGCGGGCCATACAGGACTACAACCAATTCACGGTCGGGTACGCCCGCTCGGTGCTCACCGCCCTGGCCGCATCGGCGGCTGGCCAGCCCTCCGGTGCCTTGGGCATTGGCGTGCAGTGGCCTTCGATGCTCTTCAACAGCGACTCGCTGTTATCCGAGGCGGCCGAGTCGGCCACCTTTTACGAAATGGAGACCCGCGCCGACTCGATCGGCGCCAACGCCGGCTACGCCCTCTTGCGCTGCGTGCTTGGGCAGAATCCTCCCCGTCACAAAATCAACCTCATCGGGCACAGCTTCGGCTGCAAAGTCGTCTGCAAGCTGCTCGAAGAGTTATACCTCGATCGCCAGACGGTTTCCGTTCCGGCCGACACCGAGTTGAACGTCGTCTTGCTTCAGGCCGCCTTCGACAACGACGACCTGGAGCCGAACAACATCTACGGTGACCTTGCCACGGGATTCCCAAACCTGCGGATGCTCGTCACCACCTCGCAACTCGACGCGGCCTTGGGCAAGCTCTACCCACTCGCCGAGCGCTTGAACCTCTTCAAGATCCTCGGCACTCCTCGCGTGGCCATCGGCTACGACGGCCCCACCCAAACCGTTCAGAATCAATTCGCCCCGGTCGCCCGCGTATCTATCGGCCCCGGCTTCACCGCCGCCGCACTTCCGCCCCGTGCGTCCTACCGTCTGCTGATTGCCGACCTGACTCCCTTGCACGCCGACCCCAGCAGTGCCCGCTACGCCGAACCCCTCGCCGGCCACCACAGCGACATCTTCCGCGACGAAATCTATTCGCTCATCGCGGGGTTCGTGTGAGCGAGATAGTTCACCGACGCCCGCTCGCCATCTGCTTCACCATCCGCACAAGGCGGATGGGGTCGGGGGGCGAACCGCGCCGTTCCTTGCGTGGCGCTGCCAAGGCGGAGTAGGCCGGAAAACAATATACGAGGTGCCGACTTCTGACGCTCCGACTTGAATCACTTCGATAAAAAACTTCCGTGGCATACGCGAAGGGCAGATTGACGGCCTCGCCGACGTGAATGTTCTGGTGGGCCGGAACAACAGCGGAAAGACGACCGCGGTTGAGGCCATCACGAGGGCGGCCACGAGCGGTGGCCTTCAGCAAGATATTTTCGGCCGCCAAGTGGATCATCTCTGGCAACAGGCGGGCAATGCACAGCCTTTGTCGTTCTACCGACAAGACAAGTCCAAAGAAATCCGGATTGTCGCGATCGTCCGTGACGATGGCACACCCGCCAAGGCAGATGAACTCACGTATCACGTGGAGGGTAGCCTCATGCTCGGTGCGGCAGGCGCGCAACAGCCTGTACCGGCGCGTGGCCTCGACCAACAAATGAAGCAGGCTTTCTGCGGCGGCATCACCGTTTTTCGGCCGCCGGACGCCTTCAACCCGGCGATCGAACAGCGGTTTTGGCCCGAGTTGCTGTCGGACCGGCGCGATCGCGTCCTGGCGAAAACGCTGAACGAAGTCTTCGGCCCGGATGCGGAGTCGTTCAGCTTCTGCCCAACGGCCAGTTGATCATTCTTTTCCACGACTACAGCTTGCCGCTTGACTCGCAGGGCGACGGAACGCGCGCGGCGATGCGGGCGCACATGACGCTCTCGATGCTTAAGCGCACTCTTTTTATGATCGAAGAGCCTGAATGCCACCAACACCCCGGATCGTTGGAGCGCTTCGCGGCCGCTTTATGCCGCTTGGCCAAGTCACAAGCGGTGCAGGTGCTCGTCTCGACGCACTTCCGCGGGACCGGTTTCGAAGTCGAGAATCCGCTCGTCGTGGTGGACCTGCTGCAAGTGATAGCCGACGAGCGCCAACACCTCCGCACGGTTCCGGCCCCAAGGAAGATACAGTCCGCGCAGCGCGGCGCAGCAGACGTCGCCCGGCGTGAGCAACAGGCCGTCGCGACACAGTTCGACGTGCCCGATCGAGCGCCATGCGATGCGCTGCCGCCGGCCGAACGCTTCCTGAAAGATGCCCTGAGCGTTGATCTCGAAGTAGACCGGCACGAAGTAGCGCCAGGCCGCCACGATCACCAGCCCGCCCGCCGCCAAGGCCCATACGGCGCTGGCCATCACCCAGCCCACCAGGGCGGTGAGCGAGAGCAAGACGGCCGTCAGCAGCCAGGCGGCCGCTCCGCCCTCTTCCATCGGCCAGCTTCGCCATCGCAAGGGCGGCGGCGCCAGCCGCCGCGCAGGGGCCGGAGGCGCGGGATTGCTGCTCACGGCGTTGGCCTCCGGTGGCCGAGCACGCCCCGCACGACAAAGGCCAGAAACGCGAACAGAAACGAGCAGATCAGGACCGTGCTGACGACGATCGCCGGAAACCGGTCGCGCAACAGGATCAGCGCCGGCGGCTCGTCGCTCGTCACCGCGCGGCGTGCGACCGCTTTGCCCGATTGCTGTTGACGCGCAGTCACCTCTTTCCAGGCGCGCCATTGCTCGCGCGCTTGCGGTGTATCGAGCGAGGCGATGACACGCCGGCGGGCCGTCACCAACGCGGCAACGACGGCGCCCATCGTCGCCAGGTAGGCCAGCAAAAGCAGAACTCGGCCGCGAGTGAGCAGCATGAGCGGCGCCCTACGTCTCCTTTTCGTTCCGCCGGACCACCGAGTCGCAACGGCCGAAGATCATCCGCCCGGCGCTCGTCTGCAACACGCTGGTGACCGCCACTTTGACGGTCTTGTTCAGGTGCTCGCGACCGCCCTCGACAACGATCATCGTGCCGTCGTCGAGGTAACCGATGCCTTGGCCGGGTTCTTCGCCCGGTTTCACCAAGTGGACCTCCAGCGACTCGCCGGGCAAGAACAGCGGCTTCAGCGCGTTGGCCAGGTCGTTCAAGTTGATGACGTCGACGCCGTGCAGCTTGGCAACCTTGTTCAGATTGTAGTCATTGGTCACGACCTTGCCGTCGAGGTGTTTGGCCAACAAGACGAGCTTGAGATCGACCGGCTGTCCTTCGAATTCGGCCAGCGTGCGGTCGTATATCTGCAGGTCGACGGTCGGGTTCGACCGCAAGCGGTTGAGGATGTCGAGTCCCCGGCGGCCGCGGCTGCGGCGCAGCCGGTCGGAACTGTCGGCGATGGCCTGCAGCTCGCCCAGCACAAACCTCGGCATGATCAATTGGCTGTCGAGCACTTTCGTTTCCACCACGTCGGCGATGCGTCCGTCGATCACCACGCTGGTGTCGAGTACGTACGGCTTGAGGCCCTTCACCTCCTTGGAAAACTCGACGTAGGGGATGATGAAGCGAAAATCGTTGCGCGTCTGCATCAACATGCTGATGCACGTATAGCACAGCACCAGGGCCATGCCCAGGTTGATGCAGGAGCGCGTGAACTCGTTGAGCGGCGCGACGGGCGACAATGCCAATCCGCCGACATACGTGAGAAACAGCCCCACGATGAGACCGATATAGACCGACGAAATGATGTCCAGGCGTTTGCGGGGCACCAGTGCGTCGAAAGCCACGATGGCGGCGGCCAGTAGCATGATGCCGCCAAAAAGGGCGTACGGAAGCCACATGGGCTCCTTGGGCATCGCCTTGGCCTGCAATAGCGAAACGGCGCCCCCCGCCGCCACCAGGAAAAAAATGAACCGTAAGACAAACAGAGGCATCCGGTCGCACCTACCCCTCTTATGAGTCGAGGATTGTGAAGATTCCAAGTCTCATCATTCTAGCACCCCTTTTGATGGGTGCCAGATGTCAAGCGAGCAAGGCCCGGATCGGCTTTCCCTCGCTGAGCTTGATGGGCCGGCCGATGGGGGCCAGCTCTTCGTGGGCCGGATCGAGCCCCAAGGCCGCGAGCACCGTGGCGTGCAGGTCGGCCACCTCATAAGGATCTTTCACATTGCGACCGCCTTCCGGATCGGTCTCGCCCAGGGCGACGCCACCCCGCAGCCCGCCGCCGGCCACGAGCATCGTAAAGCCGTGCGGCCAATGGTCGCGACCGTCGAGCGGATTGATTTTCGGCGTGCGGCCAAATTCGCCGCCGCAGAGCACGATTGTCTTGCGCAGCAGGTCATGCTCGGCCAGGTCGGCCAACAACGCCGAAAGAGCGGCGTCCAGCGTGGGAGCGAGGTGGGCGTGCTGCTCGTGATTGTCGCGGTGGGTGTCCCAACCGTTCAGGTTTACCTCCACGCACCGCACGCCAACCTCGATCAGCCGCCGGGCAGCCAGGCAGCCGCGGCCGAACGGCGTGTCGCCGTAGCGCTTGCGCCGCTCTTCCGGCTCACGGCTGACATCGAACGCCGCAAGCTGTTCGGAGGTCATCATCGACCGCGCGCTGGCCATCGTATTGCGGTGCAGCGTGGCAGCCGCCGTCTTCGCCCTTCCGCGCGCAAAAGCGCGTTCGACCACATTCAGGTCGGCCAAACGGCGATCGAGCCGCTCGTCAGACACGCGGGCCGTGATGTCGGGCACCTTTTCGGCCGGATCGTAGCATTGGAAAGCGTCGTATTGCTTGCCCAGAAACCCGCCTACGCCCGGCCACTGCGTATCGAGAATCGACACATGCCGCGGGATCTCGGTCCCCGCCACGGGCAATTGATGGCAGCAGATGGCGCCGATCGAAGGATGCACCACCGTGGGATTCGGCCGATAGCCGGTCTTCACCGTGTAGCTGCCACGCTCGTGGTCGCCTTCCTTGCTGATCAGCGAGCGGACGAGCGCCACGTGCTGCATCTGATCGGCCAGCCGCTCGTAGCCTTTGGCGAGTTGAATGCCGGGCACCGAAGTGGGAATCGCCGTGGTGCCGCCCGAGATTGCCTGGCCCGGATGCGGGTCGAACGTTTCCAACTGACTTGGTCCGCCGGCCAGCCAAAGCAAAATGATCGACTGGGCCGGGCCGCCCGTTGGCTTTGCCTCGGCGTCGCGCGCCAGCAGCTCGGCGACCGGTGTCAGCCAGGAAACGCCTCCGAGTGCGGCCAGCCGAAGCACGCCGCGGCGGTTCAATGATTCCATGAAAACTCCGTCGAATTCAGCAGGCACCAATAGAGATCTTCCAACCGCTGGTTTCGCGAGCGAGGGTCGGCTTTGTCGGCCAGTTCGGCCACGAAATGTCGGGCCTCATCGGGCGTCGGCCGTCGCGTGAGCACGGCGAGGTAGGCCGTTTCCACGGCTTTCTCGTCGGTCGGCGCCAGCATCGCAATCCGCATCGCCGCATTCGTCAGCGGAGTCTGGCCGATGCGGTCTTGCAACTGCTGGCCGTTCATCATCAGCAGGCGTTGCGGAATGGTTCCGCCTTGCGGGGCGAATTCTTCTTCGCCCAGGTCGCCGTAACGTTTGATGAAGTCGTTTTGAGCGCCTGCCCGGCCGATGCGCACCAGAATGTGCGATTCATAGTCGATCGTGGCCAACGACGACGATTGCACCAGTCCGCCGATGGCTTGTTCGGGCCGCAGACGCGAAAGTGGAAACGAGGCCCAGGCGGCTTCGTGATCGGGAGTGACTTCCGCGTCGGAGAGACCCATGTTGCCTCGGCTGTCGAGCCGAAAGGCTTCGGTCTGCGTGATGGCCCGGATCAACCGTCGCAAATCGTAACCGTGCTCGACAAAATCGTCGGCCAGAACGTCGATCGCCGGCGGCAGTTCGCCGGCCGATTGCAGATCGTCGATCGGTTCGATGAGCGGCCGGCCAAAGAGTTCGGCCCAGAAGCGGTTCACCACCGCCCGGCCAAAGGCGCGGTTTTTGGGATGCGTGACCCAGGCGGCGATTTTTTGCCGTCGCGTGCCCTCGGCCGGCAGCAACTCGGCAAGAAATGGAATGCGGGGCGCGATGGTTTGTTTCTCTCCGGTCTTGGGGTTATCGACTTCATATTCGCCGTCCGCATCGGTGATGCCGGAGAACGGCTTTTGTTTGGTTTGGCCGAAGAAAGCAGCCAGGCCTCGGAAGTCGGCCTGTTTCCAGGGCTGAAACGGATGATCGTGACACTCGGCACAATCGAGCCGCACGCCCAAAAAGGCCCGCGAGACGCGCGCGGCCAACTCGTCTTCGTCGGGGCCTTTCTCCTGGTCGGGCTTGATGGTGACCGTGACAAAGTTCGTGGCCGGCTGGTCGGTCCATAGCCCGGAACCGGAAATCAGTTCACGCACGATTTCGTCGTAGGGCCGGTTGGCCTGCAATTGGTCGCTCAGCCAGGCGACAAACCGCCTGCGGCGATAAATGATGAACGGCCCGTCTTGCACGCCGACGAAGGCCCGAGTCAGCCGTTCGGCCAGATAGTCGTGGCAGCGGCGATCGCTGAGAAGGGTGGTCAACCATCGGTCCAGCCGCGTTGCCGCCGGCTCGGCCTCCAACTGCCGGATTTCTTCCAGCGAGGGGATAGTGCCCACCAGCCCCAGCGCCAGTCGTCGAGCGATGGTCAGGTCGTCGGCCCGCGGGGCGGATACCAACTCGCCATGAGACCAATCGGCGCGGAACAGTTCATCGACCCGTCGAACGGTCTCGACCAAGCCGCGGTCGGGCACCTCGCTTTGCGGATCCACCGTCGAACGTAAACGACGGCCACCATGCTTCGTATGCACCGGCACGAGCGTCGCGGCCAAGGCCGTCAAACCAGCCAGGCAAAGCAAAGCAAACGTGATGTTGCGCAGCCACACGACAGCTTTTCCTTGGTTTTTCCTTTTGGGGTTGGACCCACGAGGTGATTCTACCAGTATTACCCCGGCGATTGGCATACGGCTTCAAAAAAAGGCACAGGGTTTTCTCGGCCGCCCACAACAAATATGCTGGCACCTAGCGCTAGTTGCCGAAACCCAGGTCCGACGAACGGCACCGATGAATCCTGATTCACTTGCAAGAACCAAATGAGCCGAACTGTTGCCATCATCGCCCTGCTCGTCCTCACGGCCGCTGGGCTGCACGCTGAAGTCGTCTCGCTGGAAATCAGCAGCCGAAAACCCTACGCCGGCGGCCGAGCGTTCGGCGATCGCGGGTCTTACGAACAGTATCGTGGCAAGCTCCGTTTCGCCGTCGATCCGTCGCTGCCCGCCAATCGGCAAATCGTCGATTTGGAACTGGCCCCGCGCAACGAGAACGGCAAAGTGGAGTTTTCCGCCGATTTCGAGATTCTGGCGCCCAGCAATCTGGCGAAAGCCAACGGTTCGCTGCTTTACGACGTCAATAATCGCGGCAATCGCACCTGCCTCGGGCAATTCAACGGCGGCGGCGACGATTTCCTGATGCGGCAGGGATATATGGTCGTCTGGAGCGGTTGGATCGCCGAGGTTTTGCCCGGCGGCGACCGGCTGCGGATGAACGCCCCCGTGGCCATGCAGGACGGCCGGACAATTCGCGGAGTGGTGCGGGCGGAAATGGCGCCCGACCGCGAGGCCGAACGACTGAGCATCGCGCATTGGGCGAACCAGGGAAGCTATCCGCCCAGTGAGAAGGGCCGCGACCGCGCCACGCTTACCTGGCGGCTGCGAGAGAAAGACGCCCGTGTGCCGATTCCACGTTGTCAGTGGCGGCTGGAGCAAAAATGGGTCGAGGCCGACGGCGAGCGCGGCCCATTGCCGCTGATCGAGCTGGCGCTGGCCGGCGGTTTTCAAGCCGGTTATCTCTATGAACTGGTCTACGAAGCCGAGGGACCGATTGTGCAGGGGCTGGGCCTGGCTGGAATTCGCGACCTCGTGTCGTGCCTGAAGAACGACAATCGCCAGCGGAACCCATTGCGGCTGGCCGATGGCTCGCCGGCGGCCAAATACGCCTACGGCTTTGGCACCTCGCAAAGCGGCCGTTGCCTGCGCATGTTTCTCTACGACGGTTTCAACGCCGACGAGCGTGGCCGGCAGGTTTTCGACGGGCTGATGCCGCACGTGGCCGGGGCCGGGCTGGGGTTCTTCAATCACCGCTTCGCTTCGCCCACGCGACACAGCGGCCAGCACGACAACCATCTTTATCCGGTCGACATGTTTCCGTTTGCTTACGGTGACGACAAAGACCCGTACACGCAGCGGGCGGACGGCGTGTTGCACGCGGCGCGGGCCAGCGGCACCGTGCCCAAAGTGATGCACACACAATCGTCGTCGGAGTATTGGCACCGTGGCGGTTCGCTGGTCCACACCGATCCACTGTGTACGCGCGACGCCGAGATTCCGCCCGAAGTGCGGATTTACGTCTTCGGCGGTTGCCAGCACGGGCCTGGCAGCGGCCTGGCCGGCCAGCGCGCCAGCGGCCAGCTTCCGGCCAATCCGAGCGACTATCGGCCGTTTCTTCGGGCGCTGCTTACGGCCCTCGACGCCTGGGTGCGCGCGGGCCGCGAGCCTCCGCCCAGCGTTTACCCGCGTCTTTCCGAGGCCACGCTTGCCGGCTGGAAGGAAACCGAGAGCGGTTGGCACGCCTTGCCGGGCGTGCGCTATCCCGAAGTGATTCAGCAACCCGAATTCCTCGATCGCGGGCAGGAGTTTGTCACTCACCGCCGGATCACAGTCGAACCGCCCGTCAGCCGCGGCCACTATGTCGTCCGCGTGCCGGCTTATGGCCCCGACAATATCGAGACGGGCACGTTGCTGCTTCCCGCCGTGAGCGTGCCCCTGGCGACCTATACAAGCTGGAACCTGAGGCATCGCTCGATCGGCGCCGAAAACGAGCTGCTGGGCCTGACCGGCGGTTATGTGCCTCTGGCGAAGACGGCCAAACAGCGGCAGGCCGGCGGCGATCCGCGTCCGGCGATCGGGGAGCGCTATGCAAGTTTCGACGATTATCATGACCAGTTCATGGCCGCGGCACGCAAGCTGGCGGCCGGGCGATACGTCCTGGAGGAAGATTTGCCGCGGCTCGAAGCCGCGTGCCGGAAGCAGTGGTAAGGGTTCAGGGTTCAGGATGAGAGATGAGGGATGAGAGATGAGAGATGAGGGATGAGAAAGGCCCGAATGCCGAACCATGGCGCGCCGGGAAGCCCTGAACCCTGAACCCTGAACCGCGAACCCTGAACCCTGAACCCTACTTCCAGCTTTACCGGCTATTCCGACACGCCCATAATTGGTAAACTGGAACAGTTGGCGGAGTTGAGTGCTGGCGGTTCCGCCTGGGCGCGGCCGAATGCCGAATTTTTTGCAGACAACTGCAGCGCAGGTCGTAATATGGTTGGCAGTTTGCGCTGCGCTGGTGGCGGTGGGATTTTACGTTGTGGTGAAGGTGCGCCAGAGCTTGACGGAAAGGGAGTTTGGCGCCCACGACTTGATGACGAATTTTCGCGAATTGCACTCCCGAGGTGAGCTAAGCGACGACGAATACCGAACTATAAAAGCAACGCTGGCGGCGCGCCTCCAGCAAGAGGTAAAGGATAAGGGCGAAGAGGGTTAGCACGCTTTTCGCCGAGCTTGCACAGGAAAGTGGTTGACGCGGTTTTAACGCCGGCTGCGACGCCCACACGGCGATGACTACCGTTTTTTTGCTGGCGTGACGAAAACACAAGACGCCTCCGCCGCGTAGGGATCATGCGCGGCAAACGGTGGCGCAACCAGACTTGGGACAGCTCGAAGCGATTGCGGACAAGGATGCCCCCGGGCCATTTCATGCGTAACACGGGCCCCTCGAGCGACAACTTTGAGACTCAGCCACGCTCCGACCTGCCACGCGGCCGGCGGCGGTGGCCAGCGGAAAGGAGCTAGCATGCCCTCAAGTAGGGATGTGACCGGAGGTCGCCGCGGTGGCGGAACCACCAAGAAAAACGCCTTCTGTTCGTTCTGTCGCAAGAGCTACCGCGACGTCGGCCCGCTCGTCGAAGGACCCGGCGACGTTTACATCTGCGGCGAGTGCATCGAGCTCTGCCAGTCGATCCTCGACCAGGAACGCCGCCGGCGCGGCAGCAGCAAGCCGCTGTTCAACAAGGTGCCGGCGCCTCGCGAGATCAAGGGCAAGCTCGACGAGTACGTCATCGGGCAGGACTCCGCCAAGAAGGTCCTGTCGGTCGCCGTTCACACGCACTACAAGCGGCTGATGCTGGGCAGCGAAGGCTCCGACGTCGAAATCGACAAGTCGAACATTCTGCTCATCGGGCCGACCGGATCGGGCAAGACCCTGCTGGCCCGCACGCTGGCCCGCATGCTCAACGTGCCCTTTGCCATCGGCGACGCCACCACGCTCACCGAAGCCGGCTATGTGGGCGAAGACGTCGAGAACCTGCTGCTCAAGCTGCTGCACGCGGCCGACTTCGATCTGGAGACCGCCCAGCGCGGCGTGCTCTACATCGACGAGATCGACAAGATCGGCAAGACCAGCCAGAACGTGTCGATCACGCGCGACGTGTCGGGCGAGGGCGTGCAGCAGGCCCTGCTGAAGATGCTGGAAGGCACGATGGCCAACGTTCCGCCGCAGGGCGGACGCAAGCATCCCGAGCAGCAATACATCCAGATGGACACCAGCAACATCTTGTTCATCTGCGGTGGCACGTTCGTGGGCCTGGAAAAGATCATCGCCAAGCGGCTGGGCCGGCGGACGATCGGCTTCGGACAGGAGAGTGCGGCCACGCACAACGAGAACGACCTGGCGAGGCTGCTGCCGCAAGTGACCAGCGACGACGTGTTGGAGTTCGGTCTGATACCCGAACTGGTCGGCCGCTTGCCGGTGCTCTCGGCCTTGCAGCCGCTCGACACCGACGCCTTGGTGCGCGTGCTGCACGAGCCTCGCAATGCTCTGATACGGCAGTATCAAAAGCTGTTCGAGATGGAGAGCGCCGAACTGCATTTCACGCAAGAAGGTCTGCGGGCCATCGCCGAGCGTGCCCAGGAAAAAGAAACAGGCGCGCGGGGTCTACGGTCGATCATAGAAGAGGTGATGCTCGACATCATGTTCGATTTGCCCGACCAGGGCGCCGGCAAGCGATATCTGATCACCCCCGAAGTGGTCAGGGGGCTTGAACCGGTGTTTCCGCTGGTCGAACCGATACAGAAAAGCGCGTGACGTTCAAGCTCGGCGCCGGCTGTCGCGTTTTGCCAGCCGCTGTTGAGGGTCAAGTCCGTGCTTCTTCAGCGTGCGGGCCCGGGGTCAGCAATTGGGTTGATCTCGGGCCCGCTTTGTTCCTCGCAGGGTAGGCGTGCTCGCTTGCCCATCTGGCCGCGAAACAAACCGGGCCATCGAAGACGCTCCCTTCATCGCGTCGCGCGCGGTCATCTGATAGAATCGGTGCTTCGTGCCCGACATGTCCCGCTCGTTGATCCAGGAATTGAGTGTTGTGCTGAACCGCGGCGACTGCGTTGTCTCGCTTCTTTCGGGAGCGATGGGTCTTGACCTCGGTCTGGAGCAAGCCGGCCTGCATACGTCGCTGGCAGTGGAAGTCGATGAGCTTTGCTGCTCGACGATGCGGACGAACCGCCCCGGTCTCGACGTTTGGCAAACCGACGTCAACGAGCTGGATGGAGGCTCGCTCCTTCAACGCCTCGGCCGTCCCAAGGACGTATTCCTCATGGTCGGCGGCCCACCCTGCCAAAGCTTCTGTTCCGGCGGAAAGCGCGCGGGCCTCTCCGACCCTCGCGGAAATCTGATCTACGTCTACCTGAAGATCCTCAGCGAGATCCGTCCGCGGTTCTTCGTGTTGGAGAATGTCGCGAACATCGTCACGGCGGCCCTGCGGCACCGCCCGATTGCGCAGCGGCCCGGCAAACATTGGAATTTGAGCGCCTACGACCAGAAAAAAGGCGGCACGGGCGACGGCGCCCCGGACATGGAACCCGACGAGCTCTCCGGCTCCGCCATTCGCCAGATCATCTCCGACATGGCCGGGCTCGGTTTCCACCTCAGTTTTTCCGTCGTCGATTCGGCGGATTATGGCGCCCCTCAGCGTCGCCTCCGCTTCATCATGTTCGGCGCGCGCGAGTCGCACGCTCCCGTTATGCCGCCGCCCACCCACGGCGAGTGCTCCGCGACACGAGTGCCGCAACGCACGGTGCGCGACGCCATTTACGATCTCCGCGAGGAGCCGGGGCCCCACTCCAAATACACTCCCGAGGTCGCCCGTTTCTTCGAACTAGTTCCACCCGGCGGGAACTGGCGGCATCTTCCGAAGGAACTTCAGCGCGAGGCGCTGGGCGATGCGTCGATGGCGGCGGGCGGCGGCAAGACAGGCTTCTTTCGCCGCCTGACATGGGACCTGCCCGCGCCGACAATCACAGGCCGTGCCAACCGAAAGGGCAGCGCTCTCTGCCACCCCGAGGCAATACGCCCCCTGTCGGTCCGCGAATGCGCACGATTGCAAGGATTCGCCGACGATTGGGTGCTGTCCGGCTCGATGAACCGGCAGTATGGGCAGGTCGGCAACGCCGTGCCGGTGCCCTTGGGCGCGGCCATCGGCCGTGCGGTGTTGGAAGCAGCCCATGCCGGAACGCAAGCAGGACAAAATGAGTCCGACCTGGAGCATGCGTTACTGCTTGCGGTCCGAAGGCTCCGCGCGTCGGCACGAAACCATGGGCCGAAGAAAGTTGCCTTGGACCAGCAGCGAAGCCTGTTCTAATCCCGCAGTCCGGTGACTTCCATGCCGACAAGGATCCTCAACGTGCCGGCCCGGCACCCGCTGAATAGGCTAAGTGACGCGATCAAAGGGAGACTTGTCGCGGCGCAGGGCAATACATTCGAGGTGGAGTTTTCCAGTTCCGCGGATCTGTGCTCTCCCGTGCTCTCCGATCTGAAGATTGCCATCAACACGCCGCGACTTCTTCGGGACCAGCCCGCAACGGATCTCGGAGACCGGACCGCCAAGGATCTTATGGCATTCTTTTCCGGTCTCCTCACGCAAAACAAAATTCCCGCCCAGGCGATTTCACTTCATGCGGCAAACCTGTGCCATCGCGTGCAACTCCTTCGCGCCTTCGATCAGCCGGACCGCGTGGTTGAGGAGACGTGCGAAAAGGTCGCCGAAGTCGTGAAAGGGTTTCCCACGGCGGTCGAGCACATTCGCCGGGGGAGGAATCCAGGCGATGTGCTCGACCCGTATATTCTTGGAGCGGCTCAACTGCTGATGTGCTCCGGCGATTTCGAGCATACGATCTCAGCAACCGTCGCGCACAAGGTTTTGATGATCATCGAATGCCTGCTCGGCCACCTCCACGAAGATGTCATCGGGGCCATGCGTGGAAACGTGCGCGCGCCGGTGCCCCGCGGCGCGGACCAAGAGACGCTCGATCCGCAGACGAACCCATTCCCCGGCGCCGATATTGTGCAGCCTCCATTGATCTCAGGCCGGCCGCTCCGGTTTCATCAAGTGAAAAGCAAAACGGGTTCCGCAAAGGGTGGCGATGGTCGGCGGCTGGGAATGCAATTAGCGCAGCTTCAGAAGCGCTACGGTGGTGAAGCGTATTACGACGCTCTGATTGGCAATACACTTCGCGGGCATCGTTCGATGGCAGGCGTCCAGAGGGCCGCTCCGTCGGTCGTCGTCCTTGTCGGCGAATCAGCGTTCCGAGAATTAACCGGCAGCGCAGTCGGGCCGCAGCTTCTCTTGCGGTTGTACCAGTCGGCGTTTGACGTGGCCGCGAAACAGACCGGCTTTTGCCTTGCCGACATCGTGGCCACGATCTATTCGGCCTTCCGGCAGCGCGCCGACGAGCTTGGCGAGGGCTTTCTGGAAGCGGTGCTTCACGATGCGATTTACGGCGTTCCCGAAGAACAGGACAGCCGATATTTTTTGCGGAGCCGGCCGCGAAAAGGTTCGGGCAGCGCGGCGGACGGGTAGGGGAAACTATGGAGCGAAGACTCAGGGAAATACTGCCGACTGGCAAATTCGAAAACGTGCCAGAAGGCAGAGCGCGAAATATGGCCGCCATTCGCGGTCGAGGAAACCGAACGACGGAAGTCAGGCTGCGCGCCAGCATGGTGCGGGCCGGCCTCCGTGGTTGGACGATGCACCCGCCGGATGTGCCCGGAAAACCTGATTTTTACTTTGCCAGCGCCGGCCTGGCTGTTTTCGTCGACGGCTGCTTCTGGCACGGGTGCCCGCGATGTGGCCATGTTCCTCGCACCAATTCCGGATTTTGGCAGGCGAAGATCCACCGTAACCGGCAGCGAGACAAGAACACGCGACGCCGGCTTCGCCGGCTCGGCATCAAGGCCGTCCGGTTCTGGGAGCATGAGCTGCGCGAGTCACCCCAATGGTGCATTCAGCGGATCCTCGATCTCCTCGACCGTCGAGATGGATCATCACCAGGGCGATGTCGGCCGGCGTGATGCCGCTGATCCGGCTGGCCTGCGCCAAGCTGGCGGGTTGCACGCGCGATAGTTTTTCGCGCGCTTCGGCCCGCAATTGCGAGATGCCCCGAAAGTCGAAGCTCGCCGGAATGCGCTTCTCGGCCAAACGATGCTGCCGCTCGACCTCGATGTCTTCGCGGGCCAGGTAACCGGCGTATTTGGCGTCGCAGACCACCTCCTGAACCACATCGTCGGGCACGACGGCCAGTTGCGGCTGCCGAGCGACGATTTCGTTCCAGGTCGTGTCGGGCCGGCGGAGGATTTTGGCCAAGGTCACCTGGCCGTCTCGCGTCTGCTCCAGAACCTGGCTGACGCGGCCGATTTCAGCTTCTTTCGAGCGGAAACGCTCCCAACGCTCGGCGTCGATCAGGCCCAGCCGATGGCCGGCCGGCGTCAGGCGGCGGTCGGCGTTGCCATGTCGCAGCCGCAGGCGATACTCGGCCCGGCTAGTAAACATGCGATAAGGTTCATCGACACCCCGCGTCACCAGGTCGTCGACGAGCACGCCGATGTACGCCTGGTCGCGGTCGAGCACCAGCGATTTCTCGCCGCAAAGAGCCAACGCCGCGTTGGCCCCGGCCACCAACCCCTGGGCCCCGGCCTCTTCATAACCGGTCGTGCCGTTGAGCTGGCCGGCAAAGTAGAGTCCGCGCACGGCCTTGGTTTCCAGCGTTGGCCGGAGCTGGTCGGGCGGAGCATAGTCGTATTCGACCGCGTAACCGTAACGCATGATCTCGGCCTGCTCCAGGCCGGGGATTTCGCGGAACAGCGCGTCTTGCACGTCGCGCGGCAGGCTGGTGGAGATGCCGTTCACGTACACCTCCGAAGTAGCTCGCCCTTCCGGCTCGAGAAACAACTGGTGCCGCTCCTTGTCGGCGAAACGCACCACCTTGTCTTCGATCGACGGGCAGTATCGCGGACCGCTGGAGCGGATTTGCCCGGAATACATCGGCGCCCGGTGCAGGTTGGCCCGAATCAAGGCGTGTACGGCTTCGTTGGTGTAGGTGATCCAACACGGCACCTGCGATTGCGGCAGCCGTTCGGTCAAGAACGAGAACGGCTGGGGATCGTCGTCGCCGGGTTGCAGCTCGGCTTGGGCAAAGTCGATGGTGCGGCCGTTGAGCCGCGGCGGCGTGCCCGTCTTGAAGCGGGCCAGGCGGAAACCGAGCCGGATAAGCGCCCGCGAAATGCCCGACGTCGTCGATTCGCCGGCCCGTCCGCCGGGCGTTTTGGCCTCGCCGGTATGCATCAAGGCTTGCAAGAAAGTGCCCGTCGTCAGCACCACCGCCCGAGCAAGATACACCGCGTCGCCGCGCACGCGCACGCCCGCCACCCGCTCGCCCTCGCCGTCGGGTTCGACAACCAGGTCTTCGACCACTTCCTGCCGCAACGAGAGGTTGGGTTGAAATTCGACCAGCCGCTTGACTTCCTGCTGATAGGCCCGCTTGTCGGCCTGGGCGCGAGGGCTGTGCATGGCCGGGCCCTTGCGGCGATTCAAAAGCCGGAACTGGATGCCCGTGGCGTCGATGGCGCGGCCCATCAGGCCGCCGAGCGCGTCGATTTCGCGCACGATTTGTCCCTTGGCGACGCCGCCGATGGCCGGATTGCAGCTCATCTGGCCGACGGTGTCGAGGCTGATGGTCAAGAGCGCGGTTTTGGCCCCCAATCGCGCGGCGGCGGCGGCGGCTTCGGTGCCCGCATGACCGGCGCCGACCACGACCACGTCGAAATCATATTCCGTCAACGACATTTTCTTCTTTGACAAACGGCGGCACGCCAATCAGTCTGGAACCTAGCGGAAGGACCCGGTGCGAAGAGTTCCCAAACCCCTCTTGGTGTTCCTACTATGAAGCGTTGCCTTTGTGTCGCCTTCGTTGTTTTGGCCGGCTTCGGCTCGGCTCTGCCCGCTCAGGCTGAAAGCTGGATGTTTGAGCGTTCCTATTATAGCCATTCGCCGGCCACGCCGGTGCCGATCGGCCGCCGCGCGCGGGGCGGACCGTATTACACGCGGCCGCAAGGCGCGTATTTCAACGGCGGCTTCCGCCGGCTCCGCAGCACGATCAACGTCGGCGGGCTGGTCTACGACAACCTGAACCTGTTCGAGTCGTGGGCCCAGACGGGCGGCCAGTTTTAGGCGGCGATCAGCGAAGCCAGCACCTTTCGCGTGCCGCGGAAAGTGCGGCGGCCGTGCATGGTGACGTAATTGTCGACTAGCACGACGTCGCCGCGCTGCCAGGGCAGGTCGAAGCTCAGCTCGTCGGCCATTTTGGCGGCGAGGACGGCTGAATCGTCGTCGAGCGGAGCGCCGTCGCCGAAGGTGATCGAAATGGCGGGGTCGTTGCGGTTGTCTGTCCGGGCGCTGTAGAAGGCGATGAGCTGGTTGTAGAACGACCAGCGGCCGCCCGGCAGCTCGCGCACCGCCGGCAGCACCGGCGTGGTGGCCCGCAAGCAGCCGTCGGCAAGCCACTCCCAGGAATAGCCGAGCGCCTCCAGCCGCGCTTCGGCCTGCTCGCGCGTCTCAGACCGAAGGGTGCTCTGCCAGCTTCGGCCCATGCCCGAATTGGGATCGTTGGCCGAAGGCATGACGTTGGTGTATCGCAGGCCCTTGTCGAGGCAATCGCGGGCGAAACCGGGGCATCGCTCGACGATCCGCTGCCAGAGCACGTCGGAGCGGCAGAGCGGCGTGGCGCCTCCTTCGTCGGCCGGCTGCTCGCAGAAAAAGAAAAGCCGGCTGGGACAGATCGGCGTCTGGGCCATCTCGTGGTGCAGAAAGATATTGACGCTGGCGGGCGCTTCGTTGGCGGTGAAGACCCGCGATGTGCGATTGACGCGCACGGCGTTGGAAAGCGATTCGTCGTAGGCAAAACTCGGCCAGTCGAACGCGGCCACAAAGCGGTCGAAGTCTTCGGCCGTGCTCAGCGGAAAACCGCGGAACAGAACGGCCCCGTGCTCGGCGGCCTGCGCGCCCAGGCGATCGCGTTGTTCCGCCAGCCAACACGCGACGGCGTCGAGCGTGGCCGGCGTGCCGCACCGCAGCACGAGCGGAAACGGCTCGTCGTCGAAGGTTTGCTGACCCGGCACGTCGTCGGGCATGACTTGCAATGTGTCGGTGGTCATCGCGCGACTCCTAAAGAAGAAAAGACCGTAGGGTGGGACCAGCGAGCTTGCGAGCGCCGGCCCACCGCGGGCGAGGGGGAGAGGGAGGGAAGGAGAGAGGGAGAGACGCGGCGAGCCGCGTTACGCTGTAATTTCTCTTCGTCGCTCCCTCTCTCCGTCGCTCCCTCTCTCCGTCGCTCGCTCTCTCCGTCGCTCCCTCTCCAATCGGTGGGCCGGCGCTCGCAAGCTCGCTGGTCCTACCCTTTTCTATATAGCTTGGTCAAGAGGCAGTAGTTAAGCAATTGACGGCCCCTCATCTCCGCACCGCAAGCGGTCGTTTTTTGCAAGCGCGAAAAACGTCAACGGTGGCGGTTCGATGAGGGTTGAGGTTGTTAATCAAACGGGTCGTCGTTGTGGTT
>Ga0307372_10001665_pt1 | contig 38323 bp, 31 predicted proteins | sample OX1MG_FD_202533 | JGI IMG/M metagenome (GOLD analysis project Ga0307372, IMG submission 202533) | Soil microbial communities from Risofladan, Vaasa, Finland - OX-1 | ecosystem: Environmental > Terrestrial > Soil > Coastal area > Acid sulfate soil | place: Finland: Risofladan, Vaasa | collected...
ACGGCTTCCTTCAACGACATGCTCGCTGGATGGACTACGCGGCGCGTCGCCGTCGTCGGACGCCGATTGGTAGCGGCGTGACCGAAGCGGCCTGCAAAATCGTCTTCTCGCAGCGTTTCAAATGCTCCGGCATGAAGTGGGAAGAGGAGGGCGGCGCGGCGATTCTGGCCCTGCGGCTTGCCGTCCTGAGCAAGACCTGGTCCACCGTTCGGGACCAGATGTTCGTATCATGGCAGACCGCCACCGAACAAACTCCCGGCCAGAATCGTCTCGTTCCACTTGAAATCGCCGCATAAATCATGGGACTGATGGGACCGCACCAGTTCGACTGGCCCATCGATCGTTTTCAATTCCCGTTCTTCATGGACCAGCGGGCACTGCCGCCCGCAGACCGGACAGGGTTGAGGCCCGGTCATCCGCTCCGCACGGGCGAAGGCCAGCCGTTCGGTGGTGATTTGTGCCACCGCCCTTCCCAGCTTATGCCCAGCCAACTCCATGTCCGAGAACCGGACATCTTCCTGGAGCAGCTCGCGCAGCGGAATTTCCAGTCGCTCGGCAAGGCTCACAAAGGTCTGCCACTCGTGTTCGCTGTGATCTTCGTACGGATCATTCTGTTCATCCTTGAACATGGTCGTTTCTTCTCTGGGCTTCCCAATCCGCCCAGCTCGGCGGCTAGCATACAAAAAACCTTCAAACTCTCCGATTGACATTTTCCACCGAATCCGCTCCGCGCGCAATTCCCCTTATGCACCCCGGCCCATTGCAGAATCGGTTCCGCATTGACCGACCAAGGTAGTAGCGACTATATTCCGCCGCCTTTCCCTGCTTCGGTGGACCATGGACGATATTCTCGGGCTGAAACGACGGCTGTTGCCGCGCGCGATTGCGTGCGCGGCAGCCGTGTTTTTTGTCGCGGGGATTTCCGGTTGTGCCGCCGTGAAGGCCTCTCGCCAGCCAGACAAAAAGAACCTGGGCGTGCTGCACGAAGGGACGCCGCGAGCGCAGGTGATTGCCGAACTCGGCGCACCGACCTTTACCAAACCCAAGCCCGACGGCACGGTGGAAGACGTCTTTTCGTTCAAGCAGGGCTATACGAAGCGCGCCAAAATGGGCCGGGCCTTTGTGCATGGGGCGGCCGACGTGGCAACCGGCGGGCTTTGGGAAGTCATCGGCATTCCGGCCGAGATTTGGGCCGACGGAACGGAAGTGCAGGTGCTCGTCACCTACGATTCGGACGAGCGGATCAAATACCGCCGCGTGTTCAAGGGCCAGGAGGTTTTCAAAGACCCGCGCAGCTCCACGGCACGCCGAGGCAAGCCGGCCAAGCTGGCCGCCAAGCCATCGCCACCGGCCGAGCCGCAGACCGCCAGCGGCGACAGCGATTAGCCGGCACATCCGAAAGGCCCGTCGCAGGCTGTGCAACCGGCACCTTCGTGTGCATCTTTCCTCAGCCCCGTCTCTTTTTTGCGTGCTACGTTTGGTTGGTTTTTGATCGAGGGAGGACCAACGATGGCGGAGACGGCCGGCGGTTCGGCCTGGCAACGGTATTTCCAAAACTGGCCCAAAGACGTGCCCACCCGCGGCATTGTCGTGACCAGCTTTGGCGACCAGGTGCCGTTCGACGGTTTTCTGTCGAACGACGGCATGCTGCTGCTGGAGCGAAAAACGCCCGACAACATGGGGGCCCGAAAAGTGCTCATGGCTTTTCAAGACGTGTTGGCCGTCAAGTTCGTCGACCTGATACGAGGCAGGGCGTTCGAGTCGGCGGGCTTTGCGGGGAAGCTGAAGGACTGAACCGCACCCGTTGGTCGGTGCCTACTGTGATCAGGTCGATTGTGGTATAACCACAGCAAGCCCCGACGTCGCGAGAGTTCCTACGCGGCGGGCCTTGGAGAATCAGAATTATGGCAAAATCAAAGGAGTCTTCCGTGTCGAGTGCAACTGAAAAGCAAGATGAACGCGGCCCCGAAGGGGCTTCCGGCGGCGACGCCGGCCGGGCGCAGCCCCAGGCCCAGCAGCCCCAGGCCCAGCAGGGCGTGAAGGTCGATGATTCGAAGATGATTGCGATGTACGCGAACTTCTGTCGGGTCACCGGCACGCCTGAAGAGCTGATCATCGATTTCGGATTGAATCCGCAACCGTTCGGCGTGCCCACCGAGCCGGTGGTCGTCAACCAAAGGATCGTCACCAACTTCTACACCGCCAAGCGCATGTTGCACGCCTTGCAACTCACCGTGCAGCGCCACGAGCAGGCGTTCGGCGTGTTGGAAACCGACGTGCAGAAGCGCGTGGTGCCCTCGATGCGGGGCGGACGCTAAGCGTGTACCCAGGCAAGGGCTGGAATCTGCTTTGAGCGGGCGTTTCGGCTGGACAGTGCCGGAACGCCCGTTTGTTTTTGCGCCGTGACGCGCATGGGCGCTTCCGGCACGGTCGCGCAGCGCGACATGAGCCGGTTTTTTGGCGCCAACCCTCTCGTTGGCATCCGCGGCAGCCGGCGCCGTCGGCTTTCCTAGGCAGAAGCCGGTCGCCGCCCGCGCTTGCGCCGCCATAGCCTATGTTTTTACCAGCGGAGCATCGGTTCTCAGGCAGGATGAGACGATGACCTTCTTCTGGATCGAGATCGGGCACATGCGCAGGTTGATTACCTATATCGGGGTGGGAATCGTCGCGCAGGTGGCATGCGTGGCCCTGGGGCTTTGGATGCACGACCACTTTTTGCTCCTGGCCGCGGGCCGGTCCGCCGAGGACCGGGCGGTCGACGCGCTGTCCCTGGTGGCCGGACCTTTGCTGGCCGTCAGCCGCCCGCTCGATTTGTCGAGCGATGCCGCGCTGGCCGCGGTCCAAAAGCAGTGTGCGAAGTCGCACTTGGCTGCCGGCGACGGGGTGCTGATGGTGGGTCCGAACTGGCGCGTCCGCAGCGCATTCTCAGCGGTCGGGGAGACGGCTTTGGCCCCAGGCGACGCCGTGGCCTGGACGACGGACAGTTTTTCCGCGCCGGAGACACGCGTCGATCGCGTGCAAGGCACGTTCCCCACGCCGCGAGGACCGCAATTCGCCTTGGCCTATCGCCTGCCGAAAGAAGCCGGAACGCTGATCGTCTGCCGGGCAGCCGAAAACGTGCTCATGTCTCCGGCCGATTTCCATTCGGCGGCGCCGCTGGTCGGCCTCATGACGTTCCTCTGGCTGAGCGGCCTGCTCTCGATCTGCACGTTTATGGCCGGCAAACGGCTCAGCGACGAATTGACCGACGAGCTGCAGAAGTCGGAAGAGCGCGCCGTGCGCCGCGAGCAGGCCTTGCTGCGGACGCGCGACGCGGTGATCTTCGGCTTGGCAAAACTGGCCGAATCACGCGACAGCGACACGGGCGAGCACGTCGAGCGCATCGCCCTCTACTGCCAACGGCTGTCCGCCGCTTTGCGGCGACGTCCTGAATACCGCGAAGCGATTACGCCGGGGTTCGTGCGTCTGATCGAATCGAGCTCGGTGCTGCACGACATCGGCAAAGTGGGCATCGCCGATGCCATCTTGCACAAGCCCGGTCCCCTGACCGCCGACGAGCGCCAAGAGGTGCAAAAGCACGCCGCCATCGGCGGCGAGTGTCTGGCGGAGATCGAGCGCCGGCTCGGCGCCTCGAACTTCTTGCAGATGGCCCGCGAGATCGCGCTGTGCCATCACGAACGCTGGGACGGCAACGGATACCCCAACGGAATCGGAGGCGAGGCGATTCCGCTGGCTGCCCGAATCGTGGCCATCGCCGACAACTACGACGCGCTGGTCAGCCGCCGGCCTTACAAAGAGCCGTTCCCGCACGACAAGGTCGTACACATGATCCGCAACGGGGCGGGCAAGCAGTTCGATCCGCGGCTGGTCGAAGTGTTTCTCGAAATCGAAGAAGAATTTCGCGCGATCGCCGAACAATACGCCGCGGCCGCGCGGCTTTCGCTGCGCGTCGCGACTCCGGCCGGCGAAGAGCACAACGAACCGTCCAGCCCGCGCTTGCTGGCCGCCGCGCCGGCATAAAGTATGAACCAGATATTTAGACTCTGTCCCGTAACCATCACTTCGCTATTCAAGGAAACCAGCCATGCGGCGAAAACAAGATCGTGGCCTACAGCATACGCTCGAAATCATGTTGCTGATCGTGGTGATCGGCCTGACGTGTTTGTTCTACCAGGTGCATGGATACAAGCTGGTGGTATTGAACCTGTTTTATCTGCCCGTGGTGCTCTGCGCGTTTTTCCTGGGCACCTACCGGGCGGGCATTCTGGCGGTGTTTTGCGTCACGTCGGCGTCGATTGTGACCGTGACGAACCTGTCGGGCTTCGCCAGCTTCTACTCGCCCTTGACCATCGGTCTGGTGGTCACCGTGTGGGGCGCCGTGCTGGGGCTGGTGTCCATTCTCGTGGGCACGTTGAGCGACGAACGCAAGGCGAAGACCGCCGAGCTGCACGAGGCCTATGTGGGCGTGGTCGAAGTACTGTCGCGGTATTTGCAAAGCGCCAATGACCGCTTGAAAGCCCGTTCGGTCCGCGTGGCCGAGCTGAGCCAGAAAGTGGCCGTGGCCATGCGGCTGCCGCTCAAGCTGGTCGACGACGTGCGGATCGCCGCTCTGCTGTACGACATCGGCAACGTCGAAGTGACCACGCGCGTGTTTCGCAAAGCCGTGGGCACGCTGGAGACGGATCCCGCCAAGCTCGATCAGTACACGTTCCGAGGCATCGATCTGATTCACTCCTTGGGTTCGGTGCTGAGCGGGGCCAGCCCGCTGTTGGTACACCAGGACGACGTGGGCCACGACCCGCAATCGTCCGGCGACATTCCGCTGGGCACGCGAATTATCTGGATCGCCCGTGCCTACGACGAAATGACCGCGGAGATCCAGCCCGGCCGCGGCGCCATGCCGCCGGCACAAGCCATCGAGGAGCTGCGCCGCGATCAGCAGTTCAGCCACGACCGCGAGATGATCGACGCGCTGGAACGCGTTGTCGCCAGCGGCGAATGCGGCGGCTATGATTCGTTGGAGCTGGCCGCCGAGGCGCTGGTTTGAGGACATGAGCGGCACAGAACAATCGCTTGACTCATCATCCCGCAAATGGGATAGTATCACATGGACGATCCGACTTCGGCGACGCCCATGAAGCCGTTGCGCTGGGTGGGGACATCGAAGGAAGAACTCGATGCGTTTCCGCGCGAGGCTCGTCGAGAAGCGGGTTACGCTCTCTACCTGGCGCAAATCGGTATGAAGGCGGTCAAGGCAAAGCCGCTCAAAGGCTTCGGCGGCGCAGGCGTACTGGAGGTTGTCGTCGACCATGACGGAAACACCTATCGCGCCGTTTATACCGTGAAGTTCTCGAAGATTGTCTATGTTCTGCATGCGTTTCAGAAAAAATCGAAGAAAGGGACCGCCACACCCATGACGCATCTCGCGATCATCAAGGGGCGGCTGAAACTCGCCGCGGAGCAATACCGGCAGGAATTCAAAGAATGAGCAAGGAAAGTACAGCGATCCACGAGAGTAGCGGCAACGTGTTTGCCGACCTACGGATTCCAAATCCCGAACAATACTTGGCGAAAGCCGAATTAGCGGCGAGGATCCTGAGAATTGTACAAAAACGCCGCTTGACCCAAGCAGCCACAGGTAAGATTTTGGGAATCAACCAACCCAAGGTTTCTGCCTTGCTGAATGGCCGGCTGGACGGTTTCTCGACCGACCGACTGTTCCGCTTTTTGAACGCGCTGGGCTGCGACGTGCAAATTACCGTCTCTCCTCCACGCCCGCGGGCGCAAGGCAAGGTGCGAGTCATGGCGGGCTGAATCGCTCGTTGCATTCTTCCGTCCATTCGAAGACGTCGCCCCTGGCGCGTTTTTTCGCGGGGATGTCCTACCACCGCCCTTCTACTTCCAACCATTCGAAGGGCGAGAAGTCGATCACGATGGTATCGCCCTCAACAGGCAGTTCGACGAGCCTTTCGCCGGCAAAGTCGATTTGCCGCGCGGCGGTTGGCGCCCGGAAGCAACGCAGGTGAACGCGGCCGGCTTTACCCTCGGTTTCCCACAGACGCGCGCGAAAACCAACCACGCGGTCGCCCTCGACCACGGCGTCCCAGTGGGTGGCGACCAGGTTCTTGGCGTCGATGTGAAACAGCCAGCCCGAAGCGGATTTGGGCGGCGCGTTTCGCTCCAGCGCCAGCGGAGGGTCGAGGAGCGCCAAGGCGTGCTGCGCCGGATGGGCCAGGCCGGCCCCGATCCCCAGCCGAAACCGCCGCCGCGACTCGCCGCGCACGATGAGCAGGCTGTCGAGCATGCGGTTGCCCACACGGCGATGATACGGCCAGCCGCCGGTCAGGACCGTGGCCCGCGTTTTCGCCGCGCGGACGTCGATGAAGTAGGGCGCCTCCAAGTTGCGGGCGTCGGTCGCCTGCGAAGTCAGACCCACGCTGCGGCGAAGCTCGGCCGATTCATCGCCCCAGGCAAAACGGCACGCATAATACGAGTTCCACGGATCGGCACGTGGCGGCACGTCGGTGTCGAGATCGATCTCCAGCACCGCCACCCGCGAGCCACGACACAACCCCACGCATTGCGTGAAGCCCGCGATCCGTTTGCCTTCGGGGTCGACCAGCTCGCCCTTGCTCGTGACTTCGTTGTAAGCCGGCCCGGCTGCCGTGATCTCCACGCTGCGCGCGACCATCCTCGAATAGCCGGCGTCTGCGTCGGGGTCGCGCCACACATCGCCCGGCTTCGGTTTGGGCGGCGGCAACCGAAAGGCGAGTTGCTGCGACAGAAGGTTGCCGCGCTGGTTGGCGTCGTAGACCGAGCGAATGCCGCCGGTTTCGCGACTGACCACGACTTGGACCAGATCGTTCTGGATGGCCATTTCTTTTTCGGCAGTCTTCGGTTTGCGCTTCGCCGCCGGCGCGGCGGGCGGCGCCGTTCCCTGCGGAACCCAGGCAAAGCCCATCGGCGGCAGTTCCACGACGACCTGCGTCGCATCGCTCGCCGTTTGAGACGTCACGACCGGTCCACCTGTGGCGGGAAGCAGTTCCGACGGCGGGAGGCGCAACACTTCTCGCCTGGCGAAGGGCTGGGCATTGAACAGAAGATGACCGGGCGACGCGGTGGCGCCCGACAGTTTTTCGGCCAGTGCGGCGGCGGCCAACTCAGCGTGGGGCGGCCTTCCTAGGCCGTCGTTAGGCTCAGACGGCCTGGGAAGGCCGCCCCACGGACCGACGGCCTCCAAATCGATCTGTGGGCCCACGCGGGAGCCGGCCAGCATGTCGGCCAAGGCCGCCACGGCGCGCGCGCTTTCGCACCGCGCTCGGCCCGCATGGCGATCGGCGATGCGCGACAGCGGATTCGCCTCTTCGCGGATGATTGCCTGCCGCAAGTAAGGTGCTCGATATTGATCGGCCCGAAACTTGGTCAGCTCGCCCGGCCGGTCCGTCCTTTGAAAATAGTCGTCGAGCGTGGCAAACCTGCCCAGCGCGGGCGCGTAGGCCGCCATGCGACGCAGATCGCCAAAAAAGAGGTTGGTTTGCCCAGGCCAATGCGCAAACACGAGCGTCGCCACGTGGTCCATGTCCATCGTCTCGCCCATCTTTCGCGAATAGCCGAGCACGCTTTCGGCTTTACTGGCGTCGAGCGGCAAGCGGCTGAGCGCGTCGATGCTGCTGGCGTCGAGACCTTCCCAGCGGGTCTTGCACTGGCCGCTGTGAGGAAACTGCCCTTCATCGAGCGTGAAGTGCAAGGCGCCCGTGAAGCCCGCGGAATTCAGCAGTGCGGGAAGCAGCGGCGACAATCCAAATCGACGCCGGCCATAGACCCGCGGCCGCGATTGCAACACACGCTGGTAGACGGCCAGACCGCGCTCGAACTCGTGCCGCACCGCTTCGATCGGCAGCACCGGCACTTCGTCTTCCAGGTACTCGCCGCCCACCAACGACACGCTTTTTCGCTCCAAGGCCTCGCGCAGTGCGGCCAGCGTCTCCGGCTGCTGCTCGGCCAGCCGTTCGACAAGCTCGCCCGAAATGAGCAGACTTTTGGGCACCGGGTCGGCCAGCTCCTGCCGCAGGTTCGCTCCCAGCGTGGTGGGCGCGACCAGCACCAGGTCGATCAAATAGGCCTCGACGGGATAAAACCGCTCGCGGGCCTCCGTCAGCACTTCAAAGCACGCACGGAGCTTTTCACGGGCATCGTCATGGCGCCGCTCGCAGGCCGCCGTCGCCGCCGCCACCGCTTGATTGCGCAGATGGATCTCGTCGATGTTGCTCATGTACCGCATCTGCCGTGTCAGCAGCTCGACGAGCAGGTAGCACACGCCCAGTGCCAAGAAATCGGCGGTCAGCTCTCGATCGACCTGGGGCGCGTCGGGCAGCCTGGCCAACGCCGCGGCCACGATCTGGTCTCGCTCGCGCGTCTTGCGCACCACGCACGCCCGTTCGTCGTGCGCGCGGCTGGTCCAGCCGGCGATCAACAGCGGCTCGCTGGGGGCGGGCACCACGAACAGCCGGTCGGCCACTTCGTCGGGCGGGCTGTCGGCCCGATACCAGGTCGGCAACCGCCCCGCGTCGGCCAGCAAAACCGGGTGCCAGAGGGCCGACCAGGCGGCCAGCAGCCCTTCGGCGTCGGGGCCTTCCTGATAGACCGGAAAGTCTTCCAGGCTGTGGCAGGGCAGCAGGATGGCAAGTTCCAAGTAAGACATTGGGGGGCGTTGTTCGAAGCTGAGTGTGAATTGCCCAGTGTAAGGCTTTCAGCGGTCCGGTTAAACCGCCATGTCGCGTCACTCCCGCTCGATTCTTGCCAGGTCCCGACGCGGCGACGCCCAACGACACCGCAGACGGCGAAAGGCGTTCGGCGGCAAAAAGCCGGAGGTGTCGTTGACTTTTGGACGTCCGAACGCCACAAAATACGGGCATGATGCCGCGCCGTTTGCGGCGTTGGGCTTTCGGGACGGTGTGCGGAATGCCGAAGCGGATCAACCAGCAGCAGCGCGACGCGGTACTCCAGATGCGTGCCGAGGGGCATGATCGCGATTCCATCGCCGCCGCGGGAATCAGGATCTCTTCGCCTTCGCCGAGAGAGGAAGACGCCGATGTGGATGGTCGCGGAGACGGCAGCCGCACCTACAATCGCGATGAGCACAACCGAGGACGGTTATGCTACGGCGGCGCGGGCGTGCGGTTTCCCTTCTTGCCGGCCCGACTCCGCGATCTGGCCGACCTGGCCTGCGGAGCGTCGGTCGACGACGAGGCAAACGTTCCGCTGTTGTTCGAAGAGCGCTGCGCCGACGCCTTTCGCAGCCTGGGTTTCGTGGTGAAAGAACTGGGGCAAGGCTGCGGCCGGTCGGCCGCTGCCGGGCATTGGCCCCGGCCGACCGACCTTGGCTGGCCGCTCGTGGCAGGGCCCCGCGCCGGCGCATGAAAAAAGCCGCCCTGGTTTCCCATGGCGGGTCAAATAGCTACGTAGGCCGTGGACCGCAGACGGCGGGACGCAGGAGCGTGCTCCGCCGCTTGGCATGGCATTCCGGACAATGGTTGCAGCCACTCGGAAGGCGCGTTAATCTGCAGCGGCAACAAAAAAGCCGCAGGCCGTTTGTGCGGGCTGCGGCGGTCGCCGTAAGGCGGTGCCTGCGATTTACTCTTGTTGCGTAAAACCGCAGGACGGGATTGGTTACACGGAGGAACAGGATAAATGTCACGGACGGCTTCGTCAAGGGTCTCGCGCTCGGTTTTCACATGCCTACCTACCTCGGCTTCGACATTGGTTCCAACTCCGTCGGCTCCGTGTGGACCGATACAGACAGCGGCGAAATCACCGCGGGAGTTTCGATCTTCCCTGCCGGCGTTGACGAGTCGGACGACAAGCGCGGTGATCCGAAGAACGCCAAGCGCCGCATGACACGGCGGACGCGAATCACGCTACGGCGGCGGGCCACGCGAAAACGCGAGTTGCGGTTGAAGCTCATCGAGGTGGGCCTGTTGCCACCCACCTCTGAGGAATTCAAGCGGCTGTTGGAAACCACGGACCCTTGGGAACTGCGGCGCAGAGGTCTGGCTGAGCCGCTGACGGCACATCAGTTTGGTCGCGTACTCCTGCACCTAGCGCAGCGTCGCGGCGCGCTCGGACTCAAACTCGCCGAACCCGACGAAACCGATGACGGTGACAGCGGCGATGACGGAAAAGTGAAGGCCGCCATCAACGAAGTGCGCGCAAAAATGCGAGATCTGAACGTGGGGACGTTCGGCGAATTCATCGCCGCAATTCGGGCCCAGCGCGTGACCGCCATTACCACACCGGACCGGCGACCAACCGATAAGCGCAAAGGCCCACGTGAGTTTCGCGCGGCGGTCCGCAATAAACCAGGCATCTATGAGCACTGCGCCGACCGCGAAATGATCCGCGATGAATTCCGCCGGCTTTGGGATAAGCAAAAGTCGCTCGCCGGCGAGCCGGCGCCGCTGCTCACGGATGAACTGCGCCGGACGCTCGACGACGAATCAGGCGACGCGATTTGGCGTCATCGCGGTTTACTATTCGGCCAGCGCCGGGCGTCGTGGGATCTTGGCACCTTGGGGCGCTGCGTTCTCGAGCCCACGGAACGCTGCGCCCCGCACGCTGACATGTACGCCTCGTGCTACCTCGTCATTGAGACAGTAAACAATCTTAAGATCATTGAACGCGGCAAGCCGCCGCGGCCGCTCACGGTCGAGGAACGCGAGAAAATCAGGGCCTACTTGAGCGGGCCGCTCGGCATGGAAAAGCCCAAGAAAACCAAGAAGGCAAACGGTTCGGCGGCCGAGCGCCCGAAAACGAAAGTCACGGTGAGCGATCTGCGGCGGCTCATGGGCACCGCGGATGAAGGCTGGGGCGAACGGTTCAGCAAGCACAGCCAATTTCGCTTCAACATCGAGGCCGATGAAAACCGCGAGATTAACACCGACTGGTTCAGCCGCGAGATCGTCCACGGCGCGGTAACGCTCGACAAATGGTCGGCAATGCGGGCGAACGTCCGCGAGGGAATCAATCGCGCAATCCTGAAATTCGATCCCGAGCAAGAGGGTGCGGCGGAGCGTTTGAAAAGCGGCGTGATGACGTGGGCCGCGCTTTCCGAAACTCAGGCGGATGCGCTCGTCGCCGCCTGGAAACGCCGGCCCAAGCTCGATGCCAAGCGACTGAAAATGAGTCGCCGCGCTGTCTGCAAAATCCTTCCTTACATGGATGAGGCGTTTACGGAAGTGGATGGCCAGGACGGGCAGATTCCAGTTCGTTGGCGGAAAGACACCGCTTTCGACCCCGCCCGACATCGCTGGATGACACAGATCGAGGCCCGAAAGGCTCATGCTCAGGCCGTCAAGCGAAAGCTCACAGAGGCGCTGCTGGAGGAAGGGCTATCGTCTTCAGAAGCGCACGAGAACGCTGAAAATTCGCCTGAATTCAAACGCTATGCCACGGGCGCCAAGGGCGCCACAGCGAGGGACCGCCATTACTTGGCCAAACACGTCCTGTACCACAACGGTGAGCCGGTGCTCGATTGCGACGGCAAGCCGCTTGCCGAGCCGCCGCCCGCCCCGCTTCTCAGCAATCCGGTCGTGCGGAAAGCGATCCACGAGGTGCGGCGGCACCTGGTCGAGTATATGGTGACCTTTCGCAGGCGGCCCGACTACGTGTTTATCGAGTTGGCCCGCGAAGCACGGATGGGGAAAAAAGACGCCGACCGGCTGCTGTTCAAGAACCGCCTACGGAATCGAATTCGGAATGACATCCTCGAGGAGTTCAATCTTCACTCCGTGAGCGCGACGCAGCAGCGCGCGGCGGTCGACCGCGTTGTACTGGCCGTCCAGCAAGGTTGCATTTGCCCGCTATGCGGAAAGCGGATCGGCCCCGACGGGAACGATGGCCTGACGCTCCGCAAGGCGGCCATCGGCGAAGGATGCGAAGTCGCTCACATCATCCCACGCGCTAGCGGCGGTCACAACGGCCTTGGCAACATCGTCCTCGCACATACCAAGTGCAACCGCGAGATGGAGCGGCGCACGCCGCGTCAATTTTGGGAGTTGACGCTCCCAGGAGGTTTCGCCGAAGGCATTGCTTGGGCTGAAAAAATGTATGCCGACGTCGAACGCCCCAAGGCTTCCGACATGAAAAACGCCAACGGCATGGCTCTTTGGTCGTGCTATTTCAGGGCCTGGGATGACAAGGCGAAGCTCGATCAGTTCAAAAAGGAAGTGAAGGACATCCGGGAAATGACCGCGCGGCAGGAGGCGGCGACGAAATACGCCACGCGCCAGGTGATGGCCTACCTGGCCGACGCCATTTACGACGGAAAGGGCTTGCCGGAGCGGGGCGGGGAGCGGCGCATTTTCACGACCGACGGCATCTGGACCAGCCGCCTGCGGCGCGAGTGGGGGCTGTTCTTCGATCGCCATGACAAAAAGCGGAAGGGACTCACCACCGAGCAAGAACAACAGCGCAGGGAAAAGGACCGAGGCGATCATCGGCATCATGCGATCGACGCGGTTGTCATTGCACTGACGACGGAACAGGTTCGCGCCGACTGGGACAAGCGCGAGATGAGGGCCGACGTCGAGGGAGTCAACACGGCCGACGAGCAGCAAATGGAGAATTACCGCCGCGCCCATCCCATCTCGCCGCCGCGGCCTTTCAATACCGGCGACAAATTGCGCGAGGCGGTCGAGGACGCGGTGTTTGGCGACGGCCCGGTGGAGCGGCCAGTCTGTCACCGCCATGTGAAGCGCAAGCTCATCGGCGCGCTGCATAAAGCAACGCAGTATGGACCCGTGGTCGATGTTTGGAAGCAAAACGGAACAGTCCATTGTGAGCTCGTCAAGACGCGTGTAACCGTACGCCAGGCAGTCATTGGCGAGGCACCAACGGACTTCCTAAAGCCGACGCATCTACGTCTACCCCGTGAAGAGAGCGATGACGAGGCGATCGAGCGACTGGCACGGCGATTTCGCGTCGGCAAGAAGAGGCTGTCTGCGCCGGAGGCGGAAAAGGCGGCTCGTCGATTCATAAAGTCAAATGCCTTTACCAGAAGAATTGTTGATCCAAAGCCTGAAAAAGGTGGAATCGTGCGCGACCCCGGTCTGCGACGCCTACTACGAAGGCGGATTGAGCAACGTGGGCTGAACCCTGATTCATTCACAAAGGTCGAACTGAAACGGTCTATCGATCTTCACGGGCCGCTTACGCAGGATAGCGGCGTACCCATCCATAGCGTCGTTCTACTGTGGAGCAACAACGACCCAGTAACCGTTGGCCGCGATCACTGTGATTATGCGACCGGGAAACGTCGGAAGCTCGATGATCCAACGTCGATACGCCTTTACGACGGCCAAAATAATCATCACATTGAGGTTCGCGTCCGTGCGAACAAGAAAGGAGTCGAGGTTTGGAAAGGTGAGGTCGTTTCCGCGTTCGAGGCCGCGCAGCGCAAGCTCGCCAAACTGCGCGCGGTACGAAAGGCCGATATTCCAAAACCGACGGATTTTCGCAAGCTCTCGAAAGCCGAGCGGGCCAAGTACCGCCCGCTGCTGCGGGAGATCGAGTCGGCCCATCCGCTTGTGGACCGGTCCGACAACGAGAAGGACGGGCGGTTTGTGATGAGCCTCTGCGAGGGCGAGATGCTGATGATGAAGGGCAAGCCCGCGAAGAAAGGTGAGCCGCCCGGGCCGGTCGGCTACTTCGTCGTTGCTAAACTCGACAAGCCCAACGGCATTGTGCTGGTGCCCCATTGGGACGCCCGTGCGGCCGGTGAGCGCAAGGACGCCGAGGGAAAAAAAGTGCCGAATTCAAAGCGCGAACAATTCACGGCGACGCCGAGCGACCTGAAGGAATTGGCGCCGCCCGGCAAGCCCCACGCCGCGAAGGTCCGGGTCAGCCCGCTCGGCAAAATTGCGGAGCTCGTGAGGGATTGAGACTGGAATTCCGCTTCGACGCTAATTAGCGTTAAGTAGTAGGAAGAACCGCGATCGTGACACGGATGGTAATTGGCTGCCGCCCGTGAGAACCGCCGCGTGATTAAACGCACCATCGAAGTCTCCCGCGAACCCGCGCACCTCTGCGTGCGGCTCAATCAGCTCACGCTCAAGCGCGGCGACGAAACGGTCGGCAGCATCCCCTGCGAAGACATCGGCGTGGTGGTCGTCGACCACCCGCAGGCCACCTATACGCACGCCGCGCTGGCCTCGCTGGCGCAGGCCGACGCCACGCTGGTGATCTGTGGCCGCGACCACTTGCCGGTCGCCATGCTGGTGCCGCTGGCGGACCACAGCCAAGTGGTATGGCGCGTGCGCGAACAAATCGAGGCGGGCAAACCCCTCTGCAAACGCTTGTGGCGGCAGATCGTGCAGGCAAAAATCCGCGCTCAGGCGGCCAATCTCGCCGCCGACTCGCCCTCGCACCGCAGGCTGCTGCAGCTCGCCAGCGAAGTGCGCTCCGGCGATTCGACGAACCGCGAGGCACAAGCCGCCAAGACCTATTGGTCGGCCTGGCTGACGGAGGCGCCCGACGATCGGCGCGCCGATTTCGCCACCTTCCGCCGCGATCCCGACGGCGGCGGTGCCAACGCGCTTCTAAACTACGGCTATGCCGTGATGCGCGCGGCGGTGGCACGGGCGCTCGTGGCCGCGGGACTGCTCCCCTCGCTGGGCCTGCACCATTCGCACCGTGCGAATGCCTTTTGCCTGGCCGACGACTTGCTGGAACCGTTGCGCCCCGTCGTCGACGAGCGCGTGCGGCAGTTGCTCGTGGCCGGGCAGAACGAACTCGATCAGCCGACGAAGGCCGCGCTGTTGGAATTGCTGGCCGTCCCCACGGAAACCGACGAGGGCCGAGGCCCCCTGCTGGTCGCCCTGCACCGCTACGCGGCGTCGTTGGTGCAGTGCTTTCAAGGCGCGGCACGCCGATTGGAGATTCCCCGGCCATGCGAATCAGCGGATACCGATGCATGTGGGTCGTGACGATGTTCGACCTGCCCGTCGACACCAAGCGTGCCCGAAAGGAGTACGCGCGCTTCCGCAAATTGCTGCTGGAAGACGGCTTTACAATGATGCAGTTTTCGGTCTATTTGAGGCATTGCCCGAGCGAGGAGAATGCGGCGATCCACATTCAGCGCGTCGAGCGCGGAGTGCCCCCTGATGGCGAAGTCCGGATCATCACCATTACCGACAAGCAGTTCGAGCGGATGCGCATTTTTTGGGGGAAAATGCGCCGTCCGGTCGAACTGCCCGGCGATCAACTCGAACTTTTCTGACGCCCCAACGGCCGCAAGGTCATGTCAATTGCCGACTTCCGGGCGGGAGAGTGTAACCAATCCCGGCCTGCGAGCAATCCGCAACTAAAGGTGATGTTTCAGGTATTCAGGGCGAAGTGTAACCAATCCCGGCCTGCGAGCAATCCGCAACAGAGGCGGAGTAGTCGGCGGTTCGATGTCGACGCTGAAGGTTTTAGATGAAGCTTGGCGTAATCCTAGCCCACGCGACCGCCGCCGTCCACTCCGCGATACGAAATCGCGGAAGCCGAGACGGCGCCAAGGGCCGCGCAGACTGCGTCGCGAGCGGGATCGACGGAACCGAGCGGCGACAAGCTTCCTGGCCGACGGCGCCTGCCCGTATACTGAGCCGCCGCTTCCGCGCCGCCGCCCGCCGTCTCGTTTGTGCAAATTTGCAATAACGAGGATTTCTCGGGGGTTTTCGCTGCGGCGTAGCTAACCGGTGGGGTGTCGCCACGCCGCTTTACCTGGCGGACATGCAACTGCGCAGTTGGCTGCCCGATGCGCCACAAGCCAGCGGCCGGCTAAAGTCAGCAGACAAGATCCCATGAAAGGCGGCGGACGCAAGCGTGCAAGCTCTCGGCGCCACGGAGATTGGCGAACGGGGAACCACCGCCAAGCCCGCTCTTCTGGGGTATACCATGCCTAAATCCGCCGTGTTTTGCGGCTCGTGCAAATTTGCAATAGCCGTGGCGGACCGGCCAAATCCGCACTGTTTAACGGTGAGCGCAGCGCTCACCGTTGGCCGGTCGTGGCGGGCCGCTCGTCGCGCGGATCGCCATGCTCACTTTGCACATCCCAAGCCAGCCGGCGGGTAAAAGGAGGGAAGCTTTTAGGCCGACGAACCGTGGCAATCGGTCTCTGGCGTTCAATCACCGCTCCAGCGGGGCAAGCCTGGATGGTGGCGAGCGCAACAGATTCCGCGTCAGCTTTGGGCGTTTTTTTTGACGGCCGAAATCGACGATTTTGCGCAGTCCAACGGACCGTGCCCCAAGGCCGCGAACCAACCCCCCTGCTTCGGATTTCAACAAAGAGGAACCGGCCCATGAATGACCCTCCCGTGAAAAAACCGCGACGAAACGGCGGCCCCGCCGCCAAAGACCACGGCGCCGCGGGCCCCGGCGCGCCGAAGAGGCCGATGTGGATGGTCGCGGAGATGGCAGCCGCACCTACAACCGTGATGATCACAACCGAGGACGGTTATGCTACGGCGGCGCGGGCGTGCGGTTTCCCTTCTTGCCGGCCGCATTGTGCGACCTGGCGGATCTGGCGCGGGGTGTGCGGAACGCCACGGAGCGGAACGCCACAGAGGGCGTTCCCTACAGAGCGGCCGACGGTGACAAACCGGTCCCGCTGTTGTTCGAAGAGCGCACGGCCGACGCCTTTCGCAGCCTGGGCTTCGTGGTGAAGGAACTGGGGCAAGGCTGCGGCCGCACGGCCGATTGCCTGGCATTGGCCCCTCCACCGAAAAGCCCTGAGGATGCACTCTACTGCCAAGCCGGACGCGTACATCGAAAACGCGTAGCTATCGCCAGCGCGATACAGACGCCGAGCTTGATGAATTCGCTCGATCGACGCATTGAAATAGTGCTCCGCGTTGATCTGCATGTACCGAATCCTTTCGGCCGTCCGACCCTACACATCCAAATTTCGCACTTCCAGCGCGTGCTTTTCGATAAACTCGCGGCGGGGCTCGACTTTGTCGCCCATCAGGATGCGAAACAGGTCGTCGGCGGCGCTGGCGTCGTCCATGCGGACTTGCGACATCGTGCGATAGTCGGGGTGCAAGGTCGTGTCGCGCAGCTCCTCGGCGTTCATCTCGCCCAGGCCCTTGAAACGAGTCACCTGCAGACCCTTCTCGCCGGCCGCACGCACCGCCGACAACAGACCGCGCAAGTCTTCCAGCCCGGTCTCGTTCTCGCCGCGGCGAAGCTTGTAACGCGACTCTTGAATGCCCGTCCGCTGTTGAGGAATCAAAGCTTGAATATCAAAACCCATTTTTGCCAGCTCGGCCACCTGGTTGTTGAGCGAACGGACTTCGTGCAATTCCACAATCGTCAACCGCTGGGCCGCGTGGCCGTTGGTGGCGGGCGTGCCGGCCGGATGGTCGGTCACCGCCAGTTCCGTGCCCGTCTGCGCTTCTTGCTCGGCCACGAACTTATCCAGCTCTTCGCGCGTGGTGAACCAACGCTCTTGCGTGCCCACGAACACATGATAGACCGGCAACCGCTTGGTGGCGGCGTCCTGCCGCGCCGCGTGCTGGCGCAAGCTGATGCCGCGCCGCTCCAGAGCGATGATCGATTCTTCCATCGCCGACAAGATCGTGCAGAGCCGCTTGATCTCGTCGCCCTCGATCGGCCGGCCGTTGCCGGGGTCGAACACGCACTCGGCCAGACCCATCTCCAACAGATGATTCTTCATCTCCTCTTCGGTTTGCACGTAGTACGATTTCTTCTTGGATCGCACGCGGAACAAAGGCGGCTGAGCGACGTAGATGAAGCCGCCCGCCACCAACGGGTACATCTGCCGATAAAAAAACGTGAGCAGGAGCGTGCGGATGTGCGAGCCGTCGATGTCGGCGTCGGTCATGATCACGATCTTGTTGTAGCGCCGCTTGGAAAGGTCGATCTCTTCGCCGATGCCGACGCCGATGGCCGAGATCATGCTGCGGACCTCCTCGTTGGCCAGCACCTTGTCTTCGCGGCTCTTGAAGGCGTTGATGATTTTGCCGCGCAACGGCAGGATGGCCTGATACTCGCGCAGCCGGCCGCCCTCGGCGCTGCCGCCGGCCGAATCGCCCTCGACCAGGTACAACTCGCACTTTTCGACTTCGCGGCTGGTACAGTCGCGGAGCTTGCCCGGCAGCCCGCCGCCCGACAGCGCCCCCTTGCGCTCGCGGACCATCTGGCGGGCCTTGCGGGCACTCTCGCGGGCCTCGGCCGCCAACAGGCCCTTTTGAGCGATGACCTTGGCCACCTTGGGGTTTTCTTCCAGGAAGCGGCCGAGAAAGTCGCCCACCGCCGAGGTGACGATGCCTTCGACTTCGCTGTTGCCGAGCTTGGTCTTGGTCTGGCCCTCGAACTGCGGTTCGGGCACGCGCAGCGAAATCACCGCGGTCAGCCCTTCGCGAAAATCGTCGCCGCTGGGCACGAGATCCTTGAACAGGTTTTCCTTTTTGCCGTAGCTGTTGATCGTGCGGGTGAGGGCGGAACGGAAGCCCGAAACGTGCGTGCCGCCCTCGATGGTGTTGATGTTGTTGACGAAGCTGGAAGTGTTCTCGGTATATTCGCTCGAATACTGCATGGCGACTTCCAGCCCGACGCCCTCGAATTCGCCGGCGATGTAAATCACGTCGGGGTGGGCCGGCTCGGTGGCGCGGTTCAGGTGCTCGACGAACTCGATGATGCCGCGTTCGTACTGGAAGGTTTCGCCTTCGTTGGTGCGATTGTCGCGGAAGACGATTTTCACGCCGCGGTTGAGAAACGCCAGTTCTTGCAGCCGTTTGTGCAGCGTGTTGTAGTTGAACTTGGTGACGGGAAAAATCAGCGGGTCGGGCTTGAAGGTGGTCTTCGTGCCGCGTTTGTCGGTGGTGCCGATGCGGCGGACCTCGGCCATCGGCACGCCCCGCTCGTACTCCTGCTGATAGACGTGCCCGCCGCGGCGGACCTCCACTTCGCACCATTCGGAAAGGAAGTTGACCACCGTCACGCCCACGCCGTGCAAGCCGCCGGAGGTCTGATAGGCCCCTTTGCTGAACTTGCCGCCGAACTTGAGCACGCACATCACGCCTTGCAAAGTCGAGACGCCCAGGTCCGGATGGACCTCGACCGGGATGCCGCGGCCGTCGTCTTCGACGGTCACCGAACCGTCGGTGTTGATGATGACGCTGATGTTCTTGGCGTGGCCGGCCATGGCCTCGTCGATCGAGTTGTCGACCACTTCATAGACCAAATGGTGCAGGCCGCGGACGGTGGTGTCGCCGATATACATGCTGGGCCGCTCGCGGACGTGCTCCAGGTCGCTGAGGTGCTCGAGTTGCTCGGCGCCGTAGTCGCCCTCGATCTTGCGATACTCCGGCATTTCGGGCGAGCTGCCCGCCGGCGGAAGGTTCGGGCGGGGCTGGGGCAAGTTGGTGGGAGTTTCGTCTGGCATGGTTTCCTCGGTAGCCGATTCTGGATTTTCGATTTTGGATTTTGGATTGGTGGCAATCGAAAATCCAAAATCCAAAATCCAAAATCATTCGATCGGGCCGACACGCAGCCGTAGCTTGTCGATTCGCTCGTCGGGCAACAGGCGGGAAAGTCGCCCCAGGATGGTTTGTTTTTGAAACGTCAATTCTTGCAACAACACCGAGTTGGCCACCGTCACTTCCAGCGCCCCGCGCCGCACCACGCCCACGCGCGTCTGCCGGGCCAGCAGTTCGCCGGCCGCCTCGCGCCAGGCCGCATCGTAGTTGGCCGAGGCCTGTTGGCGAGCGTAGCCGCGGCGGGCCATCAACTCGGCCAGCACGTCGCCCACTTTTTGCGGCCGCCGCGGGCCGGTTGGTTTTGGTTTGAAAGTCATCGGGTACGGTTCTTCTGTAGGGAACGGACTCCGTGCCGTTCCGCGGACTCCGTGCCGTTCCGCGACCTGCCAATCGGCGATCCACTTTCGATTCACGGAACGGCACGGAGTCCGTTCCCTACAGAGTCCGCCTCTCCTACCTTTCCCGCGCCAGCGGCATGATCACGTAGCCGTAGCCGTCGTCGGTATGGCAAACCGCGGCACTCTCGGCGTCCTTCAACTCCAAGGTGAAATTCTTTTCGGGATCGAGCACTTTCAAAAAATCGTTCATGTAACGCGGATCGAGCGTGATGGTGATCGAGCTGCCGTCGTAGGCGATCGGCAGCTCGACGCGCGACTGCCCGACCCTCGCCGAACGGCCGGCCAGCACCAGCTTGCCGTCGCCAAAGGTGAAGTCGACGCCGCGGCTCTCTTCGTCGGTGACGATGGCCGCCTGCCGTACCGCGGAATAAAACGGCCCAACGACCATCTCGATCTTGGTGGCGTCGGGACGGCGCGGAAACACGTCGCGCCATTTCGGAAAGCGACCTTCGACCAGCCGCGAATAGATCGTGGCCCGTGCCGTCTTCACCAGCACGTCGTTGGCCCGCGTGGCGATCTGCACCTCGGCCTCGCCGTCGGCCAACGCCCGCTCGATGAAGTGCATGGCGCGGGTGGGAATGATCGTCATGTTGTCGCCGGTGAGGTGCCCGCCCACCGATCGGGCCGGGGCCTCCATCATCGCCAGGCGGCGGCCATCGGTGCCGACGGCGGTGATCTTGTCGGCCGTCAGCTCGACCAGCACGCCGCCCAAAGCGTAGCGGCTGCTCTCCACATCGGTGGCGAACACCGTGCGGCGGATGATCTCGCGGAACAGACGGCCGGGCAACTCGTGGTATTTCGATTCGTTGAATTGAGCGACGGCGGGAAACTCATCGGGGTTCTCGGCAGGCAGGCGGAACTCGCTACGGTCGCCGCGGACAATCGTGCCCTGCCCGTCGGTCTCCAGCCGCAACTGGGCGTCGGACGACTCACGCAAGATGGAACCGAAGCGGGCGATAGGCAGAATGGCGCTCCCCTCCGCATCGACGTGGATGCCGGGCGAGTTCACGCGGACGCCCACTTCCAGGTCGGTGGCCATCATCGTGCCGATGGTCTCGCCGCTGCCGCTGACCTCGAACTTGACGTTCTGCAAGATGGGCTTGGGACTGCGGGCAGGGGCCGCAGCACTGGCGGTTTGAAAAGAGGCTAAAAGCTTTTCGCGATCACAAACGACTTTCATCGGGGTTTCACTTCCTTGGTGCTTTGTCGGCCGGCCCGAATCAACGAGCGGGCGGAGCGGGGTAATTGATTAGGTAGATATCTTTTACAGCAGTAACAGTAATCCGCGAGGCGGTAATGTCAGTTTCGTGGTGCGGGCGTTTGCAGGTCGTTTCAACAAGCGGATTTAGGTGCTGTTAGGCTGGTGTGCAAAAGCGGTTCGTGGGCTGTTCGCGTTGCGTTAGCCATTGTTTAGCGTCAAACAGTCGTTTTGAGGGCCAAGCTGGTCGGTGTCGACAAATCGGATTTGCCGGACATGCGTGAACGGTGGCGCAACGGGTTTTCCACGTAAGGTGGGACCAGCGAGCTTGCGAGCGCCGGCCCACCATAAACGACGTCGCTATCGGTGGGCCGGCGCTCGCAAGCTCGCTGGTCCCACCTTACATATTGAACTTCGTGATTCATGACATTCACCCGGTTGCCAGGCCTTGCCGCAGTTCGAGCACGGCGTCGAACGTCGCCGCGTCCGTTCGCATCAGATCCTCAGTCTTCCGACAGCCGTGGAGCACGGTGGTGTGATCGCGGCCGCCGAAATACTCGCCGATCTGCTTCAAGCTCTTGCCGGTGAGCTGACGGGCCAAATACATCGCCACGTCGCGGGCCATCACGACGCCGCGGCGTCGCGAGGGGCTGCGCAACTCGGCCACGCGGAGAGCAAAGTAGCGAGCGGTGTGCGAGGCGATGGCCCTCAACGGCGGTTGCCGCGCGGCCACGCGCTGGCCTAGATAAGCCGCCACGAAGGCGTCGTCGATTTGCTTGCCCGCCGATTTCGCAGCCAGCTCGAGGTTGGCCAACACGCCCGATAACTCGGGGGCTGTCGAGGCAAGCGAACGGGCCAAGAGCCGCAACGCGCCGTCGCCCAGATGGAGACTTCGGGCTTCGCACAAGCTCGACAAAATCTGACGGCGGGTATCCAACTCCGGCGGCGCCAGCGGCACAACCAAGCCGGCACTCAGGCGGCTGATGAGGCCGGGAAGGAAGTTCGACAGCTCGTGCGGCGCCAGTCGCGAAGTGACGATCGCCAGACTGCCACGGTCGGCCAATGCATCCAGCGCGTGAAGCAACTCGGCCTGCGCGGGCGGCTTGGTCGAGAGGTACAGCAAATCTTCCAATACAAACAGATCGGCCGAGCGAAAGCCGGCCTGCCACGCGCTGACGGCCCGTTTGTCGACCGCATCGGCAAACTGCCGGGCGAAATCGGCGGCCGTGAGCAACACCGCTGTGTCATCGGGACGGCGTCGCTTCCAGGCCGCGACCAGGCCGTGTACCAAATGCGACTTGCCGGTGCCCGGCACACCGTGGATGACGATGGGCGAGAGGTGTCGCAAAACACCCTCTCCTTCCGGGCCCACAAGTGGGTGCCCCGGGCTGGGGTGAGGGGCGTCGCCTGCAACGCCGACTTGGCCTGCGCTATCGGCCTCGCTGAAGCTTCGGGTTTGTTGGCCTGCGCTATCGGCCTCGCTGACGCTTCGGGTTTGTATGTCGAGCAGCCTTTGGATTGTTCCGGCGGCCAAGCGATTTTCGGGGCCGAGCACGAAGCCGCGCTCCGGCGCCTCGGGCGTGGCGAGATCGGTCTCGCTCGTCCAATGTCCGATCAGGGGAAGAATTACAACGCCGTTTGTCAAAATCGGCTCCGTCCTCAACCGCCGCGCACCCGCTTGAAAAAATCGCCTGCTTGCCAATCGGCTGATTATAGCGGATTTGCCGCTGTCACGCGACGGGTGGCGGCGAATTTTTCGGCCGGCCGCCGGTGCCGCAAGTCATTGTAAGTAGCGATGATACGTCGAGCCGCTTCCCGCATCTCCGCCGCGGTCGAAGACGCACCGAAACTGAATCGCAAACTCGACCGGGCCAGCCCTTCGGCGACGCCCATCGCCAAGAGAATCGGCGAAGGCTTGCTCGACCCGCTGGCGCAGGCCGAACCGGTCGAGCACGCGATGCCGGCAAGATCCAACGCCATGCCCAACGCCTGCCCATCGACGCCTGGAAACGCGACGTGCGAGGTGTGCGGCAAGCGGTCAGCGTCGCGTCCATGAATCACCAGACCGGGGAACTCGGCGAGCAGCAAACCTTCGAATTCATCTCGCAACGACTGCATGCGCCGGCGGCGCTGATCGCCTTCACGATGCGAGCCTTCGAGCGCCGCGCGCATGCCCGCCGCCAACACCACCGGCTCGGTGCCTGGTCGAAAACCTTCTTGCTGATGGCCGCCGAAAAGCATGGGCCTGAGATCAATACCCGCCCGCACGACGAGCACGCCGATGCCGATCGGCCCGTGGAATTTGTGCGCGGTGGCGGTCATCGTCGCCACGCCAAGCTGGCGGAAGTTGACCGGCAGCTTGCCGACGGGCTGTACGGCATCGGTATGAACGGGCACGCCCGCCTCGGCGGCGATTTGTGCGATGCGCTCGACCGGTTGCAAAACGCCGGTTTCGTTATTGGCAAGCATCACCGAGATAAGGCGCGTATCGGGCCGCAGCAGACGATGCAGCTCGTCGACGAGCACTTCGCCGCTGGGAGCGGCCGGCAGTTTATCGACCTGCCAACCTTGGCTCGCGAGCATGTCGGCCGGACCCGCTACGGAAGGATGCTCGATTTCGGAAATGATCACCTGCCCTGGCGAAGCGTGGGATGCGGTCAGCCCGAACATCGTCAGGTTGTTGGCTTCCGTTCCGCCGCTGGTAAAGATGACGCGATCGGGCGGAAAGCCGTTCAGGTCGGCGCCGAGCAAGCTGCCGATCGCTTCACGGGCGTCTTCCAGCACCTGTCGTGCTCGGCGGCCGAAGGCGTGCTGGCTCGACGGATTTCCCCAGCACTCTTGAGCCGCGCGGGCCATCGCTTCGACGGCTTCGGCGGCGAGCGGCGTGGTGGCATTGTTGTCGAGATAGAGGGCGTCGGACATGGCACTACTTCTTCGGCTTCCGTTGCCGCGGTCTGGGCCATTCGGCGAACAGCTTTTTCAGGGCTACTTCGAAACCCGGCAACACGTCGCCGCCTGTCAGGGTGTCGTGCTCGTGGAGCACGGTGTGCGATTCTTTGCTGGTGAATACCTGCACGGTTTTTTGGCGAGGTTCCACGAACCAAACGAGGCGCACACCAGCGTCGAAGTAGTCGTCAAGTTTCCGCGACATTTCCTTGGCAGTGTTGCCTTTGCTCAAAACTTCAACCGCTAAGTCGGGGACCAGGTCAGGCAGTGGTTTGCCTGTGTAGCCACGGCTAGGAAACTTGCTCCACTCGGCGAAGGCGACATCTGGAATCCGCACGAGTCCCGGAAAGAGTCGCATCATGCCGCCTTCGCCCGACACGCGCCCCAAACGGTGTTTTTTGACGAAATTACCGATGAGTCTGCCAAGCTCGATAGCCAGGCATGATTCTTCATATCCCACGGTTTTCTCCACCAGCACGCCGTCGACCAGTTCACACAAGCAATCTTCACGGGCCTCGATGTCGAGCACGTCCTGCTCGGTGGCGGTTCCTGGCGCCGGAACACTGCGGATGCGCCAGGCCGGAATCGGGCCAAAAAGCTCGGCCAGATCAACGACAGTCAGAGGAGTGGCAGTACTCATGGCTTGGGGCATGATAAATCCGATCAAAGGACGCTTCGAGTCTAAACCCAACAATCGCCACCAGCAAGCCGAAGCAACGGAGGCCAAGAAATACGCGGCCCTGTTTTGTTCGCTGAAGGTCCCAGCCAGTTGGCAGCCTAGCGAGGATCGGAGGATGGCCTTCCCCGGCCGTCAGAAAGATGAATCAAGGAGACCGCTCGCGAAGGAGATCATCCATGGCCGCCGAGGTTTCGAGCCCTTCGGCGGCCTCACGGGCCTCGGAATCGGCCGGATTCAGCTCGTAGGCACGGCGAAAGGCCCGCGCGGCGTCGCGGTCGCGACCTTGCCTGTGGTAGGCGACTCCCAGATTGTGCCACCATTCCGATCGCGCTGGGCGCAAGCGGACGGCCCGTTCCAGCAAGTCCGCCGCAGCTTGGTTGTCGCCGCGCTGGATGGCTTGGATGGCCAGTTTGTCCAACTCCCGTCCGGCGGCGCCGGTAAAGTTGATGTAGGGACGGGCGAACGCGCCGGCGGCCAGCACGGCGGCCAAAGCGGCGACGAGCGCGGCGGCGGCGAGTGGTCTGCGATAGCCGCTGGGCGGCGCCATCACCAGCCCCGCCAACGCGCCGAAGCCGGCACCGGCCGCGTGTGCCACGTTCGCCACGCGCCATGTGCCCGTGTAGGTCAAGCCGATGCACAAGAACAGCCATAGGACGAGCCATTGCGTGGTTTGCGGGCTGATGGCGTCGGCGAACCGCCGATCGCGTTTGGCCAGCACCCACAGAAAGCCGAACAGTCCATAAGCGACGCCCGACAGACCTACGCCGCCGTCGGCCAGGTCGTAATCGGCGACCATCGAACCGGCGGCGAAGACCAGCAGCAACGCGGTGGTGACGAGCGGGCCAAAAACCTCTTCGACGCGACTGCCGAACACCGCGACACAGGACAGATTGAAGGCGAGGTGGATCATGTCGTAGTGGGGCAAGGCCGCGCTGACCAGCCGCCAGATTTGCCCTTGCCAGATTCGCGCATCGACGGTCAGCAGTTCGACATTGCCGCCCGACCACCACCAAAGCGTGACGACCACGGCCGCCAATTCCAGCGTCACGATCACCGGGAACCGTTCGGCGAGTTTGAGTAAGGCGGTTGCGGGCATTACGGCACGGTACGCGGATTTTCGGTTCCTGGCAACCGACTGCGGGATACTATGGACCAACCGCTACGCCGCCAGCTCGATCGGCCCGCTGGGGCACTTGAGCTGGAACAGCCCGAAAATCTCTTGCCGCGACAGGCCGCTGTGCTTGTGCGGTTCGGTGCCCGAAAAGATCGTGTCGAAGATTTCGCGCTTCTCTTCGAGGATTTGATTGATGCGTTCCTCAATGGTCTCGAGGGCCAGAAAGCGCGTCACCGTCACCGGGCCGGCCGCTCCGATGCGATGCACGCGGTTGATGGCCTGGTCTTCGACCGCCGGGTTCCACCAACGATCAAACAAGAACACGTATTCGGCAAACTGCAGGTTCAGCCCCACGCTGCCCGCCCCATAACTGATCAACAACAACGGACGCTCGCGATCTTCTTTGAATTCACGAATCACGTCGTCGCGCTTCCGCGATGCCACACCGCCGTGGTAGGCCAACGGGCGAAAGCCGGCCAGCCGCCGACCCAGCACGTCGAGCGTCTTCACCCATTGGCTGAAGACGAGCGCTTTTTGCCCGCTGGCCGCGATCTCTTCCAGGTCGGCGGCCAACCGCTCAAGCTTGGCGCTCGAACCGGTCGCCGGATCGAAATTGCAAATCTGCTTGAGCCGCAACACCAACTCGAAAACATGCTGAATCGTCGCCCCTTCGCCCATTTCGGTCAGCCGCAACACGCCGTCTTCTTCGGCCAGGCGATACGTCTCGCGCTGTTCGGGCGTGAGCGTCACGTCGGCGTCGCGGAACATCTTGGGCGGCAGCTCGGTGAGCACCTTGTCTTTGGTGCGCCGCAGAATGTAATCGCTGGCCAGCTTGCCCATGCGGCGGGGCTTCATCTGCGGCGTGAGGTAGCCGGGCGAAAGAAACTCGAAAATCCCGACCAGGTCGTCGGGACTGTTTTCCACCGGCGTGCCGGTCAGCGCCCAGTTGCGGCTGCGCGGGATCGAACGCACGATTTGCGAAGTCGTGCTCGATCGGTTCTTGATGCGTTGCGATTCGTCGAGCACCACCAGGTCGAAGTGTATCCCGGAGGTGAGCAGCTCGCGGTCGCGGTGCAGCAGCTCGTAGTTGGCGATCTTGACCGGGCTTTCCGTCAATTGCCACTGCCAGCGGCGCTTGGCCTGATCGCCTTCGATGACCGCGAGCGGCACTTCAGGCGCCCATTGATGGAACTCGCGCTGCCAGTTCGTCACCAAGGGTTTGGGGCACACGATCAGCGCGCTGCGCAGCTCGCCGGCGTGCAGCAGCAGGCGGATGGCCGTGATGGCCTGCATCGTCTTGCCCAGGCCCATTTCGTCGGCCAGGATCGCCGCATAGCGCGGATAAAGAAAAGCCACGCCTTCAAGCTGATAGGCATAGGGATGGACCGGAAAATGAAGGAGCTGGCTGCCGATGACCGCTTCCAGCGGCGGCTGCAACGTGTAATACAAGCGGTCTTCGAGCTTGATGATCTCGTTGGGTGGGTGGATGCGGGTCGCTTTGCGAGATTGACTGGCATGAATGGGCGGCTCCGGCGCCGCTGCCATCGGCGGTGGCAGGACAGTTCGCAATTCCGTGATCGCAGGAAAAACAAAATGCTTGACCTTGATGCGGGGCGGCGGCAGCGGCACGCTCAGAATCCCCGGCCGGGTGAGCGACTCGAACCGGCTTGTGGCTTCGGGAAGCGAGTCGGCCGGCAGATTGATCGTGTGAATATCGATGCTGGCCGTCGGCGCGGCTGTCGCGCGCCAGCTCCAGGCTTGCAGGGATTGCCAACCGTTGACGTTCATCGACCGGTCCGTTGCGCTTCTTCGATGGCATTGCGAATGCGGTCGAACGGCTCAGCCAGGTCGAAACGATCGGCAAGCGCGGCGAGCCGTTCGGCCAGTTCCACACGGTCGTCTGCATGCTGCGATGACACCGCCAGCCGGTTGCGACCCAACTCGAAACGGACCACGTCAGGCTGGCCGTGCGGCCTGTCGATGCGCACCATTCTGCCGCCGGTGGCAGGCGCCGCATCCTCCTCGGCTTGCTGTGCCTCGGGCGGATCGGCCACCAGCACGATCGGTAGCGAGACAAAATCACGGGCGGCGAGCACGGCGGGCAGGTCGGTGCAAACGGCGAGTGGTTTGGCTTGGCTTTTGGCGATCAACGCCTGGCCGATCTGCTCGCCGTAGAGGTAAGGCTGGAGCGTCGGCCCGTAGAGGATTTCCTGGGCACGATTCGGCTTGATCGGCGCGGTGCAGTGAAACTCCAGCGGCCGGCCGCTGGAGTTCAGCAGCAAATAGCCGCCGAACAAGCCGTGCAGTTCGTGTTCGACGACCGTCAAGAATCCTAATGCCGTGACCGGTTTCGACTCGCTCGAACCCATAACCCCCCTCAGCCCAGTCGGTATCGCAAGTAGACGAATCAAAAGCGGGCGGGCGGCAAGACGACGCTGGCAGCCACGTGGATAGAATCGGGGTGCCGGCCGTAGCGACTTTAAGGCGGCGAACAACTGGTAGCGATTGCCAGTTGCCAGAAGTGGGGTGCCGCTCGCAAGCCTTGCCTCGCTTGACTATAATACTGGGTCGCGAGCGGCGCAGGCCGCGTAGCATAATTCGTGAGAATTCTGGCCGCAGGCTCCGCTGAGTCCTCGATTTGCCGGGCCCACAGCCTAAGCCGCATTTCCGTTAAACCTTACGTGTCTTCTTTTCACAGCCGAGCCGCCATGCCGTCCGCCGTTTCGCCCCGCACGATGTTTGAGAAAATCTGGGACTCGCACGTGGTTGATGCCGAGCCGGGCAAGCAGACGATTCTTTACATCGACCTGCACCTGGTGCATGAAGTGACCAGCCCGCAGGCGTTCGAGGGACTGCGGTTGGCGGGCCGAAAGGTGCGGCGGCCGGAGCGGACCGTGGCCACGCCCGACCACAACGTGCCCACCACCGACCGCCGCCTGCCGATCGCCGACCCGATCTCAAAACAACAGATCGACACGCTACGGAACAACTGCCACGAGTTCGGCATCCGGCTTTACGATTTGAACGATCGCCAGCAGGGCATCGTCCACATCATCGGCCCGGAGTTGGGTCTGACGCAGCCCGGCATGACGATCGTCTGCGGCGACAGCCACACGGCCACGCACGGCGCGTTCGGTGCATTGGCCTTCGGCATCGGCACCAGCGAAGTGGAGCACGTGCTGGCCACGCAAACGTTGCTGCAATACAAGCCCAAGACCTTCGAGTTGCGGGTCGACGGCAAGCTGGCGCCCGGCGTCACCGCGAAGGATCTGATTCTCTATATCATCGGCCAGATCACCACCGACGGCGGCACCGGCTACTGCATCGAGTACACGGGCGACGCGATCCGCGCGTTGAGCGTGGAAGAGCGAATGACGGTTTGCAACATGTCGATCGAGGCCGGGGCGCGGGCCGGCATGATCGCACCCGACGAAAAGACGTTCGACTACCTGCGCGGTCGCGAGTTCGCTCCTCGCGACTTTGAGGCCGCCGTGGCCCGCTGGCGCGATTTGCCCGGCGATGCCGGCGCGGTTTATGACCGCGTGGAGGTTTTCCACGCCGGCAACGTGGTTCCGCAGGTCACCTGGGGCACGAACCCGGCGCAGGTCGCACCGGTGACGGCCAAGGTGCCCGACCCGGCGGAGTTCGGCAACGAGAACGATCGCAAGAGCGCGGCGCGTGCCTTGGACTACATGGGGCTGAAACCGGGCACGCCGCTGGCGGAGGTGGCCGTCGACCGCGTGTTCATCGGTTCCTGCACGAACAGCCGCATCGAGGATCTTCGGGCGGCGGCGGCCGTGGTGCGGGGCTATCATGTTTCGCGGCAGGTGCATGCGATGGTGGTGCCCGGCAGCGGACAGATCAAGGCGCAGGCTGAGCGCGAGGGGCTGAACCGCGTGTTTCAGGAAGCGGGATTTGAATGGCGCGAGGCGGGTTGCAGCATGTGCCTGGGGATGAACCCCGACACGCTTTCGCCCGGCGAGCGTTGTGCGTCGACCAGCAATCGCAACTTCGAGGGCCGTCAAGGCAAAGGCGGCCGCACGCACCTGGTTTCGCCCGCCATGGCCGCGGCGGCCGCGGTGGAAGGGCATTTTGTGGATATCCGCGACTGGAAGTACAAGGGTACGGTATAATCGGAAAAAGAGATGCCGCTGATTTACCGCGTCATGACGCGCGACGGTGAGAAGCCGAAGGTAGGCAACACGGCTCGTTCGCTGGGAGTTCGGCTGCCGCCGTCGCCTCGTCCCGACGTCGAGGTCAATGACGATGGAACCGTCGAGCCTGGGCGTGGCGGGATGTCGGTGTCGCCAAGCCTGGAGCGGTTGCCAAAACATCGCATACCGAAGCGCTTCGCGCACCGCGTTCCGGAAGTCTCAGGCTACGATGCCGACGCTTGTTGGTACATGGGGTCTGGGCCGTTCGAGGAAGGGCCGGTCGCACACGGCCTGGTGTTGAAGCTCAAAAGCGAAGATCATGGCTTGGTCGAGCCAGCGTTTGGGATGCCCTTGGCGGATTACCTGGCCGCTTTGGTGGCCACGCGCGACCAGTGGCAAATAGAGGAGTGACCGTATGATAATCGAAACCGCTGCTTCCTGTGCGCCTGGATTCACGGAGTACTGTCGTCTGTTTTGCCAGTTGCGATCGCTTGTCGCCGCTGGTCAGGACGAAAGCGCTGAAGGGGAAGAACTAAGGGACGAAATGGACTTCCTTTGGCAGCGGCTGACCAGGGCGGACCTAGACCGACTGGACGGCTTGGCGGCAGATCTTTCGCATGTAGGCACCGAGCGGACACAGTCGGGCGAAGTGCCCGACGCCCTGTGCGCCGAATTCCGATCGCTTCTCGCGACCAGGGATTTTGACGGCGCGTTGAGATTCTTGCGCGAGAACGAGGGGCGACTGCCGGCGCGTGATGTCGCCGTCTTACGCGGCATTCTTTGGGCAGACCTGGGGCAGTACGCTCCGGCAGCGGTGTTCATGTCCGACGCGATTCGGCTGAGTCCGGGCGATGTTCGATTCTTAGCACTGTATTTCCGGTTCCTCTTGAGCTCGGGACAAGCAAAACTGGCAAAAGCGGAAGCAGCGCGGCTGACGTTAGATGTGGCGGATCCGTATTTACTGCTGCTGTCGGCGGATGTTCTTTTCGATAGCCTCGAGTCAATTCCTGGATCTGGATTCGAGATGGAATTGCGCGAGGTCATTCAACTCGTCAATCGCGGTATCGGGAGCTTGCCGGAAGCTCCATCCGCGCCATGGCGCTCCGCAATTGCGTCTGCCGCAATGTATAGCAAGGCGCTCAGCCATGAGCTTCTTGGAGAAGAGGCTGAGGCGATGACCGCCGCCAGCGAAGCGGATAAGATTGCGCCACTAGGGCGGGCTACTGCGATTGCCTCACAACCAAAAGCATCGGCGCAAAGCAATGGTCGTTTCCGCGAAGAGCTGCATGCGCGCAGGCGGTTGGCACATGATGAAATCGTGACCTCCGCGAGTCCGTCATTATCTGCTGCGTGACTTGGTACCAACGGGGAGATACAGAAAGACCGATATGAAACCCTTCACCACCCACAGCGGCCTGGTCGTTCCGATGGACCGGGCCAACGTCGATACCGACCAGATCATCCCCAAGCAGTTCTTGAAGCGGATCGAACGGACCGGCTTCGGGCAGTTTCTGTTCTTCGATTGGCGACAGTTGCCCGACGGCTCGCCCGATCCGAAGTTCGAGCTGAACCGGCCCGAATACCAGGGCGCCACCGTGCTGTTGGCGCGGCGCAATTTCGGCTGCGGTTCCAGCCGCGAGCATGCTCCTTGGGCGTTGGAAGATTTCGGCTTTCGCAGCATCATCGCGCCCAGCTTCGCCGATATTTTTTACAACAACTGCTTCAAGAACGGCCTGCTGCCCGTGCGGTTGTCGGAGGAGCAAGTCGATGAGTTGTTCCGGCGCATGGCTCAATACCCCGGTTACAAGCTGACCATCGACTTGGAGTCGCGCACGGTCCGCGACGAGCACGGGCTGACGCTGAGCTTCGACGTCGACGACTCCCGGCGGCACTGTCTGCTGAACGGACTCGACGACATCGGACTGACGCTGGCGCACGAAGACAAGATTGCCACTTACGAAGCGGCGCACGCTTAAAACCTATGCCCCCATCACGCCGCGAACGAATTGAGTCGATGCTGGCGGACGATCCGCGCGACGTATTCCTGCGCTATAGTCTAGCGATGGAACTGGACAAAGAAAGCAACCACGAGCGGAGCCTGGAAACGCTGCGCGGACTGATGGCCGACACGCCGCCTTACGTGCCGGCTTTCTTCATGTCGGGCCAGCAGTTGACGCGCCTGGGCAGGATCGACGATGCGCGGGCCGTGTTGCGCGATGGCATCGAGCAGGCCCGGCAGCAAGGCAACGCTCATGCTGCCGGCGAAATGAGCGAATTTCTGGCCAGCTTGGGCACGCTGCCGGAGACTTCGGCAGGGGACGCATAGGCGCATGCCCGCCGCGTGCCTTGCCAACAGAGGAACAGGCCGGTTTTTCCGGCCGGGCCGTGCGTGATCGGTTCGACACGCAAGTCGCCGCAATGCCGCGCCATCCAGTGCTCGACCGTTTCCGGCAAAAACCACCGCTCCCACGGCTGGTGCAGCGACAACGGCTGCCGGGCGCGATGCTTGTCGATAATGAGAATCTTCCCGCCCGGCCGCACCACACGGCAAAGTTCGTCCACCGCCCGTTCGGGCAGCAGCGAATGCTCCAGCGACTCCACGGCGAAGACCCCGTCGAACTCTCCGTCGCCGGCCGGAATGCGCAACAGGCTGCCGGTGCGGCTTTCGATGCCCGGCGGCAGTCGGCGCAGCATGGCCGGCGCGGGGTCGATGCCGACCAGCCGCGCATGGGGAACGACACGCCTCAACTCGCATAGAAACCTGCCGGGGCCGCAGCCGACGTCGGCCACTTTCGGCGCGATACCCAGTGTCGCGAGCCAGTCGCGAACGGCAACCAAGCGACCGTCGTTTGCGGCAATGGCGGTCGGCAACTCGTTGGGCTGATCAAACGACGTGGCGACTTGCAGCCGGGCGGCATCGAGATAATGGTTGACCGCCCAAGCCGATTCACCCGTCGGCAGAGAGCGGCCCCATCGCTGCCACCAGCCGCCGCTGGGCCGCTGCTGCCGGTGCAAAAACGCGAGTGCTCGATCGGCCCGATCGCGCTCGCCCAAACGGAACCAGAGGGCCGACAAGTGTGCCAGCACGTCGTTCTCGCCCCAGGTGGCGTGCTCCGTCGCGGGCACGGATCCATCGCGGCGTTGCCGAGACGAGGGCCAACGTAGGATGTCGCGTGCCAAATCGACCTCGCCCAACGTCAGCCAAGCATCCGCGGCCTGGACGACCAGGCGGCCCGGCTCGTTCCACAAGTGCCAATCGACCGCGCCGCGCGATCGGACGAGAACGTCATCGGCGGTCTGTTGCCAACGTTTTGACCCCAACCACGGTCCAGCCCCAGACAATGCAGCCGCGCAGCGGACCGACACCGCCGTCCGCAGCCGACGATCGCCGCCCGTGCCCGCGAGAGAGAAATCCGCCAGCCGCTGGTTTAGGTACTCGGCGGCGCGTCGGGCCGGATCGTGGGCGACGACCATTCCGGCTGCGGCCAACTCGGTCAGAGCGACGAGCGCTTCGGCCGTATTGAGAAAGGAGCCGACATCCATGCCTGCTTGTGTAAAGCTGCCATCCGACCGCTGCGCCGACAACAGCCACCCGAGCCAGTCCTCGAGCAATTCGAGCTGCCCAAATTCCAGCAACGTCGGCAGGAGCGCCGCGGTCAACCCTGGGCACGGCGGCGCGCCGCATCGCACGGCCAGCCCGACGGAGCGCGACTGTTGGTTCAGCCAATTGACCGCCGACTCGACGGGCGTCGGCCGGTGGTCGTCGGCCGCGCTCCGGCACCAGGCCCGAACACGGCGAGTGGCGGCCGACGCAAGCCGCCGGTGCCAGGGCCAGGCGCGATCGGCGGCCAAGTCGCTGGTGACGGGGGTTCCGCTTGCGGAGCAAGCGGGCCACCGAGGGGCGGCGACGGCCGGTCCGTCGCCTTCCGGGCCACGGTTCGATCTCAAAATGTCGCTGTGCATCGGCGCGTCAAAGCACGACCAAGTACCGGACCCAAGGGGCGGCATTATCGCCCGTCGCCCGGTCTGCTCCAATGCCAGTTTGCGCAGCCCAGGCAAGTCAGCGAGTGAGTCCGTGTTACCACGCCCGGCGCTTCCTGCTAGAATCAGCCCTTTCCGTTTTCGCTCGCCCGCGCCAAGGAGGGTACGGTTCTATGCTGCCGGTTTGTCAGGAAGTCGATGGGTCCAATTCCTACGCCGCTCCGCCGCTCGTCAGAACGAGTACCGCGCGCGGGCCGCGCTCGCTGGAGGCCATCGCGTTCCGTCACGGACAATACTACGATTCGTACCTGGCCACCGATCGCGAGCGCGAAGTCTTCTGGTCGCGCGAGCGTCGGGGACTGGTCGCTCTCGTCCGCGTTGGCAGGTATCTGCAGGCGGGTGGCGGACTCATCGCGCCCCGCGACCACCGAGAGACGTTGCTGGCCGAGCTGGTGGCCCAGGCCGACGGCCGCGGCGAGTGGCTGTCGTTCTACAATGTGGCCGAGGACGATTTACCGCTGTTTCGCCGACATGGTTTCCAGGCGACGAAACTGGGCGAAGAGGCCGTTCTCGATCTCGGCGACTGGAGCTGCCAGGGCAAGCCGTTTCAATGGCTGCGCCGGCAAGTCAATCACTGTCGCCGGCAGCGGCTGGCCGTGCGCGAGTGCGTCCGCGAGCAGATGACCGCCGCCGAATGGGCAGGGGTGACCGTCGAGTTGGCGGAGCTGTCGGCCGCCTTTCTCGCCGGCAAACCGCAATCGGCCGAACTGCGTTTCCTCGATGGCAGCTTCGATCCGGCCCGTCTCGGCCGCCGGCGGATCTTTGTGGCCCGTTCTCAAGATCGCTGCGAGGGTTTTCTCGTTTGCAACCCCTATCGCAACGGCGCTGGTTGGGCTTTCGAAATCTACCGCCAGAGGCACGATGCGGTGCGCGGCACGGTCCCGTTCTTGATGCACGAGGCCATCGAGGCTCTGCGGCAAGAAAACGTGCGGCGGGTGTCGCTCTGTCTGGTGCCGGGCTTGCGTGCCGCGGCGCCGATTCCTGGAGACAGCACTCTGGTGCGCCGCAGTTTGTCGCTGGCGGGCCGCTACTTCAATTTCGTGTTCGATACGGCCGGGCTGTATCACTACAAGAGCCGTTTTCGACCGCGCTTTGAAGAGCGTTACCTTTGCGCTCGGCCCCGCGTGAGTCTGCGGTCGGCCTGGGCCTTGGTGCGGTTGCTGGGCGTGCTCGAAATCGAGCCGAGCAAGCTGGCGCGCGTGGTCGGCCGGCGCTGGCGCCATCGCCGCCGCCGTGCCACGCTGGCCCTGCCCGAATGAGCCGCTGCTTACAGCCGTTCTTCGATGCGGGGGGCGGAGTTGTTTCAGTGCCCGTGCCCAGAGAACGCGGGCGGCGTTGGGTGTGCGGTCCATTTTCTTGCCGATCTCCGGCCAGTCAAGCTCCTCGATGCTTCGCAAGATAGCGAAGATGCGCAACTGCCAACCCGAAAAAATGCCGCGTTTTGTCGAATGTGCGCAACTCGGCGGCAAGGCCGCGGCCGGTCTCCCGAGCGAGCCACCGCCGGTTGCGGAAACGCCAAAAACACCGTGCGCCAGCGAAGACGCGCAACTGCCAACCCCCAAAAAACGCCGCGTTTTTGCGAAGGTGCGCAACTCGCGCCCGAAGACGCCCAAGTCGCCACGGCCCATTGGCAACTGACCACTGACAACAGACCAGATTTCCAAAGATCCTTGCGTCAGGCTACTGAGTCCCGACACCTGCCCGCACCTTTTCGTTCTACCGCGCGACTGGCTCGGGAGGTTTCCGTGCAAAACCACCCCATCGGTTTGCGTGCGTGCCCAACTGTGCGTGCCGCCGCGCGGCCACGGCGATTGCCGCGGCGGGCTGCCATGATGCCGAGCTGCCTGCCTCTACACTTTAGACGCTCCGCCACGAACTGCCAGAAAGGTCCACATTCGTTTCGCCGCGGGGTACGCACGACCGGCCATCGGCCCGCTGTTTTTCCCGTCTGCCAGCAATACGAAACGGCGCGGCCCAAAATTCCACCGCGGCCTCTCTCCTCCTCATTTTCCCCGCTGAGGGCGATACCGGCCGCGGGGCCACAACATCGGGTTGACGCCAAGCAACGCGCGGCCGCCTTCGGGCTGCCGCCGACGTGCTTCTCGCGCGGCGGCCGGTTCTCTGTTTTGACTCCGCACCCGCCGCCGGGTAGCTTGACGGCAGGATCGTCATCTACGGGCGGTGGAGGAAGAGCGATGGCTGCGGGACTGTTTCACACGCGGCGCGGAGAGGTCGGGCAAGCGGCGGCTCCCTCGCCGATGACCCGCGAAAGGCGCCCGCCGCGCGCCTGGCTCGTTCCCGCCGTCGTCGCCACGATCTGCCTGGCGCCCTTCACGCCGCTCCTGCTCCCGGACGATCGCGTCATCACCGACAGCATCATCTGCGACTACGGCTCGTTCCAATTGCCGATCCGCGAGTTCGCCCGCCAAGAATTCTTGAGCGGCCGCTTTCCGCTCTGGATTCCGTATCTGGGCTGCGGCACGCCGTTGCACGCCGGCCAGCAGGCCTCGCTCTGCCAGCCGATTCTGACGCCTCTCGTGCTCCTGCTCGGGGCAAATCACGGAATCAAGGTCTCGCTCTTCGTCCACCTGGCCTTGGCCTTCGCGGGCACGTACTGGCTGGCGCGCGATTTTTCGATCAGTCGCTGGGGCGCCTCGCTGGCGGGCGTGGTCGCTACCTGGGGCGCGTTCCCCGTGATGCACCTGATGGAAGGGCACGTCATCATCGTCGACGAATACGCGCTGGTGCCTTGGTTCTTCGTGAGTCTTAATCGCCTGCTGCGCTCGCCGACGCCGCGCAGCGCCGCCTTCTTGGCCCTCACGATCGGCTGCATGGCGGTCTCGGGCCAGCCGCAGATTCTGTATTACACTCTGCTATTTTGCTTCCTGTGGGCCGCCGGACCGCTCGCGTTCGGCGCCGCCGCGTCGCCTCGGCTGCGAGCGGTCGGCTGGGGCACGGCCGCCTTGGCGTGCGGCTGCCTGCTCGGCGCAGTGCAGCTTCTGCCTTCGTTGGAATTGACGCTGGACGGACTATCGCAATCCGAGCGGGGCAGGTCGGAATACGCCTCGCAGCACGCCCTCAACGCCATCGACTTCGCCCGGCTCTTGGTTCCCAACGCGATGGGCAATCCTCTCTGCGGACTCAAACGCTTCGACGAGGCCGATTTCGTTCACGAGCGAATCGGCTACCTGGGCGTCCTGCCGCTCTTGTTGGCGGTCTACGGCCTGACGCGGCGTTCTTGCGCGCGCTGGCAATGGGGCGCGGCGACGCTGGTGCTGTTCGGCTTGACGATCGCGCTGGGCAACAACACGCCGGTCTTCGGGCTGATTGGCCGCTCGATACCAGGCCTCACGTTGTTTCGCTGTCCGGGCAGGATCTTTTCGGTGCTGACGCCGCTCATCGCGGTATTGGCCGCGCGCGGCCTGGATGTGTGGGCCGAACGTTTTACCAACGTAAAGCCTCGCCGGACCCGTTCCCGTTTTCACACTAACCCGAAGCGCAAGCGAGGTTTTGCCGCCTTTTCACGTTCCTCGCTGGCGCTTCGGGTTTGTGTACGGCGCCTGCGTACCGGGTTCGGCGAAGCTTTACGTCCCAGCGGCGGCATTCCGGGTGCTTGCCGGCTGGCCCTCGCGGGCTCCGCTATCTCGGCCTTGATCGCGTTCGGCGCCGTGGCCGTCTACCAGCGCTACGAGTGGAGCGGCTACGTCGCCTACGCGCGGCAGCACGTTCTTTGGGAGCTCGCCGCTTCCGCCGCGACGATTGTGGTCGCGGCAATCGTCCTGTGTACCTTGCCGAGACGTCTGCCGCCCACGCTCTGCTGCCTCGCGGCCCTGACCGCCACGATGCTCGATCTGGGCGATCAAACCCTGGGCAACTTTTCCCTCGAGCCGCGACAAGCGGTTACCGCGCCATCTGTAGGGAACGGACTCCGTGCCGTTCCGGGACCACGCGTAGGGAACGGACTCCGTGCCGTGCCGGGACCGTCCAACGCTGACCTTGCCGACGAGACGGCCTGGGAAGGCCATCCTCCAATCCGTCTCGTCGTCAACGACAACTTCCAGTTCTGGCCCGGTTCGTTGGCTGCCACGCGAATTGTGCCGCTGGTCGTTGCCGCGCGCCTGCCGGGCCTGATCACAAACGAAGGAGGCGTTTTGCCCGGCAGCCTCTCGCGCCTCTACCGTGCGATCGAAAAAACTCCGAGCGTCGGGCTGGCGCTGGCCGGCTGTAACTACGCCTGCGATCGCACCGGCGACGT
>Ga0307372_10001666_pt1 | contig 38312 bp, 40 predicted proteins | sample OX1MG_FD_202533 | JGI IMG/M metagenome (GOLD analysis project Ga0307372, IMG submission 202533) | Soil microbial communities from Risofladan, Vaasa, Finland - OX-1 | ecosystem: Environmental > Terrestrial > Soil > Coastal area > Acid sulfate soil | place: Finland: Risofladan, Vaasa | collected...
GTTCTGCTGGGCCAGCGTCGAGTCCTGATTGACGCGCAGCTGGTCGCTCGTGACGCGCGCGGTGTCGGCGGTCACCTGGCTCTGGTCCCCCGTGATCCGGGCCTGGTCGGAGTTGACCGTGGCCAGGTCCATGTTCACCTGCACCTGAGCTCCCGTTAAGGGGGTTTGTGCGGCGAAAATGGCTTTGTCGTCGGCCACGCATTGGCTCGAGGTGAAGTCGGTCATGCATCCGGCGGCTCGGGCCGTGGCGACCGCGGTCTGGTACTGAGCCTGATCCTGCTTCAGCGTAGCGGCGTCAGCGGCAAAGGCCGGATTCTCGTTGTACGCCGTCCAGTCCAGGTTGTACTGGTTCTGGTCGTTCTGGAGCTGGGTGCGAGCCGCCGACAGGGTGGACTGGTCGCTGGCCAGCGTCGATTCGTCGTTCTGGATCGAGGCCCCGCTCGCGGCCAGCTGCTGCTGGGCCAGGGCCACATTGTTCTGGGCCTGGGTCACGGCATCCTGGAGCTGAGTCGGATCGATCTTGGCCAGGACCTGGCCCTGGGAAATCGTGGCCCCGACCCCGGCGTCGACCTCGGTCAGCGTTCCCGCCACCGCGAAGTCGACGTCGGACTGCTGGGCCGGTGCCAGGTTGCCGGTGCCCGAGACGACCGAGCTCACCGTGCCCAGTTGAGCCGCGACGGTGGTGATGTTCGCCGCTTTGGGCGCGGTCGGGAAGACGATGTCCCGGCCGATGAAGAAGAGCATGAGCAGCGCGATCACGGCCAGCGCTCCGGGGAGCAGGCCCTGGCGAGGCGAGCGGCGCACTCCGAGCTGCGCCTCCAGTGTCGACATTAATTCGTCCCCCCAAACGTTCCAACGAGGTCTGATCCGATCCGCAAGGCAACCCGCCCCCAGCGGGTCCATATGGGTATGGATCGATTAAGAATCACCAGCGCTCGCCAGTTGTAAAGCCGGCATCAACGATTCGTTGCCGGACGCCTCTCAGATTGGAGGCCAGTGGGAGCGCGCATAGAGTTCGGTGGCCGGCGCCAGCAGCGAGTTCAGGCTTCCGCTCAAGACCAGAATCCCCATCGCGATGAGGAGCAGGCCACCGACCGCGTTGAGGACTTGGGCTCGGGCCGAGACCCAGCGCGCAGCGCCGGTGAAGCGATCGAGGAATATCGCCGCCCCGAGGAATGGAATTCCCAGACCCAGGGAGTAAAGGAGGAGCAGGAGCACCCCGCCCTGCAGGGTGGCGCGGCTGGCGGCCAGGGTCAGGATCGATCCCAGCATGGGTCCGATGCAGGGCGTCCATCCGAGCGCAAACGCGACCCCCAGAAGGAGCGAACCACGGGGTCCGGGCCGGACCCGAGCCAGGAGCGGCCGCGCCTCGCGCTCCGTCCAGGAGAAGCGGACCAAGCCCAGCACGATCACCCCGAAGGTGATGATCACGATCCCGGCCAGCCGGGTCAGGAGCAGTTTGTGGGCGAAGATCAGGCTGCCCAACTCCGAGGCCGCCGCTCCCAGAGCGGTGAACACGAGCGCGAATCCGATCACGAAGAGGGCCGCCGACCCCGCGGTTCGGCCGCGGCTGCTGCGCACGCCCGACATGTAGCCCAGATACCCGGGGACCAGGGGCAGGGTGCAGGGGGAGGTGAAGGAGAGCAGCCCGGCGAGCACGGCCAGCCCGGGCATGATGAGGGGCGCCAACAGCGATCAGACTAGCGCGCCCGGCGTCCCTGCTCCATCCCGCTCTGCGGGCTCTCCCTCCGCCGCGGGAGGGCCGGGCAAGGCCATAGAATCGCTGCCATGCCCCGCACTCACAGCCGCGGCTTCGTGGAGCGGGCCGGAGTGCGCCTGCACTACCGGGAATGGGAGGCGAAGGAGTCCACCGCGCCACCTCTGTTCTGGCTCCATGGGCTGTCCTCCAACGCCCTGTTCTGGGAGCGGCTGGCGCAACGCCTGCCCCACCGCCGGATCGTGGCCCTGGATCAGCGCAGCCATGGGTTGTCCGACCGACCCGATGAGGGCAACGAGCCGGCCGAGCTGGTGGCGGACGCCGCCCACGTGATCGATCAGCTGGGATTGGGCCGGCCGCTTGTCGCCGGGCACTCCTGGGGGGCGAGCATCGCGCTTGAGCTGGCCGCCACCCACCCCGAACTGGCCTGCGGCCTGTTCTTCATCGATGGACCCGCGCTGCCCATGAGCCAGTTCATGAGCTGGGATGACGTGGCTGTGCGCATGCAACCACCCTTTCCCGTCTTCGCCGACCTGCTGGAGGCCAATCTGCATCAGAAGGGCTACCTGGACTCGGCCTGGGACGAGGACCTGGAGCGATTCGTGGAGGCCGGCATGCGTCCGGTGGAGGGCGGGTACGCCTCCACCCTGACCTCGCCGGTCCGGCTTCAGATGCTCAAGGGCATGTTCACCTATCAGCCCCAGCTGCTCTGGGGCAAGGTTGAGGGTCCGCTCTGGGTCGCGCACGCGCTCCAGCGGCCCGGGGTGCCGGCGGCGGCCGAGGAGGCTCGGCGGAGGGCGAGCGAGGAGCTGACCCGGGTCCGCCCCGACGCCCGGGTGATCTGGTACGACGCCCGTCACGACATCCCGCTCATCCTGCCTGAGCTCATGGCTCTGGACGTGGAGAGACTGGCCGTCTGTGCCTCCTGGCGCGAGCTGGCCGCCCGCACGGCCGCGGTCGGAGGGGACCTCGATCGCCCCGTCCCCGGAGATGCTCCGGGCTGGTCGGCGCACGATCTCCTGGCCCACCTGGTGAGCACCCAGGTGGCGATGGTCCAGATCACCCGGAGCGCCGGCGCCGAGCCCAGGGCCGCCTCCGCGCCCTTCGATCCCGACCGCTGGAACGCGGGCCAGGTGGCGCGCCGGCGCGAGCGCACCGGGGACGAGCTCAAACAGGAGTTGGTGGCGGCCGAGCTCGACCTGGAGCAGGCCCTGGCGGAGGCGGATCTGAACGCCCCGGTCAACGCGGGGACTCAGGTCGGAACCCCGCTGGGAGAGGCTCATCAAGCGATGCTGCAGCACCAGCGCGATCATCTTGCTGATCTCGTGGCCGCAGTGGCACCGGGGCCAGGGCCGGAGCAGCTGTCATAAACTCCGCCCCCGCGGCGCTTGACTTGCAGTGACCTCCACCGCGCTGGCGCTGCGAGCCCTGACCAAGGACTACGGTCAGCGCCGGGCCGTCGATCATCTCGACCTCGAGGTCGCTTCGGGCGAGGTGTTCGGATTTCTTGGGCCCAATGGCGCGGGCAAGACCACCACCATTCGCATGTGTCTGGGTCTGATCAACCCCACGGCCGGGCGAATCGAGGTCCTGGGCATGGACGTACTCAGCCAGCGAAGCCGCGTTCTGCCCCGGGTGGGTGCGCTGGTCGAATCCCCCGCCCTCCACCCCTATCTGTCGGGGCGCGAGAACCTGCGCGTCAGCGGACTGGCCCTGGGCGGAGTTTCCTCCAGCCGCCTGGATCAGGTCCTGGAGATGGTCGGCCTTAGCGGGCGCGATCGGGATCGGGTCTCGGGCTACTCACTGGGCATGAAGCAGCGTCTGGGCCTGGGCGTCGCGCTGCTCCACGATCCCGACCTGCTCATCCTCGACGAGCCGGCCAACGGCCTGGATCCCGCCGGCATCCGCGAGATGCGCGAGATGCTCCTGGGCCTGGCCGCAGCGGGCAAGACCGTATTCGTGTCCAGCCACGTCCTGGCCGAGGTCCAGCAGACGTGCAGCCGGGTGGCGATCATCCATCGTGGGCGGCTGGTGCGCGAGGCGGCGATGAGCGAGCTCGTCACCGAGCACGGCGAGTTCGAGGTCAAGGTCGACAACCCCGACCAGGTCCTGGCGCTGATCCAGGCCCAGACCTGGGGCCGTGAGGCGCGCCTGCAAGATGGTCTTCTGATCACTCCCGCCCCCTCCGGTCGAGGTCGCGAGCTGATCCGCTTCCTGGTCGATTCCGGCGTCTACCCGGATCAGGTGGCGCCGAGGCAGCGCGACCTCGAGGACATCTTCCTAACCCTGACCGGCGGCCAGGAATGAGCCGGCCATGACCTCCAACCTGCGGCCCAGCTTCATCGGCCTGGTGCGCGCCGAGGTGCGCAAGATCGTCCTCCAGCGCACCACCTGGCTCATCCTCGGCGCCGCCCTACTCGTCTTCGCCGTGGTTGCATTGGGGCTCTCCTCGGCCTCCAGTTTCCGGCATCAGCTCGCACTCGATCCGACCTCGTGGTTCGAGCAGATGGTGGAGATCCTGTACTTGACGTACGCCACCGGCGCGGGCATCTTCCTGCTCATCGTCGGCGCCCGAATGGTGTCCATGGAGTACGCCTCCGGCACCATCCGCATCGTGCTCGCGCGCGGCGTGGGGCGACTTCAGTTGCTCTCAGCCAAGCTCGTGGCCCTCGCCCTGATCGCTTTGGTCCTGCTCGCCGCCTTCACGCTCCTCGCCACCGCGTTCCTCCTCGCCCTGGTGCACACCTGGACCGGCTCGCTGTCGACCCTGACCGCGCTTCCCGCGCTGGCGCGTGGGGAGGTCTGGGGAGTGCTCGAAGCGGCGAGCGTGAGCATGGCTGTCTGCATCCTGCTCGCGCTCGCGGCCGGGGTCGTGGGCCGGGCGCCCGGGTTTGCCCTGGGCTTTGCGCTGGGCCTTTTCCCGGCCGACAACTTCGGCACCATCATCCTCGCCCTGCTCGGTCGGGCCACGGGACAGACGGTCTGGCTCCAGATCTCCCAGTGGCTCTTGGGACCAAACCTCAACTACCTGCTCCACGTGCTTGAGCCCGGCATCCGGATTCGGATCGCGTTCGCCGCTCCCCTGGTAGCGGTCGACGCGCACCACGTGGCGGCGGTGATCACGGTCTGGGCACTCGCCCTTCTGGGCACCGCGGTCTACCTGACCTGGCGCCGGGACGTGCTCGAGTAAAGCCCCCCAAGTCCTCCGGCCGCCGCCGCGGCCGGAGGCAAGCTCTGGCGCCGAACCAGGGGAGTAACGCGGCTCAGACGCTCAGGGCGTCCGGGCGTCGTCCTCGTGCGCTCGTCGCGAGACCTCGGTCTTGGCCTCGCCCAGGCGCTGGCGGGCCTTGCCCTTGGCCTCCTCCACCGGGTCCTGGGTCACCCGGCCCTTGGTCTCCTCCATCTTGCCCTGGACCTTGTCCTTCATCTCTGGCTCCTCCCGGCGCACCGGTTGTCACAGATCTGCCGACGGTCAAAGGTTGCGCGGGGTACAACCAAACGCTCTCCCACGAAGACTCGGGGGACGGGCGTCCGGAGTCTTGTCGCAGCGAACCCTATCAGGTCTAATGATAGCATCGCTATGAGGTTGTGCCAGTGGTGATGCTCTCGGCGGAACCTCCCACAGATCCCGATTCCAGCCCCCGGCAACGCGGACGGCAGGCTCAGGTGCGAGAGATGAGAAAGTCGGCGACCGCCTGCAGCGCCTCCGACCGGCAGCTCATGCTCTCAAGCCTGATGAATCCATGGATCATGCCCGTCCAGCACTTCCAGGTGACATCGACCCCGGCCTGCTCCAGGCGCCGGGCGTAGACGTCTCCATCCTCTCGCAGGACGTCGCACTCAGCGCTGAAGACCAGGCTGGGGGGCAGGTGGCCGAGCTCGGGCGTGCGCAGCGGAGTGGCGAGGGGATCAGGCGGCTCGGGGCCGGCGTAATCGCTCCAGTAGCGCTCCATGTCGCGACGGGTGAGCCCGTAGCCGGACTCGAACTCGCGATAGGAGGAGGTCTTAAGGTTGCGATCCAGGACCGGGTAGATCAGCACCTGGGCGAGCAGATCGGGGGCCAGGGTGAGCGCGGCGCCGGCGGCCAGGTTGGCGCCGGCGGAGTCGCCACCGACGGCCACCCGCCGGCCCTGGGCGATCAGGCTTCGCGCGACCGCCACGCAATCATCCAGGCCAGCTGGAAAAGGGTGCTCAGGAGCCAGACGGTAGTCGACCGAGACGATCTCCCAACCGGAGCGGTTGGCGAGGATGGTGAGCGGGGCGTGCATGGTCTCGAGGTCGCCGGTGACCCAGCCCCCGCCGTGGCAGTAGACCAGCACGGGCAGGTCGAGCTCGGGCCGCGGGCGATAGAGGCGAACGCCGACACCCGAGATGCTGTCGTCGCGCAGGTGGTGGACCTCTTCGGCCGCCCCGCCCGCGGCCAGACCGGCGCGGCTCTGCCGGCGTACCTCCTCTGCGCTCAGTTGCCAGAGCGGCGGTAGGCCAAGCTCAGCTGCCCGGTCCAACCAACGCCGCGCGTCGGGATCCAGGGTCACCTCAGGGCGCCTGCTCCGGCCCAGAGCCAATCCAAGCGCTGAATCCAGGCGCTAGCGCCGGCCGCCGCTCAGCGCCCTGACCAGGGCCAGGAGCAGGGTGGCACCGAGAACGGCGACGAGCAGACTGCCGACGAAGCCGTAGGTGGCCGGTCGGGGCATGATCAGGCTCAAGAGGGTGCCGCCGATGAACGCGCCCAGCACCCCCACCACCAGATCGGCCAGGCACCCCATGCCGCGCCCGCGCACGATCCGGCCCGAGATCGCACCGGCGAGGATCCCGATCAGTGCCCAGGCCAGAATGCTGCCTGGCTGGAGTAGGGCCGGCACGGCTACAGCACCCGCCGAGGCTCGACCTTGGGGCCGAATTGTGGATGCGCTGAGACCAGCGAGTCGATGTAGCGGAAGCGTTCGTAGCGCTGCTCCAGGAGATCGTCCGGCGCCAGCTCGAGCAAGGGCTGGAGCTGGCGCCAGAGGGCCTCGTCCAGCGCCCGCGCCGCCGCGTCCGGGTCCAGATGGGCCCCTCCCTCCGGCTCCCAGACCACCTCCTCGATCAGCCCCATCGCAACCAGGTCGCGCGAGGTCAGCTGGAGTTGCTCTGCGGCCTCCACCTTGCGCGCGTTGTCGCGCCAGACGATCGAGGCCGCCGCCTCGGGCGCGGCGACCGAGTAGGTCGAGTTCTCGAGCATCAGCACCCGGTCGGCCACCGCCACTCCCAGCGCTCCGCCCGAACCGCCCTCTCCGATCACCACCGCCAGAACCGGGACCGGGATCTGGAACCATTCCATGATCGCGGTCCCGATCGCCGAGGCGATTCCCCTCTCCTCGGCCGCCGCGCCCGGAAAGGCCCCCGGAGTGTCCACCAGGGAGATCACCGGGAATCCGAATTTGGCCGCCAGACGCGCCATCCGCAGCGCCTTGCGGTACCCCTCAGGGTGCATCATCCCCCAGTTGCGCGACACCCGCTCGGCCAGGTTGCGACCCTTCTGGTGACCCATGAAGACCACGGTCCGACCCCTCCAGGTGCCCAGTCCGCCGACGAGCGCGGGGTCGTCTCCCCCGAGTCGGTCCCCGTGCAGCTCCACGAATTCGGAGCAGAGGCGGCCGATGTAGTCGGTTGCGTAGGGCCGATCGGGATGGCGCGCCCGCTCCACCACCTGCCAGACGCTAAGGCTGCCGCGCTGCGTCATCGCGCGAACATCCCGAGCAGCTGCTCAAGCCGAGGCCGGAGTTCGTATCGGGGTACGACCATGTCCACCTGGCCGTGGGCGAGCTGGAACTCCGCCGACTGAAATCCCTGCGGCAGATCGGCGTAGGTCGCCTGGCGAATCACCCGAGCGCCGGTGAACCCGATCGATGCCCCCGGTTCGGCGATGTTGATGTCGGCCACCAGGGCCAGGGAGGCACTGGTGCCCCCGAAGGTGGGGTCGGTCAGGATCGAAATGTAGGGCGCGCCGGAGCGGTGCAGACGCCCGATCGCCGCGTTCACCTTGGCCATCTGCATCAGCGCCAGCACCCCCTCCTGCATGCGAGCACCACCCGAGGCGGTGATCACGATGAAGGGCAACTGGGCGCCAGCCGCGTACTCGAGGCCGCGCGCCAGGCGCTCACCGGCCACGATTGAGAGCGTGCCGCCGACGAACCGAAAATCGAAGATGCCGAGGACGACGCGGCGGCCGCCGATCAATGCCGTACCGGAGCGGAGCGCCTCGTTCAGACCTTGCCCCGCAGCCTGGGCCAGGGTCTCTCGGTAGGGCTTGGGCAGCTTCCACTCGAGCAGGTCGTGGGGCTGCAGATCGGCCCCGCGCTCAGCCCAGCTCTGCGCATCGCAGAGCAGTTCGATCCAGCTCTGCGGCTGGATCCGGAAGTGGTGACCGCAGGTGCATACCCACGCCCGCAGGCGCAGATCATCGACCACTAACGTGACTCCGCACGCTGGGCAGTTGGTGCCCAGGTTCAGAGCCGACAGCGCTGCCAGAGAGGTGGTCACAGGGACAGGCCCCCGTCCACAACCAGCGTGTGGCCGGTGATGAACGCGCCCCCCGCTGAGCAGAGAAAGCCGACCGCGGCCGCCACGTCCTCAGCGGTGCCCTCGCGCCGCAGCGGCGTGGCCGCGATGATCCCGGCCATCATCTCCTCGCTCAAAGAGGCCCGGGTGAGCTCGGTCCGGACGTAACCGGGAGCAACCGCGTTCACGGTCACGTTGCGGGAGCCCATCTCCTTGGCCACCGAGCGCGTGAAGCCGATCAATCCAGCCTTGGCCGCGGCGTAGTTGGCCTGTCCGGCGTTGCCCGTGATTCCGACCACCGAGGAGATGTTCACGATCCGTCCCCAGCGCTGCCGCATCATCCCCGTAAGCACCGCGCGGGTGGTGTGGAAGGCGCTGCTGAGATCGGTCCGGATCACCTCGTCCCAGTCCTGCGGCTTCATGCGCAGGACCAGGTTGTCCCTGACCGTGCCGGCGTTGTTGACCAGGACGTCGATCCGTCCCGCCGCCCCGAGCATGGATTGGACCTCGGCATCCTGGGAGACGTCGCAGCGCACGGCCGTGCCTCCGATCTCGGCCGCGGTGGCCTCGGCCGACTCCGCGTCGCCGCGGTACACCACCACAACCTCGGCTCCCATGGCGGCGAGCTGGATCGAGATGGCTCGACCGATTCCCTTGCCCCCGCCGGTCACCAGTGCGCGCCGCCCCTGCAGGTCGAGGGCCTGCGGACTCACGCCGGAGCGGCGTCGGCGAACTCGATCAGGAGTTCGTCCGCGTTCCAGGTGTCGACGCCCGGAATGTGCTTTGCGGCCAGTGATGCCAGCACCCGGCCAGGTCCCAACTCGACCACCGTGCGAACCTGCATGCGGTGGAGCTCGACCATGGTCCGGGCCCAATCGACGGGGCGGAGGAGATGGCTCGCGAGCTCGGCTCGCATGCCACGGATCGAGCGCATGCGCTGTCCGTCGGCGTTGCCCAGGACGGGAAACTCGGGCAGCGAGAGGGGCAGGCGCTCGATCACCGAGCGGAATGCGGCGCCGGCCTTCTCCATGAGCGGGGAGTGGGCGGGCAGGGGGATGGTCAGGATCAGGGCCCGCCGGGCCCCCGCTGCCAGAGCCAGTTCCTGTGCCGCCTCGATGGCGGGAATCTCGCCCGAGAGGACGAACTGGACGTCGGCGTTTCGGTTGGCAACCCAGATCTGGCCTCGGCTCGCGGCCTGAGCCCGGATCCCCTCCACCTCGGTCTCGGTCAGTCCCACGATGGCGATCATTCCGCCCGGACGGTCCGCTCCCGCCAGGGACATGATCCGGCCTCTTTCTTTGACCAGCAGCAGGGCCGTCTCCCAGGTGATGGCGCCGGCGGCGGCCAGCGCGGTGAACTCACCGAGCGAGTGGCCGGCCATCACCCTCACCTGCTCCATGCCATAGCTCTCGCGGTAGACCTCGTAGGCCGCCCAGCAAGCGGTCATGACGCAGGGTTGCAGGTTCTCGGTCCGGTTGAGCTCGCTCTCCGGACCCTCAAAGCAGAGCTGGCGCAAGGGCATGCCCACCACCTCCTCAGCGTGCTCGAAGACCCTGCGCGCGGCCGGATAGCGGTCGTACAGCTTGCGCCCCATGCCCGGACGCTGAACCCCCTGGCCCGGAAACAGAAGCGCAATCGGACCGGTCAGCATCACTCCCATTCGAGCAGGCACGCCCCCCACGTCAGACCCGAGCCGAAGCCGGCCATGAGTACGGTGTCGCCGGCCTTGAGTCGGCCCTGGCGCACGGCCTCCTCGAGCGCCAGCGGGATGCTGGCGGTGGAGGTGTTGCCGTACTCGTCGATGTTGCAGGCCACCCGCTCCATGGGCAGCCCGATGCGCTCTGCCGCCGCCTCGATGATGCGGCGGTTGGCCTGATGGGGAACCCAGAGGTCGATGTCGTCAACCGAGAGCCCGGCCTCCTCGGCGCAGGCGTAGGCCTGACGGATCAGGATGTCGACCGCGAAGCGGAACACGTCCGATCCCTTCATGTCGATCACCGGGGAACCCTCACCGGCGGCATAGGCTCCGCAGGCGACGTTGCCGGCGGTGATCTGGTCGAAGCCGCGCCCGTCGGCTCCAAGACACCAGCTGAGGAATCCCGGGCCGTGTCGGGCCGGCTCCAGCACCGCGGCGCCGGCGCCGTCACCGAACACGACTGCGGTGGTGCGATAACTCCAGTCGACCATCCGGGTCAGCACCTCGGCCCCGACTACGAGCACGCGCTGGGCCCGACCGGCGGCGATGAAGGTCTGCGCGCTGGAGAGTGCGTAGACGAATCCCGAGCAGGCGGCGAGGAGGTCGAAGGCCGCCGCCCCGGGCGCGCCGAGCTCGTTCTGGAGCCGGCATGCGATCGAAGGAAAGGGTCCGTCGGGGGTTGAGGTGGCGACGATGATCATGTCCAGTTCATCGGCGCGCAGCCCGGCCCGCTCCAGAGCCTGGCGCGCCGCCGGCACGGCCACGGCGAAGGTGGGAGTGCCGGGTTCGGCCACGTGGCGACGGACGATGCCGGTGCGCTCGCGGATCCACTGATCCGAGGTGTCCATCAGCTTCTCCAGATCGGCGTTGCTGTACACCTTCTCTGGAGCGTAGGCGCCGAGACCGGTGATGCCCACGGGCACCCCCTGACTCTTAAACGCGCGCAGGGGCACGGCGTTGGAGCGCACGCGCGGCGCCGATCGTAGCGTTGCCACGGCCTAGGCGCCCGAGCCCTGCTGGGCCTCGAGATAGGCCCAGAGGTCGCCCACGTTGTGCATCTCCTCCAGCGTCTCCTCGGGCAGCTCGAGCTCGTACTTATCCTCCACCGCGGCGATCAACTCGACCAGGTCGAGGGAATCGGCGGCGAGGTCACGGGCGAAGCTCTTATCGAGTTGCACCTGGTCCGGTTCGACCCCCAGGATGTCGGCCGCGAGCTCCTGAAGGTCGGAGAAATCGAGTTCTGACGCCATGTTTGGGCTGGTGCCTCCTAGTTTGATTCCGGCCCGCGGATGAGCAGGGCGGCATTGTGGCCGCCGAACCCGAACGAGTTCGAGAGCGCGTACTCGACGGCCTTCGTGCGGGCTCGCTTGGGGATGTAGTCGAGGTCGCACGCGGGATCCTGACGGTCCAGGTTGATCGTGGGAGGCAGGATCCCGCGGTCCAGGGCCAGAAGGGTCGCGGCCGCCTCCAGCGCGCCCGCCGCCCCGAGCAGATGGCCGTGCATGGACTTTGTGGAGCTGATCGCCAGCTTGCCTGCGTGAGCCTTGAATACCGACTTGATGGCCTTGGTCTCGGCGATGTCGCCGAGCTTGGTCGAGGTGCCGTGGGCGTTCACGTAACCCACCCGTTCAGGCGCCACCCCCGCCTTGACCAGCGCCCTGCGCATGGCCCGGGCGGCGCCCTCGCCGTCAGGCTGGGGGGCGGTGAAGTGATAGGCGTCGGCGCTGGCCCCGTATCCGGCGATCTCGCCCAGAATCCGTGCCCCTCGAGCGCGCGCGTGGCCGAGGTCTTCGAGCACCAGCATCACCGCCCCCTCGCCCATGACGAATCCGTCCCGATCCAGGTCCCAGGGACGGCAGGCGGCGGTCGGATCATCGTTGCGCTCGCTGGTGGCCTTGATCTGGCAGAACGCGCCCATCGTCAGCGGGGTGATCGTGGCCTCGGCCCCACCGGCCAGCATCGCCACCGCGTCACCGCGCTTGATGATCTCAGCCGCCTCGCCGATGCCGTGTCCGGACGAGGCGCAGGCGCTCACGATGGCGAAGTTGACGCCGCGGGCGCCGGTCTGCATGGCCACGATCCCCGCCGCCATGTCGGCGATCATCATGGGCACGGTGAACGGCGAGATGCGCCGAACCCCGCGCTCCATGAGCGCGGTGTGGTTGCGCTCGATCTCCTCCATGCCGCCGATTCCAGAGGAGACGATCACCCCCACGTCATCGGGACCCATCCGCGCCGGGTCGAGTCCGGACTGGTCCAGCGCCTGGCGGGAGGCGGCTACCGCGAACTGGCAGTAGCGACCGATGTGGCGGGCCGTCTTGCGGTCCATCCAGAGCTCTGGTTCAAATCCCTTGACCTCGGCCGCGATCTTGGTTGAGTAAGACGTGGTGTCGAAGAAGGTGATCGGACCCACGCCCGACACCCCCTCGATCAGGTTTCCCCACACCGTCTCCAGATCGTTGCCGATGGGAGTGATGAAACCCATGCCGGTGACCGCGACGCGTCCGTTTGTATCGTTCATTCACCTAAAGCTTAGGGACGTCGCGTCTAAGATGTCTCGGCGCGATGTGGGAAAAAATTGGCACAGGGTTGGACATCCTGTCCAATTCCTACAGCAGGCGGCGCAGATCCAGGGCCAGAGTCAGGCGCTGCCGGACAGCCGAGTCGTCAAGGTCGCCGGGGATCAGCTCACGCAGCTTGTCGAGGCGGTAGAGCACGGTGTGGCGGTGGAGGTGGAGGTCCTCGGCGGTTGCCTTCAGCGAGCGGTGGCGGAGAAAGGACTCGAGCGTGGCCAGCAGCCCCCCGCGCTCGTCGGTGGCCAGGAGCCGCCCCAGGACGTGTTCGACGTAGCGTTCGGCCGCCAATGGGTTCTGGGCCAGGACCAGGTAGGGGGATATCTCATCGTGCTGATGCAAAGACTCGTCCGGGCGCAGCTTGCGGCCCAGCTCAACCGCCTGCTGCGCCTCGAGGTAGGAGCGCGAGATGCCACGCAGACCGGGGTGTTCGCCCCCCAAGCCGGCTCGGATCCGGCTCCCCCCGCGCGCCCGCAAACGTTCCAGCAGCTCGCTCGCCCAGCCCTGCACCTCGCTCCGCTCCGTCTCCGCGGGCAGGAGCACGATCAGGGTCACAGGATCGGCCACGTCGGCCAGGGCGCGGGCCGGCAGGTCGATGCCCCCGACCAGGTCGGCCACCCCGTCCTCGCTCTTGACCACGAGCGCGACGTACGAGGAGGCCAGGGGGAAGTTCAGGCTCAGCGCCTGCTTCTGCAGGTCGAGTTCGGAATCGAAGGTGTCGCTGATCAGCGAGTGGATGAGCCGAGTGCGCGCCCTGGTGCCGCGCAGCATGTGCTGTTCACGCGCGTGCAGGTAGGTCCTGGTCACCTCCGCCGCGACCTCGTCGAGGGCGGCGAAGACGTAATCGGCCGTCACCACCAGAGCCTCCGGAGAGGCGTCGGGCTGATCGCGCCAGGCGGTGAGGATGGCGTCCCAGGCGACGCGGGCGGCGATGCGATACGCATTCAGCACCGGCTCCACCGAGCGCGAGCCGCGCGCCTGTAGGATGCCCAGCTGTGCCACCTGGCGAAGCTCGCGGGCGGTGGCCGGACGCGCCTCCTTGGCGGTCGCGAGAAAAAGGTCGAGACCGGCCTCGCAGGCGTGGGCGATGGCCTGACGCTGCGGCGGAGCCCCCGCGCTCTCGTCCCAGCGCACCAGGGTCACAACCGCCCTCGTCATGTGCCGGGCCAGCCCGGTGCGGCGCCGCTCGAGCTCAGCCACCAGGGAGGGGGGCAGGCCGACGCCGCTGGGGCGGGCCGGCGAGCTCCGCATCGCGACCCCTCTCAGCTCGTCGCCGGCTCCCGGATGAAGCCCAGCATCTGTTCCCAGGCGTCGGCCGACTCGCCTGCGAAATCCACCTGGTGGCGGTCGAAGAAGGAGTGGGGGGCGTTGGGATATACCACCATCCGGTGCGCCACCTGGGCCTGGGTGAGCTCGGCGTCGAAGGCCTGAGATTCCTCGGGCGAGGTGCTCCGGTCCTGTCCGGCCGCGATGACCAGGAGCGGGGCGTGCATGGTCGCGATGTAGGGGCGGGATCGAGACGGCATGCCGTAAAGCCCGATGGCCCCATCCAACTGGTCCTGCAGGGCGGCCTGGTTCAAGGACGACGAGCCGCCGAAACAGAACCCGACCGTGAAGGCCCGGCTCACCGCGCCGCCCTGGGGGCTGCGCAGGTAGGCGAGGGCCGCCCCGACGTCGAGTGCGAGCTGGTCCATGGTCACCTGCTGAACGTGCGGCATGAACTCGAAGGTCTCGTCACGGGTGCCGTCGCCGGCAGTGCGCCCGAAGTAGTCGATCGCGACCGCATCGAGACCCGCTTCAGCAAAGCGCTGGGCCAACTCTTTATAGAACAGGTGCAGTCCGCGCACATCGGGCAGGATGGCCACGCCCGAACCGCTGGGCTCGGCTGCGCGCGCGAAGTAGGCCATGAACCGATTTCCATCCGGGGACGAAAGATGGATCTCGCCCTGATCGGAGGCGGCACCGCCCACCGGCGGCAAGGGGGGTCGGGCATTGTCGTCGTAGCACATTGCTTAAGTGAAACACGACCGCAGTCCCCAGTTCGAGGTTAATCTGCGGCCGGTTGGTCCCAGGGGTCGTGGCCATAAGTGTCCCGATACCGGGCTCGGACCTGGGTCAGGTCGAAGCGGTGCTCCACGGTGCCCGTCTGCTCGACCGCATAGGCTCCCACCACCGACGCCAGCCGGCCCGCGCGTTCGGGACCGAGTCCTGTCAGCAGGCCGCAGACCAGCCCCGCCCGATAGGCGTCACCGGCGCCAACCGGGTCCATCTCCTGCCGCGCCGGGCAGGGCGGGATTGCGAATACCTGCTCGCCGCGCTGGATCGCGGATCCCCGGCTGCCGTAGGTCGTCACCACGAACTCGGACATCCCCGCCAGTTCGGTGTCGCCAAGTCCGGTCTGACGGCGGATAAGCTCGAGCTCGTATTCAGACCCGATCAGTATCCAGGCGCCTCGGGCGCCCTCTAAGAGCTCGGCGGTGGAGAGCCGGGGCAGCTGGTGGGCGGGATCGTAGACCCAGCGCAGGCGTCGCTCCCGGCACTCGCGCACCAGCCTTGACATCGCCGCCGGAGCGTTGGGACCGATGATCACCGCCTCGGGCTCGGCCACCGTCTGGTCGAGCCCGATCTCGCCCGCCCGCAACATCGCGCCCCCGAAGTAGCCCGTGATCTGGTTGTGCGCGAGATCGGTGGTGATGAATCCGGTCGCGGTCTGCTCGCCCGCGAGCACGACCAGCCCGGCGCAGTCGACGCCCTGGCTTTCGAGCCAGTGCCGGTAGTCGCCCGCGTCCTCTCCGACCGTGGCCAGAATCGCGGCCGGCCGCCCGAGCAGGGCCAGGTTGTAGGCGTAGTTGCTTGCCACCCCGCCCCGCCTCTTCTCCATCGATTCGACCAAAAAGCTCAGGTTCAGGCTGTGGGCGTGTTCGATCATCAGGTGGTCGGCGAAGCGTCCGTTAAAGGTGAGGATGTAATCGAACGCGACCGATCCGCTCGCCACCACAGTCATGATGCGAGCAACGCTATCGGATCGGAGGCCTCCGCCGGCTGCCGGCTCACCGCTCAGCCCCCCCGGTCATGAGCTTTTGAGCGAACTCTCCAAAGACGTCATAGTGCGCGACACGACGGCTCTTCTCGGGTTGGATCCACTCCGGTCGGAGACCATGAAGCGCTCCCCACGCCTCCAGCTGTGGGCGCAGGCCGAGCACGTGGAGGAAAGGCTTGGTCATGATCACCCCGCGCCTGGAGCGGGTGCCGTGGTAGGTGTCAAGGTTGCGATGGAGAGCGATCCCCCCGGCCTCGGCGAACGCGATCGCCTCGTGGATCTGGCGCCGCTCGAAGTAGCGCACGGGCGCAGGCTCGGCCGGAAGCAGGGCCGGCATCGCGCTCAGCGCCGATGGGGGCGCGTTCTTTGCCTACCCCCCTCAGCGCTCGAGCTGAGCTCGAAACGAGCCCCAGATGAGTCCGCGGCCGAGTACCTGATCGTGCCCTCCAAGGCGCTCGATTGTTGCATCCATCCCCGCCCGGGACAACCCGCGGAGCGGAATTCATTCCCGCTCGGGCGCGGTTCGATCTGTCCGTGACAGGCCTCGGAGCGGATCCCCAGGTGATGATCGGGGACGCCCGGGGGAGCCTGCGCTGGATGGGACCGGACGCCCTGGCCAGGCTCGTGCCCTTCGCCGCCCTGGTCGCCATCGTCGAGCTGCGCTGGCGCCCGACCTGGCTCGGCGTCGGTCCAGGCGAGCTGGGCCTGCAGCTGGCGGTCGGCGTGGTGGGTGCGGGTGCGCTCTTCGCTTGCGCCGCCGCCATCCGCTCTTGGATCGCCCACCGCGGCGGCAATGCCGTGCTCCCCGGCGGTCGGGCCGACCTGGCGCTTCAGCTCGGCTACTTCCTGGTCAACGCGCCCCTGGAGGAGGCGTTCTTCCGAGGCCTGCTTCAGGGCGGCGGTGGGCAGCTGATCAGCCCCCTGGCCGCCGGTGTCATCGCAACCCTGGCCTACTCGCTCTACCATCGGCTCGGTGGTTGGCGATGGCCCGAGGTTGGTGCGACGTTGCTGGCCGGGATTCCACTGGCCTTGATCTTCCGGCTATTGCCCGGGCCGCCCTCGTTGCTGGCGGTCTCGATCGCCCACTTCGGGGCCACCTGCGGTTTCCTCGGTCCCGGGGTGGCCGTGCTGAGGCGGCTGCGACGGCTCTGAGCCGCCGGCTCGGGGGCTCCGGCAGGGTCTTGATTCTGTGCGCTCTGGCCAGCCTCTGGGCCGGCTACTCCGGCTCCATCCTGATTCTGGTGCTGCCCGCCGTCGGGCATCAATTCGGATCCTCGATCGGATCGCTGGCCAACCTGGGCAGCGTCTTGAGCCTGGGTACCGCGCTCGCCCCTCCGCTGGGATGGGCCGCTGATAGGATCGGTCGCCGCCCGCTGCTGGCCCTGGCCCTGGCTCTGGGCTCAGCCGCCGACCTGTTCAGCGCCCTGTCAACCGGCCTCACCACCCTGGCCCTGTCCCGGCTCCTGGCGGTCGGTCTGGAGACCCTGGCCCTCACCCTGGCCAGCGCGTTGGTGGTGGAGGAGGTCGTGGCCACCCGGCGGGGGCTGGCGCTGGCCGGTCTGGGGGTCAGTGCGGGAATCGGATTCGGTCTGGCCACCATCATCTATCCCGCGCTGGCTCCGAACTGGAGGGCGCTGTACTGGGGCGCGAGCCTGGGTTTGCCTCTGGCTGGACTTGTCTTCTGGCAGCTGCCCGAGAGCCGGCTCTGGGCGGCGGCCGCCCAAGGTTCGGCTCCACTGCGCCAGGTGCTCTCCGGTCCCTGGCGCCGTCGCCTCTGGCTGGCCTGCGGGTTTGGGATTCTGAGCGCCGCCCTTTATCGCCCTGCCGCGCTCCTGATCGCGTTCTACGGCAGTCGCGATCTGCATCTGGAGCCGATCTGGATCAGCGCCGTGATCGTGGTCTCCGGCGTCGTCTCTGCCCCCGCCCTGCTGCTCGGAGGCACGCTGTCCGACCGCTGGGGCCGACGCCGCCCGGGGGTGCTGCTCGGATTGCTCGCCGCTGCATTCACCGCGCTCAACTTCTCGCTGGGCCGAGCCGGATACTGGGTCGGCAGCGTGGGCGCCAGCCTGGGTTCGAGCGCTCAGGCTCCGGTCCTGGGGGCCTGGTTCGGGGAACTGTTTCCCACCCGGGCTCGGGCCAGCGCAGAATCCCTGACCGCTTTTGCCGCCGCCCTGGGCGGGATCGCCGGGCTGCAGATCCTGCCCGCCCTGCAATCGCGCCTCGGGCTGGGCGGGGCGATCGCGATCCTCGCGCTCCCCGCCCTGGCCGGCTCCCTGCTACTCCTCGGACTGCCTGAAACCCAAGGGCTTGACCTTCCCGAGTGAACTTGGGGCGGCCGCCGAATTGGGTTGGCTACTTGCGGTGGCGTAAAGTATTCGCGTAGGTTTAGAACGCCTTCTGGGCGCCGGTCCAAAGTGACGGCCCCGTTTCTTGCGCATTGAGCCTCAATTTGCTCCCTCCCGCCCACTGTCTGCAGGCCTGACCCAAATGAGCACGCCATACCCCGGCGACATACTCCCACTCTGGAATCCGGACATACCGGGCGAGGAGATCAACGCCGGTCGCCTGGGGATCAGGGTGCGGCCGGAGAGTCCGGCGGCGGCCAAGCTCGCCTTCATCCCCAACGGCCCGGAGTGGCTGCGCGAGGTGCTGGAGGAGCACCGGGAGATCGACGGCACTTACGAGGCGGCCAAACCGGACCGTCCGCTCGAGTTCACCGGTCAGGTCGACCAGACCCTCATCACCGGCCGCCTGGGGCGCACCCCGGGGGGACTGGCGCTCGAGATCACGGACATGCAGCAGCTCGAATCCGAATTCGTGGCCGAGCGCTCTCGACTTCGCCTGCACTACCGGGAGATGCAGCTGGTCAGTGAATGGGATGGAGAACTTGAGGGCTTCACCGCCTTCCAGCTCCGCGAGGCGGCCAAGAGCCAGCCCATCCTGGACTCGACGATGCGCTTCATCGAGCACCTGCGCGACTTCCGCGAGCGACTGGCCGAGGCCGCGGTGCGGAGATACGAGGCGTCCGAGCAGTGGGTCGAATGTCCCCATTGCGAGGAGATCACGGCCACGGCGGGGGGGACGGTTCACTGTCCGAGTTGCGGCGAGGACATGCGTGGCGGTGAGTATGTCCGCGCCTCCCTTCATTTGATCGATGACCAGGACGCCCGGGTCTATCGCGGCATCGACTCGCTGACCGTGCGCTCCCAGGGATTTCCCGAATACCGGGGCATGAGTGTCGACCGGGTTCAGGGCTCCAACCTCTACGTTTCCTTCCGACGCTACGATCCCCTGCCGGACGAGGGCGTGGTGCTGCCGACGGCGTCGGTCGAGATGTTCGAGGCCCAGCGCTCGGTCATCCGCCAGCTCCAGATCGGCTCGCCCAGGACTGGAGCGCTGGCGGCCGAGCTCGCCGATCCGGGCTGGCTCGGGTCGCCTCCACGGATCCAGCTCGAGGGCAAGCGGGCGCACAACCTGCCCCAGCCCAACGATGAGCAGGAGGAGGCGGTGTCGCGCGTCATGGGTATGCGCCCGGGCCAGCTCTACCTGATCCAGGGACCCCCGGGGACAGGTAAGACGACCGCCATCGTCGAATCCATCCGCCGCATCCTGGCGCGACAGCACGACGCCGCGATCCTGCTCAGCTCCCATTCCAACGACGCCGTCGACACCGGCCAGGAGAGGTTGCTCGGGTTCTCCCACGTCCGCCAGGCGCGCATCGCAGAGCCGGGGAAGGTTCCTCGGCGCCTGCGCCACACCCTGGTCGAAGGCGACGACCTGGAGCCGTATAACCTCGTCGCCGGGACGGTCAACCGGCTTGCTATCGATTCCCGGCTGCGCTTCCGCGTGTTCGATTGGCTGATCCTGGACGAGGCCAACAAGGTGCGCTCGAACGAGGCTCTGGCGCTGATGCCGCTGGCCAAGCGCTGGGTCATGATCGGTGACCTAAATCAGCTTCCACCGGTGATGGAGGAGGCGGCGCTCGAGTTCGAGATCCGCGGCGAGCTCGACCAGATGGTGCGCGACGCCAGCTTTTACGGATGGATCTGGGATCAGGTGCCCGCAACCTCCAAGATCATGCTGCCGCGGCAGTATCGGATGCGAGAGCCCATCGGGCGGGTGGTATCGGACCTCTTCTACGGTGGCCGCCTGATCCACGAGTCACCGCACCAGCGGATGCCCCTGCCCTGGCCTTTCGACCGCGAGATCGTCTGGGTCGACACCGGAGCTCAGGACGAGTACCGCGACGCCCAGAGGTCGGTCGCCAACGAGTTTGAGGTCGCGCTCTGCAAGGACATCACGGCGATCATTCGAAAACGCGTGCGCAAGGCCAAGCTGGCCGTGATCGCCATGTACAGCTCCCAGGTGAACAAGCTCGTCACCGCGCTCAAGGGCATCGTGCCACCCGACGATGTGGAGTCGGTCGACGCCTTTGAAGGTCGGGAGTCGGACGCCGTCATCCTCTCCCTGGTGCGCTCCAATGACCGGGCCGCGATCGGGTTTCTAAACGACCCCAACCGGGTCAACGTCGCCATCTCCCGGGCCCGCAAGCTCCTCGTCATCGTGGGCGACTCCAAGACCGTCATCGGTGGTGCTCCCGAGCTCTTCGGTCCGCTCTTCGAGCATGCCCGGGAGGAGGGCCTGGTGGCCGGTGTGGGCGCGGTCGTGACCGCCTGCCAGCGGGTCGGAATTCGCTCGCAGGTTCAGCGCCTGTCGCGGCCGCGGCGGGGCGAGAAGCGGCGCAGCCGGCGTCGGCGTCGATTCAAGGATGCGCCGGTGGGGAGTGAAAACGAGATTGGGAGTGCAGCCGGCGCCGACGCGGCGGCGGCTCCCGCCCTGGCCCCGGCGCCGGCCCAGATCGAGCCCGATTCCGCGCCTCATCTCAACGACGCCCAGGGTGAGCTCGTCGCTGCGCCGGCCCGCCGGGGGAGGCGACGGGAGCGCCCGGAGCCGCCCGCCGCATCTGAGCCGGCAACCCCAGGACTTGCGTCAGCCCAACTCGAACTCGATTCCCTTCCTCACACCAACGGCGCCCAGATCGCGCTCGAGGCCGTGCCCGTCAGCCGCGGGAGGCGACGGGTACGTCCGGAGCCGCCCAGCGGGTTGGAGCCGGTGGTGGCGACCCTGGTCGCCCCAGTTGCGCCGAGTGCCCCCCCCGCCCCGCGCCGCCCGGCCCGGCGGCGCGCTCTCCCCGTCGACCACGGCGACGAATCGGCCCCGGAACTGATCGAGGGCTGATCAGGCTCCGACCACCTGGACCTGCAACCTCCAGCTCCGGACGTACGCCGGACAGGCCAGACCGGGTGAGCACTGCGGGGCGGCCACCGCGCTGATCTCCGCGGAGCCCGGCCCCAGGGCCTCGAATCGGCCCACCGCCACTCCCCTGAGCGCGGTGGCGCGAACGTCGACCACCGGCATCATGACCAGCTGGTCATTGCTGCCGAGATCGGTCCAGGGGCTGAGTCCGGACTCCTGGTGGAGCGCGACCTCCACGATGTCGCCGGCGTGCAGCGTTATCGAGCGTCCGGAATCGGCGTTGCTCACGGCGACCGTGTGCGCGCTCGGGGTCGGACTCGCCGCAGCGCGCTCGCCCCCCCCCGCGCAGGCGGTCAAGAGCAGGCCCAGGGCCAAAAGGCACGCGGTGCGCGCGGTCTTCGCGCTCACGGCAAGAAAAACGATCATGAGGGCGAGGGGTAACGCGCGGGGCGTACCGGCGGCGACGCCGCGCTCGAGCGCCTCAAAATCCTCATTCTGGCGCCGCGTGGCGGGGTCCGCCTTCGGGTTCTGGCGCCGCCGGCGACTGAGGCTTGGCGTCCCCGGAGCCGGATCTTACCGTGACCGCCGACAAGGCGGGAAATCACCGTGATACGTTACCGCCGCCGGCCATGAGTGACCAAACACCCACCACGCCTCGGGGACGCACGGGCCAGGTGCTGCCCACGCCGGTGGGAAAGTTGCGCCGGATCGGGCTCGCCGCTTCCGCCTTCCTGTCGGCGAACGCCTTTGAGCGCTCCCAGGACTCCCGGCCCACTGGCCCCGTGGTCGCCCTGTCCCGGATCCAGCCTCCCCCGGCGCGCATGCGGGCCCGCCTCTCATGGCGCTCGACGGATTACATCGAGCGCCTTGAGACTGCTATCCGCGAGCCGCGGCTCAAGGCTGCGGCAACCATTGCCGTGATCTCGCCCAAGGGCGGCGTGGGCAAGACGACCGTCTCCTCACTCCTGGGCTCGCTCTATGCCCAGGTCCGATCTGACCGCGTGGTGGCGGTGGACGCTGACCCCGACTTCGGTTCCCTGGGCCGGGCGCTGGCCGCCAGTCATGGCGTCTTCGTCGACGACATGATTGAGATCCTGGACAGCCGGGGCATCAGCGTGACCGAGTTCGACAGCGCCATGGGACGCACCGGGCAGGGCCTGATGGTCATTCCGGCGCCCCGCGACCCCTCGCGCATGGCCGCGCTGGGCGAGGTCGAGTACACGCGCGTCATCCGCCGCCTGCAGGACCTGAGCGGGATCGTCATTCTGGACTGCGGTACCGGGCTGCAGAGCGGGGCGGTGCGTGCGGCCCTGGAGACGGCCGATCAGCTGGTCCTGGTCACCGACGCCGATCCGGCCACCGCCGCCCTGGTGGTGGAGGCCGGGCGTCTTCTGGCCGAGGACCGCGTGCCGCTGACCCTGGTGGTCAACCGGATGCCGGCCGGGCGCTCGCGCCTCGACCTGGCCGGGCTGGGACGCGGTCTGGCCCAGGCTCAGAACCTGGTCGTCGTCCCCGAGGAGCCCGACGCCTCGGCCGCGTTATCCCAGGCCCAGTTCAACTGGACCGACGCCCCGCAGAGCTGGCGCGTGGCCATCCGTGAGCTGGCGGTCGCCCTGTGCGCGGGCTGGCCTGGGCTCGGCCTCAGCGGCTGAGCGGGCCTCGTCAGGCGGTCTCGGTCCGCTCCGATTCGGTGCTTCGCCGCGGCGTGCTGGCCGACGAGCCGGACTGCATGGAGACGTTGCCGTTGAGCGTGGCGCCATCCTCGATCGCCAGCCTCGCCACCTTGACGTCACCGGTCACCACGCCCGAGCCCGCCAACACCAACTTCTCGCGCGCCACCACGTCTCCGTTGAGCGACCCGCGAACGCTGACGTTGCGCGCCTCCACCGGCGCCTTGACCGTACCCTGACTCTCGACGTTGACGTCTCCCGTCGCGCTGAGTTCGCCCTCCAGGGTGCCCTGAATTCGGATGTCACCATCCACCGTGAGCTTGCCCACGAGCACGTCACGCGGACCGAGTGTGATTGAGGAACTTCCGCTGCCCGACTGCTCGCCGCGATGGCGGAAACCTCTCGGCTGCGTGGACTCCTCGCTCGCGGTCTCTGCTTCCATATTCACACTTCCCACTTCAGTTGACGCGCCCATGGATTCGGGCCGAAGTAGCATCTTAACCGGAGTGCCGGCGACTTGAGGCCCATGCGTGCACCCGGGTTAGTGGAGGCCAACGTGCTCTTCTTCGACTCGGTGGCTGCCACCTATGAGGATTGGGCTGGCGGACTGCATCGGCGCGTTGCTCAGCGCCTGGTCGATCTGGTTTCGGCGCGAGCGGGAGAACGTGTGCTCGACGTGGGCTGCGGTACCGGTCTGGTCACGCACCCGATCGCGGACGCGGTGGGAGAACCCGGCCCGGTGATCGGGATCGACGTCTCCGAAGCGATGCTCGTCCGGGCTCGGCAGGGCGCCAGGGCCAACACCTCCTTCGTCCTACAGTCGGCCGACCATCACATGCCATTCCGTGATCGCAGCTTCGATCTGGTCACATTTGGTGATTCGTTGGCCTATCTTGCCTCCCCCAGCCGGGCGCTGCGGGAGGCAGCGCGCCTGACCCGCCCCGGGGGGCGGATCGGACTCGCCCTGCGCATTCGCTCCCTCGCCACCGCCGCCCAGCAGGAGTTCTTTCACATCCTGGAGGAGCTGAACGAATCCCATCCCCTGGTCATCCCGCGCCCCGGGCCCGAGCTGGTGGACATGGGCGAGAAGCCGGTCATCGCACACATGCTGAACGAGGCCGGCTTTGAGCAGGTGCAGACCACGACCATGGCCACCGGTGAGCGTATGGCCTCGGCCCGGACCTGGGTCGATCTCATGTCCGGTCTGGGGCCGCGTCCGCACGCTCTCGTCACCACGCTGGGACCGCAGATGCGGCGTCAGCTCGAGGCCTGGGTCGAGCGCGAGATGGGCAAGCTCGGCGAGGACGCCTTCCACTACCACGAAGCGTTCACGTTCGCCCTCGCCCGGCGCTCGGACGACCCGAACTGACCCCCGGTGCCTTCGGGCCGGAGAGCGAGGAGAGGCGCGGCAGATCCCGGTCCCTGGCTGCGGCCTGGGGCGCCTTCGTGGCCCGCCGCCGCTGGCTGGTGCTCCTCTTCTGGCTCCTGCTGCTGGTGCCCTCCGCTCTGCTTGCCCCGAGCAGTTCACGTCACCTCTCCCCGGCCGGATTTGAAACCTCGACCGAGGCCACCCGGGCGGCCCAGACCCTGCAGAGTCAATTCCCGCAGCGCGTGGTGCCGGTCCTGTTCGTCGTATTCACCGCCTCGGTGCCGGTCGGAGATCCGGGCTACGCGGCCGAGTTGGCCACCTACCGCTCCCGCCTGGGCGCCCTGGTCGCCGGGCGGGGCGCCCAGGTCAGCGCTCCGCTGGTGGGCCGCGACCAACGCACCGCGGCCCTCCTGATTGAATCCAACGCCACGGCCAACCAGTTCATCGGTCTGGCCCGCCAGATCGAGGCGATCAGAGCCGGCGGTCCCGCCACCGCCTTGGTGGGCGGGGGCGGGGCGGTCTACGACTCATTCATCACCGACTCGGAGAACGATCTGGCCCAATCCGAGAAGACCTCCCTGCCCATTGCGCTGGCCCTGCTCCTGATCGTCTTCGGAGGGGTGGTTGCCGCCCTGCTCCCAGTTCTTACCGGGCTCTTCACCGTCACCGTCGCAGTCGCCCTGCTGGGCCTTCTGGGTCGGGTGCACGAGGTCTCGATCTTCGCCCTCAACTTAAGCTCGGTGGTGGGCATCGGACTCGGGATCGATTACTCGTTGCTGGTCGTCAACCGCTTTCGTGAGGAGCGTCGCCGGGGCTGTGAGCGAGAGCTGGCGGTGGCCAACACCATGGCCACGGCCGGGCTTTCGACCCTGGTTTCGGGCGGAACCGTGGCGATCGGATTCGGCGCACTGGCCCTATCCCGCCTGAACGTGCTCTGGTCCATGGGCCTGGGCGGGGCGATCGTGGTCGCGCTCTCCGTCCTCGCCTCGCTGAGCCTCATCCCCGCCCTGCTCGCGGTCTTTGGCGACGGCATTGATCGGATGGCGCTGCCCTTCCTGCGCGGGCACGACACACGCCGCTTCTGGAGTGCCCTGGCGGCAGCGGTGATGCGACGCCCGATGCGCTCGATCCTCCTCGTTCTGGCCGTGGTTCTAATCCTCGCCGCCCCCGCGCGGAGCCTGCGCGTGGGGGTGGTGGGAGCGGAGTCCCTGCCTCCTCAGGACCCCGCCGCCCAGGCCCAGAGGATCGCCATCTCCCAGCTCGGCCTGCCCTCCCGCGCGCCCGTGCTGGTGGTGGCCTCGGGGGTGCCCGACCTGGCCTCAGCCGATCGCCTGGAGGCGGTGATCCGCGCCGCTGCCGGCGGCCAGCGCGTCATCGGTCCCGAGCAGTCGGGTATCCAGCAGAGCCTCTACTTCCGGCCCGGTCACGCCGTCTACGAGGTCAGCCAGCCCGGAGCGGACAACTCGCCGGCCACCCACCGCCTGCTCGATCGACTGGCGCGGGCCAAGCTGCCGCCGGGAGTGCACGTGCTCCTGGGGGGTGAGGCGGCCGGATACCAGGATTTCCTCTCCGCCCTCCTGGCCGACGTGCCCCGGATCCTGGGCACCGTCTTCCTGCTCACGCTCCTGCTCCTGGGACTGGCCTTTCGATCCGTCGTCCTGCCGTTCAAGGCGGTGCTGATGAACCTGCTCTCTGTGGGGGCGGCTATGGGCGCTCTGACCTTTATCTTCCAGCAGGGGCATCTGGCCCACCAACTGGACTTCCAGGCCGTGGGTTTTGTCGATGCGACGACCCCGGTGCTCATCTTTGCAGCTCTCTTCGGACTCTCCATGGATTACGAGGTGTTCCTCCTCAGCCGGATCCGCGAGGAGTGGCGCGCGGGGCGGTCCAACGCCCAGGCCGTGGCTGCGGGGATGGAGCGCACAGGCCAGATCATCACTTCCGCCGCCCTCATCCTGGTCGTGGTCGCGGCCACGCTCGCCCAGAGCCACCTGGCCATCAACAAGAGCCTGGGGGTCACGATCGCGATCGCGGTTCTGCTCGACGCCACCCTCATCCGTCTGATCCTGGTGCCGGCCATGATGAGGCTGCTGGGCGACCTCAACTGGTGGCCCCAGCGACGCCGCACGGATGCGGGCTGAGACGGGCCCGGCGCGCTGCCTAGAATCGAGCCATGCTCCGACCCGCCCGGCCTGAGGACGCACTCGGCATGGCCCAGGTGCACGTGACGACCTGGCTCCAGACCTACCAGGGACTGGTCCCTCGGGCCTATCTGGACCGACTTGACGTTGACGACATCGGACGCCGCTGGCGGGATCGCCTGGCCCCCGGGTCGAACCGCCTGACCTGGGTGGCGGAGGAGGACGGCGGCATCGTCGCCTACGCCAGCGCCGGACCCGAGCGGGAGGGGGGACAAGAGTTCGCACAGGAGCTCTATGGGATCTACGTCGCCCCGTTGTGGCAGGCCCGAGGACTGGGTCGGGGTCTGGTGCACTCGCTGGCCGGCCAGCTCGACGCCAGCGCCGGCCTTTTGGTCTGGGCGCTAAAGCAGAATTCCGCCGCGCGCGGCTTCTACGAGCACCTGGGGGGGCGCTGGGTGCGCGAACACGAGCTCGAGCTGGACGAGTTCAGATTGCTTGAGGTCGCCTACGGATGGGAGGCCACGGCCGATCTGTTGCGCTGATCAGGATCGCCGGCGGGCGGTGGCGACTCCGCGTCTTAAGGACATTTGCTCCTGGTCTGAGCCGCCCCGACGATGGATTCGGTCGGCGTGCTGAGTGAGCAGGCGGGGTCCGATCGGCTGGCCGGCCTGGACTGGGAGCTGATTGGCGCCGCACCCCGCGCCGCCGGCCTGCAACTGGCGCTGGACGAGGTCCTGCTCGACCGTGTGGCCAGCGGCCAGCGCCCTCCCACGCTGCGCTTCTGGGCCTGGTCCGAGGCGGCGCTGGTCCTCGGCTCGCACCAGGTGCTGGCCAACGAGGTCGACCTGGAGGAGGCGAGCAGGATGGGGATTCGGGTGCTGCGCCGGATGAGCGGCGGAGGCACCATGCTGAACCTGCCCGGTGCCTCCATCACCTACTCCCTGTACGTTCCGGCCGCACCGTTTGCCGATCTCTCGCTGGCCGCCTCCTACGCTCTGTTCGACTCCTGGGTGGTGGCCGCGCTGCGCGCGCTCGGGGTGCCGGCCTCCTACCGTCCGCTCAACGATCTGATCGACGGCCGGGGCAAGATGGGTGGCGCGGCCCAGGCCCGACGCCGGGGCGCGATCCTGCATCACACCACCATCGCCTGGTCAATTGAACCCGAGCTTATCCCCCGCCTGATTCGCATCGGGCGACCCCCTGTGGTCGAGCGTGGGGTGCGCAGCGCCGAGAAGGTGGTGTCGCCCATGACCCAGCACACCAGCCTCAGCCGCGAGCAGGTCGAGGAACACATGGCCCGGTGGTTCACCGCCCTGACTGGGGCCCGGCCCGGGAGCATCCTGGAGGACGAGGAGGCCGCAGCCCGCGAGCTGGCCGAGCAAAAGTACGAGACCGAGGGCTGGCTGCGCCGCCTCGAGTGAGGGTCCGGCGGCCGAAGGTCGGGGATCGGGGAGCGCTAGGGCAGGCGGCGCAGGAACTGCCCCTCGGCATCCTGGCCGGCGAGCAGGGCAAAATCGAACCGGTTCGGCTCCAGGGAGAGCTCGAGGTCACTGGGCGCAAAGCCCAAGACCTCGCCCGCGGCCAGGCGGAGGTAGCGCTCGCTGGCGCGGAGCGGAGCGAGCAGGGCTCTGGGATCTTCATCTCGGCCCTCCAGCAGGCCCTGGATGTAGGCCGCGCAGGCACGGTCCTCAAGGTCGCGACCTCGAATACCCGAGGCCACCAGGGTCACCAGGGCCGGGCTCTGGGCGCGAACGGCCCGGGCGGTCGCTCGGGCCACCACCAGCGAGGCGGCGAAGAGCTGGTCGGCGCCACCGGCCGCGGCGGTGCACTGCGTACCGGCGCTGCTGCGCTGAATCAGCACCCGACCGTTTAGATCGGCCGCGCTCACCTGGGTGGGCGAGTTGCTGATCGGGATGCCGGGGACGGGCAATCCGTTCACCTCGGCCGACACCAGAGCGCCTTCTAGCCGGCGCGCCAGTCGGAGCGCCTCGTCGACCTCGCGGACCAGGCGGCACTCGGTCGCCCCCCCAGCCAGTGCGTACGCGCTGACACTGAAGGCGCGGAGCACGTCGATGACGACGACGGTGCCCCGAGCCCGGCGCGCCCCCAAGACTCCGTCGACGATGCGAATGCGCACAGGCCTAGTTTGTGAGCTGGGCGCGATCGGCATGGGGGCAACTGCACCCAACCACCCGATAATCCAGGGCATGGAACCCAAATCGTTGGGCTGGGAGCAGATCGGGGACTGCGGAGCGATGCGTGTGGTGGGATTGAGGCTCAGCGCCGGGCAGACGGTTCCGACCCACCGCAACGCGCTGCCGGTGGCCATGATCGTCACCCGTGGCCGCCTGCGCTACGGCGATGGGCAGGATGCGGGCACGGCGCAGGCCGGCGAACTGCTGCTGATCAATCCCGGTGAGCGCCATGGATACCGGGCCGAGATTGACACCGACGCCTACATGGTCTTTGCCGGGCTGCCCGGCAACCGTCCGCGCACCTGGACGCTGCGGCGCCGGGAGTAAGGCGCGCTGCGATCTCAGGCGGTCAGGTTCCAGGACTGAATCAGAGGACCGCGCTCGCTCCAGACCAGATGGCTCATCGACGCCGTGGACAGGGCCAGGCGTGCGGCCAGGGGCGCACCCAGGTTGACGAATTCGGCCGCCAGTGCCCGGGAGATGTGACCGTGGGAGAAGATCAAGACGCGTCCGGACTTGGGCAGCTGGATCAGAAACCGGCGGCAGCGCTCCATCACCTGAGCTGGGCTCTCGCCCCCCGGACAGCCGGACGAGAACACCTCCCAGCTGGGGTCCTGGGCCCAGATCTCGGCCGTGGTCAAGCCCTCGTAACGACCGTAGTCGACTTCGCGCAGGAGCGGACTGGGGACAGCATCGGGGTAGCCGGCAAGCTCGGCGGTGCGGATGGCACGGAGGCGATCCGAGCAGAGGACCTGGTCCCAGGGCCGCGGCAGCCTGGGGCCCAATCCCCTCGCCTCAGCCTCGCCCTGCGGGCTCAGATCGAGGTCGGTGAGCCCGGTGTGCTGCCCGCTGGCGCTCCACGCGGTCGCCCCGTGACGCACCAGCCAGAGCTCTAGCGTCCCAGCAACTCCGGACGCCCGGTGCGCGCCGCGCGTCCCACCGCCTCGATCGCGGCTCCAGCCCGCAGGCGCTGGGCGGGGTGGATGCAGGCGATACCGATGCGAGCCCGCTCGCCCACCGCTCCCAGGGCGACATTGACGATGTCCAGCACGCGGTTGGCGGCGTGGGCGGTGCCGGAGATGTCGGTGTCGGGGAGCAGCACCAAGAGCTGGACCGGGTTTCGTCCGAGCACCCCCGGGGTGTCGACCTCGCGGATGGCGCCGGCCACCGCCGCCGCGATCACCTTGAGGGTCGAGTCGTCGCTCTCGGTGCGCACCGGGCTCTCGGCCGTGGGCTCGATCAGCATCAGTCCCAGGGGCCGGCCGTAGCGGTGCGCGCGGGCGAGTTCGTCCTCCAGCACCGGGCGCAGGAAGCGGTCGTTGAACAGGCCCGTGGCGCGGTCGACCACGTGCAGGGGCTGCGCGTCCGGCTCATCGAGTCGGACGCCGCAGTGATTGCAGTAGGTGGAGCCCGCGGGAACCTCGAGGCCGCAGGCCGCGCAGGCCGCAGTCTCGTGAGTCCGGCGCTTTAGAACATTGCCCAGAGGCATCGCTAGAAAGGTTATCAGTGGGACGGTGCGAGACCGCCCCGCGCCCGGCCGGCTCCCGGGCTCAGCCCGCCGCCGAGCCGCTCTCGGCGGCGGGCCCGGCCGGCTCCCAGCGGCCCGCCCAGACGTCGACGGCGGCGAAGACGGGGGCTAAAGAGCGCCCCGCTGCGGTCAGTCGATAGCTCACCCTGACCGGGGGACCGGGATCGACCAAGCGCTCGACCAAGCTCTCGCTCTCGAGTTCGCGCAGGCGCTCGGTCAGGACCCGATCAGAGATGCCGGGGATGCCGGTCAGAAGCTGGTTGAAGCGGATCGGAGCGCCCATCAGGGCGCGCAGGACGGCCCCCGACCAGCGCTTCCCGATCAGCTCCAGGCTCCTTTGAAAGGGCGCGTTGTAGTCAATGTCGGGGATTGCCACGGCGGCTTATTCTAGGCCCCGGTCCAGCTTTCTTCCAGCACTTCGTTGCGCATCTCACCCACTCCCTCAACCCGGGTGATCAGCGTCTGTCCGGGCTCCAGCCAGACCTGAGGCTGGCGTCCCTTGCCGACGCCGCCGGGGGTCCCGGTGGCGATCACGTCACCCGATTCGAGGGTCGCGAACTCGCTGATGTACGAGATCAGGCGGGGAATGTCATAGAGCAGAAGCGAGGTGTTGGAAGACTGCCGCTCTTCCTCGGTGCCGGCGGCCAGAATCACGCTGCAGCTCACGTCCAGATCGCCCGGATTCTCCACCTCGTCGGCGGTGACGATGAACGGTCCGAGCGGCCCCGAGGCGTCGAAGTTCTTGCCCGGAGTCCACTGCGGCCCGTGGTCCTGGTAGTCACGGTAGGTGATGTCGTTGAACGCGCAGTAGCCGAACACGTGCTCCATCGCCGAGCCCTCGGAGATGTATCGCCCGGGCCGCCCGATCACCACCGCGAGCTCGGCCTCCCAGTCCATCTGGACCGACACGTGAGATCGCCGGACGGGGGCGAAGGGCCCGCAAAGACTGGTCTTGAAACGGGCGAAGATAACCGGCTTGCCAGGGTGAGGTCCGCCCGTCATCTCGGCCACGTGAGAGGCGTAGTTGCGCCCTATGGCGAGCACCTTGCCCGAATCGGGGATGGCGGGGAGCAGGCGCTGAGGGTCATAGTCGTGGCTCTGAGTCGAGGCGGAGATGGCGGCCCGCAGAGCGTCAGGCTCAGCGGCGCAGAGCTCGCGCACGCTCCCTTCGAGTTCGACCAGGCGCCCCTCGACGAGCGCTACGGCACGGCTTCCGGCGGGGGTGGAGATGGTCCCTAATCGCATGCCCATAGGTTAAACGTCCGGCCCGGCTGGGGCGATCAGCCCCCGAGGTACGTCAGCAGCAGGTCAGTGGCGTAACCGGCGGTGAACCCGATCAGCAGACCGAGCGAGAGCGCGATCGGCGTGCCCATCCGGCGGCAGACCGAGAGCATCTCGTTGATGACGTAGATGACGGCGCCTGCCGCCAGGGCGAGGAAGAGGACGGATGACCAGGGGGCGACGACGTTGAAACCGACCACCGTGCCGACCAGGGTCGGGCCGCCGCCGATGAGTCCGGTGAGGGCCAGGAACGACCATGATGGGTTGCCCTCGGACGAGGCCAGCGGTGCAGCGATCCCAAAGCCCTCGGTGATGTTGTGTAGACCGAATCCGATCACCAGCACGGTGCTGAAGGCGAGCGCACCGGCGGCAAAGGACTGGCCGATGGCCAGTCCCTCGCTGAAGTTGTGCAACCCGAGCCCGATCGCGATCATGAGCGCGAGCGCGCGCGCGGTCGGCGCGGCTCGGCTCCCAGCGGCAAGCGAGGCCGCGCCCGGACCGGGATTGGCCTCACGCCTCAGCCGACGCCCCAGGCGCTGGTTGACCAGGGTCAGAAGGACCAGACCTCCGGCCAGGCCGCCCACGAACAGGACCAGCAGAGCGGCCAGAGAAGACCACCGCCCGGGATCGCGGTGGACCTGTGCCAGGGCGGCGTCGATGGGGAGGTTGGCCCGGCTCAGAATGTCCCAGAGCAGGAAGAGAAGAACCCCCGTGGCCAGCGCGTTGAGGAAACCCTGGGCGCGCGTCGACAGGCCGCGCATGCGGGCTATGGGCAGGCCCAGAAAGATGGACAGGCCCGCCGCAGCGCCGATTATCGCCACCGTGACCTGGTTCAAGCTCGCATCCGCGCGCCCGGGCGAGTAGCGGTCCTGGTCACCAGCCCCAGGTTAGCAGAGGCTAACGCGCATTCTCCAGCACCCCGGATTCCGACCCCACAGCCCCGGGCGAGGCGGCGGGATCGCCGACGGCAACCAGAAAACAGACGTACGAGGCGGCCACGAAAACCACTCCGGTGACGCCGGAATGAAGGAGCTCGCCGAAGAGGTCGAAGTGACTTAGAACCAGCACCACCCCGGCCACCGCCTGGAGCCCGAGTGTGGCCAGGAACCAGATCGCCGCCCGCACCAGGTGGGGTCGTTCGGGGCGGCAGCGGCGCGCGATGAGGATCAAGCCCAGGGCGATGAAAATGGCCCCTCCGGCGGCCAGGCGATGACCCAGATCAAGGAGCCGGAAGTAGCCCGCCATCGGGGCTCCGCTGGTGCAGCCGGGCCAGCTGGTGCAGGCCTGAGCAGCCCCCGTATGGCTGATCAGGGCGCCGCTGTAGACCAGCAGATATATGTAGGCCAGCGCGCCCCAGGCCGCCCAGGCCAGTCCCCGCGAATCGGATTGGGGGGTGCGCCTGCGTTCGGGGTGGCGCACGTAGGCCGCGGTCAGTGCGGTGGCGGCCAGGGCCACGAGCGAGATCCCGAAGTGGAGCGCGAGGACCACCGGCTGCTGCGGCCATTTGACCGCGGCCGCGCCCATGCCGGCCTGCACGAAGAGCGAGGTCAGCATCAGGGTCACGAGCAGGATCACCGTGCGCCGGCTTCGCCACAGCGCGAGCGCGGCGGCCGCCAGGGCGAAGATGAGCAGGCTCTCGACCGCGGTCACGGCTCGGTGGCTGAACTCGATCAGGGTGCTGACCGTGAACTGGGGGATGAACTGGCCCCGGCACAGCGGCCAGTCCCGGGCGCAGCCCTGAGCCGATCCGGTGGAGGTGACGGTGGCGCCCATGATCAGGACCAGGAGCATGCCGAGCGCGGCGGCCACTCCGAGCGGACCGATGATCTGGTTCAAGATCGGGCGGGGGCGGGTCGCCATCGAGTCAAGGTTAGCCTTCCGAGCTTGGCCCATCGCCCCGGCCGCGGCTCACCTCCATCGGCGCTACTCTCATCACCTGGGGTCGTCCCGGACAAGGAGGTGTGCTTTATGAGTCAGGCGCCCACGGCCGGCCCGTCTCTCCATCCCCCGCTCTCCTGGCCCTACATGGGCCTGCTGGGCGCGCTCCTCCTGCTCCTCCTCGGCCTGCTCCAGGCGGGCGTCGTCGGGGTCGCCTACGATCGCCTCGGCCTCTCCCCCGGACTGGGGTGGGGCTTTCTGCTGCTCTCGATCGCCGGCAGCGGAATCAACATTCCCGTAGCCGCGATCGAGCCCCGCACGGCGCTCCGTCCGCCCCAGGTGGTGCGGCGACTCGGGGTGGCCTACGCGGTGCCCCGAGCCTGGCGGGCGGGGCAGACCGTGATCGCGGTGAATCTGGGTGGGGCGGTGGCTCCCCTCCTGCTCTGCCTGTATCTGACCGTGCACGACAATCTCGGCCCCAGCGTCCTCCTCGCCCTGGCGGCGGTGGTGCTCTACGTTCACCTCGTCGCCCGCCCGGTCACCGGAGTGGGGATCGCGGTCCCCGGGCTGCTGCCACCCCTGATCGCCGCTGGAGCAGCTCTGCTTCTGGGGGGCCCACACGTGCCCGCGGTGGCCTACGTGGCGGGAGTCCTGGGCTGCCTGGTCGGGGCCGATCTGATGAACCTCGGGCGGGTGGCGGACCTTGGAGCGCCGGTGGCCTCGATCGGAGGCGCCGGCACCTTTGACGGGATATTCCTAACCGGAGTGATGGCGGTCCTGATCGCCGGGCTCTAGGTGCATCAGGCCGCGGGCAGGACGATGGTGAATATCGATCCGCCGCCGGCCCTGTTCTTGGCGGTCACGTCGCCCCCCATGGCCCGCGCCAGCTGCCGGCTAACCGCCAGACCGAGTCCGGAGCCCTGAATCTCTGCCTCCGGACTGGAGAGCTGAACGAACTCGTCAAAGATGCTCTCCAGCGCCTCCGAAGGGATGCCGATCCCGGTATCCGAGACCTCGATGCTCACCGTGCCCGTCCCCGGCCGGGCGCGCGCGCGGAGGCGGATGTGGCCACCCTCAGGCGTGAACTTGAGAGCATTGGAGAGCAGGTTCAAGAGTATCTGGCGCAGGCGCACGGGGTCGGCGCTCACCTGGTGGCGGGCCAGCCCGGCGCTGCTCAAGACCTGGGCGCGGGAATCGGCCATGGGCCGGACGCTCTCCAGAGCTGCCGACACCGCTTCCGTCACCGAGGTCGGTCGGATTTCGAGGCGGATCTGTCCGGCCGAGATGCGGCTCAGGTCGAGGAGGTCGCTGATCAAGCTCAGAAGGTGGGCTCCAGAGCCCTGGATGTGGCTCAGATAGCGCTGTTGGCGAGGATTGAGTTCGCCCACGGAAGGATCCGCGAGCAGCTGGGCGAAGCCGAGGATCGAGTTCAGCGGAGTCCTGAGCTCGTGGCTCATCGAGCTCAAAAACTTAGTCCTCGCGGTCGCCTCGCGCCGGGCCACCTCGGCCGCGTAGCGCTCGGTGACGTCGATGGCGACGGCGATCAGGCCCACCGCCTGATCGTTGCCGCCTTCGATGACGCTGAAGCGGGTCTCCCAGTCACGATCAGATGCGGTCGAGTGGTGGCTGAATTCGACGATCTCGCCCGCCAGGGCGCGTTTGATCGCCTGATTGAATTCCCGGTTGTCAATCAGGTCGGCGTTGATCGACTCCCGGGCCACCTGATCATTGCGCGCGGTGGGCTCGCGCACCGGGCGGCCGTCGACGAAGAACAGCCGGCCCTCGGTGTCAGCGCCCACGATGACGGCGGGAGCATTGTTCATGACCGCGCTCAGGCGAGCCTCGCTGGCGGCTAGGGCCATCTGCACCTCGTGGCGGTGGATTGACTCGCCGGCGAGCTGTGCGACGGTGCGCAGGAAGCGCAGCTCGCCGGTCGAGAAGCGCCGTCGCTGGGTGGACTGGACGGTCATCAGGAAACGTGGCACGCCCTCGATCCAGATCGGTTGCACGGCGCCGCCAACCACGCCTTGCTCGGCGAAGAGAGGGTGCGCTCGAAAGCTCCGGGCGCGCGCGGCGTCGACGAATGTGATCGCGCGCGAGCTGGTAACAAATATCGACCGCCCCGCCCCCTCGGAGGTGGTGGAGATGCTGTGCCCGATTGTGCCCGCGCGCCAGCCCACGCCAGAGCGCACCACCAGCTGGCTCTGGTCGGGACTTACCTCCAGGATCATGGCGAATTCGGTGCTGAGAATCCGGCGGACCCCCCTCATGGCGAGATCCAAGAGCTCGTCCGGGCTACCTGCGCGCAGGGCGAACTGGGTCAGCTCGGCGATGAAGCGCAGCTCCTCGGCGTCGCGTTCGACGCGCTGGTGCAGGCGGGCGGCGAAGAGTCGGGGCGCCAGCTCGGCGGCGAATACCGAGACCAGCTCGAGCGCGTGATCGGAGAAGAAGCGTTCATGCCGGGAGCCCAACGTCAGCACCCCGATCGGTCGGCCGTCGTGGATTAGAGGTACCGCGAGCGCGCTCCTGTAGCCGCCATCACGCATCGGCTCCAGACCGAGCTGGGCCCCGTCGTCGTCGTGGACCACGACGGATTGGCGGCGAGCGAAGGCCGCGCCCGAGGGCCCCTGCCCGGGGCGGATCAGGGAACCGCCGATCAGCCGATCCGGTGCCTCGAAGACACGCTTCAGCGCGCGCTCGGCCGGGCTCCAGGCCAGCACCGCTCCCCGATCCACGCCCAAGAGCTTGATCAGCGAGTCAACGGCCACCCGGCAGACCTCCTCCAGGCGCAATTCGCCGCCGAAGGCGATAGCCATCCGATGCGCGTCCTCAAGCTGAGAGAGGCGGCTGTTCGGGGCCATGAGCATCGAGCGCGCCGGCCGCCCGATCTCCCGGATCAGCGCGGGAAGTCGCTCCAGCTCGCTGACCAGCAGATAGCCTGAGGCCCCCGCGAGGGTGGTCGCGGCCCGCTCCGCCGGAGCCATCTCCTCCCCCACGATCACGATCGGGGTGGCGGGGGCGAGCCGCGCAAAGCGCGTCAGCAGACCCAGTTCAAGGCTGTGCTGGGGCGCGCGGGCGACGATGACGGCGTCGGCGCTGCCGGGACTCGCCTCGGCAGCCACCGCGCTGACGATGTTGGTCATCGGCACCGCGCTCTCGATGCGCCGAGCCAATACGTCGGCCTCCGCCGCGTGGGTGGACACCACGAGCAGTCGCAGCGGGCGCCCGAGCGTCGAACCGAACCGAGGTGACGAAACCGCAGGCCGCGGCTTCTTGGAACCTGGACGGTTCATGTCTCCAGCATGACCTCGGAGCAGCCACGTGCACAACCCTGTTGGGTTGACGCCCATGGGCACTGTGTCAACCGCGTCGTCGTCGTGACCCCGGGCGACGGCGCTCAAACCATGGCGAGGCTCCCCCGCCAGTCCGGCTGCGGCCTGGCCTAGGGGTTCATGAACCTCGCTCCTGTCGGGCGAAGAGCGCGCCCGAGATCAAGAGCAGCGCGGCAAGAAAGGCGGCGGCCACGATCAGGGAGTGCGCCGTGCCCACCATCGGGGTTGGCATGACCCCATCCAGGAAGTCGAGTTCGGCCGCCAGGCGGATCGGAATGGAGTGATAGAAGAAGGCGTTGAGGTTGGCGCTGTAGAGGATGGAGGTCAACTCCCGAAAAACGGCGACGTGGGTCTCGAAGGTGATGGCGGGCAGGACCCTCCCGCCCAGGTCCTCGGCGATGAGATATGCCAGCCCGCCTCCCACCCCCACCGCCGCAGAGCGCCCCACGATGGCCAGCGCCACCCCCAGCGCCATCACCCCAACCCAGTTCTCCAGCAGCCCCAGATCGGCTCTCAGGATCGAGCCGAGATCACCCGCCGACAGCAGGTCGAGGCCGGGCGCCCCTCCCACTAGGACGGGCAGGAAGCCGGCCAGCAGAGCCGCCTCAAGGGTCATGAGGAGGGCCAGAAAGACCGCGAAGACGCAGAGGGCCAGGTACTTGGAGAGCAGGACCTGCCACCGCGCCACCCCCCGACCCAGGACCACGCGTAGGGCGCCGGAGCTGAAGTCCACGCCGACCGCCGCTCCGGCCAGGGCAACGCAGCTGAACTCTCCCACTCGGCGGCCGAGGGTCAGCTGTTGAATGATGATGTTGCCGAGCCCCACGCTGCCGCCGAAGAGGTGGCCGGGCAGAACCGCGCTGGCGTGGTTCAAGACCGTGTAGATGAGAGTCAGAAACGCGGCCAGGACGAAGAACAGTGAGACCGCGATCAGGCCCCAGGTCAACGGCCGATGCCAGAGCTTGAAAAGATCAGAGCGAAGCAGCCGCAGGAGTCCTCTACTGGGCCCCGCCGGTGGCGCCGAGGCTGGGATTCGCTCCGTCATCACCCGCCCTGCGCGTTGGCGCCCAAGGTGCGCAGGAATATCTCCTCCAGGGTCGGCTCGTGGCGCCGGAACTCCTGGACCGAAACCCCCGCCGTCACCAGGGGGCGCAACAGCTGATCGCCCTGCAGCCCGGGGGCCTCGACCCGAAGCCGCCCCAGTTCGTCCCGGGACAGGGCGAGCACGCCAGGAAGGTCGCGCAGAATGCGCGCAGCGCCCTCCGGATCATCGGTCTCAAGCACGAAACTGGCGTCGCGCCGGAGCAGCTCGGTGACCCGCTCCACCAGGACCATGCGTCCCTCGCGGATGATCCCGACCCGGTCGCAGAGCTGGCCGACCTCGGCCAGGATGTGGCTGGACAGGAATACGCTCACTCCGGCCGCCGCGAGCTCTCGCATCAGGCCCCGCATCTGAATGATGCCGAAGGGATCGAGGCCGTTGGCCGGCTCGTCCAGGATTAAAAGCTCGGGATCACCCAGCAGTGCCGCGGCAACACCCAGGCGCTGCTTCATGCCCAGCGAATAGGTCGAGAAGCGACGCCCGCCGTCGGCGCTCATCGCCACCTGCTCCAGGGCACGATCCGCCTGGCGCGGGGGCAGTCCGAGGACCAGACAGAGTGCGCGCAGGTTGTCGCGGCCGCAGAGATAGGGATAGAAGGCCGGTGTCTCGACCAGGGATCCGACCCGGGCCAGAACACCGGCGCGTCCCCGTCCCGATCCGCCTCCGAGCAGCTCGACCGAACCCGAATCGGGAGTGCTGAGGTTCAAAAGCATTCGGATGGTGGTGGTCTTACCCGCACCATTGGGACCCAGGAAGCCGAAGATCTCGCCCCTGCCCACCTCTAGGTTGAGCTCAGACACCACCTGCTTGCCCCGGTAGGATTTGCTCAGCTGCTCGGTTCTGATAGCCGTCTGACTGTCTGCCAACCCCCCAATGTTGGCCCAAGGCGGGACCGAGTTTCCACTCCCCACCATTTCCCTTGGCGCCCGCCGGCGAGGGGAATTTATGAACTGGACGCCCGATTTACGGGGCTGATGGAAGAGCAGTTGAGGGA
>Ga0307372_10001668_pt1 | contig 38265 bp, 33 predicted proteins | sample OX1MG_FD_202533 | JGI IMG/M metagenome (GOLD analysis project Ga0307372, IMG submission 202533) | Soil microbial communities from Risofladan, Vaasa, Finland - OX-1 | ecosystem: Environmental > Terrestrial > Soil > Coastal area > Acid sulfate soil | place: Finland: Risofladan, Vaasa | collected...
GGCCACCTTTTGCAACTCCCGTTGGCTCAACGTGAATGTCTCCTGTCTCATGGGGTGACATTTTCACGCGGCCGTTAAGGGGTGACAGAATTATCTGGCTAAGACAGGGACGGGGGTTTTCTCTTCCTGTGCGGATGCGGCTGTGGTAAAATTTTTGTGTTCATTTACGCGTTAATCCTAGAGTTATTTTCTCCTTCGTTGTTGAAGTAATCGCCTATGCCGCTTCCCGTCGCCGCACTCGAATCGGTGACCGGTATCGGCCGGGCTCAGCAACATAACCGACACATCCCAGGGAGGCGGGTTGCCGCAAGAGACCGCAAACACCCTCCGAGAACTCATTCGTTCCCGGTTGAGGGGTCACAAATTCATCACGGTTTCGAACCGCGAACCGTACGTGCATGTCTGGTCCGAAGAACAGCTCCAGTGGATGCGGCCGGCGAGCGGGCTGGTCGTGGCGCTGGATCCGGTGATGCGGGCGAGCCACGGGCTCTGGGTGGCGCACGGGAGCGGCTCGGCAGACAAGGCGTCGAGCGACGCGGGAGGGTTCGTCGACGTTCCTCCGGACGAGCCATCGTACCGGTTGAAGCGGGTGTGGCTGACCGAGGAGCAGGAGGAGAAGTACTATTACGGTTTTGCGAATTCGGCCCTATGGCCGCTCTGCCACATGGCCTACCGGCCGCCGGTATTCCGCCAGGAGCATTGGGAAGCTTACCAGCAGGTGAATCAGGTGTTCGCCGACAGCGTGGCCGAAGAGGTCGGGAACGAGCAGGCCTTCGTTTTCATCCAGGATTACCACTTTGCCTTGCTGCCGCGCATGTTGCGCCAGCGTTGTCCGCACGCGGTGATCGCGCATTTCTGGCATATTCCCTGGCCGAATTCGGAGGTCTTCCGCATCTGTCCCTGGAAACAGGACATTCTGCGCGGCATGCTGGGAAACGACATCCTGGGCTTTCACATCCGCTATCACGGAAACAATTTCATGGAGACGGTCGACCGGGAACTCGAGGCGCGGACCGACCGGGAGCGGGCGGCGATCGTTTACCGGCGGCACATGACGAAGGTCCGCGCGTTTCCGATCAGCATCGATTTCGAATCGATCTCGCGCGAAGCCGCTTCCCGCGCCACCGATGAACGCATCGAATGCATCCGCCGCCGTTTTCATATCGGCGAGGATATGATCGTGGGCGTCGGCGCCGACCGGATCGACTACACCAAGGGTCTGCCGGAACGGATCGAGGCGGTGGACCGTTTCCTCGACCGCTTTCCCGAATACCGCGGCCGCTTCGTCTTTTTCCAGGCCGGAGTGCCCAGCCGGATCCACGTCCGGGAATACCAGCGGCTAAACGAGGAGCTGGACGCCATCGTTCGCCGCGTCAACCAGAAGCACGGCACCGCCGATTGGTGTCCGGTGATTTTCCTGCGCGAGCACCTGCCGCTATCCGAATTGCTCGCCTGGTACCGGATGGCGCGCTTTGCGATCGTCAGCTCGCTGCACGACGGAATGAACCTGGTCGCCAAGGAATTCGTGGCCTCGCGGGTGGATGGGGAAGGCGTCCTGTTGCTCAGCCGGTTCACGGGCGCCGCGCGGCAGTTCCGCAACGATGTCCTCCTGATCAATCCGTACGCCGCCGACGAGGTGGCCGGCGCGATCCACCGGGCGATCTTGATGGAGCCGGCCGATATCCGGCGGCGGATGGGCCGGATGCGCGAACAGGTGCGGGAAAATAATGTCTACAAATGGGCTGCCGACATCATGCGCAAGCTCTCGAAATTCGTGTGAAACCCATTCGCCCTCTACTCTCCGCCTGGCCCCGGCTGGCCAAACGCATGCGCGCGGCGCCGCGGCGCGTTCTTCTCACCGATTTCGATGGGACGCTTGTGCGGATCCGGCGCCTGCCGGGCGATGTGCGGCTGTCGAAGGCGACGCGCCGCCTGCTGGTTCAGATCCGCGACGCCGGAGGCACGGTGGGCGTGGTCAGCGGGCGCGGCATCGAGGACCTGACCAGGCTGGTACAAATCCCGGCCATCTGGTACGTGGGAAGTCATGGCTACCGGCTCCTCGATCCGCGCGGGCGCGCTTTCCTGCTGGCGACGCCCGCTGAACAGCGCCGCGTGCAGCGCGCGGCAAACTGGCTCCGGCCCAGGCTTGCGCGAATGAACGGGATCAAGCTCGACGTCAAACGCGCGAGCGTGGCCGTGCATTACCGCGCCGCTTCCCCGCGGACGGCCGGGAAAGCCGAGGCGATCGTGCGCGGCCTGCTCGAATGCGAGCCGGGCTTGCGCCTTCTGCATGGGAAAAAGGTGTGGGAACTGCTCCCCGGCGCCTCGGTCGACAAGTGGACGGCGGTCGAGCGCCTGCTGGCGCAGGAGAAGGTGCCGGAAGGCTATTTTGCGGCTTACTTGGGCGACGACAGAACCGACGAGAGTGTTTTCCGCGGCTTGCAAAATGGAATTTCGGCGGTCGTCGGCCGCCGGTCGAATACGGCCGCTCGATACTGGCTGCAATCGACCGGCGAGGTGCGCGAGTTTCTGCGGCTTTGGTTGAATGTGGAGCGGGAAGAGGCCGGAGATCAATAAAGAGTTGCGGCCGCTGCCGGAATGCCGCGGCGGCAGAGGGCGGAAGCGGGCTTCGCGGTGCCAAGCCTCGGCCGGGGCGGCGTGGACTTCGCATGGACTCCCAAACGCTAAATCTGCTTTGCGATCCCTTGACGCACGAAGCGCTGGAAATCATCCGCGGCGAGGACGAAAGCGGCCGCGCCGGCGAATTCTTGGTGAATCCACGATCGGGAATGCGGTTCCCGGTCCGCGATGCAATCCCCGTATTTGCCGAGGCGGAAAAGCTGGCCGGGCGGAATCGGCAGTTCCGCAAGCTGTACGACCGCGTGGCGGTTTTCTACGACGTTCAATCGCACATCTACGCTTTTCTCTCCCGGCAGAATTTGCGGAAATTGCGGCGCGGATTTTTGGCTGAAATTGAGGTTCGGCCCGGCGACCGGGTGCTCGAAGTGTCGGTTGGCACGGGGTTGAACCTGCCGCTGCTGCCCGAGGGAATCGAATTCTACGGTCTCGATCTTTCCTGGGGAATGCTCCAGAAGTGCCGGCGGAATCTGCGCCGCTGGAAGCGCCCAGCGCGCCTGTTTTGCGGAGAGGCCGAAAATCTGCCGTTTCGGGACGCGAGCTTCGACGTGGTGTTTCAATTGGGCGGGCTGAACTTCTTCAATGACCGGAGAAAGGCCGTGCTCGAAATGATCCGGGTGGCCAGGCCGGGAACGACACTTCTGGTCTCCGACGAGAACGAAAAGCAGATTCGTGAACTCTACCGGAAAATCCCTATCCTGGGGCGGCGGCTCTGGGGCCCCGCCGAAAAGATCGGTCCGCCTCTCGATCTGCTCCCCGCGGAGATGGTCCATCCGACCGTCCGGGATCATGGCGACGGCAGATTCTACACGCTCACCTTCGGCAAGCCGTCCTGAGCCGTGAACCGGGTGAATCCGGAGGGATCTGGTGCCGTCCGGCCGCCGCCGCCGGGAAACGATCCACGCAACGCGGCCGGCTCTGCCGCGCATCGAACCGGGCGAGGGTTCCCAAGGAGACTCAATGCCAGAATTGCTTCGTTTCCACCGCGTGCGCTCACTGCTTCTGATGGGCGCGGTTACTTTTGCCCTTTTCTCGGCCGGTTCGCCGGCCGCCATGGCGGCGCCGCGCCCGGCTCCGCCCGTGCCCACCGTCAATGGCGAGAGCGGCGACTGCACCGCCGATTTCGTGGTCATCGATGGCCGGCAAAAGCCCATCTACAATGCGGAGATCGACTTAACGTTCCGCTACGGGTTCCTGAATCTCCACAAGGAATCGCTCGAAGTCTCCACCAACGCCGCTGGCCAGGCGCGATTCGAAGGGCTGCCCAATTTCCCCAAGAACCCACTCGAATTTCGCGTCCATTACCGCGATCGCCGGAAAACCGTAATGGATGATCCCGGCGTGGCCTGCCATGCGTCCGAGACTGTCGTCCTGCCTTGACGCCCCGGCGTCGCGAAGCGCCGCTTTGGAATCGGGAACGGGGAAAAACGCTCAGGGCAACGCGATGGAAACGTACTTTATATCCAGGAACTCGTCGACGCCCCAGTGGCCGCCTTCGCGCCCGATTCCCGAATATTTCACCCCGCCGAAGGGCGCCTGCGGCGTGGAGGGCATCCCGTCGTTGACGCCGACGATGCCGTATTCGAGTGATTCCGCCACGCGAAAGGCGCGGCCCAGATCGCGCGTCCAAAGGTAGGCCGCCAGGCCATACGAAGTCGCGTTCGCCTGGCGAATCCCGTCCTCTTCGTCCCGAAACGTCATGACCGGCGCGACCGGGCCGAAAGTCTCTTCCCGCATCAGCAGCATGCCCGAATCGATTCCGGTCAGAACCGTCGGCTGGAAGTAAAGTCCCCCGGCAGGCTTGCCCCCCGTCAGCAGCCGCGCGCCCTTTTGCACGGCGTCGTCGACGTGCGCTTGCACCTTCGCCATCCCCTGGGCGTCCACCAGCGGACCAATCTGCGTTTCCGGTTCGAGCGGATTTCCCACGCGCAGGGACGATACGGCCGCTTTCAGCCGCTCGCCGAAGTCGCCGGCGATCCGCTCGTGGACGTAGATGCGATTCGTGCACACGCAGGTCTGGCCCGCGTTGCGAAACTTGCAGGCGACCACCTGGGGCAGAGCGGCGTCCAGGTCCGCGTCCGAGAAAATCAGAAATGGCGCGTGCCCGCCTAGTTCCAGGCCCAGGCGCTTCATCGTCGGCGAACACCGCTCGTAGAGATGCATGCCGACCGCCGTCGAACCGGTGAAGGCCAGCACGCGCACGCGAGGATCGTCGAGCAGAACCTCGGAAACCGGCGCGGGATCGTGAGCGGGCAAAACCTCGAACGTCCCGAGCGGACCACCCGCCTCGCTCCACAAGGCCGCCAGATAGAGCGCCGAGAGAGGCGCCTGCTCGGCGGGTTTGAGTATGACGGCGCACGCGGCGGCCAGCGCGGGCGCAACCTTGCGCGTCACCATCGCGCAGGGGAAATTCCATGGAGTGATGGCAAAGACGAGCCCGGCCGGCTGGCGTAGAACCAGAATCCGCTTGCCTGGAAACTGGCTGGGGATCGTTTCGCCGTATATGCGTTTGGCCTCTTCCGCGTACCACTCGACGAAGCTCGCGGCGTAGCGAACCTCGCCTTCGGCCTCGGTCAAGGGTTTGCCCATTTCCATGGCCATCAGCCGAGCCAGCGCCGCTTTGTGTTCGCCGATCAGCTCGAACCAGCGCCGGAGAATCGCCGAACGCTCGTAGGCGGTTGTCCGCTTCCAAGTGGAGAACGCCGCCGATGCGCGCTCGGCGGCGCTCTGGGCCTCTTCCCGGCCGCAATCGGGCACCTCGGCGATCGCCGACCCGTCAATCGGGGTATAAACGGAGAAAATCCGCCGCGCGGCGGGCTTGGCCCGCTCAATACACTTGGCTATATCCGCGGAAATTTGCATGGTTATGGTCTCCGGGATTCATCATACAGGAACGCGAACGGGCTTGGCCGCAGGCCCGAGCCGGATGGGCTGGTGGGGGGGGGAATGCCTACCGGCATCGGGCTTGGCAGAGGGCACTACAGGGCCGAAACAACATCCCTCTTGCGTAGACGATGCGTTCGCTAGAGGGGGGTCGGTGGCTCGGGATGCATAGCGATCAGTAACCCTGGAGGGCTCCGTAAGAGCTCAGAGTTGGGCATGCTGTAACGCCGGGTTCATCCAAGCGTCCTTTTCGCGATACCCTTCTACACCTTTTGGGTCCTGTCGCCTCCCGACCACCGGCCTCGATCCGGTTTGGTGCACTCCGCATGCCAAAGTGCGCGACGGCAATCGGGAGGGCTAAGTCCCACCGAGTGACCGCACCAGGCGAGCGAAGCGGTTCGCTGGGCGCTTTTACGCCGCCTGTCGGCGCGCTTTGGCGCATGGCAGCGTCATTTGGCCGAAGCCGGAAGCAGCCCCTCGCTGGCCCGGCCGTTTCCGGTCCCGCGAGGCGCTGCCTGAACAGCGGCGCCCGATGAGCGCGGGAGCGCTACACGTCGGCCATTCGCCGCGCCACATGCAACAAGAGCCGGCGGTCGGTCTCGCTCAGCCGTTCGAGCAGAGTCGCCATGCGGTTCAGGAAGCGAGCCTGCTCGGACGAGCTTTCCCCGGCGATTTCGTCGGCGGTTTTCCGGCCGGCCGGCTCCGGAATCGTCGACGGGTCGTCGATGTCGTAGAAAAGTTGGTAAAGACGAACATCGAGAGCCCGCGACAGCTTCTCGAGTGTCTCGATCGATGGAATGGTATGCCCATTTTCCACGCGCGAAATGTAACAGCGCAGCAAGCCGGTGCGCCGCTCGATTTCACTTTGTGGCATTCCCTTCGCCTCACGCAGGGCGCGAAGACGCTCTCCGATCACAAACATAACAGTCTCCTCCAAGGCCGCAACGGCCTTTGCGAGTGGCCGGAAGCCTAGGGCATGCGACCGACACTCGTAGCGTCAAAATTTCATGTCGTGGGTGGAGTTGCCCCTTAAACCGGGGCATGAGGGGTGGGCCTCCCCTCTTGAAAACTACTATATGCTGTGGAAGAGAGGCGCGCGCGTAGTATTTAAGGAGTAATGGCGTTAAAGTAAACAGTCTCTACTCCCTAAAGCGCCCGCCAAGGGATCAGCTGGCGTTCACTCGGACGGCGGCCCAAGCAGAATAGCCGGCAGGGAGGTGCGGATAGCCATGATCAAGAAGGTGAAAGGCGGCTATCGGGTCTTTTCGAGCAAGGGGCGAAACATGGGGGGGCCATACAAGACGCTCGCCGAGGCCAAGAAGCGCTTGCGGCAGGTGGAATTCTTCAAGCATCGCGACCGAGCGGCCGGCTCGCGCCGAAGAAGCTAGCCCGGCTGGAGAAGGGTTTCCAATCGGAAAATTCGCCGGTTTCCGGCCGGCGCCGCAAGGGGGATACGATAGGGGAAGGCTATCCCCGCGTGTACTTCTACTTGACAAGATGGGGGCTGGCATCCATCTTTATTGGTTTTGCGCCGAATGGAAAAGCCAGAGGGGCATGGGATCTAGGCTGAAGTGAACGTTCGCCTCTGTTATCACGACAAATGTTTCGACGGCGCGGCCTCCGCGGCCGTCTTCATGCGGTTTTACCGCGAGCGGCTGGACCCGGCCGCCGTTTTCCATTTCTCAGGGCTGGTCCATCGGGCGGTTCAGCCATTCACGGAAGACCTGTTCGACGGCGACGAGAACATCATCGTCGATTTCAAATATTCCAGCTCGCCGCGCCTGACCTGGTGGTTCGATCATCATCAAAGCGCTTTTCTTTCCCCGCAAGACGCCGAACACTTTCGCCGCGACCGGTCCGGACACAAGTTTTACGATCCGACTTTCAAGTCGTGCACGAAATTTCTATCGACGATAGCGAGCACGAAATTCGGCTTCGATGCCGCTCCGCTCGAAGAGCTGATTTGCTGGGGTGATATGATCGACGGCGCCCAATACGAATCGGCCGAGAAGGCGGTGGCCTTGGCCGAGCCGGCAACGCAGTTGGCGCTGGTGATCGAGGCCGCGCCCGACCCGGACCTGGTCGCGCGGCTGATTCCGCTGCTGGCCGAGCGGCCGCTTGCCGAGATCGTTCAGTTGCCGTTCATCCACCGGCACCTGGGACCGCTGCTCGAACGGCACCAGCGCTCGATCGGCATCTTGAAAGAGCGGGCCCAGGCATCGCGGGGAGTCATCTACTTCGACGTGAGCGATCTGGATCTGGAAGGCTATAACAAGTTCATCCCGTATTTTCTCTTCCCCGATTATCTCTATTCGGTCGGGGTCAGCTCCTCGGCCAGCCGCGCCAAAGTTTCGGTCGGGTCGAACCCGTGGAAGGAACCCGGCAACCTGCACAACCTGGCCGAGATCTGCGAGCGGTACAATGGCGGCGGCCATGCCCGGGTAGCCGCGATCTCGTTCGGGGCCGGGGAGATCGAGCAGGCCCGCCAGGCGGCCCAGGAAATCACCGAGATCCTCCGCAAATAAACCCCGCCAGCCTCGTTTTCCGGAAAGCCGCTTACGCCCCTCCGATTTTTCCACCGCGAATCCTCCATTTCCGCTTCGCTCTTGACCGCTGGTTCGCAAGGTAATGTAGTAGGGAACGGTCGGCGAGCCGCCCGGGTCGCCGACCGCGGAATCCAGGAGACGGTGAGCCATGTCCACGGAAAATCATTACGACGTCATCATCATCGGAACCGGCGCGGGCGGCGCGACTCTCGCCTGGCGCCTGGCGCCGTCAGGCAAACGAATCCTGCTCGTCGAGCGCGGCGGTTTCCTTCCGCGCGAGCAGGATAATTGGAACTCGCAGGCGGTTTTCGTCGAAGCCAAATACCAGGCCAAAGAGCCCTGGCTCGATAACGAAGGCAAGGAATTCTTTCCCGGCATCCACTATTTCGTCGGCGGGAACACGAAATTCTACGGCGCGGCCCTGCTTCGCCTGCGGAAAGAGGATTTCGGTGAATTGCGTCATTATGGCGGCATTTCGCCCGCCTGGCCGCTCCGTTACGAGGACTTCGAGCCCTATTACACCGAAGCCGAACGTCTCTATCACGTGCATGGTCGGCGTGGCTTGGATCCCACCGAGCCGCCGGCAAGCGGCGACTATGCGTATCCAGCCGTCAGCCACGAGCCGCGAATCGAGCGACTCTCCGGCGACCTCAAGCGGCTCGGCTATCACCCTTACCCGCTCCCACTCGGCATCCTGCTCGACGAGGAGGATGTCCGGCCCTCCCGCCATAGCCCCTGCATTCGCTGCCGGGCATTCGACGGCTTCCCTTGCGTAACCAATGGAAAAGCCGACGCGCAGGTCATTTGCGTCGAGCCGGTTCTCGCCGGGCATCCGAATGTTACCCTGCTGACCGATGCCTACGTCGAGAGGCTGGAAACCAGCGCGTCGGGCAGGGAAGTCACCGCGGTCAAAGTGCGGCGAAACGGCGCCGAGGAGATCTATTCGGGCGATATCGTCGTCGTCGCTTGCGGCGCGATCAACTCGGCGGCGCTGCTGCTGCGCTCGGCTGGCGAGAAGCATCCCGAGGGCCTGGCCAACTCCTCCGGCGTGGTGGGCCGCTACTATCTGCGTCACGAGAACACGGCTTTGATGGCCATTTCCATCGAGCCGAATCCCACCGTCTTCCAGAAGACGCTCGCGTTCGCCGATTTCTATTTCCGCTCGGAGGATTGGGATTATCCGCTCGGCCTAATTCAGATGCTCGGAAAATCCGACGGCGCGATGCTGCGCGGTGAAGCGCCCGGCTGGGCGTCGTGGATGCCGGAAATGACGTTCGAGGAGATGGCCGAGCATTCGGTGGATTTCTGGATTGCGACCGAGGATCTGCCCGATCCGGAAAACCGCGTGACGCTCGGCCGCGACGGCCAAATCACCCTCCACTTGAAGGAAACCAACGTCGAAGCGCACGAGCGGCTGATCGCCAAATGGAAACAGCTGCTCGGCAAGCTGGGTTTCCGCGAGCATGTGATTCCGCGCCAGCTCTACCTGAGCAAGCGCATCCCGATCGCCGGCACCGCGCATCAGGCCGGCACCGTGCGCTTTGGCACCGATCCCGGCGGCTCGGCCCTCGACGTGAATTGCAAAGCGCACGACCTCGACAATCTCTACGTGGTCGACGGCAGCTTCTTCCCCTCCATCGGAGCGGTGAATCCCGCGCTGACGATCATGGCCAACGCCCTGCGCATCGGCGATCGCCTGCTCGATCGGCTGAAATAGAGTGCCCGTGGCGCGCCGCGTCGAAATCGCAACCGTCTACGCCGCGGGGCTGGCGCAGGGCTTCGCGCTGGTCGTCGTGCCATCCGCGTCCGCCTTGCTCACCAGCCCGCGCGGCTACGCGCTCACGGGCGTCGAATACGGCGCGCTGTTCGTGCCGATGGTCGCCGGAGCGATTGCGGCGTCCGGGGCCGGCGGCGTTCTGGCGCTGCGCTGGGGGCTCAAGCGGCTGCTGCTCACCGGTGTTCTGCTGGATGTTGTGGCCATGGCTCTGGTCGCCCTGAGCGCCGCCTTCATGGGCCGCCATGTGCCGTCCTACGCCACGCTGATGTGCGCCATGCTGGCGCTCGGGGCCGGCTTCGGCGCCACGTTGACCGCGCTGAACAGCCTCGCGCCGGGATTTTTCCCCGATCATGCCGAAGCTGCGCTCACGGCGCTGCACACGTTGCTCGGCACGGGCACCGCTCTGGCGCCGATCCTCTTGAGCGGGGCGAGCGGGCGGGGATGGTGGTGGATTCCGGCCCTGGTGGGCGCGGTTCTTCTGCTTCTAGTTGCCGCCGGTTCGAGCCAGCCTCTGGTCGCGGCGCTGGCCGAGCCCGCGCCGCGTGCCGGAGGGCATATGGATTTCCTGCGAAATCTCTCCGGCCGCCTATGGACTTTCGTTATCGTCGTCATTTTCTACGGCATCTGCGAGACGCTGTGCGGCAACTGGGCGATTCTGTACGTGCACGGCGAACGGGGCTTCTCGGCGCGCCAGGCCGGCTTGGCCCTGGCGGCCTTTTGGGCCATGGTCACCGTCGGAAGGCTGGCGATTGCAATCGCTTCGGCGTGGATTGCCCCGCGCATTTTCTTCCGCGCCCTGCCGGTCCTGTTGCTCGCCGCCTTCCTGCTGATTCCCCGTTCCGGTTCGGCCGCCGCCGCGATTGCGGCGTTCGGTTTTGCGGGCCTGGCCTGTTCCGGTTTTCTGCCGCTTTCGATAGGCTTTGCGGAGAAGCAGTTCCCGCGCCTGGCCGAATTGATGGCCGGAGAGCTGATTGCCGCTTACATGATCGGCTACGGCATCGCGTCGTTCGGCGCGGGCCCGCTGGTCGATTCCGGCGCCATGAAATTGGGAAGCATCTATTCATGGGCGAGCGTCGTGGCCGCGGCGATGATTGTCCTCTCGTTTCTGGTCACCCGGCCGGCCCGGCCGAGCGCGAAGGTTCCAGCCGCCAACTGAGAATCGCCGGCGTTCCCCGGCGTTCAGATGGGGCGGCGCGTTGCGAGCCGGGAGGCGTTCCGCTACACTTTAAAAATCACTCCTCGGTGGGCCGCTAGCTCAATGGCAGAGCAGCTGACTCTTAATCAGCGGGTTCCAGGTTCGAGCCCTGGGCGGCTCACCAAATCCCCAATAAATACGCAGCTGTCAGCGTAGGACCTCAATGTCTGTCGTTTTCGTCCTCTGGAAGCGCAGCATGAACTCAGCATGTTCGAACTTGCGGGGAGTGCGCATCTTTTGTTGATCGAGAGTATCGTGCACCTTTTTTGCAAAAGCCGGGAAGAAAATACACGATCCGCACGACGGTGCCAGGAGGACGGGGCATGATCTGGATCGGCCATTCCGTGGCTTCGTTTTCGGCAGCCGTGATGGGATCTGGACTGGCACGCGTAGCCCATAATTCAAAGAACGCGACGCCGTTCTTGTCGTGACCGGTGACGACGCGTCGCCGGCGAGGGCCTTGGCATCGGTGAGTACCGACGCGGCTACGGCAGTCGTGTCGTTCCCATAGCGAAATTGCTCCTTGCCGTCCGGCAGATTGCAAGGACCGGCCGCAGGACCGAACACGGTCGGCATGCGGTATCTCTTCGCTATGCGAAACTCGTCACTGCCGGTGTTCAGGTCGCTTGCGCACGAGGCTCTGCGGGGTGCACAAAACGGCTCCGAACCTGGCGGAATTATAGGAGGTGGAAGGGGAGGCGACAAATCGGCTTTTCGATGGCATCTATTTACGGCATCAAAAGCTAGTAATTGGGGTTGCTTGGATCCAGCCGCATGCGGAATCGACTCGGCGGCTAACTTTGTAGCTGCGCTCCGCCGCGCTGGCGAAAGCGCAGATTTGAGGCATGGACTTCCACGGCCCCATGTTCGATGCGGTCAACGTTTGCGGGCGGTTGCGGAGCGGGCGAATTCTTGCCAGCGCCCTCGGGCGATTTTGCCTCAACCTGTTTTTTAGCGGTAAGCGGGAATACCTCGTTCGCAGTCTCCTTCAGAATGTTCCGAAACCACCTCGATCCCTCGTCGTTCTGCAGGGTGCGATGCCACTGGAGATGCATGCCGAAGGGCGGAACTTGAATCGGAAGCGGTAACGTCTTCAACGGGAGGTATTTAGAATAGAATTTGGCTAGGCTTTCCTGCATCGTGGCGACCAGGTCCGTACCGATCACGAAGGAGGCCTTCAACGTAAACGATGGAACGACAACGGCAATTTTTCTCTCGTATCCCGCTTCCTGGAGGAGATTTTCCATCCCCTGATCTTCCGCGCTGGTCTGCTCGGGCCGGTGGGGACCGAAGCGGGTAACCACATGACCGTGGAACAGAAATTGCTCGAGGGAAATCGTCTTCTGGATCGATTTATTCCCCGACCACGCCACGCAAACAACGCGATCCTGGAATAGCTCTTCGCTCGGATGATGAGAAGAGATGTAGCACGGGGGCGCGACCAGGAAATCCAGGTGACCCTCTTCGACATACTCGCTCAGATTGCGCGCCATTTCCGCGCGCCCTGAACCGGTATAGGAATGGATTTCGACGCTCACACCCGGCGCTTCCTGCCTGACTCGATTCAGGACCTTCGTCATCAGCACGGTAGCGACCTCGTCCCCCACATTGAGCCGGAAAATGCGGGTGGAATTCTGTGGAGAAAAGAAGGCGCGATAATTGATGATCGCGTCCGACTGCATTAGCAGTTGCCGCACAGGCTCTACCAGTGATTCCGCCAGGGAGGTGGGCACCATCTTTTGCCCGCTTCGGACCAACAGCGGATCGTCAAAAAACTCACGGAGCCGGCCTAGCGCTCCGCTTGTTGCCGACTGGCTGAGGAAGAGGCGTTCGCCAGCCCGTGTGGTGTTTTTCTCGGCGAGAAGCGCGTCTAGGACAACCAGTAGGTTCAGGTCCAATCCCTTCAAATGCATAGGACCTCCAAACATGACCCAACCAAGCGGATTGCACGGCATGCTACAACATCTGAACAACTTTGTAAATGCGCATCATCGAAATTGGAGATCGAGGCACTTGGTTGCCAGGGAAAAGCGCGCCGCGAGCGGGAGCGCGGCCACCAGCACATGGGCGAAGACAATTGCGCGGACCAGCCACCCATCGTATATTGAAGCCGGTAGCTGGATGCAATAATGGAAACTCCGCTTGTATAGCTACTGAGGTTCCACCATGGATGCGATCGTCCTCACAGTGATCGAGGAGTACCAATCCCGTCTCGACCAGGAAGCTCCCATCGTGCGGAACTTCGACATGGGTGAATATATTCGGCGCCGGGATGCCTTTCTGCTCGGGGTGGGCGCGGAGACCGGAACGTTCTTGAATATCCTAATCAAGGCAAAGCGGCCGAGGACGATTCTGGAGGTGGGTACCTCGTATGGGTATTCCACACTATGGCTCGCCGAAGCTGCCCGGGCCGTCGGGGCGAGGGTGATTTCACTCGAAGTAAGCGAGGATAAGACGGTCCTGGCCAAGCAGATGATCGCGAGGGCCGGCCTTCAATCCTCGGTCGAATTCGTCGTGGGCGATGCTCTCGAGAAGATCCCTACAGTGACGGGAACGATCGATTTCGCCCTGATCGATCTTTGGAAGGAACTGTATATCCCCAGTTTCGATCGCCTATATCCCAAGCTGAGCGATGGCGCGCTCGTGGCCGCCGACAACGTGATCTTCCCCGTTTTTTATGCCGAATCAGCGGCGGAATATATTTCCCACGTAAGGTCGCAGCCGGGCATCGAATCCGTCACGGTGCCGATTGGAAGCGGCATCGAGTTGAGCTATTACTCGAAGCCAGGCGCCACGAAGCGTTGATTGCGGCTTTCGCTGAACATCAGCCCGCCAACCTGTAGTTCCGTCGATCCGGCACAATCCCTCTCTTCCGGCATCACTCACAGAACCGGCATCGAGTAGTTTGGGCCGCCATGAGCCCGGTTGGCGTCCTCTTCCCGGCACGCGGCGAAGAAAGTCTCCGTCTTCAGCCGTGGAGAGACGGTTCCTCCCCTCCGGGGGACTCATCTATTCGTTCAGCCGATAAGCAATATGGCATGAATCAATTTCACTGGGCGCTTCCCCGCCCCTATAGTGCTCGGTGCTGGCTGCTCGGGGCGCGCTCCGGTGTGTCGCGGAGAGTGGCTCTTCCGTGAGGCGCCCGGTCTGCAATAGGTTCACAGTCTGCCGAATTGGCCGGACACACGTCATGTTCGACGAACAGATCATCAACGGCGAGTTGCTCTATCCGGAGCCGGGTGGCGCTCCAGGCGTTCGACTCAGGATCCGACTGCCCTGGTATCGTTCCTTGCCTTTGTCTTGCATCGAACGGGTCGAGGTCACCATCGACGGCGAGCCGGTAAACCGCGCGGAAGTGTCGCTGACGCTTGACGGCCTGAATCACACGTTGGATGAGGCGGCCGGCCTGCATGATGTCTGGTGGTTCGTGCTCGACACGGCCGATCTCCATATCCGCCGGAACAAGCCGCTCTCTCCCGGCGACCACCCCGTCACGGTGACCCTCGGGTGCAGGATTCCCTATAGCGCGACCGACTTCGTCTTCCGCCAGGTCGCCCGCTGCGAGAAAACCCTTACGCTCGTCGGGAGGGACTGGTAGTGAGCGGCGAGATGACATTCCACCTGGGCGTCACGCTGTATAGCTTCAACCACGAGTTCTACACCTACCGGTATTCATTCGAAGAGTGCATGGAACTGGTCGGCACGCTGGGCGCCGGGCAGGGGGTCGAGATCGTTGGCCCCCAAATGATTCGCAGCTTCCCCGAATTGTCCGAGGAATTCGAACGGCGATTCAAGCGCGCGGTGGAGAAAAACCATCTGCGGCCGACCGCCTACGGCGCCTATGCCGATCCCCAGAGGATCACGGGGCGCCTGCTGACCCATGAAGAACAGACGGAGTACTTGAGAACCCAAATCCGGAGCGCGCACCAATTGGGCTTCCCCGTGGTGAGACTCCAGGCCGTGGAACCGGTTTTTTCCGACCTGCTGCCATACGCGGAAAAGCTCGGCGTGAAGATGGGCATTGAAATCCACGCGCCGAACATGATTGAGGAGATGCAGGAGACCATCGAGAGAGTCGAGCGGATCAATTCCCCCTTTCTCGGCTTCGTTCCCGACTGCGGCGCCTTCTGCCGCTCCTGCGCCCGGGTCTACATAGATCGCTTCCACCAATTGGGCGTCAACGCGCGGGTCGCGGACCGGATTCTGGCGCTTTGGCGGGAAAGGCCGTCGGCGGAAAAGATGGCTTCGGAAGTTCGAAAAATGGGCGGCGGCGATCTCGAGCAACTCATGGCGACGGAAAGCCGCGTTTATTTCGGACACTCGGATCCCCAATCCTTGAATCGCATCATGCCGCACATCGTGCATATCCACGGCAAGTTCTTCGGAATCGACCAGAGCGGAACCGAATCCGCCGTTCGCTTCCCCGAAATCGTATCCGTTCTGAAGAACGGAGGGTATGCCGGTTCCATCTCGTGCGAATACGAAGGCCACCACTGGACCGGCGAGCGCGACGTTCTCGAACAGATCCGGGCGCTCCAGGCTTTGATTGTGCGGGAGTGCAAGGCTTCCGCCCAAGCCCCCGCGTCATAGAGGGGCAACGCGATTCGAAATGCTTCCGCCGGGCGCCGGCAGGCCAGGCGTTGAAATGCGCGACCGGACATAGGGCGGCCAGGGTGACAAATGACGAGCCCTTCCATCCTAGACCGATATCCGGCCGCCGGCCCACGAGGAGGTTCGGCATGCTGGCTTCCCGCATCATCAGCGAGGGCGGCTTGAAAATTCGCGATAGCGGCGTGGATGTCGAGATCCGGCTGCCCTGGTATCGGTCTCTGCCGCTGTCCACGGTGGAGATCGGCGAAGTCCTGCTCGACGGCCAGCCGGTCGCTCGACCCTCGATCAGCTTCGAATTGAACGGGAAAACGCATCGCCTCGACCGGCTTGCCGACCGATACGACGATTGGTGGTACGTGCTCGACTCCGGATTCCTCCATATCGCCGATCAGGACCTCAAACGCGGCAGCCGGCACGAAGTCAATGTCAGCGTGGGCCTACGGCCGCCCTACATTCCCGGCTTCTATCGGCTATACGGGTGCAAGAAGCGGCTTTGCGCCGTCTGAGGGGCCAGATCGGGAGAGTGAGCCACCATGACAACTGGCCGCGGACTTCGGTTGGGTACGACGCTCTACAGCTTTACCAATGAGTTCCACGACCGCCGCTATAGCGTCGAACAGTTGATCGGGAAGGTGGCTGAGCTCCAGCTCGGTCCCGGCCTGGAAATCGTCGGCTTTTCCCACGTGCGCGGCTTTCCCAAGGTTCAGGACGAATTCGCCGGGAGACTCAAGCAGTTACTCGCGAAGCTCGACCTCGAGCCTTCCTGCCTGGCGCTGAACGTCGATGCGTTCATACGGCGGACCAACCGATGACCCCCGATGAAACCCTCGCCTACCTGGACGCGCAAGTAGACGCCGCCGCGAAGCTGGGTTTCCCGGTGGCGCGATACCAACATCTGGCCGGTCCGGACGTGATCCGGCGCTTGCTCCCCAAGGCGGAACGGCTGGGCGTGAAGCTGGGCTTGGAAATCCATTCACCCGAAAAGGTGAACTCGCCGACCGTGTTGAAGTACCGCGAAATGTACGCCAAAGAGAAATCTCCCTATCTGGGGTTCATCCCCGACTTCGGCTCGGCGGCGAGAAGGGTTTCGCCCGCATTCCTCGACTACTGCCGTGAGTTGGCCCTGCCGGAGGCGCTGACCGCCATCGCCGTCGAGCTATGGCAGGCAGATGACGACCCGGCCGACCCTCGCTCACAAAAAGTGGCCGCCTTCCAGGCCCGGGCCAAGGCAGCCGGCTTTCCCGCCGGCGACATGGAGGAGTATTTCATTATTTTCGGACTCTTCTGCCGGCAGGAGCCGCGCGCCTGGCTGGAGATCATGCCCCAGGTCGTTCACATCCACGGCAAGTTCTATCACTTCGCTGCCGACAGGAGCGAATCCTCGATACCGTACGAGGAAATACTGCCGGTTTTTGTCAAGGCAGGCTACGACGGATTTATGTCCAGTGAATGGGAAGGGCATGCGTTCTCCGACCGCGATAGTTTCGCGATGGTCCAACAGCACCACGCTCTTTGCGCGCGAATTCTCGCGGCCGCCTACGCAAAGGCCCCAAGCGCCGGCTAGCGGGGTCCTGAAAGATTCACGTTGATGGGCCGGCCGAGCCTCGCCTCGGCCGGCCGGAAGCGGGCCGAACGCCCGAGGAACACAAGCCGAGGGGCCGTCGGCCGGAACGGAAGGAGGAAACAATGCCGGAAGAGTTCATGATTCAGCCCGGAGGATTCAAGAACGTCTCACGGGACGGACAAGTGGTCGGCTTCCAACTGCGCGTCAGGAGCGCCTATTACCGCGGGGTCTATCTGTCGCTGGTCGAGGATTTCGAAATTACGGTCGATGGAGAGACTTTCCCGCGGGACCGGATCCGCTTCGCCATTGGCGAGAAGAGCTACACGCTCGACGAACTGGCGCCCATCACGGATCAGCGGTGGCCGTTCCGGCAGCCCGCCACGCTTACCGTCCTCAAACCCGGCGGCCTGAAAACCGGAATGCACGACGTTCATCTGGCGCAGAAGCTGAGGGTTTCCTATATGCCGGTCCAGCCGAGCGTCTACGTTTCGACCAAGAAGATGTCTTTGGTAGTTTAGACGGTCCGAACCGGCCGGTCGGAAGCGATGCAGAGGGGAAATCATCGGTATGACCCGCGGGATTCGCGGCAGGCGACGGTCCGTTGGTTTGCTTCCGGGTTTGCCCGGGCTTGGCCCTCGGCGATTCCGAGGCGGAGGGAACGATGAAACGAGGCGTGACGCTCTACAGTTACACGGGCGATTTCCAGATGGGCACGATGAACCTCGAGCAGTGCGTAGCCGACGTGGCCGATATGGAGGCGGAAGGCATCGAGATCCTCGGCGAGACGCACGTCGAAGGCTACCCCAACCCGTCGGAAGAGTGGGTAGGGCAATGGCACGGGCTGATGGAGAAGTACCACACCAAACCCAGCTGTTTGGATTCGTTTGTCGACTCCATGCTCAAAAAGGGCAGTTACCTGACGGTCGACGAATCGATTGCCATGCTGGTGCGGGATATGAAGCTGGCGAACCGGCTCGGTTTCAAGATCATGAGGCCAACGTTTGGAAAATCACCGATACCCGTTCCCGAGCTGATCGAGAAGGCGCTGCCATACGCCGAGCAGTACGACCTCAAGGTGGCGATTGAAATTCATTCGCCGGCTCGCATCGAGTCGGATTGGATGAACTCGTTGCTGGAGGTGATCTCCCGAACGAACACCAAGCGGTTCGGGTTCACCCTGGATATGAGCATCTTCTCCAAACGGCCCCCGCACTATTTTGAAGACCGAATGCTCCGGCGCGGCGCGCACGAGAACATCGTCCGGTTCGTCGGCAAGGCCTATGAGGATCATCTCGGGCCGGAGAAAACCATGGCGGAGGTCCGGAAAATGGGCGGCAACGAAGCCGACCTGAGCTGGGCGTCCCTTGCCGGCGTCTACCATTTCAGCGACAACCCTCCGCAAGACCTTCTCAAAATCATGCCGTACATCTATCACATTCACGGAAAGTTCTGGGAGATGACCGACGACCTGCAGGAATACAGCATTCCTTACGAGACGGTGATTCCCGTACTCGTCAAAGGCGGCTGCGGGGCGTACTTTTCCAGCGAATACGAAGGGCCGCGGGAGCTGTTCCGGGCTTCCGATCAGCTTCGCCGTCACCAGGCGATGCTGCGGATCCTATTCGGGGAAGCGAAAGAAACGGCCGTTGGCCGCGGAACCGGGGACTGACCCCGCCGCCGGAAGCAGTAACGGCGGAAATGAACGGAAAGGAAAGGAGCGAGCATGTTTGACAAGTACATGGTTCCAACCCGCGGATTCCAAAACGTCAGGGAGAACGGCGACATCGTTGGCTTCCAAATGTTGCTTCGGATCACTTACTACCGCGGGATTCATCTGTCGTTGATCGGCAGCTTGGATGTGACCGTAGATGGGGAACATTTCAAGCCCGAACAGCTGCGGTTTTCTTTGGGAGACCGGACCTACACAATGGACGAGCTGGGCAAAGAAGAAAACGTGCATTGGCCGTTCGGGCAACCGGCGAAATTGATCGTCCTCAAGCCGGGCGGGTTGCAGCCCGGAATTCACGATGTCCAAGTCGAGCAGAGAATCGTCCCGGCGTACATGCCTCAAGGGATGGGATTTCCCGGAAATATGCGGAGAAAAATCACTCTCGTCGCCTGAACCCGGCGGAGCACAGACGGAAGATACAGAAGGAGGAGGTGTCGAAACAATCCATGGCAAAGAATCAGTGTAAGCGCGGCGTGACGCTGTATAGCTATCAGGAAGAATATTACACGGGCGCGATGACGCTCGAAGACTGCGTCGCCGAAGTGGCATCCATGGGCGCCGAGGGCGTCGAGGTGATCGCGGAAGAGATGGTTCCGAACTATCCCGACCCGCCGGAAAGCTGGGTGAAGCAGTGGCATGGCCTCATGGCGAAATACCACACCAAGCCCGCCTGCCTGGATACGTTCGTGGACCTGTCGCAGGGCGGACACCGGAACATGACGTTGCCGGAGGCGGTCGAAACGTTAGCCACCCAATTCAAGCTCGCCAAGAGGATGGGATTTCCCGCCGTTCGTCCCTCGCTCGGCAGAGACCAACTGGACCCCATAGCGATCGTCGAGAAAGCCCTCCCCGAAGCGGAGAGGACCAATGTCAAGATCGCCCTCGAGCTGCACGCTCCCACCTCCCTGACTTCGAAAGGGAAGGGATCGAGAATGCAGTATATCGACCGCTACATGGAGCTGCTTTCGAAAACGAAGGCCACTCATTTCGGCTTTACGCCGGATATGGGTATCTTTGCCCGCCGCCTGCCGCGTGTCATGCTGAATTACTACCTCCGGCACGGGGCGCACGAGAAGACCGTGCAGTATATCGATACCGCCTTTCAGAACGGCGCAAACACCGACGAAATCGCGGCCGAGGTGGCCAAAATGAATCCCAACGGGCAGGATCAGCGGTGTGCGGCCGTCGCTTCGGGCTACGGATGGCGCGGCAACGATCCGAAGGAACTCCAGCAAATCATGCCGTACATCTACAACATTCATGGAAAATTCTATGAAATGACCGAGGAATTAACCGAATACAGCATTCCCTATGAAGAAGTGGTTCCCGTCTTGATGGCCGGCGGTTACGACGGTTATATCAACAGTGAATACGAAGGCCAGCGCTGGACTCAGGACGCGACCGAGACCGATAGCTGCGAAGAGATCCGGCGCCATCACGTCATGCTGAAGCGAATCCTGGGCGTCTAGGGAAGTTCGGAAAGATCGTCTGCCAAGTTTTCTTGGTCACCGATTCCTGGATACTGGCATGACCGCGGTGAAAGGAGGGGATTATGTCCGGAGACCACAATATCCTGGAAAAAGGGTTCAAGAACGTTCCGGCGAATGGCCGGGCGACAGGGTTCCAGCTGGCGGTTAAAACGGGTTACTATCGCGGCGTTTACGCCAACCTGATCGAGGGTTTTGAAGTAACCGTCGATGGCACGACTTTCCAGCGGAACCAAATCCGGCTGACTATTGGCGGACACACTTATGCGCTGGACAAGCTGGCCGACTTGAAACACGTCCGGTGGCAATGGCTGGAGCCCGCCATCCTGACAGTCCACACGCCCGGTGGACTCACACCTGGCTTGCATGACGTCCGAGTAACGGAATTGCTGAGGATCTCCTACATGCCGGTCCAGCCAAGCGTGTATAGCTTCCGGCGCAGGCTGACACTGGTGAAGTAAGCCGGGGAGCAAAACCCCCGAGGAGGCATGTCCATGGCTCGGAAAAAGCCATCCACATCCAAACGCGTCAAAGCGGCGCTCTCTCATCGTTCTCGCTCCAGACGCCTCTCGGCCGCCAGGTCCGCGACTAAACTCGGGGTCACCCTCTACAGCTACGGCGGGGATTTGCACCAAGGGTTCATGAGTCTGGAGGATTGCATCGCCGATGTCGCCGATATGGGCGGGGTGGGCATTGAAATCCTGGGGGAATCGCACGTCCCGGACTATCCGAACCCATCGGCGCGATGGGTGAAGCAATGGTTTGGCTGGATGGAGAAGTACCATACAAAACCGAGTGCTTACGACTTATTTGTGGACACGATGTTTTACAAGAAACGCCTCCTGACGGTCGACGAAGCGGTGGAGTACCTGTTGCTGGATTTCAAGCTTGCCCATCGGCTGGGATTCAAGGTGTTGCGGCAGCAGTGGGCGCCTTATCCGGCCGACAATCCCGCCGATCAGATGTGGGCGCCCTACGTCAAATCGACTCCGGCCATGGAGGTCATCGAGAAGGCTCTGCCCTATGCGGAGCGATACGACCTCAAAATGGCCGTCGAGCTTCATTCCCCTACCCAATTGCAGTCTCCGTGGATGGATAGCTGCCTGGAATTCATTGCAAAAACAAAGACGAAACACTTCGGTTTTACGCCGGATATGAGCATCTTCACGCGGCGCCCTCCGCGTCACCGGGAGGCTCAACTGTTCCGGGCTGGCGCGCGTCCCGAGATCATCAGCTACATCCGCAAGGCTTACCAGAACCACCTGGGCCCGGAAAAGACCGTGGCCGAGGTAACCAGAATGAAAGGCAACGCCCAAGAGCTGCGATGGGCATCGATCGCCGGCGTCTACCACTTTAGCGATAACGACCCGAAGGACCTATTGCCGCTTTTGCCCTACTCGTACCATATTCACGGAAAACTCTGGGAGATGACGGACGACTTGCGCGAATACAGCATTGCTTACGAAGAGGTTGTCCCGGTTTTGAAAGAAGGAGGTTTTCAGGGTTATATTTCGAGCGAGTACGAGGGTTCGCGGGTGCCGGGCGACGCATCCGAGCAGATTCGCCGGCATCAGCTCATGTTGCGCCGGCTGCTGGGGGTTCGTAACGGCCGATGAAGGAACGCGAAAAGGGCACGGCGGCGATCAGCGGAGGGAAAAGCCAATCGTCCTTGCCCATCGCCGGGTTGACTCTGGCTCGCCGCATCTACACGTCGCTTTCCATGAGGTCATGAAGATGCCCGAAACCAGAAGGCTGGGATTTCAGCAAAACGATGAGCCTTCAGTCCGGACCTTTGCAAGGTCGTCGCAAGCAGGAAAAGGGGTGCGCACGGAACCGGAACCGAAGACCGAAGGGCAGGAGCGTGCCCCGTCGAAGACGAAGATCCGTAGAATCGCCGTGGAGGAGCACTGGCTCAGCCAAGAACTTTCCGGGTACCGGGGCGGGGCGTCCTGGATCGCCAAGACGCGAGCGGCGCTTGCCCCGGACACGATGAGCCGAATGCGGGATCTCGCGGAGATTCGCCTGGAGGAGATGGACAAGGCCGGAATTGCCATGCAGGTGGTGGGCGTCAGCACCCTGCAGAGAATCGAGGATTCGTCCCTCGCCATTGATATGGCCAAACGGAGCAACGATCTGGAGGCGGAATTGATCGCCCGGCACCCGGATCGGTTTGCCGCTTTCGCGGCAATCCCTACGCACGACCCCGAAGCGGCCGCGGACGAACTGGAGCGCGCGGTAAAACAGCTGGGATTCAAAGGCGCCATGGTGGGAGGCCGGGCGAACGGCGAGTGGCTCGACCAGGACAAATTTCGCGTTTTGTGGGAGCGTGCCGCGGCCCTGGAGGCGCCGATCTATATCCATCCCGCGGACCCGACGGCCGCGCTGCTGGAAATGTTCGAGGATCGGCCCGTCCTGATGGGCAACACCTGGGCCTGGGGCGTGGAAACCGCAACGCACGCCCTGCGCCTGATCGCAAGCGGCCTGTTTGACGTATATAGCAAAGCCCAAATTATTTTAGGCCATCTCGGAGAGTCGTTGCCTTTTCTTCTGGGCCGGCTCGACGAAGGTCATTCCAGCGTGCGGCCCGAGGCGCACGGCATGAAGAAGCCCTTCTCCTCATACATTAAAAACAACATCCTGATCACGACGAGCGGATGGTACCAGCCGGAGAGTCTGGTATGCACTATTCGCGCCATCGGCGCCGACCGTATTCTCTTTGCAACCGACTATCCCTGGGTGGACACGGGACTGGCGGTGAAGATGTTCGAGCAAACCCCGATGAGCGATGACGACCGCGAGAACATCCGCCACCGGAATGCGGAACGATGGCTGAAGCTCTGTTAATGCAACGCTCTAGAAAGTTCGGCGAGCGGCGGCATTGGCCGTGACCACGAAGCAGGGCTGGAGGGCCGCACCGGGCCCCAAGCGGCAACCTGGGCCGCGAAAGTCGCGAGGGAAACGCTTTGAACCGAGGCCCTTTCAAGCTCGAGCATTCTGGAAAGGGATAAGATCCCCTCTCTACGCTGGCAGGAACGGGAATCATGGCGAATATGACGAAACGCTGTTATGCCGCGATCCTGCTTCTGCTAACGGGCACCGGGAAAATCGACGAACCGCCATACCAGCGATTTATCCCGTATTCCCCTCGGGAGCCGCGCTTTCTCGAACGTGGCAGCCTCGGCGGAGGGCCAAGTTTCTTGGGCATTGGGCGCGGCGCCGGCGAGCGCGCGGTCCCAGGGACTCACTGCCAGCGCCGCCCCCTATGCCGCCCCCTATGTAGACTTCGACCCCGGCGCGGTTTCGTCCCGCTGTTCTTGCGGGGAACGAGTTGCCTTTTCATAGCGTCGCTTTCCTTTTCTTGGCCATAATTCGCGAATCATCCAGTTCGCGGAATCGGTGATACGGATGAAAGAGCCGGCTGCGGCAAATCAGTCTTCTGGGGCGACTGGATCGGGCGGGATGAGATTCACCGAGAAGGTCGCCTATGGTCTCGGCAACTTCGGGACCCAGATGATTTTCACTCCGGCGATAGAATTCGTAGTCTATTTCTATACGGACATCGTCGGGATCGCCCCTTCCCTTGTCGGTACGCTTCTTTTTGCCTCCCAGTTCCTGGGCCTGCTCAACCCGGTGATGGGTTTCCTGGTCGATCGCACCCGCACCCGGTTCGGCAAGGCACGACCGTGGATATTGTGGATGGCGGTGCCGTTCGGAATCGCCGCCGCGTTGTTGTTCCGATCCCCGAATATCAGCTACACCGGCAAAATCATCTACGCATTAATCACTTACAACTTGGCGTTTACTCTCGTTTACACGCCCGTCGACATTCCGTACTCAACCATGCTTCCGCTGATGACCACCAATCAACACGAGCGGTCGTCATTGAACGTTTTCCGCATGTTCCTCGCCTATGCGAGCATCCTGATCACCTTGGGGTTCACCCTGCCCCTGGTGAAACACTTTGGCGGCGGTGAACAGGGCTGGGGGCGGACCTTTCTCATCTACGGAGCGATCGCAACCGTGTCGTTGCTGGTTTGTTTTGCAGGCACGAAGGAACGGTTCCAGGGACCGACGCAAAAGACGAAATCAGCCGTTCCGCTCAAGGTCGGGATCCGCGCTCTGCTGCGCAATAAATATCTGGTAATACTGGCTCTTTTCTCGGTGTCCGCGTTTCTGGCGATCGGCGTTCGGATCGCCAACTTGTATTATTGCCGCTACTTTCTGCACGACGCCTCTCTCTACGGCCCGCTGATGGTGATGCTGGTCGTCTCGCAGATGTTCACGCTGATGCTGACTCCGGCCATCGTCAGGAGGGTTGGCAAGCGGAATGCCGCGCTGGGAGGGCTGCTGGTGACAGTCGCCGGCCAACTGGTGCTTTTCATTACCCCGCTGAATTTTACCGTGATTGCCATCGGGACGGTGATCAAGGGCCTGGGAAGAGGGCCGATCACCGGGAGCACGTTTGCCATGGTGGCCGACGCTTTGGAATTCGGGGAATGGAAATGGCATGTCCGCAACGACGGACTGGCCTTCGGCGCCTGGGCGCTGGTGAATAAGGCGACGGTCGGATTCAGCAACGCGATGGTGGGCTGGACTCTCGGTTTAGGAGGCTACGTAGCCGGGGCTGCAATACAATCCGCATCGGCCATGGGGACGATCAAGATCCTTTTCCTCGACGTGCCCCTCGTCTTCTACATAGTCAGCTGCCTGATGTTGGTGATTTACAATCTGGACCGGCACTACCCGCAAATCGAAGCCGAACTCGGGCAGCGCCGGCTGGCAACTTCGTCCAGCTAATGCGGAATCGACGAGAGTCACCACGGACCGTACACGGGAAGGTCCGTGCCTCGATTCCTGGGCCGAGCTAGCTTCCGGATTCGTCGCCGATCAAGGCCGGGGACGGGCCCGCCGCACGGACGTCGCCTCGACTAAAACTCGATCGTATGCCCGGTTTCCGCGGATTTGTAGATCGCCTCCAGGATTTGCGTAACGACGAAGGCCTGCTCGGCTCGAACGACGGGTTGTGTGTCGTTCAGAATGGCGTCGAACCATGTTGTGGCTTCCGCATCCCCAACGCGAAATACATCGGCGCCCTCGCTGGCACGGCCGAAAGCGCCGCGGTCAAAAGGAACCACGTCGACCAATTCACCGTTCATCGTCGTGCTAAAGACCGCCTTTCCTTCACCGCGGACAGGCGCCGCCGGGCCACCCCCTTCACCCACCAATTCACCGCCGGCTTTCGTGCCGCACAGAGTGACCTGGGTTTCTCTACCCTTCGTCACGTTCAGCGCCCAGGAGGATTCGAGGAAGATGGTCGCGCCGTTTTCCATCTTGACGAAACCAAAGGCGGAGTCTTCGACTTCATGTTTTTTCGGATCCCATGGTCCGAAAATATTGCCCTCGGGATTATCCCGGAGCTTGTAGAAAACGGACCCTGTGACGAGCTTCGGCCTGTAGTTGTCCATGGTCCACAAGGCGATGTCGAGAGAATGCGTTCCAACGTCGATGAGCGGTCCGCCACCCTGTTTGGCTTTATCGGAGAAAACGCCCCACGTGGGAACGGCTTTGCGGCGAACGGCGTGCGCCTTCGCGAAGTAGATATCGCCGAGATCCCCCGCCCGGCACGCCTTGTAGAGAACCTGCGTATCGTGGCGGAAGCGGTACTGATAGCCGATCGTCAGCTTCTTGCCGCTTTTCTTCGCCGCATCCAGCATCTTCTGTGCGTCGACCGAGGTGGTGGCCATCGGTTTCTCACAAAGGACGTGCTTGCCGCCTTCGAGTGCAGCGATGGTGATCTCGGCATGCGACACGTTCGGCGTGAGGACATGAATCACGTCGATCGACGGATCGGCGGTGAGCTCCCGGTAATCCGTGCATGCCTTGGCGCCCTTGTCGCCGTATTTTTCCAGTCCTTGCTGCGCACGGTCGGCAATGAGATCGCAAAATGCCACCAGCTCGATCCGATGCTTCTGCTTGACCAAGGCATTGTAATGTTTCAGGTGTGCGATCCCCCCACAGCCAACCAGCCCTACTCTCAGTTTTTTCATGCCACTCCTCTTCGAAAATGAAAGCCCGCCTCGACCGCCCCTCTCCCCGTCCTCCAGGACCCGCACCCGGCTTGATGCAGCAAGCCTTTATACCAGAGGGCATAGCGGCAGCGGGCATCCGCATTGTCGATGAACGGTATCCACGTAACGCATTTCCCGTCCCAGGCACTGACAGGTAAGGTTGTTCCTCCCAGGGCGGTTTCGAGCGATGATGGCTATAGAAAGCAAGCTTCCAGTGTGATGGCGGCAACCGCGGGGCAGACCACGTGGTTCACTGTGAGCGTGCGACATCGATTAGGTGGTGCGGCTAGCCTGGGCGGGAGAGGCGCAATGCCGGAGGTGCGATGTCTGACAAGAAATACGACGCGATCGTAGTCGGGTCGGGCGCTGCGGGCGGCTTTGCGGCCAAGGAATTGACTGAGCGCGGCCTGGAAGTGCTTGTCCTGGAAGCGGGTCCTTGGGTTAAGGAGGAAGACTTTGCGCCTCTGCCACCGGGCGCTCCGCGGGTGAAACGCATCGACTCCTGGGCCCGGGTTCGTGCAGCCCTCGAGGGACAGTACAATCAGGCCAGAGCGGTCTTTTTCAGCGACCGGTTCAAACACCTCTTCGTGAACGACCGCCGGAACCCATATACGACGCCGCCGGGGGAATATTATCTCTGGGTCCGTGGCCGGCAGATAGGCGGAAGGCTGCACACCTACGGCCGCGTGGTCCAACGAATGTCGGACTACGATTTCAAGGTCGGCAACCGGGACGGGTTGAGCGACAACTGGCCGATTTCCTACCAGGACATAGCTCCCTATTACGATCGTGTGGAAGAATTTCTGGGAGTGTATGGGACCGTCGAAAACATTCCAAACCTGCCCGATGGCAAGTACATCGCGGCGCCGAAACTCACGCGCCTGGAGCAAGCCTTTAAAGCCAAGATCGAGTCCACCTGGCCGGAACGCAAGGTGATTCCCTGGCGGCAGGTCTCGCCCAACCTGAAGCGGGTTCCATGGGGTATTCTCGATGCGCAGAAGACGGGCCGGCTGGAAGTTCGAGCCGATGCGGTAGCCTCGAAAATCGACATCGATCCGGACACCGGCAGGGCGATTGGCGTAACCTACGTGGACCGAGAGGCGGAGAGGGTTCATAGCGTTTCCGCCAATATCGTCGTTCTTTGCGCGTCGACGATCGAGTCGGTGCGCCTGATGCTCAATTCCGCCTGTTCGAAACATCCGGAAGGACTGGGAAATTCTGCCGGCCTTCTGGGCCGTTACTTCATGGACCAGGCCCCCAGTCTGGTTTTCGGAAACGTGCCGGACAGCCCCGGGTTTGAGAGCGACGACTCGGTGCCGCAAGACCCGTTCTATGGCCCCTCGGGAGGGGTCCTGATTCCCCGATTTGAGAATCTAGACCGTAAGACGAATCCGAATTTCGCCAGGGGTTTCGCTTTCCAGGGACAAGTGGGACGCGGCGCTGTTCCCGACGGCCAGCCGGCCGTCTTCGGCTTCATGGGCTTCGGGGAAACGCTCCCGTATCGCGATAACCGGATCACGCTCGATCCGCGGAAAAAGGACGCATGGGGCATTCCGTCCGCGCACATCAAGTGCGCGTTGACGCGAAACGAACACGAGCTGATGCGCGAACAAGTAAGATCGATGAAGGAAATGGTGACCCGCTGCGGGTTCAAAATCAATTTCGCGGGCAACACTTTGGGGTTGGACAATCCGAAGGAGGTCATGCGGGATGCCAGCTTGTTCAACCGCATGATGTTTCGACTTTCCTTCCGGCGGAGCATGGCGATGGGCGCCGCCATTCATGAGTGCGGCGGGGCCCGGATGGGAGACGACCCCGGAAAATCCGTGCTGAATCCCTATAATCAGTGCTGGGACGTGAAAAACCTCTTTGTCACCGATGGCAGTTGTTTCGTTTCCAACGGAACGGTCGGTCCGACGCTGACCATCATGGCCCTCACCATCAGGGCATGCGAGTACATCGCCCGGGAGTACCAGAGGGAGAATCTGTAGCTTTCCGCTAGAGGCCGATTGAGTTCAGGCTGGAAACACCGAATGGGCTTGCAACTGCCCGTCTCGAGTACGATCCAGTCCAACCGCTAGTCTTCTTCCAACTCGCAGGTCCATGCCGAACGCCTGCATTGCGCCGGCGGAGGAACTAGGGTTCCTCTCCCGTGGCTGCGGCTGCCGCTCTGCGCTCCCGTAAATCGGCTTCAATTGCCGGGTACCGTTTATCGAGATCGTAGACCAGCATAACCACAACGGAAAGTCCGAAGAATAAAAGAGGCATGTAGAGGAAGACGATCTTGATCGACTCAAGCGCCGATGCTGTTTGCACGGTGGCCTTACCGATATATCCGCCCAAACCAAGAATCCATCCCACCATGGCGTTGCTAAACCCGATCGAAGATTTCATCACCAAAGACATCGCGCCAAACGCCAATCCGTCGTTGCGGAGGTTCAATTTCCAGTCGCCGTATTCCAGCGTATCCGCCACCATCGCAAAGGAAGTGCCCACGAGCGGGCCCGCTCCCAAACCTTTGATCACTGTGCCGACGGCCAGCAAGGTAAAAGTCAGCGGAGTGATAAAGAGCAGCAGCTGGCCGGCGATGGTCACTGCGAGGCCGGCGAGGATGGCGTTCCGCTTGCCATACCGTCTTGTTATGGCGGGAGTGAACACCATGGTGACCATCTCCGCGACAGTCTGCGCGGCCATCAGCGGCCCAAAGAGACTGGCCTTGTGCAGGAAATAGCGGAGGTAGTAGAGATTGGCCACCCACAGGCCCAGCCCCAGGAAAGTGAGCATGTGGAGCGCGCCGATCAACACCAGGTATTTGTTGCGGAAAAGCCCCGGGACGGCGACCTTCAGAGGGACCGCAGACTTAGCCCATCTTCCGGTCACGTGAAAACGTTCCCGCGTACCCGCAAAGCAGAAGAGCAGCGACGCTGTCGCTATGGCCCCGAATAACATGAAGGCGCGGCCCCAGCCTGGCGCGCCTCCGCCGAAGAATTTCACCAGTGGCATCGTCAGCACAAACGTGAGCAGCACCCCACCGAAGGCGAACGACATGCGGAACACGCTTAACGAGGTCCGTTCATGCTGGTTGGTGGTCATGAACGGAAGCATGGTCGCGTAGGGAACGTCAACGGGTGTGTAAAACAAGGTGAACGCCAGGTTGTACGTAATTACGGCGAAAATCACCTTGCCGGCGTAACTGATGTCCGGCGATCGGAACAACAGGGCGGCGGCGATCCCGAACGGTACCGCCATCCACAGCAGCCATGGACGCGCTTTTCCGAATCGGGTGTTTGTCCGGTCGACAATGGCCCCCATGACCGGATTCAAGACGCCGAGGAACTGGGAGGCGAAAAGCAGAGTGCCTACCGTGGCGGGAGCGATACCGGCGACATCGGTGTAGAAAAACACCATGAAAGTCGTGGCGGGATTGAAAACCATCTGCTCGCCGAAGTTGCCGATGCCGTAGGCAATTTTCTCGCTAAGCTTGACCTTGCCGCTCTCGGCCAAACCCGAAGCGTTAGTAGCCACAGTGGACTTCCCCATCTCAGCCTCGTTCGTTTCCAATCAGGCGACTGAAAAACGCCTTCAGACGCATTTGCCGCCCGGACGGCGTTTTCTTCCCGTCACGATAATTCTTGGTACCCGCGCTTTTAGCACGGCGTTAGGGTCAGAACTAGTTTTTTTTGAAGCTTTTCCGCAATTTGAATAATTGAAATGGACAATAGAGCCTATCGGGAGAACCAATTATGCCGTTGTACTTCCCGGCGCTATTGTTCCTGGAGGTGCGCGCCGGCAGTGAGGCTTTGCTTATCCGCCCGAAGCCCAACTGCAACGCTGATCGACGGGAAGGTAATCATGAGACACGAATCGTTAATGCAGGATCTCGGCACCCAGGCGCCTGCATTTGCCCTGCCGGATCCGAATGGGCGTATCTTTACGCTCGAGAGTTTTCAGGGCTCGCCAGCCCTTTTGGTTGCATTTATTTGCAACCACTGCCCGTTCGTGCAGCACATCATTGAAGGTTTCGTGAAGTTTGCCGCCGAATACGCGCCAAAGGGTCTTGCCTCGGTTGCGATCAGCTCGAATGATGTCGCGGAATTTCCGGAAGACGGACCGGCCGAGATGGGCCATTTTGCTGGCAGGCACGGGCTCACGTTTCCGTATCTATATGACGAGTCTCAAGATATAGCCAAGGCGTTCGGGGCCGCGTGCACTCCGGACTTTTTCCTCTACGACGCGGCTCGGCGGCTCGCGTATCGAGGCCGCTTCGACGCCAGCCGCCCGCAGACCGACCATTCTGTCGCGAACGGCATTCCGGTCACCGGAGCCGATCTGCGCGCTGCCGTGGACGCGGTTCTGGCCGGGAGGCCCGTTTCTGCGAACCAGGTTCCCAGTATGGGCTGCAGCATGAAATGGAAAGCGGGAAATGAGCCCGTATGGGCCTGAGCCGTCAAGCGAAGGCTTGAAACCCTTGGGAATGAACGAAGTTATCTGGTGGGGCGTCAGGCGCATAGAATCCCCGGCTATTTGCCCGCAACATAGATGTCATCGCAAGAAACGATTTCCCTCGGGGCTCCTTCAGGGCTATAGACTCCATGTTTCGTAAAAGGGGTAGTCATCCGCCAGCCTGCGGGTTTCGGGCGAGCAAGGGCAGGCATATCGTGGCCGATTACCGAGGAACTTTGCCGGTTCCGCCCGCGATCGTGGCCAGGACCCCGGTGGATGTGTATGTCCACGGAGAAGAGCAGGCTCGTATCCCAGTGGGGCGTTTGGAGGGGGGAGATGAGTAATCACAAGGTCGTCGAAGTTACGAAGACCGGCGTATTCCGCCCGGGTTTCTTGGTACGCACTCCGTTCACGGGTGCGGCGATGCTGGTCTGTCTGCTGCTCCTGTCGGTGTCCGGAGCGAAGGCGCAGAACTCGGCGGATGTGTACGGCGTTGTAACCGATCCCAGCGGCGCGGCCGTGCCTGACGCACAAGTAACGATCACGAATACCGGCACGAATGTGGCGCGGACAACGACGACGAGCACCGGCGGCAACTATTCGTTTGCCCTTTTGTCGGTGGGAACGTATTCCGTCACCATCGAAGCGAAAGGGTTTAAGCAGTTCCAGGCCGCCGACATCACTTTGGCGGCGGGTGACCACGCCCGGGTGGATGCGAAGATGGAAGTGGGCGCCGTGACGCAATCGGTCGTTGTTTCCGCGGCCACCGCCCCGGTTCTGCAGACCGCCAGCAGTACCGTCGGCACACTGATTACCCCAACCGCCACGCAGAATCTCCCCTTGAACGGCCGCAACTTCGTCAACCTCGTGCAGCTGTCTGCAGGCGTCAACGAAGGCCCGCAATCGTCGCTTTCGGGCGGCACGCGCCCCGACGACCGGCGGCTGACATCAAGCTTTTCGGCCCACGGCCAATCCGAAACGGTGAACAATTTTATCCTGGACGGCGTGGACGACAACGAGCGAGCGATCGCGACGGTCATCGTCAAGCCTTCGATCGACGCGCTGCGGGAAGTGAAGGTCGACACGAGCTCGTACCCCGCGTCGGAAGGCCGGGCCGGCGGCGCCGTGGTCATCATGACCACGGAATCGGGAACGAACAATTTCCATGGCGATGCATTTGAATTCGCTCGCAACGACGTCTTCGACGGGAAGAACTATTTCAACACGGGGGCGAAAGCGCCGCTCAGCCAGCACGACTTTGGCGGCAGCTTCGGCGGTCGGATTATCAAGAACAAGGCATTCTTTTTCATGGACTACGAGGGGCTGCGCGTCACCAAAGGGCAAACGGATTTGACGAACATTCCCTCCCTTTGTGAACTCGGCCGCGCCACCTGTAACGGCGTCCAGCAATTGGGGAATTTCTCCGACATTTCGACGCCGATCTACATCCCCGGCACGACAACGCAGTACGATTACAATGGCATACCGAACCTGATGCCGCCGCCAGGATCGAGTCAACCAGGCGCCGTTACCGGCATCTCGCAGAATTACGCGGCCCTGTATCCCACGGTTTCCGGCTGCACGGTGACGACCGCGGTTCCGTATTGCACATACCTTTCCAGCCCGAGCGTCACCCAGACCTTCGACAACGCGGACGCTCGCGTCGATTATCACATCAGGGGAAACCAGAGCATGTTTGCCCGGTATACGATCAACAATGGTAATTCCGTGTTTCCGGGGGCCTTTCCGGGCGTGAAGGTCTCGGGGGTTACCAATTATGACGTGTACGGAAACGGCGCGGTTCCAATTCAAGGCACCTTCCCCGGTCCCAATATTGCCAGGCAGCAGAACCTCACGATTGGTTGGGACGACGTCGTGGGGCCGAACTTTCTTGTCGAACTCCGCGGTTCCTTCTCCCGCTATCGCAGCGAATCCCTCGCCAACAATGCAGGCCATAACGTGAATACGGATTTTGGCGGCCCAACGGGGATCGATGTTCCCGGGATCTCTGGCATGACCGGCCTTGCCCTGTTTTCCTACCAGACCGACGGCTATAGTTCGCTCGGCGACCAGTTTGCGCTGCCAACATCCTATTGGGACACCGACTATCAATACGTCGCGAATTTCAGTTGGACGCACGGAGCGCACACCATCAAGTTTGGAGCGAACGTGCTTCGCCGCGGCTTTGAAGTCGGGCAGCAGTTGTTCAAAGGGTGGTTCCAATTCAACGCCAATAACACGAGCGGAGGAAACACGGGAACTGGCAACTCGTTTGCCTCCATGCTGGCCGGGATACCAGCCGTCACGATACAGTCTCTCAACCTGAACTTCCCTTCCTATCAGACCTGGGAGCAAGGCGAGTACATCCAGGATGATTGGCAAGCGACCCAACGGCTGACCCTAAATCTGGGTGTTCGCTACGATATTTACACGCCGTTCGTCGAGAAGCACAACGCCATTTCGAACTTCGACCCCACGAATCTGGCCATGCTGCTCAGCGGACGCGTTCAAGTGGCCGGGGAGCAAGGCGTACCGCGCACGACGGGAGTGAAGACGCAAAGGAACATGATCCAGCCCCGCCTTGGGTTTGCCGCAGTCGTCGGACCGAGCCTGGTTTTGCGCGGCGGCTTTGGCACGACCTATTTCCCGACCAACAGCGCGTCGCAGGCGTATGTTCGCAACCAACCATGGGGCTATAGCGTCTTCCGGCCGAGTGTTCCTTTCACCACTCCGCTGCTAACGCCCTCGATTGACCCCTCACTCACATGCTTGGTTCCCGCCTGCGGGGCATCGGGCAGCAACTCCATCGCCGACGGCATGGCGTTGAACTATCAAAACGGCTTGATGTATATGGCCAACCTGACCCTTCAGAAAGCCTTTGGCCTGAACTCGATCTCCGTAGGCTGGGTGGGTGAATACGGCCGCCACCTGGCCCGGCTGCTCCAGAACGCCGATCAGCCGGGGCCGCCTGCCACAACGGGATGCACGAACGTCTCGCTGCCAGGCCCCTGTCAGCCCTTCTATCAGTATCTCCCGCTGACAAGCAGCATCCAATTGCTCACCAGCGACGGCTCCAGCAACTACAATGGGCTGAGCGTGGAGTTCACTCGACGCGCAGCCAAGGGGTTGACGTTCCAGGCCAATTACACCTACGGGCAGGCATTGGACAATACGGATGGGTCAACGCCCTGCGGCACCTGCAACATCGTGAATCCGTTCAATCCGCGGTACGACTACGGATTCAGCAGCTACGACGTTCGCCATCGCGTGGCCATCACCGCCGATTACCAGCTCCCATTCGGGAAATCGCTAACCGGCATCTCTGGTCAAGCAATCAAGGGATGGGAAGTCAATGCCATTTACTCGTTCGCAAGCGGACTCCCCATGGACATTGCGGATGGACTGAATACGGAAGGCGTTACGCACGGGCGGAGCCAATATAGCCGTCCCAACATGGTGGCTGCGAGGTATGCCAACCATACACCGATCGTTGTCGCCGGTCAGACCGTAATCCCGTGGATCGATCCCACGGATTTTACTCGGCCGGCTCCTGGAACAGAGGGAAACTCGTCGCGAAACCAACTCTTCGGACCATCGGGAAAATCGTTCGATTTTTCTCTCTTCAAGAGTTTTCCGATCCGCGAATCGATGAGAGTTCAGTTCCGGGCGGAGGTGTTCAATTTGACCAATACGCCCAGTTTCGCGTTCCCGTCGACCGGGCCGGGCACCACCATTAGCGCCTACACCGGCGGGACGAACAGCCCGGCAACGACGGCAGGCGGATTCGGCCAGCTTACGTCAACCAGTGCTTTCTACAATCCGAGAACGTTTCAGTTTGCTGTGAAATTCATGTTCTAGCGAATGAGGGATCTAGGCCTCCGAGGCACTGCGGGGGTACGAATCCTGCCCCGGGGCAGGGTCCACGGCCGCAAGGTATCAGTGAAAAAGGGGAATCCCGTCGCATGCGGCGGGATTCCCCTTTTTTGTACCTGCCATTTCGCCGGCATCGGACGCGCAGACGCGGCCAGGCGCCAGCTAGGCGCTTACGTCGACCCAGCCGCGCCGCTTCGAGCTCTTGAGGACTGCCTCGACGATCTTCAACTGGCGCAGACCGTCTTCAAAGGTAGGATATTCGATTGGCGCCTTTTCATCGATGACGGCATGATAGAAGCGGCGCATCAACTGCTTGAACGTATCGTCGTAACCTTCGCTATGGCCGGCCGGCAGGTCGGCGTATTTCTGCGCTTCGCCTCGTAGTTGCGACGCCGACTTGACCAGAACCTGATTCGGCTCGTCGCGGTGGCCGACCCAAAGTTCTTCCTGATGGGCGGCGTCCCAAACGACCGAACTCTTCGAACCGTAGATTTCCAGCCGCAACTGATTCTTGCGGCCTGCAGAGACTTGGCTGGCCGTCATAACGCCCGAGGCCGTATCGCCGAGCTGGAAAAGCATTCCGGCGAAGTCTTCGGTCCGGATCGGCACCGTTTCGAAAGCGGCCGGCTGGCCGGCGGCGCCGGCGAACGTCTCGGTCGCCTCGGCGGGTTTCTTGCGGAACTTGTGGAAGGTGCGCAGGTTCGCGCACACGGAGGAAAGCTTCAGTCCGGTTACATGTTCGAGCAGGTCACACCAGTGAATCCCGATATCGGCGAACGTGCGCGAAGGCCCCGTTTCAATTCGCCAATTCCAGTCCGTGTCGTAGAGCAACCAATCCTGCGAATAGGTGCCTTGCACAACCCATATATCCCCCAACTCGTCGGCCTCGATGATGCAGCGCATGTTCTGCGCCTGGGGGTAGAAACGGATATTGTGAAACGTGCAGTGGCGAAGGTTGCGCCGCTGGGCCAGAGCAACCATCTTTTTCGCCTCGTCGATGGATGTGGCGAGCGGCTTCTCGCAGATCACATGCTTGCCGGCCCGCAAGGCGTCCATGGCCATAGGAAAATGCAGATCGTTCGGTGCGCAGATTTCGACCACTTCGATCGCGGGGTCGGCGAGCAGTTCCTTGTAATCGTCGGTGGCCCGGTCGACCCCGATCGAATCGGCAAACTCTTTTGCCTTTTCCAGTGGCAATCCGGCCACCGCGACGATATCGACATTGCCCAGCCGCCGCGCCGCCTCCGCGTGAACCCGTCCCATGAAACCCGCTCCGAAAATGGCAGTCTTCACTCTTCTCATCGCCGTATGGCCCTCCGAATCCGCCGGTGTTTGCGAATGCCGCCTCCGGCCCGGCCGCCGCCGCGAAGATGAAGATCAGGCCCACCAGGCCTGCGGCCGCGGCTGGCTGATGATCAGGCCCTTCAGGAAAGCCGACGCCTTGCTCATGCCTTCCTCGACCGACATCAGGCTGTCTTCATGTTCGATGCTGAGCACATCGTCGTAACCGACCATCCGCAGCATGGAGATGAACTCGGCCCACCACTGGGCGCCGTGCCCGTAGCCAACCGTGCGAAAGATCCAGCTGCGATGAATCTCATCGAGGTAACTCTTCGTATCGAGCACGCCGGTGTGGTTGCAGTTGCTCTCGAAGATCTGCGTGTCCTTGGCGTGCACGTGGAAAATGGCATTCTCCTTGCCCAAGATGCGCACCGCCTCGATGGGATCGATATGCTGCCAGAACATGTGGCTGGGATCGAAATTGCAGCCCACGGCCGGGCCCGCCTCGGCCCGCAGGCGCAGCATGGTTTCGGGCGAGTAGACGACGAAGCCGGGATGCGGCTCGATGGCCACGCGAACGCCGTGGTCGGCGGCAAACTTGGCATGCTGCTTCCAATAAGGAATCACTTTGGCATCCCATTGCCATTTGACCAGCTCGGAGTACTCGGGCGGCCACGCGCAGGTGACCCAGTTGGGCTTGGTCGCCCCGTCGCCATCGCCCGGACAGCCCGAGAAATCGACGACGGTTTGGATGCCCAGCTTGGCGGCCAACTGAATGGTCTTGCGGCTGGTGTCGATGAAGCCCTGGCGGATCGTCGCGTCCGGGTGAAGTGGATTGCCATGACAACTCAGGGCGCTGATCGTGATCCCGGCGTCCGCCATCTTCCCCTGAAATGCTTTCAAGCGGGCCGCATCGTCGAGCATGTCGAGCGGGCAGTGCGGGCCGCTGGGATAATTCCCCGTTCCCAGCTCGACCGTATCAACCCCCAGGGATTTGACCTTTTGGATCGTTTCGTCCAGCGAGAAACTGCTGAGGAGGGCCGTAAATATTCCCACTCGCACGAATTGCCTCCGTTGCCGGCGTTTGGCACGTATGCTTGACGCCCGCCTGATGGATGATCTACTTAAGATTTATCGGGACCTTGACCGGCAGCCGGGACAATCGAAAGACTCCCTGGTTTTTGTTTTGGTTGCCGCCCATGGCGCGTTTTCCCCGGGGTAGCGGACGCATTCGAGTTTATTCGTTAGGCAGCACCAAAGCAATTGTTTCCGGCCGGGCATAACATCCGGAAGCTAGCGCAACTATCCATCTCAACCATACATGCTATTCCAAAACGCAATTCCCCATTAAGTCAGCTAGCTTCGCTTCTAGTCACAGCCCGGCAACTCGAAGGTCCGGCGCCGTCCGGCACAACGGCTCCGGCCGGGAACGATGATCTTTTGCCAGCCAGGAAGAGGATCACTTCGGCGACCTCGCCGAGGTAGTGAGACGCTTGAGCATCTGCCGCCCCGCAAGCTTTCCCGTCATCGCTTCCCGTTCCGCATCATCGAAACTTTCCGGAAAAGCGGCCGTCAGCGGCGTGTCGATCCCTCGGGGGCAAACGCAGTCTGACGATTGCTCTGAGCCGCACGTTTTCGCTAATTCGTAGCGGCAATATGGCAGGTCACTCTCATTCGCTTTTGGTGATGCTCATCTGATTGGCGGTGGTTTGGTGAGGCCTTCCACTTCGAAATCAATCGCTCGAACGGCGTCAAGAGTGCGGATAACTTCTATAGTTGGCGGGAGTGCGGATCCGATGCAGGCGACCTTTCTGTCCTATATACACGTTATGTTTGAACGGTCAAACTTGTAGATTGTGATCGATCCTGCATTTGATTCATTGAAGGTACTGTTTGAACCATTCGAGGACCGGTTGCATAGCTTCATTTGTCCTCCTCCCATACACGTCGAAGTGTACACCGCCTTTTAGAGTGAAGAGCTTCTTCGGTTCCTTAGCCTTACTATACAACCTATCGGCGTCATCAGCCTCGAGCTCGTCCTTCTCAGCTTGAACGAAGAGAATTGGTGTTGGAGACACCTTGTCAATAATCTCTTCCGGCCTGTAGCCCAGCCACCCATCGACGGTTGCTAGAGTTGTTCTGTTGCCTTTTTCCTTTTCCACCTGTTCAGC
>Ga0307372_10001669_pt1 | contig 38231 bp, 38 predicted proteins | sample OX1MG_FD_202533 | JGI IMG/M metagenome (GOLD analysis project Ga0307372, IMG submission 202533) | Soil microbial communities from Risofladan, Vaasa, Finland - OX-1 | ecosystem: Environmental > Terrestrial > Soil > Coastal area > Acid sulfate soil | place: Finland: Risofladan, Vaasa | collected...
TCCAGGTCGGGCGTACCGGCGCACTCACACCGGTTGCGAGGTTGGAGCCAGTATTCGTCGGCGGTGCCAATATCAGTAACGCTACCCTGCATAACATGGATGAGATCGAGCGCAAGGATGTGCGCATTGGTGACACAGTGATCGTGCGTCGTGCAGGTGATGTGATCCCGGAAGTGGCCGGCGTGGTTTTATCAAAACGACCTAAGATTGCCCGACGCGTTCACTTGCCGCGTACCTGCCCGGTATGTGGTTCCAAAGTGGTGCGCATAGAAGGCGAAGCTGTCGCGCGCTGCAGTGGTGGCCTGTATTGCCCCGCACAACGCAAAGAGTTGATACGCCATTTTGCTTCACGCCGCGCCCTCGACATTGAGGGTTTGGGCGAAAAACTGGTAAACCAGATTGTGGATGCTGGACTGGTACATACCCCTGCGGATATTTTCCATCTCACCGTAGCGCAAATCGCGGGCTTGGAGCGCATGGGTGATAAATCGGCGGAGAACCTGGTGCATGCAATCGATCATGCCCGCAGCACTACGTTGGCGCGTTTCCTGTTCGCACTTGGTATCCGTGAAGTGGGTGAAACCACGGCTGCGATATTAGCGCAACATTTCGGGAACCTCGAAGCGCTCATGGCTGCTGATGAGACTGTATTGCTGCAGGTGCCGGATGTAGGTCCGGTAGTGGCCGCATCCATTGCCACATTTTTCCGTGAACCACATAATCGCCTGGTCATCAGCGCATTACGCAAAGCCGGGGTACAGTGGTCAGAACACACCGGTAGGCAACGCCCAAGATTGGGTCTTCTAAGCGGCAAGACCTTTGTACTGACTGGTACGCTTGCGAACATGACCCGTGATGATGCAAAGGCCGGTATTCAGGCGCTGGGCGGCAAAGTGAGTGGCAGCATATCAAAAAAAACAGATTTCTTAGTTGTGGGCGAGGAACCAGGCTCCAAGCTTGCTGAAGCGCAAAAGCTTGGAATCACACAATTGGACGAACAGGCATTCAAGCATTTGCTCAAGCAATGATGCTATGGCACGGTATTTGGTTATAAAATGGATCGCTATATACACAGGCGGTACAGGCGTGAGTTTCAAGCATGAACAATCGCAGGATATTGGTGCTACTAGTGGTCTTTGCAGTCAATGGCTGCAGCACCATCCTTACACCCACATTCGGTGTGCGCCAGGGTCAACTGGCTTCCTGCCCGCTGCAGCGTGATTGTGTTTCATCTCAGGATAGTGATCCCAAACTACATATCGCACCACTGGTTTATGCCAGTACCCGTGATCAGGCACGAAGTGATTTACTCATCGCCATAACAGTGGTGGGGCAGGGGAGGATCGTCTCCAATCATCGCAACTACATCCGTATCGAATACCCGATAACTGATAAAACGGAGACAACGTCCGAATATTACTACCAACCGGAGAACGCCGTGGATGATGTGGAATTCTACCTGGAGCCTGACCAGCACATCATCGAGATGCGTTCCATTGCTAGGCTCGGACTATTCGATATCGGCGCCAATCGGGCACGACTGGAGCAGATCCGCTCTGCGTTTGCTGAACTGCAACAACGCCATAATTGATGAGTGAAAAGAAAAACGGCCAGTCTTACGAATGGCCGTTCAGTTTCATAATTAATTACAGCTTAGGGTTTTTTCGGCTCTTTTGTACCTGCAGCTGGAGCCGGGGTGGTTTTGGTGCTGGCGCTCGGTGTTGGCATATCAACCTTGGCACTTTTGCGCAACTGGTCCACATAGGCCTCAACTTCCTTGCCTTCCAATGTATTCTTAAGTTGTTCCTGGACTGACGCCAAACTGGGTGGCGGCATGGAACGCGTATCCTCCAATTGGATTACGTGCCAGCCAAACTGTGTGTGCACCGGCTGTTTGGTGTACTCACCCTTTTTTAGCTGTGCTACAGCCTGTGAGAAAGCAGGCACCATCTGGTCAGGGCTGAACCAACCGAGTTCTCCACCCTGGGTTTTGGAACCATCGGTGGAATATTTCTTCGCCAGCGTGGCGAAGTTCGCGCCATGATTCAATTGGTTGATGATGTCTTTGGCCTGTTTTTCATTGGCAACCAGGATGTGGCGCGCGCGGTATTCAGTGCCGGGCATGGTTTTGGTGCGCTGACTGTACTCGGCCTTGATCTGATCATCAGTGATCGGATGTTGCGCCAGGTATTGTTGCACTAGTTGATTGGCCATCAGTCCGGTCTTCTGGATCTTGAGGTCAGCTACCACTTTCGGGTCCTTGGTCAGATCTGACTTTTCTGCTTGTTGGGCCAGCACTTGCATGTCGATGAGACGATTCAGTACCAGTGCATGTTTCTGTGGATCCAGCTGGGGTTCTTGGCCGCCGGCCAGACTGCGAACATAGGCACGGAACATATCGTTGGTGATCGGCACGCCATTGACGGTTGCGAGCACCGTTGAGGTATCAGGTGTGGATTGGTTGCCACCGCACGCGACCAGGATGGTCATTGCAAGCATCAGCAGAATCGAGCGAAATTCAATACGCATGGAAGTTCCTCGTGGTTGAAAAGTTAGTGGATCTCTCCGGGAGCCAGCGCCTTGATGCTCAAGGCGTGGATGTCAGTCTGCAGCAGGTTATCTAGAGCTGCATAGATCATACGATGGCGCTGCAACAAGGATTGGGTTGCGAACGCAGGCGCAACGATGCGCACTGAATAATGGCCGCTGCCCTCGTTGGCATGACCGATATGTTGTCCACCGTCGTCCTGGATATCCAATTCCAGGGGATGCAATCTGGATTCCAGTTGCTGGCGTAAACGTTGCTTGCGCTCATCCGATTTGGGGTCATGCCCAGTACGGTTCATGGCGATATTATTGATGGGTTGCATGGGGATCAGGATGCCTTTTCCATTTGCATATGTCGGCTCATGTAGAAAGCTTGCAGCAGGACGAACACCAGCATGGCACCCGTAGACCACCAAACCTTGAATTTGATCCAGTCGGCGGTGTCGTATTGATACAGTACATAGACATTGACGCTGCCCAACAACAGGAAAAAACCCGCCCACATGAGGTTGAGGCGTTTCCATCTGGCAGCTGAAAGTTTTATCTGTTTGCCCAACATACGCTCGATGAGCGGCTGATTCATGAAGTTTGTAGCCAAGAACACGATCCCAAACAGCCATTCGACGATGGAGAACTTCCATTTAATAAAGGCCGGATCATGCAATAGCAAGGTGGCCCCACCCAGCACCAGCGCCAGGATCGTGACTGTCAGCGGCAGGGGTTCCAGTTTACGGGTGCGAATGTACGCTAACCCCAGGACGACTACACTGCCAGCCATAAGAACACCGGTAGCGAAGAAAATGCCTTTCCAGAGGTAACTCGCAAAAAAGGCCGCCAGCAGCAGGAATTCAAGCAAAGAGGACATATCAAGGCAGTACGGTAAAGGTCCGTTATGATAACGCATCCGATCGCGTACCGGTGACCTGAGCCAGCCAGTTTGAGTGTTTATGAGCCAGTTTTTTAGTATCCATCCGCAAACACCGCAATTGCGGTTAGTGCGCCGAAGCGTGGCCATCCTGCGCACCGGCGGGGTAGTGGCATACCCCACCGATTCCTGTTATGCCCTCGGTTGTCTGGTGGGCGACAAAGCCGCCATGCAGCGGATCCGTGTCATTCGTGGTGCTGGACCGCGCCATAATTTCACCTTGGTATGCCGCGACCTGTCGGAAATCGCGATCTATGCACGCGTGGATAATGCCACCTTTAGGCTGCTCAAAGCCCACACACCCGGCGCTTATACCTTTATCCTGCGAGCTACCCACGAGGTCCCAAAGCGCTTGCAGCATCCCAAACGCAAGACCATCGGTATCCGCATACCGCAGCATCCCATTACTCAGGCCATTCTTACGGAATTGCGCGAACCCATCATGAGTTCCACGCTGATGCTGGCGGGTGAAATACAACCGCTTACCGATCCGGAAGAGATGCGTAGGCGTCTTGAACACCAGGTGGATTTGGTGATCGATGGAGGTTCCTGTGGCGTCGAACCGACCACCGTGGTGGATCTATCGGATGACGTACCTGTAGTGATACGCATCGGTCGTGGTAACCCTGCGCCTTTCAGCCGCGTGCATTGATACCCCATGAGGTCTATGGGGGACTCTGTATAATGCCCTGATGGGTCATTTCAACATCATCCAGCTCATCATCATCTGGGCACCTCCGGTATTGTTCGCCATCACGCTGCATGAAGTGGCCCATGGCTGGGTGGCCCGTCGTTTTGGTGACCCCACCGCGCAGATGCTCGGCCGACTCACGGTCAACCCGCTCAAGCATATTGACCCGATTGGTACCATCATCGTGCCGGTCCTGTTGCTGGTATTGCACACAGGGTTCCTGTTCGGCTGGGCCAAACCGGTGCCGATTTCACCACGCAATTTCAAAAATCCAAGGCGTGATATGGCCATTGTGGCGGCTGCCGGCCCACTCTCGAATCTGGTCATGGGAATTATTTGGGCGCTGGTGATAAGGCTGGGTGCCTTGTTATATCCAACCTTGCATTGGATTGAGCCACTAATTTACATGGGATTGGCTGGTGTGCTTATCAACGTGGCATTGATGATCTTCAACCTGATTCCTCTGCCGCCCTTGGATGGCGGACGCGTACTTGTCGGTCTGTTGCCACGGGCTGCTGCCAATGTTGTGGATAGAATCGAACCCTATGGTTTTTACATCATCATCCTGCTGATGATCATTGGTGCGTTTAATGTGATCTTAGTGCCGGCAATCAGCTGGGTCTCCCAGTTCTTGCTACCCAATGGCTTTTTGTTGTGAGGAGCATTTGTTGAATTCCATGATTTCCGAAAACCAGCGGGTGCTATCCGGCATGCGTCCCACAGGACGTATGCATTTGGGACATCTGCATGGGGTGCTCAAGAACTGGCTGCGTCTGCAGCACGAATTCGAATGTTTCTATTGCGTGGTCGATTGGCACGCGCTCACCACCAATTACGAACAATCGCGTGATATCGAGCCGGCCATGTGGGAGATGCTGGTGGATTGGCTGGCCGTAGGTGTCGATCCGGGTAAGGCCAAACTGTTCATCCAGTCTCACATACTCGAGCATGCAGAACTGCATTTATTGCTGTCCATGGTGACACCGCTCGGCTGGCTGGAGCGTGTCCCTACCTACAAGGAACAGCAGGAACAGCTCAAAGACCGTGACCTGGCCACCTACGGATTCCTGGGCTATCCGGTATTGATGAGTGCCGACATTCTCATTTACAAGGCCGGCTGGGTGCCGGTCGGTGAAGACCAGGTGCCGCACGTGGAACTCACGCGCGAGATTGCGCGCCGTTTCAATCATATCTTCGGACGCGAAGTGGATTTTGAAAGCCGCGCAGAAAGCGCTGTCAAGAAGCTGGGCAAGAAGAACGGCAAACTTTACCGTGATCTGCGTACCCGCTATCAGCAACAGGGCGATCATGAAGCCCTGAGCACGGCCCGGGCCTTGCTGGCTGAAAACCATAACCTGACTCTGGGAGATCGCGATCGTCTCATGGGTTATCTTGAAGGCGGCGGGCGCAGTATCCTGACAGAACCACAGCCACTACTGACGGCCGTGGCACGCATGCCGGGTCTGGATGGTCGCAAGATGTCCAAATCCTATGGCAATACCATCAGCTTGCGGGAAGAACCGCAGCAGGTAGAGGAAAAGTTACGCACCATGCCCACCGATCCGGCACGTGCGCGTCGTACTGACCCCGGCAATCCGGAGAAATGCCCAGTATGGGAATTCCACAAGGTGTATTCCGACGAGACCACACGCGAGTGGGTGTGGAAAGGTTGTACGACTGCAGGCATAGGTTGTCTTGAGTGCAAGCAACCTGTAATCGAGTCGGTGCTCAAGGAGCTGAAACCAATCCGCGAACGCGCCCTGGAGATCGAAGCCGACCCGGGAATGGTGCGCAGCATCATCAATCAGGGCTGTGATGCCGCCCGTGACGTTGCCCGCGACACCATGGAAGAAGTACGCCAGGCCATGGGCCTGAGTTACCGTTGAGGTCCGCGATGCAGCACCCCGCCAACGAAACCGGGCAACCGCAGTTGCATCTACTGCAGTCACCAGAACAATCCGAAATGCCGTTTGCCATCGTGCAGGGCGAGCCAGTCACCAGCCTACCGCGTGATTTGTATATACCGCCGGATGCACTGGAAGTATTTCTCGAAGCTTTTGAAGGTCCGTTGGATCTGCTGCTCTACCTGATACGCCGCCAGAATCTGAATATTCTAGATGTACCGATTGCCGAGATCACCCGGCAATATATGGAATACATCAATCTAATGACGGTGATCCGCCTGGAGCTGGCTGCTGAATATCTGGTAATGGCCGCGATGCTGGCAGAGATCAAATCACGCATGCTGCTGCCGCGCTTACCGACAGAGGAGGGCGAGGAAGAAGATCCACGTGCAGAGTTAGTGCGTCGCCTGCAGGAATATGAGCGCTACAAGACCGCCGCCGAGGATATGGATGCACTGCTGCGGACCGGAAGAGACGTGCACATCGCCGATGCTGAAATGGGTGAGCACAAAGTCGTGCGACTGGTCCCGGAAGTGAGCATGCAAGAACTGCTGATCGCCTTCAAGGATGTTTTGTACCGTGCAGAAATGTTTTCCCACCATCATGTGCAGCTGGAACAGCTCTCTGTACGCCAGCGCATGGCGGATGTGCTGTCAAACTTGCAGGACCACGATTTTCGCGAGTTCAGTACTCTATTCACACCTGAAGAAGGGCGTCGTGGTGTAGTGGTGACATTCCTGGCGCTGCTTGAACTTATCAAACAGACCTTGATCGAGCTGGTGCAAGCCGAAACATTTGGTCCCATCCACGTCAAAGCCCTCGGTGCCACGCACGTGGATTTGTCGCTGGTGGTTATCGAAGGAGAGGATGAATGACGCTGAAGGCGCCACTGCTGAAAAACATCATCGAGGCTGCCTTGCTGGCCGCCGGCAGACCGTTAAATATTGATGAACTCATGGCACTGTTCAGCGACGCAGAGCGCCCGGATCGCGCCCAGGTGCGCAAGGCACTCGACAAGTTGCAGTCGGAGTTCGCGGAACGCGGGATCACGCTCAAGGAAGTGGCCAGTGGCTTTCGCATCCAGGTGAAACCAGAACTGGCGAACTGGATCGGGCGCTTGTGGGTGGAAAGACCGGTGCGGTATACGCGTGCACTGCTGGAGACGCTATCGCTGATTGCCTATCGTCAACCGATTACCCGCGGCGAGATCGAGAACGTGCGTGGTGTAGGCGTCAGTCCGCATATCATGCGCACCTTGCTGGAGCGAGGTTGGATCCGGCTCGTAGGGCACCGTGATGTGCCGGGCCATCCCGAATTGTTCGGCACCACCAAAGAATTTCTCGATTATTTCAGCCTCAAGAGCTTGGATGAACTGCCAACTCTGGCTGCCATCAAAGATATCGAAAGTCTGAATGTTGAACTGGATTTTGAAGGCAGTGACATGTCTCAACCGCCCATAAATCATGACAAAGGCGGGACGGCTACCTTGGACGATGCCTTTCCAACGGACTTAGATGACGGCACCCTGCAGCCGCAAGACTGATACAGCATAGAATGTCCACCAAACCTCGGCAGCTAAAAACACCAGCAGGCCCACCGGAACGCATCCAGAAACTTCTGGCAGCTGCCGGACTCGGCTCGCGACGCGAGATCGAAGGCTGGATCAAAGCCAAACGGCTGACCATCAACGGCCGGACTGCGCAATTGGGCGATCGCATCACCACGGCAGACCGCATCGCCGTCGACGGGCGTGTACTCAAGATGCTCATGCATGCCAGACCGGATGAACGGCGCGTGATCCTGTATCACAAGCCGGAAGGCGAGCTCACCACCCGCAAGGATCCGGAAGGCCGACCAACGGTCTTCGAATCACTGCCGCGTCTTCGTCGTAGCCGCTGGGTGTCGGTTGGGCGGCTGGACACCAATACTTCTGGTCTGCTGCTATTCACCACGGATGGCGAACTCGCGAACCGGCTCATGCATCCTTCCCATGAAATCGAACGCGAATATGCGGTGCGTGTGCTCGGCAAGATAACCGATCAGCAGCTTGCTGCAGTCAAGACCGGCGTGCGTCTGGATGATGGCATGGCTAAGTTCGATGCAATCCAGGAAGCGGGTGGTGAGGGCGCCAATCACTGGTATCACGTGACACTTAAGGAAGGTCGCAACCGTGAGGTACGCCGTATGTGGGAAGCCGTGGGTGTGACCGTAAGCCGCCTGATCCGTATCCGTTATGGAGCTATCAGCCTGCCGCGCCAATTGCCACGCGGCGCCTGGCGGGATGCGACCGAAACCGAATTGGCGGAGCTGTTGACTGCCGCCGGGATGTCGGCGGAGACCAAAGCTGCTGCACCAGTGAGTACCAATCGACGTCGTCTGCACGTGCGTCGCAAAACGTAGGGCGGACTAGCAAAGACCATTGCGCTGCTTTTTATGCGGCTCCCGACACTCCCAAACGTTGCGCGTCCAACTGTTGACCGGTGATGCCCTTGCTATCAGGGCCCAATAGATAAATATAGGATGGCACAATCTTTTCGGGAGTGAGCAATTTATTATGGTCTTCTGCAGGGAAAGCCAAACGACGCATTTTTGTGGCTACAGGACCCGGATTGATGGAATTCACCCGCACTGTTCCACGGAACTCGGTTTCATCGGCCAGCATCGCTGACAATGCTTCAATCCCGGCTTTAGACACAGCATAAGCGCCCCAGTAGGCTCGCGGTTTGCGGCCGACACTACTGCCGGTGTATACCACTGATGCATCCGATGACTTGTATAAAATTTCCAGGCAGGCTTTGGTCAAAGCAAAAGGCGCGCTAAGATTTATCTGCAAGACCTGCTGCCAGATGTGTGTCTCGTAATGTTCGATGGGCGCGCGTTCACCCAGGATCCCGGCATTGTGTAGCAGGCCATCGAGTCGACCATATTCTTTTTCGAGTATCCCCACCATGTTTTCATAGTCATTATAGGAGGCGCCCATGAGATCCATCGGATAGATACCTGGTAACGGGCCGCCGGCTCGCATAATCTCATCATAGACTGCTTCCAGCTTCTTGATGGTCTTGCCGAGCAGAACAACGGTGGCACCATGTTCGGCAAGCCCTTTGGATACCGCACGACCGATGCCATCACCGGCTCCAGTCACCAGGATTATCCGGTCCTTGAGCAGATCCTTAGGCGGTGCATAGTCAACGGGGCAGTGGGCCATGATGTACTTTGTGCTCACATCGAAGATCAGCGGTTAGCACGAATGTAGTGTGTCAACGAGTAAACAACGTAATAACTAGTTCCATGAACACGAACTTGTAGGGAGAAGCGGCGGAGAGTTTTCCACGCACCGTATCGGTGTAATTCATGTAACAGGATTGTCTGGCTTGTCATCACCCGTACTGCGCGGAGTGATCTCCAGTTGTTCGAGTTCCGGTAAAGGTTTCTTTTCATGGATTCCCATTTCCGGGAAACGCCGCGCCCCCGGCAAGACCTGGTGCTCCAGTGAACCTACAGCCTTGTTGTAATGTTCAACACTTTGTCCGAGGGCCCGACCCACCCGGCCCAAGTGTTCGTTAAATGTGGCAAGGCGCCTGTAAAGCTCTTCGCCCAGTTCGCGAATTTGCTCTGCGTTTTCAGCAACAGCCTGCTGCCGCCATCCAAATGCCACCGCACGCAACAAAGCGATGAGACTTGTAGGTGTTGCCAGTACCACCTTGTTGGTGAATGCGTCTTCCATGAGTTTGGGATCTTCATCCAACGCTGAACTTAGAAACTGTTCACCCGGCACGAACATCACCACGAAATCTGGGGAGTTCTTATACTGAGTCCAGTATGCCTTGCTGGCCAGCTCACGCATGCGCTCGCGGACTTTGCGCGCATGCTGCTGGAGAAACTGATGGCGTTCTTCATCCGTTTTGGCGCTCACCGCATTGAGGTAGGCATCCAGCGGTGTCTTGGCATCCACCACCAATTCGCGCTTATCAGGCATGCGCACGACCATGTCAGGGCGCAAGCGACCGGTCTCTGATTCGCGGCTATCCTGTTCGAAAAAATCACAATATTTCACCATACCCGCAAGTTCTGCAAGACGTTTCAAAGTCATCTCGCCCCACTGCCCCCGTACTTCCGGGCGACGCAATGCCTGTACCAGGTTGCGCGTTTCTGCCTGCAGCTGGGTCTGGGTCTCGGTCATGCTGGTCAGATAACGGCTGATGTTGCCGTAGGCTTCCTTGCGTTCTTTCTCGATCTGATGAATCTGTTCTTCAGTTTTCTTCAGGGTTTCATTGATAGGCTTCACCAGCTCAGCGAATGCCTTTTCCTTTTTCTCCAGTTCACCCCTGGCTTCCAGCTGGAACTTGCCCAGGTTCTGGGTGGCAAGTTCCAGAAATGACTGGTTGTTGTTACGCAGGACATCACCGGCCAGCGCCTTGAAGGTCTTTTCCAGTTCTTCGCGGGTCGTGCTTGCAGCTTCAGCTTTTGTTCTGAGCGTAGCCAGTTCGATTTGCAGTTCGCTGACACGTTTGTGTGTGTAGAGGATAGCGATTACGTATCCAAGGATAAGACCAATGACCAAGGCAGGCAGGATATATGCCACTATTATCAAGCGAATCTCTGGGCGCCAACTAGATCGCCATGCGTATCTAGCCATGGCAGAAGTTCTGTGGGTTTCTTGAGCAAGCCATCAGCCTGCCAATCGGCAGGGTGCTCACTCTCATCAATATAGCCATACAAGGCAACCAGTGCGCGCATGCCGGCCGCATGTGCCGCTTCCACGTCCCGTTGTGCATCTCCAACATAGATGCTTTTGGTCGGGCTGCAGCCCGTGAGTGCGCATGCGTGCAGTAATTGATCCGGATGCGGTTTGCGGCGCGCTGTGGTGTCTCCGCTGACTACACAGGCAGCGCGCTGATTCAGATTGAAGACTTGGAGCAATGGCTCAGTAAGCGCGCCCGGTTTGTTAGTGACGATGCCCCAACTCAAGCCGCGCTGCTCAATGTCCAACAATACCGTATCGATGCCAGGGAACAAGCATGTTTCCCGGCTCAGGCAACCACGATAGATTTCCAGCAGGCGCGCACGCATACCGGCATAACGGGAATCATTGGGTTCGATGCCGAAACCCAATTTAAGCAATGCCGGGGAACCATGCGAGACAATCGGCCGTATGCGTTCCTGTGGGAGCGGAGCCAGTTTGTTTTCTGCACGTTGGGTGTTGAGTGCCGTACCGAGGTCTGGTGCAGTATCCAGAAGCGTGCCATCGAGATCAAAAAGTATCAGTGGCATGGAGTTCATGACGGGCGGGTGAAATGCATGTAATAGTTCACTTCCATATTGCCACCCAGCCAATAATGCCGGGTCAGCGGATTGTAATGCAGACCGGCGCTGTCGCGCAGCTCAAGATCCGCATGCCGCGCCCACCGGTCCAGTTCCGATGGGCGTATGAATTTCGCATACTCATGTGTGCCACGTGGGATCAGCCGCAACAGGTATTCTGCACCCAAGATTGCCAGGATAAACGATCTTGAACTGCGATTGAGTGTCGAAAAAAATACATGGCCGCCTGGTTTCACCATTGTTGCACATGCATGTACGATCGCTGCTGGTTCTGGAACATGTTCGAGCATTTCCATGCACGTGACTACATCAAAATGGTCTGAAGATGTTGTTGCCAGTGACTCGGCGGCAATCTTTTGGTAATTAATCTTTAGACCTGATTCTTTCAGATGTAAGCGTGCAACTTTCAATGGTGCTTCAGCCATATCAATGCCGGTCACGTCCGCACCACGACTTGCCATGGCTTCTGCCAGCAAGCCACCGCCACAGCCGATATCCAGGACTCGCTTGCTCTTGAGGCCTACGCGGTTATCGATGTATGTGAGCCGCAGCGGGTTGATTTCGTGTAGTGTACGGAATTCTCCGCTCGGATCCCACCAGCGGGATGCGAGCGCGTCAAATTTTGAAATTTCCTGGTTATCAATGTTTGCGTGGGTTTGGCTCATGCTTGTGTCACTTCCGCTAGAGGCAAGGCTAAGCGATCGTGCCAACCTTGGGCACGGCCCAAGACGTCGGTCAAATCGATACGCGTGAGTTCTCGGGCTCGCAATAAATGCTGGCCAGCGACCCACACGTCACTTATCTGTCCACGGCTGGCCGCATAAACCAGCTGGGACAGGGGATTATAAAGCGGCTGGCATTCGGGCTCGCTCATGTCTACAGCTGCGATATCCGCCCACTTACCGGGAAGCAATGAACCAGTTTCCTGATCAATTCCCAGGGCGCGTGCACCGTTGAGTGTTGCCATACGTAAACAATCCGCGGCTGGCAAGGCCGCAGCATCGCCTGACACACCTTTGGCCAAAAGTGCAGCACTGCGCATTTCTCCCAACATATCCAGGTCATTGTTGCTGGCTGCACTATCCGTTCCGATAGCGACGTTGATGCCGGCAGCAAGCAGTTTTGCCACCGGACAGAAACCACTGGCAAGTTTCAGATTGGACTCTGGGCAATGAACGACATGTATACCACTGCCTGCCAGCGCACTGATCTCGTCATGCGTAAGCTGGGTCATGTGTACGGCCATGAGGTTTGGCGTCAACAAGCCAAGTTCCGCGAGCCGTGCCAATGGGCGTTTACCGTATTGCTGCAGACTGTTCTCGAGTTCACCAGTGGTTTCATGCAAGTGGATTTGCACCGGCACATCGAGTTCATCCGCAAGTGTACGCACTTCTTTGAACCAATTATCGGCCACGCTGTAAGGCGCGTGCGGGGCGAATGCAAAACTGAGAAGCGGATCATCTTTATATTGGTCGCGTAAGGCTATGCCCTTGGCGATATATTCCTGTGGTCCGCTACCCCAGGCGCTTGGAAAATCCACCACGATCATCCCAATGCAAGCCCGCATGCCGCTGTTACGGACAGCCTCAGCAGTGATTTCCGGAAAGAAATACATATCGTTGAAACAGGTTGTGCCGCCGCGCAGCATCTCGGCGATCGCCAGTTCGCTGCCATCACGCACGAACTCCGGGCTCATCCATCGCCGTTCGATCGGCCAGATATGCTGCTGCAGCCAGGGCCGCAGCGACAGATCATCCGCCAGTCCACGCAACAAACTCATGGGAGTGTGGGTATGTGCGTTGATAAATCCGGGGATCAGCGCATGTGCAGGAAGTTCAATGGTCTGTTTGGCTTGATAACGGGCAGCCGCGTGCGCGACTGGCAAGATATCCAGTATGCGGCCGCTGTGGATGACCAGCGCATACTGTTGGTAAATTGCGCCTGTGGGTTCCACTGGAATTATCCAGCGTGGATATATCAGCAAGTCAACAGTGGCCATCAGGAAGCAGGTACACGCACTACCACTTCTAAATCTACATAGCGGTTGTCTGCGGGATTGTGTGCATGTGGTCGTGGTTCGCTGCTAGCGACGCCGCGCACTAGTGTTGTACGCGGGTCAATGCCGAGCGACAGCAGCCAAAGTTGCGTGGATTTCGCACGCATGCCGGATAACCATTTATTGAATCGTGCTGGCCCGCTCTTGTCTGTATGCCCCGTGATGCGGATGCTCTCGATGCCACGATACTGTTCCAGTGAATTCACGAAAGCCAGCAAATCAGTTCGGTTCTTACGCGACAGATGTGCGCTGTTGAGCTTGAAAGGCAGGCGCGTGCTGAAGCGTATGGTTTTTAGTATGTAGTGCGGGGCAGCTGCCGGCGGCGTGCTTATTGAATGGATCGGTGCGGTGATGAAGGGTGCCACCGCAATCGGAATGGCAGGCGCAACTGTTGCAGGCGCAGCCTGGGTGGCTGGAACTGGTGTGCTGGCAATGTTGGGCACAGCTGGTGGCGACACAGATGGAACCGGTACAGCCATGATTGGCACAACTGTGGCAGGGATGGTGGGTAAAGCGGTTACCGGTGCAGCCTCAGTGATCGGAACAGCCGTTTGAGCAATGCTGGGAGCAGCAGCTTGCGGCGAAATTTTGGTGGTTGCAGCGGGCGGACTTGTCGACGCCAGCTTTGATTCGGGTTTCAGCGGCGGGAACAGATAACCGAACTCATCCAATGGCAGCGGCTCCACATGGTGCTGCAGGTCTGGTTGCGCCAGTTGGTTGCACGCAGGCTTGCCGTCAGCCGGCGTGGGGCCAATCTGGACACATACTCCCTGGGAACCCTTGGCAGGTTGGCCGGCAGCGGCCAGCGGATACTGCGTTTGAGGTGCACGTGTAGCACAGCCCGCACTTAACGCGAGCAGCGCATAGCTGATTCCCCGACGGAGCAATGCCCCTGGATTTGGTTTTAATGCATTAGCCATTGAGCAGCACAGACGCGCTGTGGAGCGCTTTAACTATAACAGACTTGCCGAGCCAGTTGCGAAGGGAAACATGCTGCTCTGATTCAGCCTAAAGCACCGCCAAACGGCGGATAAATCGGCCGCCTGTGGTAAAATTTCCGCTTTGAATCTTCCGCTTTCAGCGGCCCAAAAACGCACAAATATCCAGTCCCGCATGGCCGAAATCGCCCGTGAGCTAACCCTCGTCAACCTCGAAGAGGAAATGAAGCAATCCTACCTGGATTACGCCATGAGCGTGATCGTGGGAAGGGCGCTGCCGGACGTGCGCGATGGCCTGAAACCCGTGCATCGACGGGTACTCTACGCCATGCAGGAACTGGGTAATGATTACAACAAACCCTATAAGAAATCAGCCCGTGTAGTTGGTGATGTCATCGGTAAATACCACCCTCACGGTGATACCGCGGTCTACGACACCATGGTACGCATGGCGCAACCGTTTTCCATGCGCTACATGTTGGTGGATGGCCAGGGCAATTTCGGTTCAGTAGACGGTGATATGCCGGCGGCCATGCGCTACACCGAAGTACGTATGGCCAAGCTCGCCCATGAGATGCTCGCCGACATCGATAAAGAGACGGTGGATTTCACCCCCAACTATGATGAATCCGAAAACGAACCATCGGTACTGCCCTCACGCGTGCCCAACCTGCTGGTAAATGGTTCTTCCGGCATAGCCGTAGGTATGGCAACCAACATACCACCGCATAATCTCAAGGAAGTCATCAATGCTTGCATCGCATTGATCGATGATTCCGGACTGACCATACAAGACTTGATGAAACATCTGCCCGGTCCGGATTTTCCCACTGGAGGCATCATCAATGGAGCGCGCGGCATCCACGAGGCGTATTACACCGGCCGCGGCCGGATTTTCGTGCGCGCAAAAAGTCATGTGGAAGGCCAGGAAGGTGCCAAGCAATCCATCATCGTGACAGAACTGCCGTACATGGTGAACAAGGCACGCTTGCTGGAGCGTATCGCCGAGCTGGTTAAGGACAAAAAACTTGATGGCATCACTGAGCTGCGCGATGAGTCCGACAAGGACGGCATGCGTATGGTGATCGAGTTGCGGCGTGGTGAAAATGTGGAGGTAATGACCAACAATCTGTATCAGCACACCGCAATGCAAAGCGTATTCGGTATCAACATGGTGGCGCTGGTGGATGGCCAGCCGAAGCTGCTGAAACTCAAAGAGATGCTGGATGCCTTCCTGCGTCATCGCCGCGAAGTGGTTACGCGACGCACGCTATTCGATCTGCGCAAGGCGCGCGAACGTGCCCATGTGTTGGAAGGTCTGGCGGTGGCCTTGGCCAACATCGATGAGATGATAGCGCTTATCAAAAAGTCCCCTGGACCATCAGAGGCCAAGACCGGCCTGATGGCGCGTGATTGGAAACCCGGCATCGTGACAGAGATGCTAAAGCGCGCTGTCACAGAACCCACTCGGCCTGAGGAAAAAAACCCGGACACCGGATTACGTGCGAAAGGCTACCGGCTGTCTGAAATTCAGGCGCAGGCAATCTTGGATCTCAAACTACAACGCCTGACCGGACTCGAGCAGGGCAAGATTGTCAGCGAATACAAAGAACTGCTGGATCTAATCGCCAGCTTGCGTGCCATCCTCGCTGATCCCAGCATGCTACTCAAAGTGATACGAGATGAATTGATCGCGCTGCGCGACCAATATGGTGACGATCGCCGCACACAGATCGTTTCTGATCATGAAGACCTGACCATGGAGGATCTCATCATCGAAGAGGATGTGGTAGTGACCCTGTCACATGCAGGGTATGCCAAGTCACAACCGGTAAGTGCCTATCGTGCACAGCGTCGCGGTGGCCGCGGCAAGGCCGCGACCAACGTCAAAGATGAGGACTTCATCGATAACCTGTTCGTTGCCAATAGCCATGATACGGTGCTGTGCTTCTCGAGCATCGGCAAAGTCTATTGGTTGAAAGTCTATCAGTTCCCGCAGGCTGGCCGCGGGGCGCGCGGCAAACCGATCGTCAACCTGCTGCCCTTGAGTGAAGGCGAGCGCATCACCGCGGCACTCCCAGTGCGTGATTATTCTGAAGATAGATATGTGTTCATGGCGACCCGTCTTGGGACGGTGAAGAAGACCTCGCTGGATAATTTCTCGCGGCAACGCAGCAGTGGCATCATCGCGCTGGAACTCAATAAGGGTGATGCATTGGTGGGTGTGGCCATTACGGATGGCAAGCGCGATGTCCTGTTGTTCGCCTCCAATGGAAAATCCATCCGTTTCCATGAGGCCGACGTGCGTCCCATGGGCAGGAATGCTGCGGGTGTCCGCGGCATTCAGCTAGCCAAGGACGAACATGTGATAGGACTCATCATCGTCGGTGACGGTGACATCCTGACCGCCACGCAGAATGGCTATGGTAAACGCACGCCGGCTGCAGACTATCCGGTGCAGGGGCGCGGTGGCCAAGGCGTGATCTCCATACAAACCACTGCGCGTAATGGCAAGGTCGTAGGCGCCATCCAAATAGCTCCGGACGCTGAAATCATGCTCATCAGCAATGGCGGGACACTGGTGCGAACGCCAGCCAGCGATGTCTCGGTGATAGGGCGAAATACCCAAGGCGTGCGCCTTATCCGTCTCGATGATGGCGAACAGCTTGTGGGCATCGATCGCATCGAGATGGTCGAAAGTGACGAGGGCAATGATAACGGCAGTTGACACGCTGGCTGCAGTGCACGACGGCCGGTGTGGATATAACTTCGGCGCTGGCCCTGCGATGCTTCCGGTATCGGTTGTGCTCGAACTGCAACAGGAACTTCCTAATTATAAGGGCAGCGGGATTTCCATTCTGGAGATGAATCACCGCAGTCCCGGCTTCCAGAAGATCATCGATCAGGCCGAACAGGATCTGCGGGAACTCATGCTGATTCCCGATGAATATGCGGTTTTATTCCTGCACGGCGGGGCTACTCTGCAGTTCGCGATGGCGCCACTGAACCTGCTGGGCAGTCGTTCAAGCGCCAACTATACGAATACCGGTCATTGGTCGGCGCGCGCCATGCGTGAAGCGGGGCGCATCTGCAGCGTGCATGTGGCTGCTGATGCTCATGCATCAGGGTATACGGATATTCCGCCTGAGGCACAGTGGCATGCGGATAAAGATGCTGCTTATCTGCATTACACAGTCAACGAGACTATCGGTGGCGTGGAATTCCACTGGCAGCCGGAGGCAAAAGGAATGCCATTGGTTGCAGACATGACTTCCATGATCTTGTCGCGGCCTGTGGATGTCACACGGCATGCATTGATTTACGCGGCAACACAGAAAAACCTGGGCATCGCAGGTATTACCCTAGTAATCGTGCGGCGCGATATATTGAAGGATGTGCCCGTGAGCACACCAACGATGCTGGATTATCGTGAGCATATCCGCGCACACTCACTCTTCAACACGCCACCGGTATTCGCTTGGTATGTGGCGGCCAAAATGCTCACTTGGATAAAAGCACAAGGAGGCGTTGCCGCCCTGGCCGAGTGTAATCAGCACAAATCCGCTGTGCTCTATAAGCTCCTGGATGAAAGTGGGTTATATAGCAACAATGTAAAACGTAGCTGTCGTTCATGGATGAATGTGCCATTCAATCTCATCGATCATAAATTAGAAACTGTGTTCCTGCAGGCGGCGACAGCCGCCGGCTTCGAAGGTTTGGCCGGGCACCGCTCGGTTGGCGGCCTGCGTGCCAGTCTTTACAATGCCATGCCCGAGGCGGGTGTCTACGCGCTTGCGGATTTCATGCGTGAGTTCGAACGAGCGCATGCCTGAATGCACTACGGTAACCCACAAGCGGTGTATGGCGATGCAGGAATTTAACTTTGATCTGCTGGAACTGTGTGCACCTGGGGTTCGCGGACTGAAACCCTATGAACCCGGGAAACCGATCTCAGAGCTGCAGCGCGAATACGGGGTCAAAGATGTCATCAAGCTGGCTTCAAACGAAAATCCGTTAGGGGCCAGCCCGAAGGCGATTTCCGCGGTTCGCGATGCGAGTGCGAAACTCGCGATCTATCCGGATGGCCAGACACACGAATTGCGCCAGGCGATTGCCAAAAGACATATGCTTGCGCCGGAGTGCATAACTTTTGGCGACGGCTCCGATCAGAATATCGAGTTCCTGGCGCGCGCATTTCTTCAACCCGGGAACAACGTAGTCATCTCGCAGCATGCTTTCGCGGTGTATGCGATCGTCAGCCAGGCAGTCGGCGCCACGATCCATTTTGCTGCTGCCTATCCGGCTACACATCCGCGCATGCCGTACGGCCACGACCTGGATGCGATGCTGGCGTGCATTGATGAAAGAACCCGGCTGGTATGCATCGCCAATCCCAACAATCCCACCGGGACCTGGCTGGATGACACCAGCCTGCTGCGCTTCCTGGAAAAAGTCCCACAAAAAGTATTGGTGGTTGTGGATGAAGCCTATAGCGAGTACGTGGAAGAAAGCGGATACCCGGATTGCTCGCAATGGCTGAAGCGTTTCCCCAACCTGGTGGTGACGCACACGTTTTCCAAAGCCTATGGCCTGGCGGGTTTGCGCATAGGTTATTCATTATCACATCCACTAGTGGCGGAATTGCTCAACCGCCTCCGACAGCCGTTCAACGTCAATAACCTCGCTCAAGTGGGTGCGCTGGCAGCGCTCTCGGACAGCGAACATCTCAAAAAAACTCTGCAGGTCAACCGGGTTGGCAAAAGACAACTGGAGGAGGGCCTGCAGGCCCTCGGATTGAACTGGATACCATCCATCGGCAATTTTATATGCGTGGATTTCAAAAGACCGGCGATGGTTATTTTTCAAGCCCTGCTGCGGGAAGGCATAATCGTACGACCGGTGCAAAATTACGGTCTGCCCAATCATCTGCGCATCAGCATCGGCTTACCGGATCAGAACGCCCGCCTGCTTGATGCTCTCAAGAAAGTCCTGGTCAATTGAATCGTCCTGTATCTTCAATGCCCTCTATGGAAGCTACGCAGGATTTCATCATCGCTCCTGGCGGCCGGTTGAAAGGCCGAATACGGGTACCCGGTGACAAATCCATTTGCCATCGTGCACTTCTGCTGGGTGCATTAGCCAAAGGCGTAACCCATATAGCAAATTTTCTCGAGAGCACCGATTGCCTCGCGACACTCGGTTGTTTGCAGATGCTGGGCGTGAAAATTGAGAGGACACGGTCCAATTGCGTAACGGTAGATGGTGTCGGCATACATGGCCTGCAGGTACCCAAACATAAACTCGATTGCAGCAATTCCGGTACTAGCCTGAGGCTGCTTGCGGGCGTGTTGGCGGGACAGCCATTCGAATCAGTTCTAAGCGGCGATGCGTCTTTGCGCAGCCGGCCGATGCAAAGAATCATAGAACCGCTTACACGTATGGGTGCTGTGATACACAGCCCGTCAGGTTACGCGCCGCTTGCGATACATGGCCGAAGGCCGCTGACCCGCCTGCGCTATGAAATTCCGATCGCCAGTGCACAAGTGAAGTCCAGCTTGTTATTGGCCGGTCTTCAAGCGGATGGTGAGACCTGGCTTATGGAACCCGCGGAAACGCGTGATCATACCGAGCGCATGTTGCAGTCTTTCGGATGTACGGTTTTGCGCGATGGCAATTGGCTCGGTATCTGTGGAGACACTACCCTCAGGGCAACTGACATTACCGCGCCAGGAGATTTTTCATCTGCGGCATTCTTCATGGTAGCGGCATCCGGGCAACCTGACGCCCATATCATCATCGAAGGAATAGGGGTAAACCCGAGCCGTAAGGGTATGCTGAATGTGTTACAGGCAATGGGTGCAGACATTCGGCTACTGCATGAGCATATGCTTGGCAATGAGCCGGTAGCTGACGTTGAAGTGCGGGGCGGGAACTTGCGGGGTGTGGATATAGGCCCGGAGGTGGTGCCGTTTGTCATTGACGAATTACCGGCGTTGCTCATCGCCGCATCATCAGCACACGGGGTAACCACGCTGCGCGGAGCTTCAGAGCTGCGTGTCAAGGAAAGCGATCGCCTGCAAGCCATGGCCACCGGATTGCGTACACTGGGTGTTGAGGTGGATCTCTGGGACGATGGCATACGTGTAACTGGTCGCGAGGATTTTCGGGGTGGTGTCGTCGATAGTTTCGGTGACCACCGCATTGCCATGGCTTTTGCCATTGCCGGTCTGAGGATACATTCGCCCCTCCGGATCCGCGATTGTCGAATTGTGGATACGTCTTTCCCCGGTTTCGCTGACTTGGCACGAATTGTCGGGTTGTGCATCGATGTCAGTGAGTTGCCAAACGCATGAACGAGAAAACCAATTCCCCTGTGCTGGCTATCGATGGACCGAGCGGTTCAGGCAAGGGTACCGTGTGCAGGCGTGTGGCAACAACGCTCGGCTGGAATCTCCTGGATAGTGGCGCTCTGTATCGAATACTAGCTTGGGCATCCCATAAGGCGGGTATCGCTTCGAGTGAACCACAGAAGCTCCAAACTCTAGCCAATTCCATGCAGGTGGAATTCAGGCGATCTTCATCCGGAGAAGAGCGTGTTTTGCTGTCTGGGCGTGATATCACCGAGTCAGTACGTGCCGAAGATTGTGGAAATCGGGCTTCAGAACTGGCGGTAATCCCTCAGGTCCGGGAAGGTTTGAAAACTCTGCAGCGCAGTTTTCGCCAAGCTCCTGGGTTGGTTGCCGACGGTCGCGATATGGGCACAGTCATTTTCCCAGATGCGGGTCTTAAAATCTTTCTTACAGCTAGTGCCGGTGAACGCGCCAAAAGACGCTATAACCAGTTGAAAGAAAAAGGGTTAGATGCTACTCTGCCGGCCCTTTTTAGGGACATCGCCGCACGCGATGCACGCGACCAAAACCGTGCCGTCTCACCTTTGAAACCTGCCCCGGAGGCCGTGGTACTGGATACCACCAACCTCGATATCGAGCAGGTAGTGGCGGAGGTGCTGGCTATGGCCCGGAAGCGATTTGGCTTAGCTATAAGGCAGCAATGATTAGATCTGCGTGGGGCTACATGGATGTCAGCCCTGATTGTTTATCCACCCGGATCAGCCCAGGAGGGCTACCGGACCAACATTAGGCCCCTGTAAGCAGGGCTCCAGGACTAACCTCAACATGACTGAATCTTTCGCAGAACTTTTTGAAGAAAGCATCAAGAAATCGCAGATGCGGTCGGGCTCCATCCTCCTGGCCCGGGTAATGGAAATCAGGCCGGACGTGGTAATCGTCAATGCCGGACTCAAATCCGAAGGTGTAATACCAGCTGAACAGTTCTACAACGAGAACGGGGAACTGGAAATCGCTGTGGGCGATGATGTGGAAGTCGCGCTGGATGCCGTAGAAGACGGATTCGGCGAGACCCGTCTGTCGCGTGAAAAAGCCAAACGTGCGCGTTCCTGGACCAAGCTGGAAGAAGCCTTCACCAAGGGTGAGATCGTAAAAGGTTATATCAGCGGCAAGGTCAAGGGCGGTTTTACCGTCGAGGTTGATGGTGTTCGCGCTTTCCTGCCCGGATCACTAGTGGATGTGCGCCCAGTGCGCGACCCTGTCTATCTTGAAGGCAAAGAGTTGGAATTCAAGGTCATCAAGTTGGACCAGCGTCGTAATAACGTCGTGGTCTCGCGCCGCGCAGTGGTTGAACAGGAATACAGCGCTGAGCGCGACCAGTTACTGGGTAATCTGCAAGAGGGCTCGATGGTGATGGGTATCGTCAAGAACCTCACTGAATACGGCGCCTTTGTGGATCTCGGCGGCATTGACGGCTTGTTGCACATCACCGATATGGCCTGGAAGCGTGTCAAGCATCCTTCGGAAGTGGTAGCTGTCGGCCAGGAGATTGAGGTCAAGGTTCTCAAGTTCGATCGCGAACGCAACCGCGTGTCACTCGGGCTCAAGCAGCTGGGTGATGACCCATGGGTGGATATCACGCGACGTTACCCGGCCGGTACTCGCCTTTTCGGCAAAGTAACCAACCTCGCAGATTACGGCTGTTTCGTGGAAGTTGAACCGGGAGTCGAAGGTCTTGTGCATGTTTCTGAAATGGACTGGACCAACAAGAATGTGAATCCAGCAAAAATTGTGCAAGTGGGTGATGAAACAGAAGTCATGGTGCTGGAAATCGACGAGGAACGGCGCCGTATCTCGCTTGGCATGAAACAATGCAAGCCGAACCCATGGGAAGATTTTGCGGCCAGCCATAACAAAGGTGACCATATCAAGGGCAAGATCAAATCCATAACTGATTTTGGCATTTTTGTGGGTCTCGACGGAGGTATCGACGGCTTGGTGCATCTTTCGGATATTTCCTGGGACATGCCTGGTGAAGAAGCCGTCCGCAATTACAAGAAAGGTGACGAAGTCGAAGCGGTTGTACTGGCAGTAGATGCCCAGCGCGAACGCATTTCCCTCGGCATCAAGCAACTGGAGAAAGACCCGTTCTCGAACTTTCTGGCTGAACATCCCAAGGGCAGCATGGTCAGTGGCAAAGTAACATCGGTAGATGCCAAGGGAGCTGTAGTTGATCTGGGTAATGGCATTGAAGGCTATCTGCGTGCCACCGAACTTTCGCGTGATCGTGTGGAGGATGCCCGGACTGTGCTTAAGGAGGGCGATGAAATCGAAGCTCGATTCGTAGGCATGGATCGCAAGAACCGTAATATCAGCCTATCGGTAAAAGCGAAAGAAATTCAGGAAGAAACCCAGGCGATGGAAGATTATGCGCGCAACACCACTTCTGGCACCACGACTCTTGGGGATCTATTAAAAGAACATATCGGCAATGATCAGGAATGATATGTACACTATGCTCACTTTTTAAGATTCCTAAACTGTTGTTTTGATTATAGTTAGTTATGGTTTTCCACACTGGAATTTACTAGTTGGGCGTTGAAGGCATAAACGGTCTATGACGAAGTCAGAACTGATTGAAATAATTGCCAGAAAACAAAGCCATCTCGCCGGCAAGGATATCGAGCTTGCTGTCAAGACGATGCTGGAGCAGATGAGCAATGCGCTGTCCGCAGGGCGCCGTATTGAGATCCGCGGCTTTGGCAGTTTTTCACTGCATTTCCGCCCGCCCCGCATGGGACGCAATCCAAAAACTGGCGATTCTGTCGCACTTTCCGGCAAGCATGTGCCGCATTTCAAACCAGGCAAGGATTTGCGTGACCGTGTGAATGACGGCACCCACAATTAATCCATTAAGGTAATTGGGGATCCAATCCCCATAGTCTCAGCGGAGCTTGCCTGCCATGATGCGTTGGATTGCCTTCATAATCTTGATATCCATATTTGCTGTTGCTCTGTTGTTGGCCTATGCCAATGGAACAACCATAGTTCTCGATTACCTAATAGGCAGCATGCATGTTCACTTGGCTTCAGCGCTACTAGGTGCTGCAATCATTGGGTGGATATTGGGGCTGCTTAGCAGCCTCGCAATCATCTTCCGCCTCAAACGAGAAGCATGGCGCCTCAAGCGATCAGTCCGTGAAGCCGAAACGGAAATCCGCAATCTGCGCAATCTTCCCCTAAAGAATGACCATTGATTCTACGGCGATTGTTATCCTGCTGCTGATCGCAGCTGTCATTTTTGGATGGCTGCTAGTGCGCTGGGGTCGCGGTCGGCAACGAGAATCACGTTTCAAATTCTTTAGCAGTGAATATTTCAAGGGTCTGAATTTCCTGCTCAACGAACAACCTGATAAGGCTCTCGAAGTCTTTATCCGTGTTGCAGAGGTAGATTCAGATACAGTCGAGACACATTTCGCACTAGGTAAGCTGTTCCGACGTCGTGGTGAAGTAGATCGTGCGATTCGCATACACCAAAATCTCATTGCACGCCCGAATCTCACTCGCGCGCATCGCGCTCAGTCTCTATTTGAACTAGCCGAGGATTATATGCATGCCGGTCTGCTGGACCGCGCCGAGACTATTCTTCTGGAACTCCTGGACATACCAAACTATACCGACCCGGCTCTGCATAGCCTGATCACGCTTTACGAACAGCAGAAGGACTGGGAACAGGCTATATCAATGCGACGGCGGTTACAGGCGCATACGGGGGTTTCAGAGGAAGAAACCATTTCGCAATATTATTGCGAACTTGCGCAGGCCTCACTGACTGGTAAGGACAGGGCGCTCGCACGCCGCTATCTGAAACGTGCAAAATCCCATGATCCAAATTGCATTCGTGCCATCCTGCTTTTAGCACAGATGGAAGAGGATGATGGGGCATGGGAACGCAGCAAACAACATTATATGTATGTGCTTGAACATGAAGTCCGTTTTGCCACTGAAGTTCTGCCCGCATTGGCGCGCGTAACACGGCATATAGATCCCAGCGAAACATTGGATAACCCACTTGGCTTATTGCTTAAAAAGAATCCTAATGCTTCAGGTCATATAGCTATAGCAGCAATTATCAATGCCGAATTGGATGACTCGTTGTCGCAGAGTTGCATTGCAGAGTATTTAAGCACCGAACCAAGTCTGCATGGGCTTTATGAAATGTTCACTTCCTTAACGCAGACTACCGATGCATCAAAAGTTGTAAACCTAGGACCCCTGCAAGCCACGGTCAGGAATCTACTCAAAAACGGTCCCCGCTATCGCTGCGAAGAATGCGGGTTTCGCAGCAAAACACTTTACTGGCAATGTCCAAGCTGCAAGACTTGGAACCGTACCATACCGTTTCACGAAATCAGCTTTACAGCGATGGCATTCTCCAGCACGCCGTAATTTAACGAGTTTTAATAATGGCCGTAAAGCAAACGGAGTTATAGAAATATGAAACATATTAAGATCCGCAAAGCGGTTTTCCCGGTTGCCGGTTTAGGCACACGCTTTTTGCCAGCCACCAAGGCCAGCCCCAAGGAAATGCTTCCGATTGTGGATAAGCCACTGATCCAATACGCGGTTGAGGAGGCAGTAGAAGCGGGTGCAGAGGTTTTGGTATTCGTCACCAGCCGTACCAAACGTGCTATATCCGATCATTTTGACCGTGCTTACGAATTGGAAACCGAATTGTCCCTACGTGGCCGTAAGCACGAGCTTACGCTGGTACAGGACATTGTCCCCGAGCACGTTACCTGCGTATATATACGCCAGGCCGAAGCCCTGGGTTTGGGCCACGCAGTATTGTGCGCCGAACCTGTACTTGGGGATGAACCGTTTTACGTGGTGCTGGCCGACGATTTGATTGCCGGTGAAAGTCGTTCGCCGCTGTCACAGATGAATGATGTGTATGAACGTTATGGAAACAGTGTCATTGGCGTTGAACGCGTGGCGCGTGAGCAAACCGACCGTTACGGAATCGTCACACCGGAACCAGCGGGTGAGCGTCTATACAAGATCAAACATATCGTGGAAAAACCTAAGCCTGCTGAAGCTGCTTCGACTTTGGGTGTGGTGGGGCGTTATCTGTTGACACCGGGGATCTTCGAGTTGCTGCATAACACTGATAAGGGCGCAGGTGGCGAAATCCAGCTAACCGATGCCATTCAAGCATTGCTAAGCCGGGAAAATGTCTATGCTTGTGAATACGCAGGGGTGCGTTATGACTGTGGCAGCAAACTAGGGTATCTGAAAGCTACAGTGGAATACGGCCTGAAGCATACTGAGCTTGGGGATGATTTCCGTGATTACCTTGAAAGGATTGGTAGTGAACTGAGTAACGGTAAACGCTAATTTATATTAAACAAAATAAAATATTTCGTGATTATTCTCGCTTCGTCTGCTTATATCTCATGCTTTCATTTTCCGGTGCGCCGATTAACGCAAACAATGCCAGCTCATAGCTGGCTTTACCCATGACAGCACGGCGCAATAATTTCATTGCATTAGTTAATCGGAATATAAGTACAGATAAGCAACCTTGGTGTATCCGCAAATAACGAAACAAACTGATGTAATATTCCTGTTTAAGTGACTGGCGCATGGCGGGATCGTTCGAGCTGGCACCGCCGATGTGCATAATCTTCGCCTGCGGCACATGGTAGGTCTTCCAACCTGCCTTCCTGACACGCATGGCGAAATCTTCTTCCTCGCAATACAGAAAATAACCGGTATCCAGTCCATTCAGCTCCGTGAATACCGTGCCGCGAATGAACATAGCTGCCCCGGTTACCACATCGACAGGTACAGGTTGTGCATATAAACGACGTCGATCGGGATATCGCATAGGATATAGCATGCGCAACAGGCTGCTGCCAAGGAATGTAAGTGCAAGTGATGGAAAATAATTAAAACTCGTTCTAGCAATGCCATTGCCGTCCAGCATACTACCGCTACATAGCGCTACTCCTGGATGAGATTCCATGAACACATACAATGCGGCTAACGATCCAGCCTGCAGCTCACAGTCATTATTTAGTAAAAAATAATAATCCGCTTTCGAATCCTTGGCACCGAGCATCATGCCTCCTGAAAAACCTAGATTGATATCGGAATAAATTAGTTTCGTATTATTTGATTTAAGCGCAGCTAACTTATCCCTGTCAGACGCAGTGGAGTTGTTGTCAACGACAATTAAATTGAGATGAAAATGATCGATGTCCTGTCTAAGAATGGAATCGACACAATTCGATGTGTGATCAGCTGAATTGTAGTTCAGGACAATGACGTTAATACTTGGTTTCTGCACCATGATGCAGGTTTCTCAATTGCTTCGGAAATGATTGTGAGCGGATAGTCGATGCAGGCACATTCTGGGAACATGATCAGAAGGTTGTGCAAGAAACATCGAAGAAATAGAGGTGCACGAAAATAATGGCTCCCCGGGGCGGACTCGAACCACCGACCAACGGATTAACAGTCCGTCGCTCTACCAACTGAGCTACCGGGGAACGGCGTGGAAGGCCGCATATGGTAATGAAGCGTTCCCGGAGGGTCAACCAAATACCTCGATTAGGCGGATGATTTGCCAAGAAAATCGCCCAGCCTCTTCATCGCGGCTTCGAGATTTCCCATGCTGGTGGCAAAGGATAGTCGCAAATGCCCGGGAGCGCCAAATGATGAACCGGCTACTACTGCGATACCTACATCGGTCAGCAAGTGCTCACTCAAGCCCAGATCATCCTTGAGTTTGAGGCGCGTTATCACCTGGGAAAAATCCGGGAATGAAAAAAAGGTGCCATCAACAGGAAGTACGCGCACACCGGGCATCGCCTTGAGGGCGTTATAAACGAATAGATGGCGTTCCTGGTAAGCCTTACACATGGCTTGTATGCATTGTTGATCGCCGGTGAGCGCCGCTTCAGCCGCTGCTTGCGAGATGGATGCTGGATTCGAAGTGCTCTGTGACTGCACATTGGTCATGGCCGTGATGAGCTTGGCTGGACCGCCCGCATACCCGATGCGCCAGCCGGTCATGGCATAGGCTTTGGAAACACCGTTCAGTACCACCGTCCGGTCGTATAGGTCAGGGCAGGCCATGAGGATGTTGCAGAAGGGCCCGTTCTGCCATTGAAAATGTTCGTACATGTCATCGCTTGCGATGATTATCCGCGGATGATGTTGCAGGATCGCAGCGAATGCTTCCAGTTCTGTACGGCTGTAGGCCATGCCGGTAGGATTCGACGGGCTATTGATGACCAAAAGCCGGGTACGTGGCGTTATGGCCTGCTCAAGCTGTGCTGGTGTCAGCTTATAACGCTGCTCCGGGCCTGCATAAACCAACACCGGGGTGGCGCTAGCGATCTGTACGATTTCAGGATAGGAGACCCAATAAGGTGCAGGGATAATAACCTCATCGCCGGCATTGAGCAGCGCCTGGCAGAGATTGAAGAAACCTTGTTTGCCACCACATGAGACCATAATCTGGTTGGGTTGATAGTCGAGACCATTGTCACGCTGGAATTTCTCGATGACGGCACGCTTCAGGGAAGGTGTGCCGTCCACAGCGGTGTACTTGGTCTGGCCGGCGCGTATAGCCCGTATCGCCGCTTCCTTTATATGTTCCGGCGTATCGAAGTCAGGTTCGCCTGCCCCGAGACCGATGATGTCCTTACCTTGTGCCTTGAGTGCGGCGGCGCGGGCGGTGACTGCCAAAGTCGGCGAGGGGTGGAGCTGCCGAACACGCTCCGAAAGTACGATAGTCACGGAAAACTCCATCCCGGGAAGCAGGGCGGTATCATGATAAGGAAAGCACTACGGAAATACCAATGAGCGATTTCTTCAAATTGATGGCCGATTATCAGCCAGCCGGCGATCAGCCACAGGCCATAGCTGCACTTCTTGATGGCTTGGAAAGCGGCCTTGCTCGCCAGACATTGCTGGGCGTCACCGGTTCCGGCAAGACCTTCACCGTTGCCAATGTAATCCAGAAGTTGCAAAGGCCGACGTTGGTCATGGCGCCTAACAAGACCCTCGCAGCCCAACTCTACGGCGAATTCAAAACTTACTTTCCTGAAAATGCTGTGGAGTATTTTGTTTCCTATTACGACTATTACCAGCCAGAGGCCTACGTGCCGTCGTCGGATACTTATATAGAGAAAGACGCCTCGATCAATGATCACATCGAACAGATGCGCCTGTCCGCTACCAAGACGCTGCTGGAGAGGCCGGATTCCATCATCGTGGCAACAGTTTCGGCCATCTATGGCCTGGGTGATCCTCAGGCCTATCTCAGTATGGTGCTGCATCTGTCACGGGGTGATCGCATGGAGCAACGCACTATTCTCAGGCGCCTGGCCGAGATGCAATACACCCGCAACGAACTGGATCTCATGCCTGGAACTTACCGTGTACGGGGTGAAGTCATAGACATTTTTCCGGCTGAATCTGATCGTGAAGCTTTACGGCTGGAACTATTCGATGACGAAGTAACGTCATTGAATCTTTTCGATCCCCTCACCGGAGCAGTCTCGAAAACTGTACCTCGATTCACGATCTTTCCGAGCAGTCATTACGTCACACCGCGCAGCACCTTGCTGGATGCCATCGATAAAATAAAGATTGAATTACATGCACGGCTTATTGACTTAAAAAAAGCCAATAAACTAGTGGAGGCACAACGGCTCGAACAACGCACGCTCTTCGATATCGAGATGATTGCGGAGTTGGGTTATTGCAGTGGCATCGAGAATTATTCCCGGCACCTGTCTGGACGCAGGGCGGGTGAGTCACCACCAACCCTATTCGATTACCTTCCTAAGAATGCAATGCTGGTGGTGGATGAGAGCCACATCACCGTTCCGCAGCTTGGTGGCATGTACAAAGGTGATCGTTCTCGTAAGGAAACCCTGGTGGAATACGGCTTTCGTCTGCCATCAGCACTGGATAATCGCCCACTCAAGTTCGAGGAATGGGAAATACGCGCTCCGCAGATTATTTTTGTTTCAGCTACCCCCGGTCCATATGAGAGACGCTTGTCAGACCGGATCGTGGAACAGGTGGTACGCCCGACCGGCCTCGTGGATCCGAATGTGGAAGTGCGTTCCGCGCGCACCCAGGTAGATGACCTGCTTTCGGAGGTGCGCATGAGTGCAGCACGCAAAGAGCGCGTACTGGTGACCACACTCACCAAGCGCATGGCAGAGGACCTCACAGAATATTTTGCCGAACATGACGTGCGTGTGCGTTATTTGCACTCAGATATCGAGACCGTGGAGCGCACCGAGATTATCCGCGACCTGCGACTGGGTGAGTTCGATGTATTGGTAGGCATCAATCTTTTGCGCGAGGGTCTGGATCTCCCGGAAGTATCGCTGGTGGCGATCCTGGATGCGGACAAGGAGGGCTTTCTAAGGTCCGAAGGCTCACTCATCCAGACCATCGGTCGGGCCGCGCGTCACGTCAGTGGCCGCGCCATCCTGTATGCGGAACAGGTCACCGGTTCCATGCGACGTGCGATAGATGAAACCGATCGGCGCCGCGCCAAGCAAGTGATTTACAACAAGGAACATCAGATCACTCCCAGAGGCATACTCAAGGCGGTGGCGGATATCATGGAGGGCGCCCGTTCATCTACCGCAAGCGGTACACGCATCACCTATCTCAAAGTCGCTGACGAGCGCGCCAAGTATGAGGCCATGTCACCGCAGAAGCGACTCCAACACATCAAGAAGCTGGAACAGCAGATGCACAAGCATGCCCGAGATCTGGAGTTCGAACAGGCCGCACAACTACGCGATGAAATCCGCCACATTCAGGCTGCTGACCTAGGACTCCCAGATGTCAAAACCGGATAAAGCCTTGCCCACGCCGGCCGCTTCGGGTATCGTGCGCGGCTGCATAGGCGCGTAGCTCAGCTGGTTAGAGCACCACCTTGACATGGTGGGGGTCGTTGGTTCGAGTCCAATCGCGCCTACCAGTTCATGAGGAATATTATTACCGACCGACATGCGGCCCCTCGTACCGGCCGCCACTGTGAGACAGATGATGCCCGTTATTACTCTCCCCGACGGTTCCCAGAAGAAGTTCGATCATCCAGTAACGGTAGCGGAAGTAGCTGCCAGCATCGGTCCTGGACTGGCTAAAGCCGCACTTGCCGGCAAGTTGGATGAAAACCTCGTAGATGTATCCCATCCGATCAAGCATGATGCCAAGCTCAGCATCATCACCGAACGGGATGCAGAGGGTCTGGAGATCATCCGTCATTCCACTGCTCATCTTCTGGCCCAGGCAGTGAAGCAATTATTTCCGGAAGCCCAAGTCACTATCGGCCCGGTGATTGAGGACGGCTTCTATTATGATTTTGCCTACAAACGGCCATTCACCAGAGATGATCTGGTTGCAATTGAGGAACGCATGACAATGCTGGCGGCCCACGATCAACCTGTAAGCCGCACCGTCATGCAGCGCGATGAAGCCGTGAAATTTTTCCGCGACATGGGCGAGAGATACAAAGCAGAAATCATCGCGAGTATCCCCAATGACCAGGAGATTTCCCTCTACAGTCAGGGCGAGTTCATTGATTTGTGCCGTGGTCCTCATGTCCCCAGTACCGGCAAACTCAAAGCATTCCATCTCACCAAAGTGGCTGGCGCCTACTGGCGGGGAGACTCCAACAACGAGATGCTGCAACGTATCTATGGAACAGCCTGGGCCGATAAGAAATCGCTTCAGGCATATCTGACTCGCATTGAAGAAGCCGAGAAACGCGACCATCGGCGCCTGGGGCGCGAACTGGACCTGTATCACATGCAAGAAGAGGCTCCTGGTCTGGCGTTCTGGCACGCCAAGGGCTGGACCATCTGGCAGGTGGTGGAACAGTATTTACGCCACGTATATCGCGACAACGGTTATCAGGAAGTGCGTTGTCCACAGATCCTCGATAAAAGTCTGTGGGAAAAAACCGGACATTGGCAGAATTATCGTGAAAGCATGTTTACCACTGCCTCTGAGAACCGTGACTACGCAATCAAGCCGATGAACTGTCCGGGCCATGTGCTGATTTATAACCATGGCCTGCACAGCTACCGGGAGCTGCCGATCCGCTATGGCGAGTTCGGGTCCTGCACCCGCAATGAACCCTCCGGCGCCTTGCACGGCCTGATGCGGGTGCGGGGCTTCGTGCAGGACGATGGTCATATTTTTTGCACGGAAGGCCAGATTGAGAGCGAGGTGGTCGCTTTCCACCGTCAGGCGATGCAGGTCTATGCCGATTTCGGTTTCAGCGATATCGGTTTGAAAATCGCATTGCGTCCGAATCCGGAGAAACGCATAGGCTCGGATGAGGTCTGGGACAAGTCCGAGGAAGCGCTGCGGTCAGCGCTGCGTATTTGCAGAGTGAAATGGCAGGAATTACCAGGAGAGGGCGCTTTTTACGGCCCCAAGATTGAATACCATATGCAGGATGCCATCGGCCGTACCTGGCAAGTGGGTACCATGCAGGTGGATTTTTCCATGCCTGGACGTCTGGGAGCCGAATATGTCGGCGAGGACGGCAGCAAATATGTGCCGGTAATGCTGCACAGGGCGATTGTGGGCTCCATGGAGCGCTTCCTGGGCATATTGATCGAACACCATGCCGGCCGGTTTCCGGCCTGGCTGGCGCCGGTGCAGGCGGTGGTGCTCACGATTACCGATCGACAGTCAGAGTTTGCCCGTCAAACGGCTGAAACCCTGAAAAATCAGGGGCTTCGGGTCGAGTCGGACTTGAGAAACGAGAAGATCGGCTTTAAAATTCGCGAACACACGCTTCAGCGCGTGCCCTACCTTTTGGTAGTCGGTGACCGCGAGCAGGAAACAGGTTCCGTGGCAGTACGTACCCGGGACGGCAAGGATCTGGGAAGCCTCACGATTGAGGCCTTTGCCCAGCATCTAACCGCCGAAGTCGACAGCCGTGGAGTATCAGCCTGAACGCCGCCAGCATGGAGTCAAAATCAGGCGGGTTCAGGTTTATTTTTGGAGGATCATCTAATCAGTTCTGAAAAGCGCGCCCGGCGCAACGGGGAGATCACGGCGCCCAAGGTTCGGGTCATCGGCCCGAGCGACCAGCAGATCGGCATCATGAATACACGCGAAGCCATCCAGTACGCCCAAGAGGCGGGTGTGGACCTCGTGGAAGTGTCACCCACGGCGGAGCCGCCGGTCTGTCGGGTGATGGATTTCGGCAAGTATCTTTTTGAACAGAATAAAAAGTTACAGACTGCACGCAAGAAGCAAAAGCAGATACAGGTCAAGGAAGTAAAATTCCGCCCGACAACCGATGAGGGTGACTACAAGATTAAACTTCGCAACCTGACACGTTTTTTGTCAGAGGGCGACAAGGCCAAGGTGACGGTACGTTTCCGCGGCCGAGAAATGCTGCACCAGGAACTGGGCACCGGGCTAATCGAACGCATCAAAGGCGACCTCGATGAGCAGGCGCAGGTGGAGCAATACCCCAGACTCGAAGGCCGGCAACTCGTAATGGTATTGTCGCCGAAGAGAAAATAAGTCCTGATAGGGCTTAAATAAAAAGTGGAACAATCAGCTGTTTCACCGCTTGGCAAATAAAAGAACGCCGCGCATGCGGGGCCAAGCCTTATTAAAACGAAACTTAAGGAGTTACGGCAATGCCGAAGTTGAAGACCAACCGTGCTGCGGCCAAGCGCTTTCGCGCCACCGCCAGTGGTAAATACAAACGTGGCAATTCACATAAGCGCCACATCCTCACCAAGAAAAGTTCCAAGCGCAAGCGTCAGCTCCGCGGCGGTGACATGGTGGTCGCACAGGACCACGACCGCGTGAAGCAGATGCTACCTTGGTCTTAAGGGGAGGATAGAACATGGCACGCGTGAAACGTTCGGTTACCAGCCGCGCCAAGCACAAGAAGACACTTGGCAAAGCCAAGGGCTACTACAATGCCCGCCGCAAGAATATAAAAGCCGCGAAGCAGGCAGTGATGAAAGCCGGTCAATATGCTTTCCGTGACCGGCGCGATCGCAAGCGCCAATTCCGCGCACTCTGGGTCGCGCGCATCAATGCCGCGGCGCGCTTGAACGGGCTTTCATACAGCCGCTTCATGAACGGACTTAAACATGCACAGATCGAGCTAGATCGCAAAGTGCTTGCGGATATAGCTGTATTTGATAAGGCTGCCTTCTCCGCACTCGTCGAGAAAGCCAAAGCCAGTCTGCACTGATTTATATACGGGCATGTGCCCGCCACACAGACGGTCAACGAGTGAGGGGAAGGGCATGATTGCCTTTCCCCTTTTTATTTTTGACCGCAACCCACGGGAAGCAGAGTGAAGCACGCCGACACACTCATCCAGGACGCCATTACCGCAATCGCCGCCAGCGATACGTTGCCGGCGCTGACCGAATTACGTGTCCGCTATCTCGGCAGGAAAGGCCTGGTCACTGAACAACTGAAGTCACTCGGCAGCTTGCCGGCGGATGAACGACGCGAAGTTGGCCAACAGCTCAATCGGGCCAAAAACGAAATCAGCGCCGCCATAGATGCGCGCCAATCAGCGCTCCAGCAGGCTGAGCTGGATGCCAAATTAACCGGACAAGAACTCGATGTGAGCCTGCCGGGTCGTGGTCAACAGCCAGGCAGTATTCACCCTATTACCCGCAGCCTGGAACGTATCGAGAAGATTTTCCACGCAGCGGGATTCAAGGTGGCCGAAGGACCGGAAGTGGAAGATGATTTCCATAATTTTGAAGCGCTTAACTTTACGCCCGATCATCCTGCACGCGCCATGCTGGATACTTTCTATCTCAAGAATGGGAAACTGCTGCGCACGCATACTTCACCGGTACAGGTGCGCGTCATGCAAGGATGCAAGCCTCCATTGCGTATCATCGCGCCGGGGCGTGTGTACCGCTGTGATTCAGACCTGACCCATACACCGATGTTTCATCAGGTAGAAGGGTTGCTGGTGGATAAACATGTAAGTATGGCCCATCTAAAAGGCATACTTGCTGAATTTATCCGGGCTTTCTTTGAAGCTCCACTCAAGGTACGGTTTCGGCCATCATACTTCCCGTTTACAGAACCATCGGCGGAAATGGATGTGGAATGCATGATTTGCCATGGTTCTGGCTGTCGTGTATGCGGTAACACCGGCTGGCTGGAAGTGCTGGGCTGCGGGATGGTGCATCCACAGGTATTTGAGAATGTCGGCATCGATAGCGAGCGTTGGACCGGTTATGCCTTCGGTATGGGCGTGGAACGACTAACCATGCTCCGTTATGGAGTCAATGACTTGCGTCTGTTCTTTGAAAATGATCTGCGTTTTCTAGCTCAGTTTCACTGAGCTACGAGTACTTATATGAAAATCAGTGAGCGCTGGTTGCGTGAGTGGATAAATCCCAAGGTAGATATACGAGATATTGCTGAACAGCTGACGCTTGCAGGTTTGGAAGTTGAATCTATTAGCCCCTGTTTAGCAGCCTTCGAGAATGTGGTTGTTGCCGAAGTACTGGAAATCATTCAGCATCCAAACGCAGATACGCTCAAGGTATGTAGTGTACGCAGCGGTAAAAACAAAGTCCAAGTTGTTTGCGGTGCAGCCAATGTGCGTATCGGTATGCGTGCGCCACTGGCGTTGCCGGGAGCAAAGTTACCGAATGGTCTAGAGATAAAAACTATCAAGCTGCGTGGTGTTCAATCCACCGGCATGTTGTGCTCTGCGAAAGAATTGGAATTGTCCACAGTTGCGTCGGGGCTCATGGAATTACCTGCTGATGCACCCATAGGAAAATCTATGGCTGCTTATCTGGATCTTCCAGACACGATATTGGATATTAAATTGACACCCAATCGCGGTGATTGCCTGAGTGTGGCCGGGCTGTCACGCGAGCTGTCCGCCATAAACACAATGCATATACACGCACCCCACATTGCTGCAGTCAGGGCACGCAGCAAAACGAAACTCTCGATCGCACTCAATGCAACGGGCGGATGTCCGCTATACGCAGGTAGGGTAATAAAAGGCATTCAAATGGGAAGTATTAGCCCCATATGGCTCACCGAAAGGCTGAGGCGGGCAGGTTTGCGTCCCATTCACCCAGTGGTCGATGTCACAAACTATGTGATGTTGGAACTGGGTCAGCCCCTGCATGCATTCGATTTGCGGAACCTTCAAGGTGGGATCGTGGTGCGCTGGGCCCGGGAGGGCGAATCGCTTGCATTGCTAGATGGGCGTGCTATTACCTTGTCAAAGGACGTACTGGTCATCGCCGACCATAAAAAGGCCAAAGCGATCGCCGGCATCATGGGCGGTGAGGATTCGGGTGTCGCGGATGACACCATGGATATTTTTATCGAAAGTGCATTTTTCCCACCCCAAGCAATCGCTGGCAGGGCGCGTCGCTATGGCTTGTCCAGCGAGGCGGCACACCGATTTGAGCGTGGCGTAGATCCCGCGCTTCCGCGTCGTGCTCTGGAACGCGCTACAGCTTTGTTACTGGCCATCTCCGGTGGTATCCCTGGGCCGGTAACAGAAGCGCGTAATGCAAGAGCTATTCCAAAATCGCGTCACATAATCCTGCGAAGGGAGCGTCTAGTTGAAATCCTGGGATTGCCAATCCCTGATCGCGAGGTTGCAAGCATCCTGAAACGTCTAGGCATGAAACTGAAAATGGTTGCGAGTGGCTGGCAGGTCATCCCGCCCAGTTATCGCTTTGATATCAGCCGTGAAGAGGATCTCATCGAGGAAGTCGGGCGCATTCATGGGTTTGAAAAAATACCGGCCACCCCATTAATCGCCGCAATACAACCCGGAGAAGCGGACGAACAACACACGGGCACAGGCTACCTGCGTAATAGCTTAGTGCACAGGGGGTATACAGAGGTCATCACCTACAGTTTTATAGCCCCGGTTTTAGACGATTCTCTGGCAGTAGCCGGAGCTGCCGTAGAACTGGAGAACCCGATTTCCGAAGATATGTCGCGATTACGCCGCTCCCTTTGGCCGGGTTTGATACAAGCCTTACGATACAACCTTAACCGGCAACAGGAGCGAGCCAGACTATTCGAGTATGGTCGTAGATATTCTATGCAAGGTGATGATATTAAAGAGGAATATTGCGTTGCTGGCTTGGCCTATGGGCGCGTAGAACCGGAGCAGTGGGGAATCCCAAAACGATTGGTAACATTCGACGATGTGAAATCTGACGTAGAGGCTTTATTTTCTAAAGGAACTACTAAGCCTATTTTTATTCGAGCTCGGCATCCAGCCTTGCATCCTGGTAAGTCTGCAGCTATTTACCTTGGCAAGCAGAGCGCAGGGTGGCTAGGGGAGCTGCATCCGGAGCAGGTTAGGAGATTGGACCTGCCGGATCCAGCAATCATCTTCGAAGTAGATTACCAAGCGATCTCAAATCAGCGTGTGCCGGTGTTTGAGCCTATTTCCCGCTATCCTGTGATACGTCGTGATATCGCTGTGGTTGTGCCTGAAAGCGTCTCAGCAAAGCTAATTATGTCCTGTGTAAACGAGGAATCGAACAATTTGGTTCGAGAAATTCGAATATTTGACATATATCGTGGAACTGGCATAGATTCTGGACGAAAAAGTGTTGCTTTAGGCTTGATTTTACAAGACTCTTCGCGCACCCTAACAGATGAGGCTGCCGATGCGATTATGTCCCAAATCATCGAAAGGCTTGATCGTAAATTGGGTGCAACAATAAGAGACTGACATGGCACTGACCAAGGCAGAAATGGCCGAGGCCTTGTTTGAGGAACTGGGGCTCAACAAGCGGGAGGCTAAGGAGCTGGTGGACCTCTTTTTCGAGGAAGTTCGCTTTGCCTTGGCTGAGGGGCGACAGGTCAAGCTTTCGGGCTTTGGTAATTTCGATCTACGCAGCAAAAACCAGCGGCCTGGCCGCAACCCTAAGACGGGTGAGGAAATCCCAATCAGCGCCCGACGTGTAGTGACTTTCCGTCCGGGTCAGAAGCTCAAAGCAAGGGTGGAGGCTTATGCTGGAAGCCGGGAATAATAGCGAGCTGCCACCGATCCCAGGCAAACGTTACTTCACCATCGGTGAGGTCAGCGATTTGTGCGGCGTGAAGCCGCATGTTTTGCGTTATTGGGAGCAGGAATTCCCCCAACTTAAACCTGTAAAACGTCGCGGTAATCGCCGTTATTACCAACGTCATGACGTGCTGGTCATCCGTCAAATTCGCAGTTTGCTCTATGAACAGGGATTTACTATCGGTGGCGCTCGTCAGCAGCTCTCCAGCGATACAGCCAAGCAGGATGTTTCACAAAGTCAGCAAATTGTCCACCAATTACGAGTGGAATTGGAAGAATTGCTGCAAACATTGAAACGCTGAAGTATCCAGTACTGACTGCAAAGATTCCACGCATATCAGCCATCAGGTATCATGAGTACCTGCGCCGAGCGGCG
>Ga0307372_10001670_pt1 | contig 38204 bp, 33 predicted proteins | sample OX1MG_FD_202533 | JGI IMG/M metagenome (GOLD analysis project Ga0307372, IMG submission 202533) | Soil microbial communities from Risofladan, Vaasa, Finland - OX-1 | ecosystem: Environmental > Terrestrial > Soil > Coastal area > Acid sulfate soil | place: Finland: Risofladan, Vaasa | collected...
AAGCCCCTCCTGCCAATCTTTTTCATCACCCAAAACCGGTTACAACTTTAGTTGATTCCCCTCAATCCCGAAACTCGATCCAAATCAGCGGGTTCGCCGTCAGCCGCAAGGCACCTTACGTAATCACCGGGCGATAACCGAGCTGATTTGCTAGGTTAGCGGACCCGGGGTAAGATTGACAACCCCGAAGCCCTTGCCAGCTTCCGTGCAGAGTCAGGAGAAACGACACCGGTGAAAGATCAAACCCAGCCTGCCGTATCGAAAGAACCGGGCCTGGAACGCTGGATGTCGCGCGTACTGAAAGAGCACAAGAAGGCCGGCAAGGAATTCAGCGCCGAGAACGTCCACCACCTGCGGACTGTGCTGCGCCGCTGCCTTTCCATCGAGGACGCGCTGGCCGAGTTTGATCCGCATTCGGACTGGAAAAAAATGAAGCGCGCGGCGAAGAAACTGCTGAAACATTTGGGCGCGCTGCGTGACACGCAAGTGCTTCTCGAATGGCTGGGAAAACTGGAAATCGCCGCGGACGATTTGGGAAAAACGCTGAAGGCGTCGCTCGAGCGCGAGCAGGAACAGCTCAAAACAAAAGCTTCAAAGGCGATGAAAGATTTCGATCCGCAAAAATGGAAATCGTGGGAAGAAACGCTCGCGGCACGGGCGGCTTCCATCCCGCAGCAAAGTCTCGTCGCGCGGTATGCTGCACTGGAGCGATGGGAAGAAGCCTGGCGGCGGCATCGCTTCGCGCTGCGCAGCCGCTCGATGATTGGCTATCACCGGCTGCGCGTAGGACTGAAGAATCTTCGTTATACGGTTGAGAATTTTGTCCCCAGCTTCCATGCAAAATGGGGCGATGATTTAAAGCAGCTCCAGAATCTGCTCGGCGAGGTGCATGATTTGGATGTTCTCTGGTCAAAGGTGATTCACCTCAAACCGGCCGGCGATCACGCGGCACGCACGATTTGGAAAACGGCCATCGAGAGCGCAAAGAAGCAGCGGTTGGCGCAATATCGCTCGCGAACGACGGGCAAAAATTCGCTGTGGCAGGCGTGGCGAGCCGCGTTACCCCAAGGCGACAAATTGGAAGAGGCTGTGGCCGCGAAGTTCGGCGCGTGGTCATCTTTCCGGACGCCTGAATTCCCGCATGTGCAGCGCGTGACCTCGCTGGCCGCGGAGCTGTATGATGCGCTGGCCGCGCGAGGAATTGCCGTTGGGCTGCCGACCGAACGCGCGCGATGGATCGTAGAGGCCGCCGCACTGATGCAAGACGCCGGGCGCAGCGAAGGAAACAAGAGGCACCACAAGGAGTCGTATCGTTTAATTCGCAAACAGCCGCTTCCGATTAGCTGGAAGGAATCAGAGTTAGAGCTGACCGCGCTGGTGGCGCGTTATCATCGGAAATCGCTGCCGCAGCCAAAGCATAAGGAATTCAGCAAGCTGTCCTCGGCGCTCCAGCAAGCGACGCTTTTCCTGTCTGGGATTTTGCGGCTGGCGAATGCTTTTGCGCAAGCGCCGAAGCGAATCCGAAAATTCGGCGTGGACGTGGCGCTCGACGGATTGACGATTCGCGCCTATGGATTCGATGGTCAGGAACCGCTGCTATCGAAGCTCGCCAGTGCCAAGCATCTTCTGGAAATCGCATGCCGCAGGCCGATTGTCATTCTGCCCGGCGCGGCGGGCGCCTCACTTCACGCTCCGGAATCCAAAGCGAAATCGTACGCTGCGTAACGAATTACGCGAGAACCAGTTTCGCAGCGACGGCTTGTGAATTATTCGCCGAGAAGCCGCAGCGCTTTCGGCGTGTAGATTGCGGTGATGAACCCGCGCGGAGGCGACAGAGCGTCGATTTCAAGAGCCGCGAAGCCCGCTTTCTTTAGCGCCGTAACCAGCGAATGACTGCCGATGGCGAACGCGATTACTTCGTCCAGATTCGGCGCATGGCCCACGCAGAGGACTTCGCCGGCTTTGACTCCGGAGAGCTCCTCGAACAACGTCGCGGGCTCGCTATCGGATCTGAGCGCGTCCGTCTGCCGCAGCTTTGTCACGGGATACCCGAACGCGTTGCAGGCGATCTCCGCGGTTTGCACGGCGCGCAGCAGAGGGCTGGTGAGGACGAGGCTGGGTTTGACACCCAGCATGTGCAAACCACGAGCGGCGGCTTCGGTTTTGGCGATGCCTCTGGGCGTCAGAAAACGATCCGCTTCCGGAGGACAACCCGGATCATCGCGATCAATCGCGATACCGTGGCGTAAAAGATAAAGTTTCATAGGGATTCATTTTCTCCTGGCGTGTAGCCGAGACAACCTGTCTGGCGTGGAATGAATCGTGGCATTTGGACACATGTTTTAAAGAGTACTGTTTCGGCCAAAAAGTTACGCGACGCGATGCGAGCGCGCGAAAGTTTTTTCCGCGCGTGGCGCCGCTCGCGCAATCCTCGCGCGGCCGAAACGAACCTTCCTTCCCGAAGTTTCCTCGAACAATTTTGCCGCGCGACGGCAGTCGCCCATCGGCAGAGGGCCGGGGCTGCTGGAATGCAATCGCAGGAGAATTTCCTTGCGGCTGGTGATCACATCCACATTCTGAACCGCGCGGCGCCGCTCTTTATCGAGAGCAATGGCGATGCGAAGTATCGCGGTAAGCATGCGGACGTCCGCGCGGCGGCGCGCGCCGAGCGAGGAATAGAGTTTGTGCTGCGGATCGGGATTCGCCTTGCCGTGGTAGCGGATCAGGCACGCAACCAACAGACGATCCGGCTCGGCGAGGCCAGGGATATGGGCGTGGCGAACGATGTACTCGCCGTGTTTGTGATGGGCACTCGAATTTATGGCGTAACCGACGTCGTGCAGTATCACCGCCAATTCGAGCGGCAGGCGCATCTCGTATGGCAAACGGTGAACAGGGGCAAGTTGATCGAAGAGATGACCTGCGAGGCGGCGCACGTGTTCGGCGTGCGACGGCTCATAGTGAAAACGCGCGGCCACGCGGCGCGCTTCGCGGAGCAGGGGTTGAAAGCGCGCGGCGTAGGCGCTCGCGGCAGCGCCGGAAAATTGCGAGGCCGCAAGATCCCACAAAATTCCTTCCTTGACGCCCACGCCCGGCACCAGCAGGGTCCGCAGCCGCAGCCACTGCGCGAGCGAAGCGAAGACCACCGCGGCGACACCGACGACTTCCGCGCGGTCACGGCGAAGGTGCAGCGCGTCCATGCGCTCATCCACATTGAGGCCCAGGATTCCCCACAGTCGTTCGCGCAGCAGGCGCAGGTTGAGCGTGGCGATTCCCGCGACTCGGGGGCCGGGACAGATGCGAGCCAGCGCCTCGGCATTACCTCCGGAAGCGACGGCTAACGCGCCCGAGAGATTCGGCGGCGCAGGCCAGACGCTTTGCAGCAAGGAAAGCGCGCGATGTTGCACGCGTTCGAATTCGTCCTCGCTGAGCGCGCCGTAAATTCCCAGCGTTTCCATCAGGCGCACGCTTCCCAGCGGCAAAGCGAAGACTTTCTCCGGCGCGCGTTTTCGCAGCAGGCTGATTTCCAGGCTGCCGCCGCCCAGGTCGACGATGAGCCGCGGAACCAGCTTCTGCCCGAGAGAGCCGAGAATCGCCGAATGCACCAGCCTCGCTTCCTCGGATGAATCGATCACGCCAAGCTCAATGCCCGTGGCGCGCCGAATGCGGCGAATCAGTTCGCCGCGATTCCGCGCTTCGCGCGCGGCGCTGGTGGCCACTGCGCGGCACTGCTGGACGCCATGGCGATCCAGCAATGATTTGAAATGGCGGAACGCTTGCAGCGCGCGATCCATCGTCAGGCGGCTAAAACGACGTTTCGTGAATGCGCGGTGGCCCAGGCGCACCGAAGCGCGCTCGCTATCGAGGATTCGAATTTCGGCGGAAGATTTGGCTTCGGCAATGACCAGGCGAATGGCATTCGAGCCCGCGTCAATGGCAGCGATTCGGACAGGAGCGGCCAAGGCTATTGCCACAGATGAACGAGGGCGTGCGAGGGCCGGTAACGGATATTCCGGATGCCCAGGTAGGAAGCGATGCGTTTACGAAGGTCCGCGTTGACGGTGCGAATCGTGTTTTCGCCGTTCAAGGCAGCGAACCCGTGATGTTTCGCGAGACTGACGAATTCCTTGCGCAGCATCGTCTGATAGCCGATGAACGAATCATAGAGATCGTCGGAAAGATGCAGGTCGCGGCCCGCTTCCCAGAAGCTGATGGCCGGGGACTTCTGGAATTCGCGCTCGAAAGCGATTTGCGGCCGGACATTGAGGAAAAAAGTGAGGTCCGGCGGAAGAGCCAATTCGTAAATTCGCTGGAGATAATCGAGCTCCAGGCCGCGAACCACGGCACGCGCGATCAGCGTGTAGTAGTAACGGTCTGCGAGAACGATCATGCCCGAGCGCAGCGCGGGCAGAATGCGATTTTCGAGCTGGTCGAAAAAATCCGTGGCGTACATCAGCGCCAGCGTATAGCGCGTCACGGAATTCCTGGCGAGCAGGCTGTCAATATCCTTCGCGATCAGAAACGAGCGCCGCAGCCCCATCGTCTGCACGGCGAAGCCCTGCGACTCGAGCCATTCGGTGAGCAGCGCAATTTGCGTCGAGCGGCCAGAGCCGTCCGTGCCTTCCAGAACGATGAGGTGGCCGCTGAGCTCGCTGCGATTCTTCGTGGGCAAGCCGGCGGAAGGACGAAGCGGCACGCTCTCGCCGAACCAGGTCTGCATGCCGGAAGCAGCGGTGGTGACAAACTCCTGGGCCGGTTCCGGAGTTCCTTCGGATTTTACCGCGTCGGTCATACGTCCTTGTAGCGCTTCAGATCAATTCGCTCGGCCACCACGTCGCGCATGGTCTGCTGCAACTGATGCACGGGCAGCGTGCCATCCATCAGAACGAAATTGTCCGTCGGGAGCATTTGATCGTAGCGCGCCAGCGTCAGTCCCTGAAACTTCGCAAAGCTCTCGATGGGATCGAGCGACAGGCCCAGGTCCATGCCCGCTTCGTAATACTTAATTCGCGGCCGGCCGCTGAGGATGCGGCGTATGGCAATTTCGAGCGGGGCGCGGAAATAAAATGTGACGTCGGGAACCACGGCGAATCGATAGAGATTCCTCAACCACTCGATGGGGCACCCGCGCGCGCCATCGCGTGCGAACGCGGTGTAAATGTAGCGGTCGGCGAGGACCAGATGGCCGCTGCGAAGCAACGGAAGAATTTGGCGTTCGTAACGGTCGGCAAAATCGGCGGCGTGAATCAGCGAAAACGTCATCGGCGTGAGCAAGCGGCGGCGCTTGCCGCGCCGCGTGGCGGCTTTCACCAACGGAGAGGAATTCCATTCGGTGAAATAGGTGCGGTAGCCGGCGACTTCGAGCCAGCGCTTGAGAAGATGAAGCTGCGTGCTCTTGCCCGAGCCGTCGATCCCTTCGACGACCACTAAAGCGCCCGAGTAAGGACGCGCGGGCTGCTTGGGGCGCTTTTCCTCGGGGTGCGCAGCGGATTCAATTGTGGTGCTTGGTGTTGCCATGGGTGCGGACAAACTCGACTAGTCTGGGCCAGAAGTATGAATCCGGGATGGCCCGTCCATTAAAAGTATATCAATCTCTGGCCGAATTGTCTTAGACGCAGAATACAGGGCGCCCAACGCCACCGAGCCATCCCGGCGGAGCGAGCGTTATTTCTGGCCCGTGACTTCCGCCGTTGTGTCGTAGAGCGGCTCGGCGGGATATGCCGGAGCGCTTTCCTCCGCCGCGGTGACGGCCAGGACGCGAATCTTGTCGTTTTGCGGCAACGTGAGCGTCTTGGCGCCGGGCGGCAGATGGATCGCGTACGCGAACAAATAAGAGTAGGCGTACGGCACATTGGCGCCGTCAGGCGTGTGGTGATGCGAAGCGAACCATGCCAGCGGCGCGTGCTTGATAAAGCCCGGAGTAATGCCCGCGAAATGCGGCAGCATGATCGGCCCGTTTTTCTGGACGTAAGCGCGGAAGCGGCGAATTCTTTGCGCGGGCTCGCTGATGTCGCTCGCGTCAGGCGCAGGCGGAATCGCGAGCGGCTCCATTTTGAACGAGCGGTCGTATCCCTGGCCGATGTAGCCGCCCCAATCCTGGATGGTGAGATTTGCGCTCTGATTGCCAGCCTTGAATGTGGCTTGCTGATCGCCGTCATCGGAAGCGGCGAGAATGTAGAGACGATTGAATTTTCCGGCGGGGAGCGGAATGGTTTGGCCGCGCGCAACCACGGCGTTGGGCGTTCCCGTGGCGGCGGGCGCGAGCTTGAAGTGGATGCCGGAGTAGGCGATGTCCGCAGGAAGCATTTCCGCGGGAAGCGCGTCGCCAGCCGCGTCGAAACCGCCCACGGATTTCGTGCCATCGTTGCTCGCGACGGCAAGATCGTAGTGGAGCGGAACCGCTCGCCAGCGCGGAGGAATGGCTCGCACGCGCGAAGGGGCGAGCTTCACTTCGTAGCTCTTAATTTCATACGGGCCAAAATTTGCGACGAGATCGCCTTGAGCGACGGTGGCCGCTCCGACGGGCAATTCCTGGCCGTTGATTTCGCGCGCGGCAATCACGGGCGAGGCAAAAGAGATGCGGACGCCGCGCTGCGGCTGGCCGCTCATTTCGACGAGGCGCACAACCTCGTCGTTGCCAGCTTCCGCTTTCTTGAAAGCCATCTCGCGCACATTCGTGTCGCTGACTTTCAGCAAGGAGAGAGTTTTGCCGAGCGCGCCCGGGTGCTTTGCTGTCTCGAAGGCGATGAGCGGCGCATCCAGCCGGTAGGCCTGCCACGCCGTGCCACCTTGCTGCCAATCTCCAGCGTGGCTCGCAAGGCCGTAGACAAATTCATGATGGCCGAAATCTTGTGTGGCTTGGTCACGGTAGGATTCTCCCGCCGGACTGATTCCGGGAGTGTAGAGCAGCGTGAGGCGCAGCATATTGTCGCTGGGCTTATCCGAGCCCGTCTTCGCTCCGGAAAGAATTGTGACGCCGAAGCTGCCGCTGTGATCGGTGAGGTCGAACCAGCGATGCGAAGCCATCTCGAATGTTTTTTCATTGTCGGTCGGCCGCCGAATCGTGCCCGCGCCCCAGTTGTACGTGGTGTCCAGATTGGAAGCGGTCAGCGGGAACGTGGCCTTCAGCGCGGCCTCGCGAGTTTTCCAGTCAATCGCATTGGCGAATTCGACGCGATTGCCGGCATCGCCCGCCGAAAGGCGAATCGTTTGCACGAACTTTGAGCCTTCGGCTTCGCGTTCCACGCGGAGAGCCACGCGAACGGGGCCGTTTTCGGCGATCGTGATTTTCGCCGGGCCGCCGACGTAGCCGCGCGGCGGCTTGCGCTGATCCGACCAGTCCATGTTCCAGGCGGGCCATTGCGACGGCTTTTCCGTCTGGAAAGCGAGGCGCGCGGGAGCGGAAAGAAGTTCGCGATTGAGCTTCTTGTCGAAAATGCTGGAAACGTCGCCGTTGTGATTCAACCGGATGCGATAGCGGGCGTTTTCGAGCGAGGAATCGGTGACTTTGAGTTCCGAGGAATTCGATGACGACGGAGTTTCCGATGGCTGCACGTCGTAAACCGCGAAGCCGGTCGAGGGAACCTTCGCCAGAAATAGGACTTTTGCCCCGCCATTTCCGGAGCGCTCCAGTTGGGCGGGAACTTCCTTGCCATCCGGGCCGGCCACGCGAACGCCTTGCGGCGCGCCGCCGGGAAAATGGACGCGAGCTTCCACAACATCCTGGCGCGCAATGGACAGCGGATTGTAAACGATGACCGGCGTGCCTTTGCCTTCGGTATTCAAGTCAGAAGCAATCGCGTCGGTGGCGCTGGTGAGCACGCTCGCAAACTGATTCATCGCGATCACGTCGTCGTTCCAAGAATATACGTATGCCTGGGGCGTCGCCGTGCCCGCCATGATGTCGTGAAACTGGCCGCCGAGCACAAGGCGCCACGCATAGTTCAAGCGCGCAAGCGGATACGAACGTCCGCCGAGCCACGCCGCGGCGACGGAAGCTTCCTCCGCCCCGTGAGCGAGATTTTCATTTTCGCGGTTCCAGCGCTTGTGAACTTCCTCGGAGGTGAGCGAGCCGGCCGAGTGATTCGTCAGCTCGAGATCGCCCTGATAGCGCGGCAGATGGGCGGTCAAATGTTCCGCGAGGATGTCTTTGAACATTTGATCGGCATCGGAGGAAATAATGTGGAGAGGTCCCGTGCCCATGCGGACTTGCGGAGCGGAGGGCGGCGCCGGCGCGTTTTCGCCGTCCTCGTTGCGTTTTTGCACAGGAAGAGCGCCCATGCTTTTCGTTACCATTTCTTCCACCAATTTCACCGAGCCTTCATCCGGCGCGCCGCCGATGTCGCCCGTGCCGTAATAGTGATAGTCCGCGAAAACGCCGCTGACTTTGCCGTCGCGATTTACGCGCTTGGGCCAGTCAATGAAATCGCTCACGCCGGGAGGGGCAGTGCTTTTGCTGAGGTCGTAGCTGACGCCGCCGGAATAGCTTCCGGGATTGAGCGCGGCGATTACGCCGTGGCCGTCTGGACCAATCCACAGGCCAACGTTGAACGGCGTGCCCACCGGCGTGTCCTCGGGAGAATTAGGGCCGCCGACGGGAGCCGAGGAGCCCCAGGTCAACTTTTGCGTCGAGAAACCTTTGATTCCCGCTGCGGCGAGGATGCTGGGCAAATCCGCGGGAAAGCCGAAGCAGTCCGGGAGCATGTACTCTTCGCTGGCATTGCCAAATTCCTGACGAAAATATTCGTTGCCGTAAAGCACCTGTCGAATGATGGATTCGGGCGAAGGCGAGTTGACGTCATTTTCTTCCATCGACGAGCCGGCGGGGAACCACTGGCCCGTGGCGACGTAATGTTTCACTTTCGCGAAATCGGCGGGGTAATACTCCTGCATCATCATGTAGCGATTCGCGCCCGTCCAATTGAAGATGTAGTGCGGATATTTTTTGAAGAGCGCGAAATTCTTCTCCATCGTTGCCGGAAGATATTGCAAAATCACCTGCGGATATTCCCAGCGCCATTGCGTATCCAAATGGGAGTAGCCGACTAAATACAATGTCGGCTGCTTCTTGAGATTGGGAGCCTTCGCGGGCGCGGCTTTTCCCGATGCGCGCGCGGGCGTTTTTTTGGATTGCGCCGCCGTCGTGGCGCCGGAAGCGGGTTGCGCACGCAGCCCAGTTCCGCACAGGATTACCGTGATGATTACCGCCATTTGGACAAATGCCTTGCGCATGACTTTTCTCCGTTACCCGCGGCACAATCCCCAATACGCGCATCATCTTCGCTGAATTGGCCGATCTAGTAAATAGCGTCTATTCCGAGAGGCGGAAGGATGCCAAGGAAACACGTTACAATAATGGAGGCCGTGCAACCATTCCGGTGGAAAATCCGTCCGAGAAAGTACGCGGCCTGCGCGCTGGAGAGCGGGGAGAAATCCATGAGAAAAATGCTGTTCGGCGTATCGATGCTTCTTTTGCTGCTATCGGCGGGCAGAGGAATTGCAAAGGTATGGCCAAAACCCGTCAAGCTGGTGCTGTCTCCCGCATCATCAGTGCCCACGGCCGATATCGTACGGAACCTTCACGCCAAATGTCCGAACGTCTCGATCACCCTGGACTCAAAAAAATCGGACTATATGCTGCAAGCCGGAGGCTGGTCCGGCAATTATAGGTTCACATTGTTCAAGCACGGCGGGGATGCAGTATACGGCACGTCTACTTTTTTGCTGAGCAACGCCGTGAAAAACGTCTGCAAATTCATCAATACACAAAAGTAGCGACTCGTCTTGCTCTTTGTGCGCGGGCAATCGCGCATTCAGATCTTTACTTCGCTGCTGCGGGTGTGGCCGATTGAAAGTCGGCGATTCCGATGCGGATCACCGTGCCGCGAAGCTTCCAGTACTCCGCGCTGTTTCGCGGGATAATTCGCAACGCACCCGGCGTCTGGGACTCTTTACGCACCGGTTCCTCGGTCCACACTCCGTAGACTCGACCGTCGAGCGCGGCGAGGCCCGTGTAGTCGCCTATAAAAACGCCTTGCGCGTCGAACGGCGTGTCCGTCCAGCCGTAATTTTGAAACGTGCGGCCGGCGTCCGTCGAGCGCGCCAGAACCACGATTTGCTTCCGGTTGCGCGGATCGCCGCGCCGGTCATAGAAAACCACGTCCGCCGATCCGTCCGAGGGATCGACTGCCAGCCATTGGAAAAATTGATCCGCTCCGTCATGGACCGGGTCCGTATTCACGCGCGTGGCGGGAGTCCACGTGCGACCATGATCCGCGGAGGTGGAACAGAACACATCCACGTCGCCATTCCGGTAATCGCTCCACGTGACGTACAATCGCCCTCCTTTTCTTCCGCCTCGCGGATCCATCGCGATTTGTGGAAATCCATTCGCGCGAGAAACCGCGTCCACGCGGAACATGATGGGAGCCGTTTTGATGATATCGCGGGTGCGCGAAAAACTGCGTCCGCCGTCACGCGAACTCGCTAAGATGATGTGATTGCCGTTCGCCCAGACAACATAGAGAGTGCTGTCGGGTCCAACCACTCCTGCAAATCCTTCCAAGGCTCCATTGTCGTCCCGCGGAAGGCCGGGATGGTTATCAATTTCAATGGGCTTGGACCAGGTTTTTCCGTCGTCGGTCGAGCGCGTGAACATCAGTTCCGAATTCGTCAAAGTCCACCGCGTCCAGCCCACGTAGAGATTCCCGGCGTGCGGCCCATGACTATCGTCGGCCACAATGTACGGCTTGTCCTCGAAGGGAACATCTGTCTGGTTCGGCTGCGCGATGACCGAAATATCATTCGCCTCCCACGTCTTTCCGCCATCGAGCGAGCGCCGTATGTAGAGGCCGTTTCGTGAAGAATTATGTCCCCAGTAATTGAACGTCCCAAGTTTGTCGAACGCCATGTAACAAATGATCGCGTGGCCCTGATTGTCGTACGTGACCGAAACGTCGCCGGAGACTCGATAGTCCGCCGGCGCAACTCCTGCGGCGATCTGCCAGTGTTTTCCCGCGTCGGTCGAATACGCAATGTGCGCGTTGTCTTGGAACGCCGCGACCACCTGGTTTGGATCGCGAGGATTAATGGCGATGGAAGGCTCCGTGAAAAAACCTGGCTGCGGAGTCACGGTAATCACCTGCGATCCTGGGGGCCGCGGCAGCGTTTGAGAATTTGCGCTAACGGCCAAAAGTCCCAGCATTACGGCGAGCACAGCAGGACGCGTGATCTTCATTTGTGAACTCCCGGGTATGGGTCGCGGTGGACTATGTTTGGCCATCTTTGCGCGGTCAGGAAAACTCCGCCTATGCCCGTCTGCCCGGCATCGGCGTTTTCCAGTAAACCACGTATCTCTCGCCCATGATCCGGTAGAACGGTGTGAGCGAAGTCTGCTGCGTCTGGCCAACGGTGCGACAGTCCACCGTATGCTCTCCACGGACAACCGAATCCCGCTTGCCGTCCGCCTGACCGTGTTCGTGGGTGCCTCATCTCACCAATGCCAAGCGCTACGAAGACATCGAAAGTATTTATTGGGAAATCTCGTTATTTCGTGAAACCTCGAGCAGCGAGCCAACGAACAATGGCTTCCGGATATCCATCGACCGTCCGCTCAGGCAACGACGGATCGTCTTCGTATCCGGTCATCGATCTTACCAACGTGTGGCCTGCTCCTTGAAAAGTCAATATGGTCAGGTCCTTCATGCCAGCTCGAGCGAACGCCTTCCGAAATCGCGCCGCGCTGTCGGCGGAATCCACGTTCTTGTCAAGCGCTCCGAACACTGCGAGCGTCGGGGTACGAACGTGCCCCAACGTCGCAGCCGGATCGTAGATCAGCGCGGCGCGCAAAGCGGCCAGTATCGGCGGAGGAGGCGGAGCGGTCATTCCCGGCGGAATCCGCATGTACGGGAACCACGGTTCTTTCTTTGCCGCGTTCAATGCTTCCCCAGCGGCGCTCCAATTCGAGTTCGTCTTCAGCGCGAGGAACATGATTCGTTCGAAGGCCAGCGCAGTGGAGATCTGTTCCTCCGTGAACCGACCGTGTTCGCGCAAGTCCTGCCCGATCTCGTACAGCACGTTCTCCGCGATGGTTTCGCTCGGCGCGCTCTTCAAAATCATGAATGCCAGCGGAAAGCGCGTGGCGACAATCGGCGCAACCCAACCACCATTGCTGAATCCCCAAACGCCGATCCGATGCGCGTCCACCGCGCGATCGCTTTCAACTTTGTGGAGTATGGCGACGACATCATCGGCCTTGGAATCAGGCCCGGTATAGCGCCAGTTTCCCGCGGACTCGCCTGTGCCACGCTGATCGTACGTGACCACATTGAGTCCATGCGAAACAAAATAAGGAATGAGAAAACCCATCTCGCGCATCTCGTCATCGGCGCCGTGAATCAGCACGATGGTAGAGAGGTGCTCGGCTCCGGACGCGTGCCACAGCGATGCGCCCAGACGATCGGGGCCGTTACCAATAACGAATGGTTTCTCCACAACTGGAGAAGTCGGCGAATCCAACACGAAGTTAATCGCCGGGGAGCCATCGGTTCGGTATTCGTGGCCTGAGATGTGCTCGAGAGTTCCGATCCGTCGCGTCTTGGCATCGTAGAACTGTATCGTGGGATGATCGGGCGGTTCAGCCTCGAGTCCGACATAGACGGTTCCGCCGTCGAGTCGATAGGCGCCCTGTTTCACGGGCGGCTGCGGCAGCGTTTGAGAATTCGCGCTAACGGCCAAAAGTCCCAGCATGATGACGAGCACAGCGTGACGCGCGATCTTCATTTGTGGGCTCCCAGGAGAATAGCTCGCGTCAAATTATGTTCGGCAATCTTTGCGCGATCAGGAAAACTTCGCTATGCCCTTCCGCCTGGTATCGGCGTTTTCCAGTACACCACGTATCTCTCGCCCATGATCCGGTAGAAGGGTATGAGCGAAGTCTGCTGCGTTTGGCCAACGGTGCGGAAGTCCAGCGTCTGGCCCGGCACGGCCTCAACCCAATCTTCCTTGCTGCCTGGTTCGACCGTGATCGCGGGCGCCTCGATCGGCTTGCCATTGGGCGCCGTGTCATATGTGGGATGCTGCAGCGCTTCGGTCAGCCCCTGCGAACCGAGCCGCCCAGCGAGCACCAGCGGCCCGTACATCTGAGCTTGCGTCGCCGGATCTCCCGGAAGCGCGTCCACGTGCAAGCTCATCGGCAGGCTAAGCTCGATGCGGTCTCCATCCTTCCAGACGCGATGCAAACTCAAATAGCTGCTGGGATTCGAGAACACGGGCAACGCCGAACCATTGAGCTTGACGCTTCCGCCCTTGGTCGCCCAATAGGGAATTCGCAGATTCACCGCCATTTCCACGGGCCGATCCGCATGAATCACCAGCGTGGTTCCCTCTTGTTCCGGGAAGCGAGTAGCCTGCTCGATGCGCACGCCCTTTTCCGGCCAGCTAAGTTGCGACGCGATAAAAAGATTTACGTAGACGCCATGATCATCGTGGAAATAAATCGAGTCGTTAAACTTCGAGAATTCTTCCGCGCCAGTGCCCGTGCAGCACCAGAACGAGTGATACCGGGAATTGAAATACTTCCAGTAGCCGGAGGCCAGGGGCACGAAATAGCTTTTCATTCCCTCCTGATCCTGCGTGCCGAGCCGGCTATTGAACAAAGTGCGCTCATAATAATCCATCGCGCGCGGGTCGGCGGTCCAGCCGTAGACGTGGCGCGTGAGTTTCAGCATGTTGTAACCGCAGCAGCATTCCTCGTCCCATTCGCTCAGTGTTTTCGACAAATTCCCCGCATCGGAGTCCCAGTGTTCTCCATTGCTGGTGCCGCCGGTGCAGAATGTCCGCCGGGCGGTCACGTCCTCCCAGAAAAACGAGGCGATGTCGCGGTAGCGGTCCCACCCTGTCAGCTCGTAGAGGCGCGCTGCGCCGATCACCTTGGGAATATTCGTATTGGCATGGAGGCCTTTCAGTTCGTCCCGGTAGGCCGCCAGCGGATCGAAGAACTCTTTCTGGTCGAATCGATGAGCGATGCCCAGATATTGCCATTTGTGCGTGACGGCAAACAGGTTGCACAGCACCTCCAGCATTCCGCCCTGTTCGACTTCGAGCACGCGCGCCATGTGGTAATCGCTCAGCGGGCCAACCCAGCCTCCCACCCATCCTGCCATCTTCTCCAGCGTCTCCAAGGCCTGCTGGTTGCCGCAATGCTGGTACATGTCGAGATGGCCGGCCATGATCTTGTGAATCGTATAGAACGGCGCCCAAACGGGCTGTCCCGCGCGCAGGCGATCGAATTCCTCTTGCGGAAACGCGCTGAGATAACCGTTCTTGTTTGCCGTCTGGCATTTGGCCAGTTCTTCCACCATCGCATCGGCCTTTTGCTTGAGCTCTTCATCGCCAGTCGCCGCGTACATCAGCGCACAAGCCGACAGATAGTGCCCACCTGCAAAATGGCCGCGCAACTCGCATTTGGGAGCCTCCCATCCGCCGAGTGGCTCCGCGGAGGAGGGAATGCCCGAAGTCACGCGAAACATGTGCAGCAGCCGGTCGGACGGGACAGAATGGAGATACTGGCGATTGATTTCCAATGCGTCTTTGAAGGGACCATCGCTCAGGCGCACTTGCTTCATCGGAAACGGCTCGACCATCGCGGTCACGGGGGCCGGCCTGCGGCGGCGCTCTTCCTGAGGAGGCGGAGTTGGGACGAGCGGACTGCGCAATTTCGGCGACGCCAGCAAAGATCCGGGCAGAGCTCCCGCCCCGGCGGTGGCCATCGCGCCCCATAGGAATTTCCTCCGTGACAAACTTTCCTTGCGATCTTTCATGGCAATTTCCTCCTCCGCAGTGCTACCAATGCATGCGCTTTCATTCCGGCCCAGTTGCGTCTCCGTGGTACGCTGAGAGCGGAAGGACGATGAGGCTTCCACAATCTTGGATGACGAAACCGAAGAGCGAGATTTAACCCAATGAACGGTTGAAATATACCTCATTGTATATATTATGCAAGGGCTGTCGCGTCAGCTGTCCGCGTCGGCCAGCTATCCCAATGCACGAGAAACTTCGCGGCTTCCGTGAGAATGGACAATGGGAAGACAGTATCAGGCTTTCACCGAGGATGCCGCCGCAGCCCTTCACTCGCGGTGGGCTGTCGCCATAGCGGTCTCCATCCTTGCCCTGATCGCGGTTCTGCCCCTCGCGCTCGCCATCCCTAACCTTGTCAGATCGGATGACCCTCTCGCGGTTCGAATAGGCGTGGCCTTAGGCCTCCTTGCCTTTGGATTGATGGCCCTCCAAATCGTGATCGGTTCGAGGCTGAGGCTCGTCAGCGATCCCATAGGGTTGGGACAGCTTCTGGGGCTACACCGCCTCATCGGTATTCTGGTGCTTGCTCTTTTGCTGGCACATCCACTCCTGGTTACCGTGGGCCACGGAAAGCCAGAATTGCTCAACCCATTCCGCGCTCCATGGGGCGTTCGAGTAGGGCAGCTCGCACTCCTTTTGTTGATTGTTCACAGTGTTTTGGCGGTGTTCAGAACGAGCTTCAGCATTGACTATGTCGTCTGGCGCCGAATTCACCGGGCCGCCTTTCTGATTTTTTCCCTGGCATTTGTTCACGGTTTCGCGGAGGGAGATGATTTGAAACGGCACGCCATGCAAGTGCTGTGGGTCATCCTCTTAGTAGGCGCCGGGTCCCTGGCCTTCCACGCGCATTTTCTCAAACCCCGCACCTTGCGTCAGAATCGCCACCGGATCATGGAGCTCATCCCCGAAACCCACAATACGACGACGCTTGTGCTCGCTCCCGAAACAGGCGAGCGGTTTCAGTATCTCCCGGGACAGTTCATGTTCCTCACGCCGCTCGAGCCGAACGAGCCTTTGGAGGAACATCCGTTTACTATTTCTTCGAGTCCCGCTCAGAGGGGCGTTCTCACTGCCACCATCAAGTCCGTGGGAGATTTTACGGCGCACATTAAGGACTGGCGGACCGGCGAGCACATCCTCGTCGACGGCCCGCACGGAAAATTTAGCTATCTCCTCCATCGTCATGCGGACCGGCTGGTCTTCATTGCGGCCGGAGTGGGGATCACTCCCCTGATGAGCATGATTCGTTTCCTGCGGGATACCGGAGACCCAAGACCGATTCGACTGATCTACGCGAATCAGACGGAAACTGACATTATTTTCCGAGATGAACTCGAGCAAATGCAAAATGAGATTGACTTGCACGTCGTTCACATTCTGTCGCGGCCTTCGGAGGACTGGCGGGGAGAGCGCGGCCGGGTATCGCGTGAATTTTTGAGCCGGTTCATTGAGGAGGAACGCGGAGCTGCCTTCTATGTTTGCGGACCGCCGCTGATGATGAAATCCGTCGCTGCGGATCTTAGCGTCCTCCAAGTCCCGCCCGATCGCATCTATAGTGAGAATTTTTCTCTCTGACCCGCCGCGCAATGCCGTGTCATCCAGCCAGTAAGGAGATATCCGCGAGTGCGCGGGTGGCGCAATTTCACGCCGGGAATACGACAGGGTAGGACTCTTCCAAAATTAGTACAGCGGGTTGACGAGGCACAACAGGGATGCAATAATTACTGGCTTTGTGGTGCGTTGGATGCGTGCCTTTGCAGGCTCCGGAGGAAGAAAGCCGAAGCCGTACGTCAGGGATTTACCGGCGAGCGCCGGGACGCGAAAAGCGCGGAAGCCCTTGAATAAGAGCAAGGCAAGGGCTTGTGCCGGGAATAGAGCGTGTTTGCGGCAGGCGGCCTGCCTGCGCGCACGGGCCCCGGCCCACAATGCCGCTGCATTTTTCAGCGTCCTGAATTAGGGCGGCGGCGAGCCGCCGAACGAAGAAAATCCACGGAGGCGAGTGAGGCGTTCGCGATAGTGTGCGATGGCGATCCTGCAACAGCTCGGCTGGTTGTTCCTCAAGTCCATACCGACCATCCTTATTTTCCTTTTGTTTTATTGGTTCTTGCGCGCGAATTTTTTCAAGCCGCTGGAACGCACTCTCGCCGAGCGCCACGCGCGCATCACGCAAGCGCGCGCGGACGCCGAAGCCGTCCAGGCTGCGGCGAAAGAAAAAGTCCATTCCTACGAGGATGCCCTGAGAAAGGCGCGCGCGGGAGTGTTTGCCGAACAGGAATCGTCGCGGCAGGCGGCATTCGGCGAACGCGCGAAGCTGTTGAACAGCGTCCGCAAGTTCGAGCAGGAACAGGTGCGCAAGGAAAAGGAGCGCATCGCGCGGGAATTTGATGCCGCGCGCGCGCAACTCGAAAGTGAAAGTGCAAACCTTGCGGTGCGGATTGCGAAGATGATCCTCGAGCGGCCCGCCGCGCCGCTGCGTGGGGCGCGCTAATGCAAGCGATGTCGCGCCGCGCTTTGCGTTCGGCAAGTTCGCTGCTCGCGGTGGCGTTTGCGTTGATGCTATATGCCGCGCCGGTTTTGGCTGCGGCGAATCCTGCGGAAGAAGCTGGATCGACGGCCGGCTGGATCTACCGTTGGATTAACTTTCTGATTTTTGCCGCGGTCTTGATCTGGGTCTTTGCCAAGAAGACCCCGGCGTATTTTCGCGGCCGGCAGGAAGCGATTGCGGCGGCGATTGCGGAGAGCACGCGAGCGCGCGAACAGGCGGAACGTCAGCAGCGCGAGGCCGAAGCGAAAATGGCCGCGCTCGATACAGTGGTCGCGGAGTTGCGCGCGCGGGCCAAACGCGAGAGCGCTGGCGAAACCGAACGGGTTCACGCCCTCGCGCAGGAAGAAGCCAAACGCATCGAACTGGCGGGCCAAGCCGAAATTCGCGCCGCGGAACGCGCCGCGCAACTGGAACTCCAGACCATTGCCGCGCGCGTGGCCATCGAACGCGCGGAAACGCTTCTCGAACAGCAGATGACGCGGCAAACGGATGCATCGCTCTTTCGCGGATTTGTCGCCGAGCTGGAGCGTGAAGGGAGCGCGAATTGAGCGCCCTGGCCCAGCGATACGCCGCGGCGCTGGCCGATGCGGCGTTCGCGCGCAATGAGGCTGGCAGCATCCGGCGCGATCTGGGCGAGTTTGCGGCGATGCTTGAGAATTCATCGGAGCTACGCAATGTCCTGACGACTCCGGCCATCGGCCCCGACGCGAAAAAACGCGTGCTTGCCGAGCTTGTGGAGAAGATGGGCTTGCGCGCCGAAGTGCGGAATTTCCTTTTTGTGCTGGTGGACCACGGCCGCACGGGTATTCTTGGCGAGATTCGGCAGGCGTTTGAAGCGGAGATCAATGTGCGCATGGGCATTGTGGATGCCAACGTGATTTCGGCGCGCGAGCTTTCCGCGGAAGAGAAGTCGCAACTGGCGCGGACGCTCGAACACGTCACGGGGAAAAAAGTGCAGTCGCAATATCAGCTCGACGCCAGCCTGATCGGCGGTACGACGGTGCGAATCGGCTCGACAATCTACGACGGATCGGTGCGCGAACAGCTCGACCGGCTGCGCACGCAGCTCGAAGCTCAATAGGAGCAAGGAATGGCGACCATCAAGGCTGACGAGATCACAAAAATTATTCGCGAACAGATCGAGAATTACCAGCAAGTGATGGCCGTCGAGGAAGTCGGCTCGGTGATCTCGGTGGGCGACGGCATCGCGCGCATTCATGGCCTCGACAAGTGCATGGCGGGCGAAATGCTGGCGTTTCCCCACGACGTGTTCGGCATCGCGCTGAACCTCGAAGAGGATCAGGTCGGCACGGTGCTGCTCGGCGATTACACGGAAATCAAAGAAGGCGACACGGTGCGGCGGACGAAGAAAATCATGTCCGTTCCCGTGGGAGATGCGCTGATCGGGCGCGTTGTGAATCCGTTGGGCCAGCCGCTCGACGACAAAGGCCCAATTGCCACGGACAAGCGAAATCCCATCGAGCGCTTGGCGCCGGGCGTAATTGACCGCCAGCCGGTGCGCGAGCCTTTGCAGACGGGCATCAAGGCCATCGACGCGATGATTCCGATTGGCCGCGGGCAGCGCGAGCTGATCATCGGCGACCGCCAGACCGGCAAGACCGCGATCATTCTCGACACGATTATCAACCAGCGCGGCGGCGACATGATTTCCATCTATTGTGCCATCGGCCAGAAGCGCTCGACGGTCGCGCAAGTGGTGAAGACGCTGACGGACGCCGGGGCCATGGAGCACAGCATTGTGGTGGCCGCGACGGCTTCCGAGCCTGCCACGATGCAATACATCGCGCCCTTCGCGGCGTGCGCCATCGGAGAATTTTTTCGTGACGGCGGCAAGCACGCGGTCTGCTTTTACGATGATCTGTCGAAACATGCGCAGGCGTACCGCGAAATTTCGCTCCTGCTGCGGCGTCCTCCGGGCCGCGAAGCCTATCCGGGCGACGTTTTCTTCCTGCACTCGCGGCTGCTTGAGCGCGCCGCAAAAATGAGCGAAAGCCTCGGCAGCGGCTCGCTTTCCGCGCTTCCCGTGATTGAAACGCAGGCGGGCGACGTCTCGGCGTACATTCCCACGAACGTGATTTCGATCACCGACGGGCAGATTTATCTCGAATCGGATTTATTCAACGCGGGCATTCGCCCCGCGATCAACGCGGGCATTTCCGTCAGCCGCGTCGGCGGCAACGCGCAAATCAAGGCCATGCGTCAGGTAGCCGGCACTCTGCGGCTCGATATGGCGCAATTTCGCGAGCTTGCCGCCTTCGCCCAATTCGGCTCCGAACTCGATAAGGCAACGCAGGCGCAGCTGGGCCGCGGCCAGAGGCTCACGGAACTTCTGAAACAGGACCAATATCAGCCGCTCCCGATCGAAAAGCAGGTGCTGATTATCTTCGCGGGAACAAATCGCTATCTCGACGATTTGCCGGTCGAGGACGTGCGCCGATTCGAAAAGGAAATGTACAGCTTCATCGAAACCAACTACAACGGCGTGCTGAAGACCGTCGCCGCGAAAAAGGCCTTCGACGACGCCCTGCGCGCCGAAACGAAGAAGGCGCTCGATGACTTCAAGGAGCGGTTCGTGCCCAGCAGTAAAACCGCGGAGGTTGCTGCCGCGAGCTGACCGGCGCCTGAAACCGTCCCATGCCCACGCTCCTCGATTATCGCCGGCGTATCCGGTCCGTAAAAAACACGCAGCAGATCACGCGCGCGATGAAATTCGTGGCGGCGGCGAAGCTGCGGCGCGCGCAGGAGGGTGTATATCGCGCCCGTCCGTACGCAAACGAAATCCGGCGCGTGCTGCAATCGGCGATGCAGCGGGCCTCCGAGCCGCGGCATCCGCTTCTCGAACGCCGCCCCGAGCAGCGGATTCTGATTCTTGTGCTGACCTCGGACAAAGGCCTGGCCGGAGCGTTCAATACCAACGTTTTGCGCAAGATGGCGGAATATCTCCGCCAGCTGCAGGGCAAGGATGTGCAATCGATTGCCGTGGGCCGCAAAGGCGTCGAGGCGCTGCGCCGGCGCAAATGGAAACTGACCGGCGAATACCTGAACGTCTCCATGCACGTGGAATTTCGCCACGCGAAGGACATCTCGGCGCGCATCGCGGAGCTTTATACAACGCGCGAAGTGGACGCGGTCCACGCAATCTACAACGAATTCAAAAGCGTCATCGTGCAGCAGCTCCGGATTGTGAAGCTGCTGCCGCTCGATCCGGAATCTTTTGCGCATGGCGATTCCGGAAAAAGAGCGAAAGAAACAGGCGGTAAGGCGGAGGACGCGGAGCTGCTCGAGACGGTCGATTATATTTACGAGGAGCCGCCGGAAGAAATTTTCGCGCATCTGGTGCCGCGCTATCTGGAGACCGAAGTGTTCCGCATTTTGCTGGAATCCGCGGCGGCGGAACATGCCGCGCGCATGACGGCGATGGATGCGGCGACCACCAATGCAGGCGAACTGATCACCGATTTGACGCTGGACATGAACAAGATTCGCCAGGCCAGCATTACCAAGGAAATCATTGAAATCATCAGCGGCGCGGCGTCAGCGGCGTCCTGAGCGGCGAGGGAGCTTTTCGATGGCAGAGAACCAGGCAGGGAATAAGAAGGAATCGAGCAAGGGTGCCAACGTGGGCCACGTGGTGCAGGTGATCGGGCCGGTGGTGGACGTGCAGTTCGAGGAGGGCCACCTGCCGCTCATCTATAACGCCGTGCGCATCACCAGCGAAGGCTTCGAAGTGGATGAGCCGATCGACATCATCACCGAGGTGCAGCAGCATCTCGGCGAAGGCCGCGTGCGCGCGGTGGCGCTGAAGCCGACCGAAGGCCTGGTTCGCGGAATGAAGGCCGTCGACACCGGCGCGGGCATTTCCGTTCCCGTGGGCCGCGGGACGCTCGGGCGCGTGCTGAACGTCCTCGGCGATCCGGTCGATAACCTCGGCCCGGTCGAGGCCAAAGAACGCTGGGCCATTCATCGTCCTGCTCCGGCGCTGGACCAGCAGTCCACATCGCTCGAAATGTTCGAGACCGGCATCAAAGTCGTCGACCTGATTGAGCCGTACCTCAAGGGCGGAAAGATTGGATTATTCGGCGGCGCGGGCGTGGGCAAAACCGTGCTCATCATGGAGCTGATTCACAACGTGGCCATGAAGCACGGCGGAGTCTCCGTGTTTGCCGGCGTTGGCGAGCGCACGCGCGAAGGAAACGACCTGTGGCTGGAAATGACCGAGGGCGGCGTGATCGTTCCGGGAAACTCGGAGAAATCCCGCGCGGCATTGATTTACGGCCAGATGACCGAACCCCCCGGAGCGCGTTTGCGCGTCGGATTGACGGGCCTCACGGTCGCGGAATATTTCCGCGACGCGGAAGGCCTCGATGTGCTGCTCTTCATCGACAATATTTTCCGCTTCATTCAGGCGGGCTCGGAAGTCTCGGCCCTGCTCGGCCGCATGCCTTCGGCGGTCGGTTACCAGCCGAACTTGAATACGGAACTTGGCGAGCTTCAGGAGCGCATCACGTCGACAAAGAAAGGCTCCATCACCTCCGTGCAGGCCATTTATGTTCCGGCCGACGATTACACGGACCCGGCTCCGGCCGCTACGTTCGCTCACCTCGATGCCACCACGAACTTGAGCCGGCAGATTGTCGAGCTGGGCATTTATCCCGCCGTTGATCCGCTGGCGAGCTACTCGCGCATTCTCGACGCGCGCGTCGTCGGGCAAGAGCATTACAACGTCGCCCGCTCGGTGAAGTTGACCCTGCAACGCTATAAGGATTTGCAGGACATCATCGCGATTCTCGGCATCGAGGAATTGCCCGAGGAAGACAAATTGATTGTCGCCCGCGCGCGGAAGATTCAGCGCTTCATGTCGCAGCCGATGTTCGTCGCGGCGCAGTTCACGGGCCTCGAAGGGAAGTACGTCAAGATCGACGACACCATTCGCGGATTCAAGGAAATCGTCGAAGGCAAGCACGACGACTTGTCCGAGCAGGCCTTCTATATGGTGGGCACGATTGAAGAGGCGCGGGAGAAGGCCGAGAAAATGGCGGCGACGGCGTAGTCCTAGCGAAGGAAGCAAGGAGATGCGAGTCCAACGATGTTACCCGAAAGCATAGACCTGCAGATCGTCACGCCTGAGCGCTTCGTGCTGCGCGAAGCCGTCCAGTCGGTCGAATTGCCGGGCAAGGAAGGGTATATGGGCATCCTTCCGGGGCACGCGCCGCTGCTCTCCGAGCTGGGCGCCGGGACGCTTTCGTATCTTAAAGGCAGCCATACGGAAGTTTTCGCCGTCATCAACGGGTTTGTGGAGGTCCTGCCGGGGCGCGTGATTGTGCTGGCGGACGCTTGCGAGCGGGCGGCGGAAATTGATGTCGCGCGCGCACGGAGCGCGCTCGAGCGCGCGAAGGGTGAAATGGCGCAAAAATCATCCGAGGATGCGGATTGGGATCGCGCCAGCGCCGCATTGAATCGCGCGCTCACGCGTTTGCAAGCCGCCGCGAAGGGCGGCATGGCCGGCGCATCCGAAGAAGGTTCCCCGCATTAGAACCTCTGGGCTTGCCGCCACGCTCTCCGGCGTATCGTTTGATCCGCATCCCCAAGTGCTCCGATTGAATCCGCGCTGTTTGTAGAGCATCCTTAAGAAGGGAACAACGGGAGGCGGTTCTGATGGCTGTAATCATCATGTACAGCACGCCGTGGTGCGGTGATTGCCGGCGCACGAAGCTGTTCTTGAAGGAACGCGGAATCGAATTTCGCGAAGTCGATATTGATCAGTCGCCCGAGGGTGAAGCATTGGTCCTTCGCGTCAATAATGGCCGCCGCAAAGTGCCCACACTGGAAGTAGATGGCCGGTATTTCGCGAATAGCCCGTATGATCCTTACAAGCTTGCCGAAGAACTCAAAATCCCCTTGAATTCGTAGTTGTGTAAGGCGAATTGGCTACAGGAGCGCGACGCCGCGCGTGTAGACATTCGCGACTTTCAGTTCAGGCGTGAGGAAGACCATATCCGCGTCCGCGCCAGCCGCCAGCACGCCTTTTCTTTCCGCGATGCCGACGCGCCGCGCGGGGTTGAGCGTTGCCATGCGCACGGCTTCGATCAACGGCACGCCGAGGCGCACCATGTGCTGCAACGCGCGGTCGAGCGTCAGCGTGCTGCCCGCGAGCTTTCCTTCGCGGTTGCGGCAAACTCCGCCGGAAACCGTCACGTCAAACGTTCCCAGCCTGTAGCTGCCGTCGCGCATGCCCGTCGCCGCTGTGCCGTCGCTGACCAGGATCACCAACTCCGGCCCTTTCGCGGCCAGCAGCAGCCGGATGGCGGGATCATCCACGTGCACGCCGTCCGCGATAATCTCCGCCGTGACGGAATCATCGGTGAGCACGGCGCCGATGACTCCTGTTTCGCGATGCGAAAACGGCCGCATGGCATTGAATACATGTACGGCGTGCCGAGCGCCGCGAAAAATCGCCGTGTGCGCCTGCTCGTAGGTCGCATCCGTGTGTCCCAGCGCGACAACCACGCCACGAGCGTAAGCGTGCTCGACCAGTTCGAGCGCGCCGGGAATCTCGGGAGCAAGCGTGAGAATGCGCGCTGTTCCGCCGGCGGCCTCCAGATAGCGGTCAAGCAGCGCAATCGAGGGCTTGGCGATGGCGCCCGCGGGATGCACGCCGCGCCGCGTCGCGCTGATGAACGGCCCTTCCAGGTGAATGCCTGCGATTTCCGCCGTGGGAACCGTGGGCGTCGCGATATTCGCGGGACTGGCGATGTAGCGCGCGATGTCTTCCAAGCAGCGGCGCGTTTCGTCGGGAGGGGCGGTGACCGTGGTAGCCACAAGGGAAGTGGTGCCGTGGCGCGCGACGGCCTTTGCCACGGTGCTCAGGGCTTCCTCGGTCGAGGACATCACGTCGTGGCCGCCCGCGCCGTGGACGTGGATGTCGACGAAACCCGGAATCACGGTCATGTCGCGCGCGAGGATTTCCTTGGCGTCCGCCGGAACTTGAATCTCATCGCGGCGCCCGATACGCGCGATCTTGCCATCTTCAATCACAATGGCCGCGTCCGCGATTTCTTCCTGCGGCGTGAATGCGCGCCCGGCCTGAATCACCATCATCGCCATAACGCACCATCCTACTTGAACTCACGCGCGCCCGCGGAAAATCATAATGCGGGGTTGCAAGAATGTTACGCTCGGCTACAATCGAGAGGCTCGCAATGTGATTCGGAGGAACGCATGGCAAACGAGAAACGGTTCATGGCCTGGAAGCGCCACCATCGGAAGCGCAAGTCAGCCAAGGCGAAAATGAAGCTCTACGAGGAAGGGAAGCTGGCGCACGACAAACTTCCCGCGCTGGCCAAGACATTCCTGAAACGCAAGTTGCGCTCGCTCGCAAAAGCGGAATAGAGCCGCCAAAAAAACAAGAAGGGGAGGCGTCCCTCAGGAGCGCCTCCCCTTCTGTTGGCTTGCCGCCTCTCGTCGTGATTCGGGGAACGCGAGGCTTTTGTTCAGGGTAAAGTCGAATCTACTCGCTTGTGCCTGTCGTCGCCGTCTGGCTTGCGGTTGCGCCAGGAGCAGCTGTCTTGGGCACGCTCAGATAACCCACGACTTTATTCTTGGCCACGTGGTTGACGACCAGTTCCAGCGGGGTCTGATAACCGTGCGTGTAGAAGTAAATCGGCTCGTCAACGGAGCGGTTCTTCTTTTCAAAGCGCTTGTCATTGACGTAGAGATAGACGGTGAAGAGCTGATTTTTCACGTTCGTGCCGCGCAGTTCAACCGTCAGCGAGCCCACGCGCTTGCGCTGGCCCTTTTTGTCCACGGTGAATTCGTAAATGTTGCGCTCGCCCATCCGCCGCAACTGTTCGATTTCATCGTGATTCCGTGCGATCAGGTTGCCAAACTGGTCCCGTGCCATTTGCAGGCTCTGCTTGGTCGAGTCCAGGTCGGTTTTCACGCCGTTCACGTCGCCGCTCAGCTTGTTGACGTCGTCTGAACTCGCTTTCGTGGCCAGCTGCGAGCTTTCCTGCTGCTGTTGCTGCTGGAACGCGGCGAACTGCTTCGCGTCCATTTCCTTGATCTTCCTCGCCTGATAGCGCGCATTGGCCAGTTCGCCCTGCGTCAGCTTCAGACGATTGGTGATCACGCTCACTTCGCCCTGCACTTGAGCGTTGGTCTCTTCGGCCTGCTGCAGCCGCTGTTCGAGAACCGTCTGCGCCTGCTTGTCCGTTTGCGCTTGAGCCGTCAGCGCCTGCTGATTGCTCTTCGAAGCGCTTTCCGCGCTCCAGCCAATGCCCAGCGCCACCAGCGAAACCACTGCCAGCAACACCACCATAATTCCTACCCACCGGGGAGTCACTGCTTCCTGCGTCGTAACCTGCTCACGTCCGTCGATCATCGCCTTGCTCCTTCGCACTTGAATTCCCCACTGCCCGAGCCCGCAATGAAATAAGCACGGGCGTAGCCAATCGCGCGGAATGCCACCTTTTTCATGTAAGTCACTGATTGTACTTTGTTTATTTTGTACTGGTCCGAAGGACAGGTATCGGTAGTTCGCCCTAGACCCTGAAATCTTTACCTGTACTCGGTTGTTTCTGCACTGGCGGCGGAAACACCGCCCTGCGGAGGGGCCTCAGCGCGTGATTTGCAGGTTCTTCAAGACTTCGATGCGATCGTCGAGCGGCGGATGCGTGCTGAAGAGACCCGCGAACATTCGGCGAGCCTGAAGCGGTGCAACGATGCACAGGGCTGCCGTTGACGGCGAAATGTTCATGGGAATTTTCTTGTTGTAGACCTCGAGTTTTTGAAGGGCGCTAATCAGGCCGTAGGGATGTCCGACCATTCTCACGCCGGAAGCGTCTGCCTGATATTCCCGTTGGCGGGAGATCCCAAGCTGCAGCAGCAGCGCGGCCACTGGAGCGAGAATCAGCATCAAGATCGCGGTGATGGCGTTGCCTTCTCCTTCGCCGTCACGCGATCCGCCAAAACCGCCGAAAAGCAGTCCCCAGCGGCCCATTTGCGCGATCCAGGTGATCGCTCCCGCAATCGTCGCGGCGATGGATGACGTCAGAATGTCGTAATTCCGAACGTGGGAAAGCTCGTGCGCGATCACGCCTTCCAGCTCGTCGTCGTTCATGATTTGCATCAGCCCGGCCGTCACGCACACGGCCGCATGTTTCGGGTTGCGGCCCGTCGCGAAAGCGTTCGGCGCTGCTTGCGGGCTAACGTAGAGCTTCGGCATCGGCAGCCCCGCCTTGCCCGCCAGCCGTTCCATCACGGCGTAGAGGCGCGGTGCCTGTTCGCGCGTCACCGGCTGCGCGTGGCTGGACCGGAGCGCAATCTTATCCGAAAAAAAATACGAAACCCCGTTCATCACCACGGCGATGATCAGCCCAATCGTCATTCCGCGCGGGCCCGCAATGGCCTTGCCGCCGAGAATCAGCAGCAGCGTGAGGCCGGTGAGCAACAGCGTGGTCTTGATGGTCTTCATTTCGTCTCCCTGGATCGTCCCACAGTCAGTTTAGAGTGCCGTCATCGCAGCGTCAACTTTTGGTCGAGCGCGCCGCGCGGGCTCCTGCCTTCGCGCGCTGAAAGCGTATTTCGCCCGTCTTCGCATCGGCGTCGGCAACCACTTCGTCGCCCGGCAATACTTTTCCGTCCAGAATTTCCAGCGCCAGCGGATCCTGCACCATTCTCTGTATGGCGCGGCGCAAAGGGCGCGCGCCATACGCGGGATCGTAGCCTTCGCGCAGCACCAGCTCGCGCGCCGCGGGCGTGAGCTTGAGCGTTATGTGCTTGCCTTCGAGCAGCTTCGAAACGTGCGCCAGTTGCATGTCCACAATGTGCTCGAGCTGCTCTTTCCCGAGCGGCAGGAATAGCACAATGTCGTCGACGCGGTTCAAAAACTCCGGGCGGAACGTTTGCCGCAGAGCCTCCATCGCTTCCGCGCGAGCGCGTTTCGGATCGCTCGCGGCCAGATCGAAAATCGCGGAAGACCCCGCATTCGAAGTCATCACGATCACCGTGTTGCGAAAATCCACCGTTCGTCCTTTACCGTCCGTCAGGCGCCCGTCTTCAAGGATCTGCAGCAGGACGTTGAAGGCATCGGGATGCGCCTTTTCAATTTCGTCGAGCAACACCACGGAATACGGATGCCGCCGCACCTGCTCGGTCAGCTGGCCGCCTTCCTCGTAACCGACGTATCCCGGCGGCGCGCCGATCATTCTCGCGACCGAATGCTTTTCCATGTATTCGGACATGTCCAGGCGGATCATCGCGCGCTCGTCGTCGAAGAGAAATTCGGCCAGCGCGCGCGCCAGCTCTGTTTTACCCACGCCCGTCGGTCCGAGAAACAGAAACGATCCGATCGGCCGGCGCGGATCGGCGAGTCCCGAGCGGCTCCGGCGAATCGCATTCGCGATGCGTCCGAGCGCATCGTCTTGCCCCACCACGCGCTGCCGCAAGCGCTCTTCCATGTGCACGAGTTTTTGGACTTCGCCTTCGAGCAGCCGCCCCACGGGAATGCCCGTCCACTTGCTCACGATGCGCGCGATATCTTCCTCGCCGACTTCTTCCTTGAGCAGCGCCCGCCCGCCTTTCTGTCGCTGGGCCAGCTCTTCCTGCGCCTTCTCCAATTCCCGCTGCGCGGCGCTCAATTTGCCGTAACGAATTTCCGCGACCTTCGCGAGTTCGCCGGCGCGCTCCATGCGCTGCTCTTCGGTTTTCAGCTGATCGATTTCACTTTTGATTTTGCGGATGCGGCCAATGGCTTCCTTCTCGACTTGCCACTGGGCCTTGAGTCCGTTCGACTTCTCGCGCAGCGCGGAAAGTTCTTTTTCGATATCGTGCAGGCGCTCGCGCGAGTGTGCGTCGGATTCCTTGGAAAGCGCCTGGCGCTCAATTTCCAGCTGCATAATCCGCCGCTCGATTTCGTCGATCACCGCGGGCATGGAATCCAGCTCCATGCGCAGACCGGCGGCGGCTTCGTCGATCAGGTCGATGGCCTTGTCCGGAAGGAAGCGGTCGGAAATGTAGCGCTGGGAGAGCATCGCCGCGGCGACGATGGCCGCGTCCTGAATGCGCACGCCGTGATGCACTTCATACCGCTCCTTCAGGCCGCGCAGAATCGCGATGGCGTCCTCCACCGAAGGCTCGGGAACCATCACCGGCTGGAAGCGGCGCTCCAGCGCGGGATCTTTCTCGATGTATTTGCGGTACTCGTTGAGCGTGGTCGCGCCAATCGCGCGCAGTTCGCCGCGCGCCAGCGCCGGTTTCAGCATGTTCGACGCATCCATCGATCCTTCCGCCGCGCCCGCGCCCACCAGCGTGTGCAGCTCGTCGATGAATAGAATGACGCGTCCTTCCGATTCGGTGACTTCCTTCAGAACGGCCTTCAGCCGGTCCTCGAATTCGCCCCGGTACTTCGCGCCGGCCACCAGTGACGCCAAATCGAGCGCGACAATGCGCTTCGGCTTCAAAACCTCCGGCACGTCGCCGGCGATAATTCTTTGCGCCAGCCCTTCGACAACGGCGGTCTTGCCCACGCCCGGCTCGCCGATCAAGACTGGATTGTTCTTTGTGCGCCGCGCGAGGATCTGCATCACCCGCCGGATTTCCTCGTCGCGCCCAATCACGGGATCGAGCTTGCCGCGGCGAGCTTGTTCCGTCAGATCGCGCGCATATTGTTCGAGCGCTCGATACGTTGTTTCGGGATTCTGGCTGGTGACGCGATGGCTGCCACGCACGCTGACCAGCGCCTGAAGAATCGCGTCATGGCTTGCGCCGCTGCGCGCGAGCAGCGCTCCCGCGGGATCGCGGTCCAGTTGCGCAATCGCCAGAAGGATGTGCTCCGTGGAGACATATTCGTCCTTGAAGCGGGCCGCCTCATCGAACGCGCGGCTCAGCACGTCATTCGACGCCGGGCTCATATATTGCTGCGCGGCTCCTGATATTTTCGGCAGCCGCTCGATTTCGCGCCGCACTTCGCCCGCCAGCGCGTCGGGCGCGGCTCCCAGCTTGGCCAGCAAAGGCGCAACCACGCCTTCGCCTTGCGCCAGCAGCGCCGCCAGCAAATGCAATGGCTCGATTTGCTGCTGGTTCGCCGACGCGGCAATCTCCTGCGCGGCTTGCACGGCTTCCTGGGCTTTTACCGTCAGTTTGTCGTAGCGCAGCATGTTCGTTCCTTACTCCGTAACTCCATTTTACGGCTCACGTAAGACACAAAGGGGCCGAAATGCTCCGGCCCCCAGTGCAAGCGGAAATTGTTAATTCTTGCCGTTGGTAACGTTGATCTTCACTTGCTTGGGCTTGGATTCCGCGCGCTTCGGCAACGTGACGGTCAAAACACCATTTTTGTAGTCAGCCTTGATCGCTTCGGTGTTGACGCTATTCGGCAGCGAAAAACTGCGGCTGAAGGAACCGTACGCACGCTCCATGCGTAGGTAGCTGTCCTCTTTCACATGCTGCTCGAACTTCCGTTCACCGTGGATCGTCATCATGTTGTTTTCGACGCGGATGTCCAGATCCTTGTCGTTGATTTCAGGCAAATCCGCCTTGATCACCAACTCGTTCTCGGTTTCATAGACGTCCACGGCGGGCGCCCAAGCCGTCAGAGTGGACTGATCACCTTGGCGAGGAAAAGTGCTTTCGAAAAGACGATTCACCTGCTCCTGCAACGACGAAGGGTTCCGGAAAGGGTCCCAACGAGTCATACTGTTCATGGTAAACCTCCGTAATAATATTAACTTCAACGCAGTTATATTATCTTAGCGTTATAATGTCAAGTATTTTTTCGCGCCGATAGAGTGCTCCAATAGTCCCACTTTATGACTATATAATCCTAATTATAAAGCACTTGAGGTAGTGCGTTTCCGGCATGGTCAATAGTATCGGGTGGTCCCGCGCCTGCGTCCTTCGGTCGACAATTTGGATGGCCCGTCGCGCGTCGTTCGCGGCCTCCGCGATGGTTTGCAGGAACAGCGGCTCGGAAATGTGGTACGAGCACGAGGATGTGACTAGGAAGCCGCCAGGCTTCAGGATTTTGAGAGCCCTCAGATTGATTTCCTTGTATCCGCGCAGCGCGGACGCGACGCTGTCGCGGTTCTTGGCGAAGGCTGGGGGATCGAGGATCACGGTGTCAAAGCGCCGCCCGGATTGGTCATAAGCCTTTAACGCGTCGAAGCAATTCGCTTCGCGGAACGTAACGTGTGTAATTCCATTGAGCTCCTGATTGCGGCGGGCAATTTCGATGGCCGCGCCCGAAAGGTCGATTGCTTCGATCTGCGCTGCGGCCGCCGCGACGGTTAACGCGAACCCGCCGTGGTACGTGAAACAATCCAGCACTTCGCCGGAGGCGTAAACGGCCGCTGCTCGCTGGTTCTCGCGCTGGTCCAGGAATCCGCCGGTTTTTTGGCCTTTGTATAAATCGTAAACGAATCGTATGCCGTTGCGCGACGCCACCACTTCTTCCGGGACATCGCCATGCAGCAGGGAGACTTTGCGCTCCAGGCCCTCGAGTTCGCGAACCCGGGGATCGTTCCTTTCGAGAATGCCGCGCGGCGAAAAAAGTTCGGCCAAAATCGACACGATCTCTTCTTTGCGCCGCTCGGTTCCCTGGCTCAGCGTTTGCAGCACCTGCCAGTCGGCATAGCGGTCGACAATGAGCGACGGCAGCAAATCCGCCTCGCTGTAGACTAGGCGGTACGTTTCCGTCTGTTCGACCACGCGTTTGCGATATTCCGCGGCCGCCTGAATGCGCGCCTTGAAAAATTCCCGGTTGACGGGCGCATCCTCGCGCGTCAGCAAACGCAGCGTGATTTGCGAGCGGCTGCTGAAGAAGGCGCGGCCGACGAAGTTGCCTCGGTCGTCCTTCACCCGGACAATCTCGCCGCTCTCGGCCTCCGCGCTGCGGACGTCGCTGCGGTATACCCAAAGATGGCCCGAGCGCAGGCGCTCGGCGCCTCGCTGGCTGATCGTCACCTGGCCTTCGGCCATCGTTGCCCTCGCTTAAGGCCCTTGGTGCGGAGTCCTTACGTTACACTGGAATTCTTGCGGCCGGTACGAATGCAATTGACCCACAGGAAAGAAACGACGCGGCCGATTGTATTTGCGTGCTGTCATAGCATAGTTTGTCTTTGTGTGCCAGCACCCTGCTCGAAAACCAGGCGCGGCGGCGCGGAAAGTCCCGGGACTTGAATCTTAGCGAATTCGATTACGATTTACCGCACGAGCGCATCGCGCAATGGCCGCTCGCGGAGCGCGACGCCTCGCGCATGATGCTCGTCGGCCGCCATGCCGGCGCGTGGGAAGATCGCCAGTTCCGCGAGTTTCCGGAACTTCTCCGCGGCGACGAACTGATCGTCATCAATAATGCCCGTGTTCTCCCCGCGCGTCTTTGGGGGCATCGCCAGGGTGTGCACGCGCAGCCAATCGGCAAAAACAGCCCGATCCGCCATGAACACCTGACCGCGCCGGTCGAAGTTCTATTGTTGCGCGCCTGCGGAGAAGACCAGTGGGAAGCGCTCGTGCGTCCCGGTCGGAAAATTCCCGTCGGCGAAACGATTGTTTTCGGCGCGGGCGAACTGCGGGCCGAAGTTGTGGGCCGCGGGGATTACGGGCTGCGCCGGCTAAAATTTGAATGTGCGGGCAATTGTATCGAAGTCATCAAGAGTCTGGGCCATATTCCGCTGCCGCCATACATCCAGCGTGGCGATTCCGAGATCGATCGCCAGCGTTACCAAACCGTTTTTGCGAGTCGCGGCGCCGCGGTCGCGGCTCCCACCGCCGGCCTGCACTTCACTCCGGCGATATTATCCCGTGTACGCGAGCGCGGCGTGGAAGTTGCCGAAATCACTCTCGACGTGGGTCTGGGCACGTTTGAGCCGATTCGCACCGAGCGCCTTGAGGACCATCCGATTCACGCGGAGCACTACGAGATCTCCGCGACTACCGCTGAAGCCATCGCGCGGGCCCAGGCCAAACACCGCCCCGTGCTTGCGGTGGGTACGACCGTCGTTCGCGCGCTCGAAGATGCTGCCGCGAAATTCGCCTCTGGCCGTCATGAGCGCGCGGACGCGCCAGCGCACGCGCTCATCGCCGCCGGCCGCGCCGAAGCTAATATTCTCATTTTTCCAGGCAAGCCGTTTCGCGTGGTCGATCAACTGCTCACAAATTTTCACCTCCCACGTTCCAGCTTGCTGGCCTTGGTCTCGGCGTTTGCGGGGCGCGAAAACGTGTTGCGCGCCTATCGCCACGCGGTCGAATCCGAGTATCGCTTTTATAGTTATGGCGACTGCATGTGGATCCGCTAAGCCGGTTCCGGATGTCGGCGGCGCTGTTCGCGGGGACTTGGTGCAAGCTGGCGGAGCATCGTCTATAATTCCGGTGGATTTCCGGGGTGCGCCAGCCGATGCGATTTCTGATTCTTAGCGATATTCACGCCAACCTGACGGCGCTTGAAGCCACCCTCGCTGCATCGGAGGGCCGCTGGGATAAAGCCGTATGTTTGGGTGACGTAGTTGGTTATGGCCCCGATCCCAATGAAGTGATCGACCGCATTCGCGCGCTCGGCGCCGTCACCATTCGCGGAAATCACGACAAAGTCGCTTGCGGCATCACCAGCGCCGATGATTTTAATCCCATCGCGCGTGCCGCTGTTCTTTGGACGCGCGAGCAACTTCGCGCTGAAAATCGCGAATATATCGAAAAGCTGCCCGTCGGACCGCTTTCCCTCGATGGTTTTTCGCTGGTTCATGGTGCGCTGCGCGACGAGGACGAATACGTCGTGGCCCCGGCGCAGGCGCTGGATTCCTTGCTCGAAGCGCCCTCGCCGGTCACTTTTTTCGGGCACACGCATCTGCAGGGCGGATTTTCGCTCAGCCCGGACAACGAGATTCACGCGCTGCGCGTCAAGCCGGCCGACGGCGAGCAATTTTCCACGTTGAAACTGAAACAGGGCACGAGCTATCTGTTGAATCCCGGCTCGATCGGCCAGCCTCGCGATGGCGATCCACGCGCGGCTTTTGCAATCGCTAATCTCGACCGCCGCGAAGTGGAATTCTGGCGCGTGCCGTATGAAGTCGAATCCGTCCAGCAGAGGATGGAAAAGGCTGGCCTGCCCGAGCCGCTTATTTTGAGGCTCTCGTTCGGCCGGTAGCAGGGCGGGGAACAAGCGAAGCAGCAGCTTTTCCGTGAATGGCGGGAACTCGATTATCCTGCCGTGGAACGCTTCGCCAGCGAGGAGATGGATTGGAACCAGAAGACAGAAACCGGCTCGCCGTTTCCTTTACGGTCGGTCTCGTGATCGTCCTTCTCGTTTTTGGAGGCTTCTATCTGGCCATGCGTTTTTCCGGGCAGTCGAAGCCCGCGGCGGAAAAGCCGCTCGCGTTCGGCGCCGCGGAACAGTCCTATGTGGCGAACCTCAATTTCGAAAATCTCGAAATGTCCGCCTTCGAGAACATGCTCCACCAGAAAGTTACCTACTTGAATGGCGATATTTCGAATCGTGGCACGCGAACGGTCCGCGCCGCGGACATTACCGTCGAATTCTACGGTGCGGCGAATAAACTGGTGCTGCGCGAAACGCATCGCATCATCGGCAACGGTACCAGGCCCCTGCAAACCGGCGAAACGCGCGCTTTCCAGATCGGGTTCGAGGCCATACCCGCGTCATGGAATCACCAGTTCCCGGCGATTCGCGTGACGGGACTCGATCTCGAATAGCTTTCGCGCTTTGGCGCGCAGAGTGTTTGCCGCGGCTTCCATGGACGAGTGGAGCAATCTCGAACAGGCTCTCGATCAGCTCGCCGCTTCCGGCGCCGTCGAGGTGCACGAAGACGGCGAATGGCTTGCCGGGCTCGATGGGTTCCGCACGGAAGTGCGCCGCAAAGGCAAGCAGGCGCTCATTCATCTCTGGTCCTCGGAAAGCAATCTGGTTCGAACCATTCTTCGCGTCTCCGCGTGCGAACCCACGCGCATTCAACTCGAAGTGCAGCGCTTTGGACGCGCGAAACCCGGCCGCCTGGAATTTTTGAGCTCGGCTTCCCCGCGTCCCGCGGTGCGCGTTGGCCGCGAGCAGTTCCGCGCGCGCTTCGGCCGCATGCTCGCCGAACAGTTTCCCGATGCGCGCGTCGAGTCGCTCACCACGTCCGCCGATCTCAAGCGCTCGTTCTCCGCGCTGTATACGCGGGGCATGATGGCGGAGGGCCGGTCTTCCTGGGCCGTGATGGGAGTTGCGCCGTCGGAAAACGCCGCGGCGTTGGAAGGAATTTTGGGCTATGGGTTGCTGTGGCTCGATGCCGCGCGCCAGCGCCCGGAAGTGGGTCTCGAGGTTTACGAATTCAACGAACGCGATTGGCGCGTTCGCCGCGTGCAAGCCTCCAGCCACGGCAATGTCGAAAGCTGGCTGACTCCGCGCCAGGAAGTCGAAAGGACGCTCCCGGCGGCGCGCGACGCAATTGACCATGTCCGCAGTCTGTTGCCGCAAGAGCCCGAGGCCATCGAGATATCTGTTCCGCCGGCGACGCACGAAGTATCGTTCCGTTTTCGTGGCCTGGAATTTGCCCGCTGGGATCAGGGCCGCATCTATTTCGGCCTGGGCGATGACCGCCGTCTTCTGACCAGCGGCGATTCCGCAGTATTCCAGTCTCTTCTCGGCGAGCTTTCCTTGAAACGCAGCTCCGATGCCACGGACACGAACGATCCGCTATATCGTGGCGCGCCGGAGCGATGGCTCGAATCAGCGGTTCGCGCTGACCCTGCGCGCCTCGATGCGCATCTGGATTCGCGGTATCTCTATTCGCAAGTGCCCGCATTGGCGGCGGGCGAGCGCGGCGTGATCGATCTGCTGGGTGTAACGCACCAGGGACGCCTCGTCGTGGCCGAACTCAAGGCGTCCGAAGACCTGCAGCTTCCGCTCCAGGCTGTGGATTATTGGCTGCGCGTCCGGAGGCACCTGATCGAGGATCATTTCCGCGGATATGGCTATTTCCCGGGAGTCGACTTCCGCCCCGATCCGCCGCTCGTCTGGCTGGTGGCTCCGGGCTTGCGCTTCCACGCCGCCAACGAAATCCTCGTGCGTTATCTTTCCCCTGATTTGCAGATCAGCCGCATCGGCCTCAATGAAAATTGGCGGCGCGGCGTGCGCGTGGTTTTTCGGCAATGATTGCGAGCCAGCGTGGAGGCAAAAAATTAGGGAAGCAGTTTAGGTTGCCCTAAGCCACTTCCCGGGGTGTGTCCTAGAAGTGATTTGATTGTATAGATGCTACGCGGACCGAAAGGTTGCTTCGCTCCGGTTAAGACTGTAAGTGCTGATCGGAAAACCTGTAGGCGACGGCTTAACAGCTCATTGAAAAACCACGTTCGCTGTCATCCCGAGCCGCCATGCGAAGAGGGATCTGCATTTTCCTTAAGTTTCTGTAAACTGCGGCTCTGTCGCGCGACATAACAACGAAGCTCGCTTCTTCAGCAAGCAGTTAGTAGAACAGATATTTGCGCCACTTCTCGTCTTTGTGGCCGATCAGGCGCATCAGTTGCCGCGAGGTGTGCAGCGTGAACGGCCGCGGCCGGCGCGCCAGCGTCAAGCCGGCTTCTTCCGGCGTGCGGTCGCCCTTGCGATTGTTGCATTGGTAGCAGCACGCCACAAGATTCTCCCACGACGACCGGCCGCCCCGCGAGCGCGGCATCACATGATCCAGCGTTAAGTCCGAGGTGGAAAACGCCCGGCCGCAAAACTGGCACGTATTGCGGTCGCGCAGCAGAATGTTCTTCCGCGATAGCGCACGGCTTTGCTGCGGAATATGCCGGTAACTGAGCAGGCGAATCACCGATGGCACCGCCACGGCTCGGCTCGTCGAATGAACTTCCGCCGGGTGCGTCTCTTCAGCCTGCGCCACGCCCTTCAGCATCAGCACCAGAGCGCGGCGCACGGCTGTCACGTTGATGGGCTCAAACGTTGCATTGAGGACCAGCACCGGCGCCTGCATCAGCGACGCCCGCCGGGGCGGCGCCGCTGCATCGCCTTTCACTGGCGCTGCGAGCGCATGGCTGCCGGATATCGAAATATTCGGCCGGGGCCGAAGCACGTTTTGCGGTTTGCGGCGGTGGTCCATGTTCAAACCAATCTTCCAATCGGTGTTCAAATCGAAGTTCCAGCGGAACTTCGCGTCGAATTTTCTTCTCGACCCGCGTGCCTGGAAGCTCCTGCGTTGCTCGCTCCCGTGTTTTTAGATGCTCTGCGGGGTCTCCCGGTTCTTCTCTATTTCGTCCGTTTTGCCGGAGAAGGCGCTTCCGCGCGAAATCACTCGCGCCACTGTCAATCCCGCCACGCTCTTCGCTCCCGCGCTTTTCAAGGCCCGCGCGCACGCATCGAGCGTCGCGCCAGTCGTGAATACATCATCTATCAGCAAGACGCGAAGGTTGTCAACTCGCGTCCCTTCGCGGATTTCGTACGCGCCACGCACCGTTTGCCAGCGTTCGCGCCGCGACAGCAGCAGCCGTGGCGGACGCGGCTTCGTCCTCACCAGCAAGTACGCGCCTAGTGGCAATTTCAGTTTGCGGGCCAGCGGCCGCGCGATCAGCTCCGCCTGATTGTAGCCGCGTTCCCGCTGGCGCGCGGGGTGCAGGGGCACGGGAACCGCCACATCGGCCGCGAAGATTTCCGGCTCCGTTCGGATCTTTTCTTCCAGCCGGGCCGCGAACCAGCCGCCCAGCCGCGTCAGCCGCTCATATTTCAGCAGGCCGACGGCGCGCGACATCTCGTCGTTATATTCTCCGTAGCTTCGCGCGCTGTCGAACGCATACGTCCCGCGCCGGCAGGCGAAGCATAACGGCACGGAAGCGTCCGCAGCCGCCTGCGACACAAATGGACGGCCACACAGCGCGCAGCAGGGTCCGTGGAACGGCGCGAGCGATGCCAGACATTCGTGACACACGGGAAGCGGGCTTGCTGTGGTCAGCACGTGGCTGCAGATCCGGCACGGCGCCGGGAATAGTACGGAAGCGAGCGCGTCGAGAGTGTCGCGAAGAATCACGGCCTATATTTACCGGGAAGGAACGACCATAATCTATACTATTGTGCGGAATGCGAGAAGGAATAATGCGCCGTTCATGGGTTCTGCGCGATCCGCAAACGAACGCGCAGGCACGGTGAGGCGGAGAGCAACTCCTGGCGCGTGCCGCGAAGCCTTCACGCCGGCTTTCTTCGATCCAGGAATCGCGGTTCGGAGAGGGAAGTTACAGCAGCCCTTGTTCCTGTTTTTCCTGGCAGGTGATGCAGTATCGCGTCCACGGCACGGCTTCCAGCCGCTTCTGCTGCAGTTCCGTCTGGCATTGGATGCACAGCCCGAACGTTCCCGCGCGGATGCGCGCCATGGCTTCATCCACAAGTTGCAGCAGCGCGCGGTCGTTGTGCGTCTGGCCGAAGAGAAATTCCTTCGTGTAGGAGTTCGCGGCCTTGTCGGCAAGGTCCACTGTGGGATCTTCGTCCGCCTCGCGGCCTTCTTGTCCGGTGCGCGCAATGGTGTTGACCAGTTCCTCGCGCCGCGCCTGCAGTTTCTTTTTGTAGTATTCCAGTCGTTTCTTATCCACAGCTTGGGCCTCGGAGGGTTATTGACCCTCGAATAAATCAAGCGATTGTACCGGCGTTTCGCAATCAAGTCAATTCGACGTATCGCGCCGTCAGGGTGATTTTGTCCAGGTACGCAATTGCCACTAAATTTAGGCGGTTGTAGTTTCGTGTGAACTTTCTTCCTGCGTTCGTGTATCTTCATCCCGGCATGCATCCCGATCCGGTTGACTCTGTTTC
>Ga0307372_10001674_pt1 | contig 38180 bp, 23 predicted proteins | sample OX1MG_FD_202533 | JGI IMG/M metagenome (GOLD analysis project Ga0307372, IMG submission 202533) | Soil microbial communities from Risofladan, Vaasa, Finland - OX-1 | ecosystem: Environmental > Terrestrial > Soil > Coastal area > Acid sulfate soil | place: Finland: Risofladan, Vaasa | collected...
CAAGTCGCCCGTTTTTCTTGCGCCTCAACCACCTCGCCGCGCGGGCCACCCATTCCATCCAGATTCGCCAAACCGCCGCTCAGCCAAAGTGAGACTTTGGCGGACAATTAACGTGAGACGTAGCAGATGTACCAGAGCCTAAGCGATGCCCCGGTCGCTATTTAGCCGGGGCATCGCTTACGCTCTGCCACCAGCCACCGCTTTCCGCTCGCCTTGCAGGCGATGCAACGCACAACCCCAGACAAACAGGGGGCTGACGCCCCCCGCTCGCCTGCTACTGTTCCCTGTCCTCTGTCCCCTGTACCTGTCCCCTGTTACCTGTAACCCTGTTACCTGTAACCCTGTAACCTCGCCTCACCGCCAGGCGAAATCGCCGGCGTTCACGCTGGGCAGGTGCGTCACGCCCATCAGGTGCTTGTCGACCGCGCGGGCGGCCTCGCGACCCTCGTGAATGGCCCACACGACCAGCGACTGGCCGCGACGCAGGTCGCCGGCGGCAAACACGCCCTCGACGCTCGACATGTAATCGGCGTCGCACTTGACGTTGCCGCGCGGGTCGAGCGCCAAAGCCAACTCCTCAATCGCGCCACACTTCTCCGGGCCTAGAAAACCCATCGCCAACAAGGCCAACTGACAGGGCCATTCCTTCTCGGTCCCCTCGACCTCGCGGAACGCCTGCCGGCCCTGATCGTCCTTGTACCACTCAATCACCACCGTCACCAGACTCTGCACGTTTCCCTCGTCGTCGCCGCGGAACTCCTTCGTCAGAACGCTCCAGTGACGGTCGCAACCCTCCTCGTGCGAGGAACTGGTGCGTAGCATCATGGTCCAATAGGGCCAGGGCGTGTGCGCGGGCCGCTGGTCGCGGCGGGGGAAATGGCCCAGGTCGGGGGGCTGCGGCAGAAGCTCGAACTGCGTCACGCTGGCCGCGCCCTGCCGGTTCGACGTGCCGGTACAGTCGCTGCCCGTGTCGCCGCCGCCGATTACGATCACGTGCTTGCCGGTGGCCATGATCGAAGCGTCGGCGGGTAACACGTCCCCTTGGTTCCGCTGGTTCTGCTGCGGCAGGAACTCCATCGCGAAGTGGACCCCGCTGAGATCGCGGCCGGGAATCGGTAAGTCGCGGGCTTCGGTCGCGCCACCGGTCAACAGGATCGCGTCGTACTCGCCGCGCAGCGACGCGACCGATACGTTGACGCCGACGTTGGCGCGGGTGCGGAACTCGACCCCCTCGGCCTCGATCAGCTTGATTCGCCGCCAGACGCGCGACTTTTCGAGCTTGAAGTCGGGGATGCCGTACATCAACAAGCCGCCGGGCCGGTCGGAGCGCTCGAAAACGGTCACCTGGTGTCCGGCGCGGTTGAGCTGCTGAGCGGCCGCCAGCCCGGCCGGGCCCGAGCCGACGACGGCGACCTTCTTGCCGGTTCGAATCGCCGGCGGTTCGGGCACGATCCACCCCTCGTCGAACCCGCGGTCGGCGATCGTCATCTCGATCTCCTTGATCGCCACCGGGTCCGCGTTGATCCCCAGCACGCAGGCGGCCTCGCAGGGGGCGGGGCAGACGCGGCCCGTGAACTCGGGAAAGTTGTTCGTGGCATGCAGCCGGTCGAGCGCGTCGCGCCATTGGCCGCGGTACACCAGGTCGTTCCAATCGGGGATGATGTTTCCCAGCGGACAGCCCGTATGGCAGAACGGCACTCCGCAGTCCATGCAGCGCGCCCCCTGGTCGCGGATTTCCGGCTCGGTCAGCACATGCAAGAACTCGCGGTAGTGCCTGAGCCGCTCATCGATCGGTTCGTTCGTGTGGTGCTTGCGTGGATACTGCATGAACCCGCGGATATCACCCATGACCCACCATTTCCTTCTTCAACTGGGCCAGGGCCCGCTTGAAGTCGAGCGGCATGACCTTCACGAACTTCGAGATCAACCGCGGCCAGGCGTCGAGCACGTATCGGCCGCGCACGCTGCCGGTGTACTCGACGTGCTTGCTTACCAGGTCATGCACCGTTTGCTGGTCGGCCAAGTCGCTCAAGTCCTCCAGTTCGACCATTTCCATGTTGACCCGCTTGGGAAACCGCCCTTGTTCGTCGAACACGTAAGCGACGCCGCCGCTCATGCCGGCGGCGAAGTTGCGGCCGGTTTCGCCCAGAATCACGGCCACGCCGCCGGTCATGTATTCGCAGCCGTGGTCGCCGACCCCCTCGACGACCGCACGGGCGCCGCTGTTGCGGACGCAGAACCGCTCGCCGGCGATGCCGCGCAGGTAGACCTCGCCGGAGGTCGCGCCGTAGAGCACGACGTTTCCGGCGATAACGTTCTCCTCGGCGGCGAACGTCGCCTCGCGTGGAGGGTAGACGATCAGTTTGCCGCCCGACAGGCCCTTGGCGCAATAGTCGTTCACGTCGCCTTCGACGCGCACCGTCACGCCGCGCGCGCCGAAGGCCAGCAGGCTCTGGCCGGCGGTGCCACGGAAGTTGAGTAGGACCGTATCGTCGGGCAATGCGTCGCGGCCGAAGCGTTGGGTGATTTCGCTGGAGAGGATCGTCCCCACGGTGCGATTGACGTTGCGGATCGGCAGGTTGACGACGACCTTTTCCTTGCGCGTCAGCGCCGGCCCGCAAAGCTCCAGAAGCGTCGTCATGTCGAGCGAATGGTCGATGCCGTGGTCCTGCGGTTCGGCGCAGTAGGTTTTCACACCGGGCCTCGCGTCGGGCTTGCGCAGCATGTTCGAGAAATCGAGGCCGCGGGCTTTCCAGTGGGCGATCGCCTTGCGGGTGTCGAGCCGATCGACCTGGCCGACCATTTCGTTGATGGTGCGAAAACCAAGCTCGGCCATGAGCTCGCGCAGCCCCTCGGCGATCAGGAAGAAGAAATTGACCACGAACTCGGGCTTGCCGGCGAACTTCGCCCGCAGTTCGGGGTCTTGCGTGGCCACACCCACGGGGCAGGTGTTCAAGTGGCACTTGCGCATCATGATGCAGCCCAGCGTGACCAGCGCCGCGGTGGCGATGCCCCACTCCTCGGCCCCCATGAGCGTGGCGACGGCGATGTCGCGCGGGGTGCGCAACTGGCCGTCGGTTTGCACGATGATCCGGCCGCGGAGGCCGTTCTTCACCAGCACCTGGTGCGTCTCGGCCAGGCCCAGTTCCCAGGGAATGCCGGCGTGCTTGATCGAAGTGTAGGGGCTGGCCCCCGTGCCGCCGTCGTGGCCGCTGATCAAGACGACGTCGCTCTTTCCCTTGGCCACGCCGGCGGCGACGGTGCCCACGCCCACCTCGGCCACCAGCTTGACGCTGATCCGCGCGTGGCGGTTCGAATTCTTGAGGTCGTGAATCAACTGGGCCAGATCTTCGATCGAATAAATGTCGTGGTGCGGCGGCGGCGAAATCAGGCCCACGCCTGGCGTGCTGTGCCGGATGCGGCCGATTTCCTTGTCGACCTTGTGACCCGGCAACTGGCCCCCTTCGCCCGGCTTGGCCCCCTGGGCCATCTTGATCTGCAACTCCTGCGCGCTGACGAGGTATTCGCTGGTCACGCCGAACCGACCGCTGGCCACCTGCTTGATGGCGCTGTTGCGGCGGTCGCCGTTGGCGTCGGGCACGAACCGCACGGGATCTTCGCCCCCTTCGCCCGTGTTGCTCTTGCCGCCGATGCGGTTCATGGCGATGGCCAGCGTCTCGTGGGCCTCTCTCGAAATTGAGCCGTAGGACATGGCCCCGGTGGCGAACCGCTTGACGATGCTCACGGCCGACTCGACCTCCGCCAGCGGCACCGGCGTGGCGGGCTTGAACTCCAAAAGGCCGCGCAGCGTGAGCAATTGCCGCTCCTGCTTGTCGATCAGATCGCAGTATTTCTTGAAGTCGTCGCGGTTGTTGATCCGGGTGGCGTGCTGCAGTTTGGCCACGACCTCCGGATTGAACATGTGGGCCTCGCCCTTGCGGCGCCACTGGTACTGCCCGCCCACGTCGAGCCCCAGGTTCCGCGGCACGTCGTGCCGGGTGGGATAGGCCAACTCGTGCCAGCGGAGCGATTCCTCGGCGATCGTTTCGACGCCCACGCCGCCGATCCGGCTGGCCGTCCAGGTGAAATACTCGTCGACGAACGTCTTGTTCAATCCGATCGCCTCGAAAATCTGCGCCCCGCGATAGCTCTGCTGCGTGGAAATGCCCATTTTCGACATCACCTTCAAGAGTCCCTTCCCGACGGCCTTGATGAAGTTCATTTCGAGCTTTTCGATCGGCTTGTCGGCCGGCAGGTAGCCCTCGCGCCGCATCTGCCGCAGCGTCTCGAAGGCCAGGTAAGGGTTTACGGCGCCGGCGCCGTAGCCGGTCAAGAGCGAGAAGTGATGCACCTCGCGAGCGTCGCCCGTCTCGATGATCAGCCCGCAACGGGTGCGGCTTTCCTCTCGAATCAGGTGGTGGTGTACCGCGCTGGTCGCCAGCAGGGCCGGCAGAGGGGCCATCTCGGCGCAGACGCCGCGATCCGACAAGATCAAAAGCGTGGTCCCCTCGGCGACCGCTCGCGACGCCTCCTGCCGCAGGGCCTGCAAGCGGCGTTCCATGCCCGACGGACCTTCGCAACGCGGGAACAGCGTCGAGAGCGTGCGGCTCTTCAAACCGGGCCGGTTTCCGCAAGCGGGCAGGTCGAGGGCCTTGATCCGCGCCAGTTCGGCATCGGTCAGGATCGGCTGCTCAAGCCGCAACAGGCGGCACTGGCCGGGCGATTCTTCCAACAGGTTCCCCTCGGAGCCAATCGTGGTCACGAGCGAAGTGACGATCTCCTCGCGAATCGCGTCCAGCGGCGGGTTGGTCACCTGGGCGAACAATTGCTTGAAGTAGTTGTACAGCAGTTGCGGCCGGTCGGAGAGCACGGCCAGCGGCGTGTCGTTTCCCATCGAGCCGACCGGTTCGTAGCCGTCGATGGCCATCGGCAGCATGATGATCCGCAGGTCTTCGAGCGTGTAGCCGAAAGCACGCTGTAACCGCAACAGTACGTCGTCGCCGCGGCCGTTGGAGTGGTGAGGGGTGAGCGGCGCGGGGTGAGGGGTGAGGGGTGAGGGGTGAATGTGCGCGGCCGTTGAGTGGCCGTTGGACGACGGATCGGCGGATGACTCCATGAGCGAGGCCAGCGTCACTTGGTTTTCGTTGAGCCACTGGCGGTACGGGTGCCGCGACGCGAGCGATTCCTTGATCTCCTCGTCGGAGGTGATCCGCCCCTCTTCGATATCGACCAGGAACATGCGGCCGGGCCGCAAGCGCCCCTTCGATTCGATCTCAGCCGGCGGAATGTCGAGCACGCCAGCCTCCGAGGCCATGATCACCAGCCCGCTCTTGGTCACCCAGTAGCGGCTGGGACGCAGCCCGTTGCGGTCCAAGACCGCGCCGATCAGCGTGCCGTCGGTGAAGGCCATCGACGCCGGACCGTCCCAGGGCTCCATCAGGCAAGCCTGGTACTCGTAGTAGGCCTTCTTTTCGTCCGACATGCTCTCGTGCCCGGCCCACGGCTCGGGAATCAGCATCGACATCGCTCGCGGCAGCGAGCGGCCGCTGAGCACCAGCAACTCGAGCACGTTGTCGAAGATCGCCGAGTCGCTGGCGCCCACCGTGCAGATCGGCAGAATCTTCTTCAGATCGGGGCCATACTTTTCGCTGGCCAGCATGCTCCGCCGGGCGTGCATCCAGTTCACGTTGCCGCGCAGCGTGTTGATTTCGCCGTTGTGAGCCAGGTAGCGGAACGGTTGGGCCAGATCCCAGGTGGGAAACGTGTTCGTGCTGTAGCGCTGGTGGACCAGGGCCAACGCCGACACGTAACGCGGGTCGGCCAAGTCGCCGTAGAACCGCTCGACCTGGTCGGCCAACATCAGACCCTTGTAGACGATGATCCGCGACGACAGCGTCGGCACGTAGCAGTATTTGCGCTGCGACAAGCCGCTGGCGGCCGCCGCCCCTTCGAGCAGCTTGCGGATCACGAACAGTTTCCACTCGAACATGTCGCTCGGCGTCGTTTCGCCGCGTGCGATGAACACCTGCCGGATGAGCGGCTCGACCTCGCGGGCCGTGTGTCCGATGTGCTCGTTGTCGATCGGCACGTCGCGCCAGCCCAGCAGCTTCTGGCCCTCGGCGGCGATGAGCTCCTCGAGCGTTCGCGCGCAGATGTCGCGCTGCTCGGCGTCGGGTGGCAGGAACACCGTGCCGACGCCATAATTGCCCGCGGCGGGCAGTTCAAAACCGAGATCAGCCGCCAGGGCCTGGAAGAAGTCGTGTGGAATTTGCGTCAGGATGCCGGCCCCGTCGCCGGTGAGCGGATCGCAACCGCAGGCGCCGCGGTGCCTGAGGTTGACGAGGATTTCGAGACCCGAGCGCACGATCTGGTGGCTCTTTTCACCGCGCAGGTTGACGACGAAGCCGACGCCGCAGGCGTCATGCTCGTTGGCCGGATCGTACAGGCCGTCTCGCGGTGGCAGTCCCGCTTGTGGCGCATGGTGTTGCATCGTGATTTACCGTGGATTTCCCAAAACACGCCGCCGCCGCTTCGCGGGCGGGGGCTCAGTATCGTGATCCCGCCGCTCCGCGGGCTGTATTTCCATTTTGCCGCCCCGCCGATCCGCGGGCGGGCGCCCCGAACCGCCGTCCCGCCGAGGGGCCGGCGGTACGCTCGCATTGCCGTTACGGTTCGTCGCGCCGTTCGCCGTTTCAGGCGACGGTACGGGCTGAGCCGCGTGGCCATTGGCCGCCGGCGCAGTGTTTCTGTCGGCGGGCTGCGCGGTGTTTCTGTCGGCGGGCTGCGCGGTGTTTCTGTCGGCGGGCTGCGCGGCGTGTCCCTCGCGCTGCAGTAGCTCGATGAATCGCTGGGCCGTGCTGCTCAACTCCTTGCCTCGTCGATGAATGATGCCCAAGGGCCGCACCAACTCGTCGGTGTCCAGCGGCACCGCGGCCAGCGTGCCCGACTGCACCTCGCGCACCACGGTCGGTTCGGGCAGGAGCGCCACGCCGGCGTCGATCTCGATCGCCCGTTTGATCGTTTCGATGTTGTCGAACTCCATGACCACGCGGACCTCGGCCCCATGCAAATCGAGCACGCGGTCGATCTCGCGGCGGATCGTCAGGTCGGCGTCGAAGCCGACCATCGTCTGGCCGTTCAGTTCGTCGAGGCCGACCCTTGTCCGATTCGCCAACGGGTGGCCGGGCGACGTGACCAGCACCATCGGCTCCTCGCGCCAGGCGATCGCCGTCACCGTTCGCGACGATTTCGGATAGCTCACCAGGCCCAGATCGGCCAGGTCGTCTTCGACACTCTGGTAGACGCGATGGGGGTGCAGGTATTCCAGACGCACGTTGGCTTTGGGGTGTTGGCTGAGGAAGTCTTGCAGGTGGCGGTTCATGTGGTGCAGTCCGACCGAGTAGATCGACGCCACCCGCACATGTCCGGCCACCTCCTGGTGCAACGTCCGCACCCGGTCTTCCACGGCGAAATAGCGCTCGACGACACCGCGGCAGCCCTCGTAGTAGACCTCGCCCTCGGGCGTGAGCACGAAGGGTCGCTTCGAGCGGTCGATCAGCTTGACGCCCAGCCCTTCTTCCAGTTGTTGCACGAGTTGGCTGGCGCCGGACTGGGAAATCTGGTTCGCGTCGGCCGCCCGCGAAAAGCTTCGCTGGCGCACGACGTCGCAAAACACCTTCAAACTCTTGAGTTGGATCGCCATCTGCGAGATAAATAAAACGGATGCCGCGCACGAATAGTATCTAGAAGTGCTATGATAGACTATTCGGTTTGCTAGCATCCGTCAAGCGTCTTACCGCCGGAATGTGAAAAATAATCACCAACCCAACTGAATCGGCGGATATACCGCACGCGGCCTGCTCCAACACGAACCCGCTGCGCAAGCAAGGAGCGTAACGACTGGCCTTGCTTGCGGGATGGTATGCAGACTTGCGAATGTGTCATTCCCGCCCGTGTGCGGTATAATTGATATCGTTTGTGAACCTGGGCGGGAGAGGTTAGAATGAGCGATGGTCAAGAACGTGTTTGCAGCCTGGTGACGTCATGTCGAACCCTTTTCCGGGCGTCGATCCTTACCTCGAGGCCTCGGGCGATTGGCCCGACTTCCACCAGCGGTTCATAACCTACTGCCGCGATACATTGAGTGACTGCCTGCCGCGACCCTATCGGGCGCGTGCCCAAGAGCACATTCGGCTCGTGCAGGTTCCCGGCGAACAAGCCAGAGCCGTCGTGCCCGACGCGATGATCAGCCCCCGGCTCGGCGTCGATGCGGCCGGCGCCGTGGCCACGCTCGAACCGGTCACCATCCCGTTCGCCATGACCATGGAAATCAGGGAGATTTGGATCGAGATCGTCCGGCACCCCGAGCAGCAACTCGTCGCGGTCATTGAGGTGCTTTCGCCGGACAACAAACGGAGCGACGGGGCCGACCGCTACGACAACAAGCGGATGGAGATCCTCGCCGGGCGAGTCCACTTGATTGAGATCGACCTGTTGATCGGCGGCCGCCGGTTGCCAATGAGGCGGCCGTTGCCGCCCGCGCACTATTACGCCTTGGTCGCCGATGCGACGCGGCGGCCCGATTGCGACGTGTATCACTGGACGCTCGCCCAGACGTTGCCGACCATCCCCATACCATTGCTCGCCCCCGACCGGCCGGTGTCGCTCGATCTCGCCGCAGTATATTCGTTGACCTACGACCGCGGGCATTACGCCCGCGAGTTGGACTATTCCGCTTCTCCCGCCGACCGTTGGAGCGCCGACGACTTGGACTGGATGGCGAAACGCGTCCTGCGGTGGATGCCTGAGACGTGACGACGCGATGTGCGCTGGGTCTGTCAACTGCAAGCCGGGAAACGCAACGGTCGAGGACGCGGGCGACGGCTACTCGCCCCAGGGGCGCGGGCGTAGAGCCTGGGGCGCTAGCCCCAGGAACGTCCCGCGTTCAGATGCTGTCCGCCCCGGAGGGGCGGTGTCAAGGAACTGCGTGATTGCGCCGCTGTGGTCACGAACCATCCACCGCCTTCGGAGTATTGCGTTCTCCACTCCGTGCGAGTTACAGTAACCTCGTACACCTCAATGCCAATATACCGTAGATTGAAGTTCCCGCCAGACTGGCAAGCCTAACCTGCGATCTGCCCCACGTTCATTGCCGACGCCTGAACCCAATGCCGATGTTTTTTGCCACATTCGAGCTTGAAAACGTCCGCCATGAGTGGCTCTGGCTGGTGTTGCTGGCCGCCGGCGCGGGCTTGCTGTGGTTCACCTACAGCGGCATCTTCCGACGTAGCGAACAACGGCTGGTCTGGGCCTTGTTGCTGCTGCGGGCCGTCGGCGTCGCGGCACTCGTGCTCGCGCTGGCGCGGCCCGTCTGGACGCACACGGCCGATCTGGTCGATCCGGGGCGAGTGGCCATCGTGCTCGACGACTCGCTCTCGATGTCGCTGGCCGATGGCAGCGGTCAATCGCGCTGGTCGCTGGCACGGGCCGCGGTCGAACGAATAAACGAGGAAATCGAGGGCGACCGCTCCGGGGCCGAGGTGGCGGTCGACCGCTTCGACATCATCGGCAAGTCGCTCTCCGCCGGGCTTCCCGACGATCCGCGCGGCGAACGAACCGACTTGGCCGGCGCCGTCCACCAGGCCGTCGCGCAACTGCGTTCCAAACCGCTGCTGGGCGTCGTGCTGGTAAGCGACGGCATGGACAACACCGGCGTCACGGACTTCCAGGCCTGGACGGAAACCCCCGTCCCTGTCTACACCGTCGGTTTCCAGCCCGATGCCGACGCCGGCCGGCTCGATCTCGCGGTTCGCGGAGTGCAGGCGCCCGAGCGCGTGATCGTCCATAACGAGATCAAGGTCGACGTGCTCGTCGTCAAAACCTCGGGCCCCGAGGTCGATGCGACGGTTTCGATCAAGCGCGGCCGCGAGGAACTGGCCGGCCGAAAGGTGCCGTTGGCCGCGGGTAACGTCGAGCAGTTGGTGAGCATCCAACTCAAGCCGGCCGAAGCCGGCGCCTTCGTTTACACCGCCGTCGTCGCCGCCGAGCCGGGCGAACGGCTGACGACGAACAACCTTCGCCACTTTCCCCTTCAAGTGGACGCCGACGCGATCAAGGTCTTCTACCTCGAAGGTTTCCTGCGATACGAGTACAAGTTCCTCAAGAACCGGCTGGAGGACGACCCGGACGTGAGCCTGGTGTCGATCGTCCGCGGGGCCAATCCCAACGTGAGCCGGGCCGGATCGGAGGGGAACTTGCTCACACCCGAAAGGCTCAAGGAATTCGAGGTCGTGATCCTGGGCGACATGGAAGGCGACTTCCTTACCAGCGGCGAGTACCAGGAGCTGGCCGAATGGGTGCATGAGGGCCACGGGCTGGTCGTGCTGGGCGGCTATCGCTCGTTCGGCCCTGATGGTTTGCGCGGCACGCCGCTGGCGGACGTTTTGCCCGTCGTCTTCAAGGAGGCCGAGCCACTACAAAGCGACGACCCGTTCGTGCTCAAGCTGACCGAGACGGGCCGCCGGCACCCGATCTTCGAGATCACCGGCGACCGGGTGAGGGATGCCTCGCTCTGGAACAGCGCCCCGCACCTGGCCGGCTCGTGCCTTGTCGAGCGGGCCAAGGCCGGCGCCCTGGTGTTGGCCGTGAATCCCGGCTTTGTCGCCGATGGGCAACCCGCTCCGGTGGTGGCCCTGGGACGATACGGTTCCGGCCACGCGCTTGTGATCGCGGCCGACACCACCTGGCACTGGAGCCGCCTGACACGGCTCACGGGCCAGGCCGACACGCTCTTCGCGCGCTTTTGGAGCCAGGCCGTCCGCTGGATGGCCGGAAGGCAACTCAAAGACGAGCGCCCGCCGTTGGTCGTGAGCACCAACCGGCCCGATTACGAGGTCGGCAAGCCCGTCGAGATCCGCGCCGTGCGGCAGGCCGGCGCCGACTCGCCGCTGGCGACGGCCGAGGTGAGCGTGCAGATCGTCAACGAAGCGGGCCATTCGGTCGCGGTGCCGGTGCGGGCCGGCTCGTCGGAGCCGGACGTCTTTACCGGCACCTGGCATCCGCCGGCCGGCGGACGATACCAACTCGAGGCGCTGCTCTCGGCCGCCGGCGCGGCCGCGGCCAACCAATCGACGGAATTCCTGGTGCATGGTTCCGACCTGGAACTGGCCGACGTGGGGACGGACCCCGAACGGTTGCGGTCGATTGCCAAGCTGACGGGCGGGCTGTACTTTGACATCCGCGAAGCCGACCGGTTGGCCGACAAGATCGAGCGCCGCGAGCGGCATGTGACTCGCGTCGATCGCATCGAGTTCTGGAACTCACCCGGCCAGCAGACCGGACTGTTCGTGTTCTTCCTGGCCGCCGTGACCGGCGAATGGGTGCTCAGGCGGAGGAACCATTTGATGTGAAATTGTCATTGGTCATTGGTCATTGGTTTCCGACCTCCGACTTTCCCCCGACCTCCGACTTTCCCCCCGACTTCATCCTTCATCCTTCATCCTTCAGAAGCCTAACCTACCATGGCTACCGCCGACGACTATCCCCAACTGATCGAACAACTCGACGACGTACGCGATCGCTGGCGGTTGCTGCAAGTGGGCGAAGGCGCGCTGCGTTTGCTGGCGGCGACGGCGGCGCTGGTCATCGCCGTGGTGGCCTGCGACAACTTGTTTTGGCTCGAAACGGGCGCCCGCTGGCTGCTCTTGATCGTTTTGGGCGCGAGCATGGCGCTGGGCCTCGCGTCGTGGGTCGTCGTCCGCTGGTTTGAAGACCGGCGCGACGACTTCTTCGCGGCCGTCGTCGAAGAGCGGCACCCCCATCTGCGCAACCGGTTGATCAACGGTTTGCAACTCGGCCGGGGCAACGACTACGGTTCGCCGCGGCTGATTCACGCGATCGTGGGCGACGCGCTCGAAGCCACCGCCGAACTCGACCTGGCCGGCGCGCTCGACCGGCGGCCCCTGCGGCGAACCGCGTGGGTGCTGGCCACCGCGCTGGTCGCGTTGGCCGTCTACGCCATGTCGCCGCGGTTCGCCAACGGTTTCGCGCGGGTGCTTTCCCCCTGGTCCGACATTCCGCCCTATACGGCCACCCAGGTGGCGTCGGTCAAGCCGGGCGACAAGCAAGTGATTGAAGGGCAGAGTGTCCTGATCACGGCCGAGCTCACGGGCAAGCTGCCGGATACGGCGCGGGTTTTCATCGGCTTGGCCGGAAAGGCGTGGCGCGCATCGGCCATGCGGCCCGGCGACGCTAAACAGGGCGGCGGTAAACCGCGAATTTTTGCGAATCCGGCTACGTCGGGTGGTAAACAGGCTGGCAGTGCTCAACAGAAGGGTCGCTTCGGATTCACGGTCCAACAGGCCAACGAGTCGTTCGATTACTATGTGGCGGCGGGCGACGGTCACTCGCGACAGTACCATATTGAAGTCGTCGAGCGGCCTCGCGTCGAGCGGCTCGCGGTCAAGTACACCCCGCCGACCTATACCCAGCGGGAGCCGACGGCCAACGACGACTTCGACGGCGAAATCGCCGCTTTGTGCGGCTCGACGGTCGAGTTCGAGTTGACGGCCACGAAGCCCTTGAAAGAGGCCGTGCTGCTCCTCGACGCCGACGAGCCGATCGCACTCTCGCGCGGCACGGGAAACGGCACTGGCGACCGCACATGGCGGGCAAGTTTCGTCATCTGGGGCCCCGAAGCGCACGCCAACGACGCCATCGCCGGCCGCCGCGTTATGGCGCCGGGGCGATACCAAATCAAGCTGGCCGCGACGGACGGGGCCGACAACCTCGACCCGCTCTGGCATGCGATCGAATCCGTGCCCGACCAGCCGCCCACGGTGGCCTTCAACCTGCCCGGCCGCGACGTGCAGGTTCAACCCGCTGAAACCGTGGCGCTCGAAGTCACGGCCAAGGACGACTTCGGGGTCGGGCCGGTGCGCGTCGTCTACCGCGTACACGACTCGAAGGACGTCCGCGAACTGATCGCGTTTCCGCAAGACGGTCCGTCCAAGACCGAGCGGATCCAGCGGTACGAATGGGATCTCGGCAGCGGCGGGCTCAAGCCGGGCGACATCAAGCCAGGGGATCTTGTGCAATACTGGGCCGAAGTGGCCGACCGCAACGACGTCACGGGGCCGGGCATGGCCCGCTCGCAGCCCTATTCCATCCTCATCCGCTCGCCCGAACAGGTGCTGGCCAAGCTGGAATTTCAATTGGACGACTACGCCCAGGCACTTGAGGAGCTGGTCCGCTTGCAAAGCGAGAACCGGGCGCAAACGTCGGCCGGCGTGTCGTTCGAGACGCTTGTCGTCCGAGAGACGTTGATTCGCGTCAAAGCCCGCGCCCTGGTCGCCGCGATGCGGCGCGACGCTTCGCCGATCGCCACGCTGATCGAGTCGCTCGACGATCTGTACGCCGGGCTCATGGCCGATTGTATCCGCCTGCTCGAAAGCGGCCGCGACGCGGCCGACGAGGCGCGGGCCGTGGGCTTGCGCGACGAATCGCTGCCCGTGCAGGATCAGATCATCGCCGAGCTCAAGGCGCTCTTGGCCCGTTTGCAGCGCAACGAGCAAGCTCGCGCGGCGCTGAAGAAGCTCGCCAAGACCGACCAGGCCGCGCACACCGCCGTCGTCGACCTGCTGGGAAACCTGATCGACGATCTCGGCAAGCTGCTGGCCGACGAGACCGAACTGGCCGGCCGATTTGAAAAGCTCCCCAAGAAGCCGGTCGACGCGGCCAACGCCGAAGGCCTTGAGGCGATGAAAGACCTCGAGGAATTCGAGCGGAAATGGAACAAGTGGGCCAAGGGAAGCGTCGACGAGCTGACCAAGCTTCCAGCCGGTTTCATCGACGACTTCGGCCTGCGCGACGACGTGAATCGGATCTTCGAGGAAATCGAAAAGGCCGCCCAGCGGACCAAATCGGAGAAGCTGGAGGTCTCGCTTGAGGATCTGGGGGCCGCCATGGCGACGAAGATGCTCGAAGACCTCGAAGTCTGGATGATGGACAGCCCCGACGCGCTGAAGTGGGTGCTGGAAGAGCCTTTGAGCAAGGGCCCGCTGCAGGTGCCCGAGATGCCGCTGCCCGACGCTCTGGAGGACATGGTAGGCGACCTCTTGCAGGAAGCCGAAGAGTTCGATGAGGACGCCGACGATGTGACCAGCGCCTGGGGCGACAACCTGAACCAGGCCGGCTGGGGCGTTTCCGACGGGCCGATCAGCAGCTTCTCGGCCAAAGGAAAGACCGGCAACGACCTGCCCAATAATATGGAAGTCAGCGGCCGATCGGGCGACGGTCGGCGCGGCAAGTCGTCGGGCCAAATGGTGGGCGATACGTCGCGCGGCTTGCAGGGCCGCAAGACGCCGGCACGCGTCGGCGCCGAGCGCTACGAGCCGGGCCAGTTGAAACAAGAGAACCAGCAAGATCCCAACGGCGCCACCGGCGGCGGAAAGAAATCAGGTTCCGGACGCCGCGGGCTGCAAGGCGGCACGCCCCCCGATTTCGTCAAGGACATGCAACGCTTGAGCGAGAAACAGGCCGGCGTGCGCGAGAAGGCCGAACAAGTGGCCCAGCGTTTGGAGACGGCGGGCGTGAACAGCACGCGGCTCAACCAGAGCATCCAGCTCATGAAATCTTCCGAGGACGACCTCCGCGACTTACGCTATGACGACGCGACTGACAAACGCCGCGTCGCGCTTTCGCAGCTCAAGCATGCGCTGGGCGCACCCGACCGGGCCACCGCCGCGCAGCTCAGCCGCGCCCGCGAGTTGCCCGCCGAGCTACGCGAGGAGCTGTTGCAATCGGCCGACGAGGGATACCCCGAGGGGTACGAGGCGCTGTTGAAGAATTATTTCAAGGCGTTGTCCGAGGCTGAGAAGTAGTTTGGAGTGCGGCGATTCATCGCCGCGTTTGTTTTCGGTCTCGGCTATCGAAGGGGCCTTGGTGCAGCCACGCCTGGATGATCGACTTCGGTTAGACGGGGTTCTTGCACGTCCAAGGCGTGAATTAAGATGCAGCTAGATTTCGCAATCCTATGCACCTTTGCAAGTTATCTTCAAGACGGCAGCTTCGTGATCATCGGCGCGGGCACAAACAGGGGGCTTACGCCCCCCGCTCGCCTTTGCCTGGCACCTTGCCACTCACCACTCACTACCATGCCCTTGGCTCTCCTCACTTGCTTCGTCAGCGTTGTTCTCAGCGCCGACCCCGCCCCCTGGCACCTTGACGGTTGGACCTGCCGAGCCGTCGTGACCATTCCCGAACCGCTGGCCGATCGCTCGGTCGATACGGCCGCGGTGCGCGTGCTCTGTCAGGGCCAAGCGCAGGCCTCGGGCAACGATTACCGCGTAGTCGATGCGGCAGGCCAGCCGGTGCCGTTTCAGCTCATGTTTCACGACGCGGCCCGCTACTCGCTGATCTCGTTCCGCGTCACGAACGTCGCTGAAACCTACTACGTTTACTTTGGCAACCCGGCGGCCGCGCGGGCGGCGGAACAAGTGGTGATGGATGCCAAGCCCGGCGCGGGTCCGCCGTCGGGCGATTGGGTGCCTCGCTACGGACTGGTCTATACGACGCTGCGTCGGCCCGAAGGCGACAACCCCAAGACCGTAGCCGACCTGGCCTCCATGCTGGCCGCCAGCACGGCCGCCGACGGCGCCCGCTACCAGCGGCAAATCTCCGACGGCTTCAACCCCTTCGGCTCGTCCGATAATTACATGAGCGTGTATCGCGGCTGGATCGAGATCCCGGCGGCCGGGCGGTATCGCTTTTGCACGGCGTCGAACGAGGCGTCGTTCTCCTTTCTCGACGGCAAGGAGTTGGTCCACTGGCCCGGGCGGCACACCGAGGAGCGCGGCATCCACGGCGAGAAGAACGCGGCCGTTGAGTTGATCGCCGGTCGGCATTACGTCGAGTATTACCACGAGGAAGTCGCCTTGCAGCAGATGGCGTTCCTGGGTTGGAGCCCGCCCGGCGCGGTGATGGAACAGTTTTCCGGCATCCCCGAAAGCGTGTTCGTCGCTCCCCATCAAGCGCTGGTGGCGCGCTACGAAACACCCACCGGTCGCGCGCCGCGGTTCGAGCCAGCCATCGTCGACACGATCTGGCCCGAATTGCGGCGCGAAGGGCAATATACGCGCTGCCGCTTTCGGATCGATCCCGCCGGCCCGTTGGGCGAGAGCGCGACTTACCGTTGGGATTTCGGCGACGGCCAATCGGCCCTGGGCGCCGAGGTCGAGCACGTCTACCTCGCCGTCGGCAACTACACGGTCAAGCTCGCGGCCGAGAATGCGCCCGGCGACGGCGGCGTCGAGTGGCCTCTTGTCGTCTATGAAGTCCAGCACGTCACGGACCAGATTCACGAGGGGGACTCGGCCGCATACGTGAAGATGGTTTCCGGCTACGATCGTTCGCGGCTCGACGCGGCGGCGCTCAAAGAGCTGGCTCACTTGCTTGCGGAAAGCGGCGAGCCGAAGGCGGCGATCGACGTCGGCGGCGAATTCATCGGCCGCTTCGCCGCCGACAAACCCGATTGGCTTCCCGGCGTGCGGCGGCTGATGGCCGATTGCGCGTTGCAACTGGGAGGGGCGCAAGCGGCCCGCGGGCCACTGGACAGTGAGAAGCTCGACGAGGCGATCGCCAACTACTTGGCCTCGCTCACCGACGCGACGCCGGCGGCCGAACGGTTCGACGTCTTGGCGCGGCTCGTGAAGCTGTTGGGAATCGACCGCGACTCGCCCGACAAGGCTTTGCAGATTTTCGGCCAGGCGGAAGCGGCGGCGAAGGCGACAAGGCTCGACGTGGCGGGGCTTGCCGCTTACCGAAAGACGATCATCGCGGCGGGCGACGTGCGGCTCTGGCACGCCGAACCCGAGCGTGCCCGCACGCTTTATCGCAAGGCCGAGGCGCTGGCCGCTCGGCCGATCGCCCCCCAGGTCCGCTCGGCGCAGGTCGGGGCGTATCCCAACCTGATCCGGCAGTTCATCGAGACCGGCGATTTTGGCGCGGCGCTCGACGTGGTCGATCGCTGGGAGAACAACTTCCCCACCGAGAAGCTCGCCGGACAAACCTTCTTCTGGCGCGGCAAGCTGTTGGCCCTGCGGGGCCAGCACCAGTACGCCACGCGCCACCTGGCCCGCGCGGTGGGGCTGGCGGTGGGCGCCGGCTTCGAGAGCGAAGCGCGCTGGCTCTTGGCCCAGTCGCTGGGCGAACTGGGCCGCGCCGACGACGCGCGCCGCGAATTGGCGAAGCTGGTCGCCGCGGGGTTCGGCGACGACTTCGCCGAGCGGGCCAAGAAGCAGTTGTCGGAAGGGACGTCCCAATGAACTTGAAAGAGGGCCGATCCCACCTTGCCCGAGTCCGACCACGCCCGTGCCGATCGCGCCCGACCACCGTCATCTACGCTGATCCTTCACCATTTACGTTGGCGGAGGTTCTGGTACAATCTCGGTAAAGGAGGTGCCCATGATCGAATTGACCGAACAACAGCGGCATGCCCTCGCCGTCGCTGGCGATAGCCCCGCTGCGGTCATTGACCCAGAGACTCTTGCGGCCTACGTCCTAGTACCGCGAGAGGAATACGAGAGGCTCAAAGACCAGGATTACGACGACAGCCCGTGGACGGATGAGGAAATGGACCTCTTGGCGGCAGAGGACGCGGATGCCCTCGGTTGGGACGGCATCGATGCCTTTCAGGATGACAAACCATGAACCTGAGGCGAGGGCATGTCGGCTTGGCTCGATTTCCGCATGCGGCAGGTGGTAGGGGAAAAAAGCGTCCGGTCGTCGTCGTGCAGGGCGACGTCTACAATCGGGGGCTTACCCGGATCTCCGGCGTGTGCGAGATTCACTGTCATCCCTCCGAGGTGTCAACACGAACCAGCCAACACGGGGCGCCTTCCTTGAACCATGCGAATCGTCTATCTTGCCGCCGGGGCGGCGGGTATGTATTGCGGCACCTGCCTGCACGACAACACGCTCGCCGCCGCCCTCTCGGCCGCCGGCGAAGACGTGCTGCTCGCGCCCACTTATACGCCCATCCGCACCGACGAAGACGATGTCAGCCAGCGCCGTGTGTTGTTCGGCGGAATCAACGTCTTCTTGCAGCAACTCTCGCCCCTGTTCCGGTTCCTGCCGCCCATTCTCAACCGGGCGCTCGACTCACCCAAGCTGCTCGGCGGGCTATCGAGGCTGAACTTCAGTATCGACGCCGCCAAGCTCGGAGCGCTGACGGTTTCGGTGCTCCGCGGCGAGGAGGGACGGCAACGCAAGGAGTTGGACAAGCTCGTCGATTGGCTCGCGCACGACGTCAAGCCCGACCTGGTCCACCTCTCCAACGCCATGCTTTCCGGCATGGCCCGCCCGATCTCGCGGCGGCTCGACGTGCCCGTGCTCTGTTCGCTGACGGGCGAAGACATTTTTCTCGAAAAGCTACGCCCGCCCTACCGCGAACAGGCCCGCGACGTGCTCCGCCGGCGGGCCCGCGACATCAGCGGCTTCGTGGCCCTCAATCGCTATTACGCCGACTACATGGCCGAGTACATGGCGATTGACGCCGGCCGCATTGAAGTCATCCCACACGGCCTGAACCTCGCCGGCCACGGCACACGAACCGCCGGCGCCGGCACGCGTCCGTTCGCCATCGGCTACCTGGCCCGCATCTGCCACGACAAGGGGCTACACCAATTGGTCGAGGCATTCAAGCTTCTGAAGGACGATCGCTCGCTGCCGCCGCTGACGTTGAACGTGGCGGGCTACGTGGGCGCCGCCGACCGCAAGTACCTGCAAGGCGTTCGTACGCGCGTCCGCGAGTGGGGCCTGGAGCGCGATTTCGAGTACGTCGGCGAGGTCGACCGGCCGGGCAAGATCGCCTTTCTGCAATCGCTCGACATCATGTGCTTGCCCACGGTCTATCGCGAGAGCAAGGGGATCTCGGTGCTCGAATCGCTGGCCAACGCCGTCCCGGTCGTCGTGCCGGCACACGGCGCGTTTCCCGAGGTCATCGACGACACCGGCGGCGGCCTTCTGTTTCCGCCCGGCGACACCGCGGCGCTCGCCCGGACGTTGCGGCAGTTGGTCGTCGATCCCGCGCAAGCCGTCGAATTGGGTCGTCGCGGGCAACAGGCCATCCACGCGCGCTACACGGCCCGGCGGATGGCCGAGCGGACGCGGGCGCTGTACCATCGGACATTGACGGCATACAGGAAACCCAACCCATGACCGATGTCTTCCGCACGACTCGCCGCGTCGCATTCCGCGATACCGACGCGGCGGGTATCATCCATTTCTCCGCATTCTTCCATTACATGGAGGAGGTCGAGCACGAGTTTCTGCGCTCGTTGGGCTTGAGCGTGTTGGCCCGCGACGAGCAGGGGGTCGTGAGTTGGCCGCGCGTCGCGGCGAACTGCCAGTTTCGCGGGGCGGTCAGGTTCGAGGACGTGCTCGACGTCGAGCTGCGTTTATCGCGCATCGGCGAGAAGAGCGTCACCTACGCCTTCCGGTTCACGCACCAAGGCCGCGAGGTCGCCGACGGCGAGATCACCGCCGTCTGCTGCCGGATGCTGCAGGACGCGCCGCCGCGGTCAATGCCGATTCCCGCGGAAGTGCTGGCCAGGCTGGAGAACAGAGGAGAAAGGAGAAAGGAGAAAGGAGAAAGTCGGAGCTAAGGCACTTTCCTCGTTCCCACGTTCCGCGTGGGAACGTCGCTTCGGCCGCTCCCTGCGGCCCCGTCACAGACCCTCGCGGAGAATCAGGGACGCGGAGCATCCATGGGCACGTTCCCGCGCGGAGCGTGGGAACGAGAGAATGACCAAGGATCCATGACCCATGACGACCACCTACCTCGAGGATCTCACGCTTCGCCTAGCTCAGGGCGTGGCCCGCTTGAGCGAGCCAGTTCGTGCGCGGCACGCCGCGTTTCTCAAGGCGTCGCAGCGCGAGGACGGCGGCTTTGCGGGCCGCGAAGGAGCGAGCGATTTGTACTACACGGGCTTCGCCCTGCGCGGGCTGGCGCTCGTGGGCGAACTCGACGGCGAGCCGGCCCGGCGGGCGGCGGCGTTTCTCAAAGGACGATTGTCGGGCGAGGCGCCGATCGTCGATTTCCTTTCGTTGCTTTACGGCGCCGCGCTCTTGCGGAACGCGGCAACGATCGACATCTTCGCCGGCGTGCCCCATGCTTGGCGCGAGGCGGTGGCCGAGACTTTGGAACGCTTCCGCCGGCCCGACGGCGGATACGCCAAGACCGACGAAGGCCAATCGAGCAGCACCTACCACACGTTCCTGTTCGTTTTGGCGAATCAACTGATCGGCCGGCCGCCGCGCGAGCCGGAAAAGCTGGTTACGTTCGTCCATTCGCGCCGGCGCGACGATGGCGGCTTCGTCGAGATCGGCCCGATGCGAAAAAGCGGCACCAACCCCACGGCCGCCGCAGTCGGACTGCTGAAGATTCTCGACGCGCTCGACAACGGCACGCGGCAAACGGCGGTCGACTTCCTGGCCGATGCGCAGAACGACGAGGGCGGCCTGACCGCCAACACGCGCATTCCGCTGGCCGACGTGCTCAGCACGTTCACCGGCGTGATGACGTTGGGCGACCTGGGCGCCAGCGGTGAAATCGACAGGGTCGCCGCCCGGCGTTTCGTCGAGTCAGTGGAGCTACCGGGCGGCGGTTTCCGCGGCGGCGCCTGGGACGAAGGGACCGACGTCGAGTACACTTTTTATGGCTTGGGCGCCCTGGCCTTGCTGACGGATGACCCGCTTAACGGCTAGGATGTGAAGACGGGGCCGACAGAACCCAATGCGATGATCCTAGCGTTTGAGCGAACAATGGATGACAACTGGCAACTGACAACTGACCACTGACAACTGCCCCCTGACCCCCTCCCTCATGCCTGACCTTGTCGTCCAAGACGTGACCAAACGGTACTCGACTCGCGGCGAACCGCTGGTCGTTCTGCGAGGCTGCTCGCTTTCGGTTTCGGCGAGCGAGAACCTGGCGATCCTCGGTCCAAGCGGGTCGGGCAAGAGCACGTTGCTGATGATCATGGGCACGCTCGACCGACCGACCGCCGGCCGAGTGACGCTCGGCGGCGACGATCCCTTTCAATTCAACGAGCCGCGGCTGGCGCGGTTCCGCAACGAACGGATCGGCTTCGTGTTCCAGGACCATCACTTGCTGCCGCAGTGCTCGGTACTGGAGAACGTCTTGATCCCGACAATCGCCGCCGGCCGGGCGACGACTCCATCGTTCGACCGCGCGCGGATGCTCCTTGATCGGGTGGGGCTTTCCGCGCGCCTGGAACACCGCCCGGCGGAGCTTTCGGGGGGCGAACGCCAGCGAGTGGCGATTGCCCGCGCATTGATTCGGCAACCCGTGCTCTTGTTGGCCGACGAGCCGACCGGCAACCTCGACCGGAGCACGGCGGCCGGCATGGGCGATTTATTGTTGGAATTGCAGCGGCTCGAACGCACGATGCTCGTCGTCGTCACGCACAGCCTGGAGTTGGCCGCGCGCTTCAGCCGGTGCGTGGAACTCGACCAGGGTCGGTTAAAGCCCGTGGCGGATTAGAATTCGGGTATCATGCCGAGTGGGTGCCTTGCGAAGGTGTTGCCAAGGTGTTCAAGTCCGAAGCGATTTCTCGATGGAAGTGACTCAATGCCCTCTCCGTCTCCAGGAATGAACCCGTATCTCGAACGCGCGTCGGTCTGGCACGATTTTCACGAGAGTTTCATGCCTCTCGTCCGTGAGATCCTGACGTCGCAGGTGTTGCCGCGTTACTTTGTTCGGATCGATGCTCCCGCGGAAGTCGGAGTACCCGCGGTCGATTCTGAAGGCCATTCGTTTCTCGAGATCCGCGATCGCGATAACCGCGAGCTCGTCACGGTTGTCGAACTGTTGAGTCCCTCCAACAAGTACGCCGGTTCGGATCGAGAGCAATACCTGGCAAAGGCCCGGCAATTGCAGAACAGCCTGGTGCATTTCGTGAAAATTGACCTGCTGCGCGGCGGCCCGCGCATGCCGTGGCTCGACATGCGCCCGTGCGACTATTGCGTCGTCGTGAGCCGAGTTGCGCAGCGGCCGAGAGCGGGGCTGTGGCCGATTCGCCTTCGCGAACGCCTGCCGGAGATTCCGATCCCACTGCTGCCCGGCGACGCCGACGCGCGCATCGACCTGCAGCAAGTGCTGCACCGCATTTACGACGCCGCCGGGTACGCTTACCACATTTACACCGGCCCGCCCGAGCCACCTCTCTCCGGCGTCGATGCCGCCTGGGCGCAGCAGTTTCTTGCCGCCGCGCAGCCGTAGCCTTGAAGCGGGCCGTCGCTTAGAATCGAGGAGTCGTCAGCCCACCGCAGGAGAATCCCCCGCCATGCCAACCTATCCCCCGATGTTCCGCGTTCGCCAGAAGTTCGAGGCGCCGCGAGTTGATGACGTTCCCGCCGCCGTCAGGTCCGAACTGGCCGGCCTGCGCCTGGAGCGCAAGGTCAAGCCGGGCCAGACGGTGGCCATCACCGCCGGCAGCCGCGGCATCGCCAACATCCATCTGATCATCAAGGCGGCCGTGCAATACTTCCAGTCGATCGGCGCCAAGCCGTTCATCGTGCCCGCCATGGGCAGCCACGGCGGCGGCACCGCCGAGGGACAACGGGCGATCGTCGAGGGCTATGGCATCACCGAGGAGTTCTGCGGTTGCCCGATCAAGGCTGGCATGGAGACGATCATCGTCTGCCAGACAGCCGAGGGCTTTCCCGTCCACTTCGACAAGTACGCCTCGCAAGCCGACCATGTGCTGGTCTGCGGAAGGGTCAAGCCGCACACCGACTTCGTGGGCGACGTCGAAAGCGGCCTGATGAAGATGATGCTCATCGGCCTGGGCAAGCACAACGGCGCCAGGGTCTACCACCGGGCGATCCTCGATTACAGCTTCCCGCGGATCGTCCGTAGCGTCGCCGGCCAGGTGCTCAATCGCTGCCGGATCGTGGCCGGGCTGGCGACGATCGAAAACGGCTACGACGAAACCGCCAAGATCGCCGCCGTCCCCGCCGAGGCCATGGAAGAGCACGAAAAGCGGCTCCTGATCGAAGCCAAGCAGTGGATGCCGAGGCTGCCGTTCAAGCAGTGCGACATCCTGTTCATCGACGAGATGGGCAAGAACATCAGCGGGGCGGGCCTCGACACCAACGTGGTGGGCCGCAAGTACGAGTTCCACCGCGCCGCCGCCGACGAATGGCCCAAGGTCAAGCGGATCGCCGTCCGCGGCCTGACCGAGGAGACGCATGGCAACGCCTCAGGCATCGGCCTGATCGAGTTCTGCACGACGCGGACGCTCAGGCAAATGGACGAGCGGATCACCCGCATCAACTGCCTGACCAGCGGCAACGTGGCGGCCTGCATGTTGCCGGTGAATTTCGACACCGACCGCGAAATCCTCGATGAAGCCTTGCCCACGATCGGCCTGACCGAACCCTCGGACGCCAAAATCCTCTGGATTCACAACACGCTCGACCTGGCCGAGGTCGAGTGTTCGCAGGTCTATTGGGACGAGGCCCAAGCCCGCCACGACCTGGAGATCATCAGTGAGCTGCGCGAGCTGCCTTTCGATGCTGAGGGGAACCTGCCGCAGTTCGTGGGGGAACTGGCGGCGCATTGAGCCAAGACGGGTTATGCGTGCATCATGGCGCTAGAATCAATCTTGGGCGGGTAGTTGAAGAGGGTACGGCCATCGACATATGGGAATGCCAAGTTCGGTTGAGTCGCGACGTTTCTACCGCGCAGCTCAGCAACGATTTGCCGATGCGGAATTCCTCTTTGGGAGTGATCGCACGACGGGCGCAGTGTACCTGGCCGGCTATGGTGTGGAGTGCATGTTGAAGGCACTCCTGCTCGCATTGCTGAAGGGGAGACGGCAGCGGGCCATGCTCGATTCCTTTCGCGGAAGAAAGGCGCACGACTTCGTGTGGCTCAAGGCGGAATTCCAAAAACTCGGACATTCAATACCAAGCGAGGTGTCGCGCCAGCTTGTACGGGTGAGTTCCTGGTCCACGGACATGCGCTATGTGCCGGGAACGATCAGGAAACGCGAAGCCCAGGCATTCCTCGATGCGGCTGCCGCGGTCATCGCCTGGGCGGACGGACGTATTTAATTAATCAGGAGTTCAAATATGGCAAGCGGCAACAAACGCAAGTCTCACGATCGGATCGTGGAACAGATTGTCGAAGCGCTCGCGCAATACAAGGCAAGGCACGCGAAAGCCTCGGTCGAGGTGAAACGCCAAAACAGCGTGTCCGTCCGGATTCGCATCATCGATCCCGATTATCAGCGGATGGATCGGGTCGATCGCGACACCCACGCGTGGGAATTCCTGGACGATTTGCCCGATGAAACCAAAGCGGACATTACGATGCTCTTGCTCTTGACCCCCAAGGAAGCCAAGACCTCTTTGGCCAACGCCGAGTTCGAGGATCCGATCCCGTCCCGGTTGTCGACGTGACTGGTTCGCGTCAAAACCGCGATAAACGGACGTCGGCTGAGCCACCGGTATGTTACAATCGATGCGGCTATAGACGTCTGCTTGTGGGGCACGGAACGCCACGGAGGGCGTTCCCTACAGAGGGGCGACTTGTCTCGCCGCAATCGACCCATGACGGCAATTCTCGGCATCTCGGCGTTCTATCACGACAGCGCGGCGGCGCTCGTCGTCGACGGCGATGTCGTGGCCGCGGCCCAGGAAGAGCGTTTCAGCCGCAAGAAGCACGACGAGGGCTTCCCCGCCGGCGCGGTGGCCTACTGCCTGGGCGCCGCCGGGCTGCGGCCCGATCAGCTCGACTACATCGCCTTCTACGAAAAGCCGCTGGCGAAGTTCGAGCGGCTCTTGGAAACGTACCTGGCCTTCGCCCCCGCCGGCCTGCGCAGTTTTCGCCTGGCGATGCCGCTGTGGCTGAGGGACAAGCTCCACCTGCGCCGCCTGCTCAGACGCGGCGTGCCAGGCGCCGATCGAGCACGGCTCGTGTTCACCGACCATCACGAAAGCCACGCCGCCAGCGCCTTCTTTCCCAGCCCCTTCGACGCCGCGGCCATCCTCACCCTCGACGGCGTCGGCGAATGGAGCACCGCGACCTTGGGCCAGGGCGACGGCAACAAGCTCAAGCTGACGCACGAGCTCCGCTTCCCACATTCGCTGGGGCTGCTCTACTCGGCCTTCACCTATTACTGCGGGTTCAAGGTCAACAGCGGCGAGTACAAGCTGATGGGGCTCGCGCCGTATGGCCGGCCCGTCTACCGCGATGCGATCGAACGGCATCTGATCGACCTCAAACCCGACGGCAGTCTCTGGATGAACATGGACTACTTCCGGTTCTGCCAGGGCCTGACGATGACCAATCGGCGTTTCGACCAGTTGTTCGGCGGCCCGCCGCGCCGGCCCGAATCGCGCCTGGACGAGCGGCACTGCGACCTTGCCGCCAGCATTCAGGCGGTGACCGAAGAGGCGATGCTCCGCATGGGCCGGCACCTGCACCGGCAAACGGGCCGGGAAAACCTGGTGTTGGCCGGGGGCGTGGCGCTCAACTGCGTGGCCAACGGGCGGTTGTTGCGCGAAGGCCCGTTCCGCAGCATCTGGATTCAACCGGCCGCCGGCGACGCGGGGGGCGCCCTGGGCGCCGCCTGGTTCGTCTGGCACCAACTGCTCGACCGGCCCCGCGCCGCGGCGGCGACCGACCGGCAACACGGTAGCCTGCTGGGGCCAAGCTTCTCCAGCGGTGAAATCGCCGTGTTCCTCGCCGCTCAAGGGGCGAAGGCCGAACGATTCGCCGACGAGGCGGCCTTGTTGGAGCATGTCGCCGCGCTGCTGGCGGCGGGCAAAATCGTCGCTTGGTTCCAAGGGCGAATGGAGTTCGGCCCGCGGGCCTTGGGCGCGCGGAGCATTCTGGGCGATCCCCGTTCGCCCGCCATGCAGTCGACGATGAATCGGAAGGTCAAGTTCCGGGAAAGCTTTCGCCCCTTTGCCCCTTGCGTGCTCGCCGAGCGCGCCGCCGAGTGGTTCGAGTTGGAGCCGGGCCAGGAAAGCCCCTACATGCTCGTCGTCGCCCCGGTTCGCCCGTGCCACCGCACTGAGATCGACGAAGCGACGCGGCGACGAATGCAAACCGACCCTGACTTGTGCCGCCGGGTCGAGGTCGTCCGCTCGACCGTGCCGGCGATCACGCACGTTGATTACAGCGCTCGGATTCAAACCGTCGACGCGGGGCGGAACCCGCGGCTTTATCGCCTGCTGAAGGCGTTTCACGGCGCCACGGGGTGCCCGCTACTGGTCAACACCAGTTTCAACGTCCGGGGCGAGCCGATCGTTTGCACGCCCCAAGACGCCTACCGCTGTTTCTTGGCCACCGACATCGACGCCTTGGTACTCGAAGATTTCGTGTTGGCCAAAGACCGAGCGACACCGACGCTGGCCGAGGCCCAACGCGAGAAATACCTGGCACAATTCCAACTGGACTAAACCAAGGCCGCCTTCAAAGCGAGGATCAGCACCCGTGCCCGATTCTGTAGGGAACGCCCTCCGTGGCGTTCCGTGTCCCGCGAGCAGACGTCCACACCCGCTTCACGGAACGCGACGGAGGGCGTTCCCTACCGATGCGCATGCCGAGCGGCTCGGGGCCATCGCGGGGCCACGGAACGGCCGAAGATGGGTTCGGGGTATCCGCGCAGTGGGTCAGCGGAGCGTGGGAACAAGGTAAACGGTCACTGAGGAGCATCCAGGTCATGCAGTGGTCCGACATCTCCTTTTCGCCCCGACCGCGCGCACTGCGGCAGTTCGCCGTGTCGTGGATCGTGTTCTTCACGGTCCTGGCCGCCTGGCACGGCGCGTGGCGCGGGCGGACGGAGCTGGGGCTGACGCTCTTGGCTCTGGCCCTTGCGATCGGCCCCTTGGGGTTGATTCGGCCGCGAGCCATTCGGCCGATCTACGTGGGTTGGATGGTACTGGCGTTTCCGATCGGCTGGCTTGTCTCGTCGATCTTGCTGGCGATCGTGTATTATGGGATCTTCACACCCATCGCCCTGGTGTTCCGGCTGCTGGGGCGCGACGCGCTCGGCCGCCGGACGAGAAAAACCGACACCTACTGGCAACCCAAGCGGCCGGTGACCGACGTCCGCGGCTACTTCAGGCAGTTTTGAACCATGAGCACCGTCCCTCCAGAAAATCAACCGCCGGGAGAATTCGAGCACGCGGCGGCCGAGGTGGAATCGACGGGCCTTGTCCGCGAACTCTTCGAGTTTTTCGGCGAGACCAAGAAGTGGTGGTTGCTGCCGATCGTCGTCGTGTTGCTTATGATCGGGGGGCTTCTGATCGTGGGCAACGCGGCGCCGTTTCTATATACGTTGTTTTGAGCAACTGTAGGGAACGCCCTCCGTGGCGTTCCGTTTCCTGCCAGAAGACGTCGCACCAGCCGCACGGAACGCCACGGAGGGCGTTCCCTACAGAGTCGGTTCCGTCCTCGCATCCCTGCTATACTGCATGATTCATGGTCCGACACCAACCCGCAGCGCAAGCAAGGCCCGGTCTTGGACTTGCCTTGCTTGCGCTGCGGGTTAGTGTGACGGCAGACTGCGCGACACGCACGGGGAACCATGAATCATGCCCGCTAGCGTTCGATCCGATCGAACATCGACACGGCGATCGGCACGAACACCATCAGCGGCACCCAGGCGGCCAAGGCCGGCCGCAATAAGGCGACGGCGCCCAGGTATTGCGAGCCCATCACGACCATCATGAAGGCGGTCGAGACCAGCCCGCACAGGAGGATCGCCATGAATACGTTGCGGTTGTTCCCGGAGAGCACCAACGGCAGGCCCAGGAACAGGAGCGTCAGGTCCAACAGCGGCTGCACGATCCGCGAGTGGATCGAAACACGGACGTCGGCTCCAAAATCGCCCGCCAGTCCCAGGCTGGGGTTTGAAAGACCTTCGATCAGTTGCGAGGTCGAAGAGAACTGCCGCCAGCCTCGCCCGCCGGTGAACTGGTCGAAGTTGACGTCGCTGACGACGAAACACTGGTCGGGCTCGAGCCAGCGCGGCTCGTCGCGGGGCGTGATGAGCACACGCTTGCCGGCGAGCACGAACGACGGCTGCCGGGCAATTTCAGCCGACCGGCTCACGCCCTTGAGCAGGTAACCGCCTTCGTGGCCATCGCGGGCATCCTCGTAGTAGGCGTTTTCAGCCACCAGTTGTCTGCCGAAGCGGAGCATGGCATCCGGTAGGCGAAAGCTTGGTTTGTGGATCCGCTGTTCATTGGCGAAGCTTTGGGCGCCGTTCATCAGAATGTTCGTGGCATTGTCGAAGCGCGGCTTGATGGTTTCCCCGTTCTCACCCGTCAGGTTCTTGGGGTCCTTTTCGAGTTCACGCGACATGCGGGGGATCAGCAGTTCGCGACCGGCGCTCGTCGCCAGGCTGATCAATACCGAGGCCGCCACGATCGGCGTGATCACCCGCCTGCGCGACACGCCCGCGGCCATCAACGCCGTCAACTCGTTGTGCCGCTGAATCCAGGTCACGGTGAACATGCCGGCGATCATCACCAGCATGCTGCTCACCCGATCGAAGAAATAGATCGAGCGGTAGGCGTAGAACTCGAACATCGTCCCCAACATGTTTCCCTGCTTTTCGGTGAAGTGCAGGAATTCGTCGAGGTTGCTGAAGGCGTCGAACACGACGTACAGGCCGTCCAGGCTGCAAAAGCAGATCACGAACACCTGCACGAACTGCCGCAGCAAGTACCGGTCGATGATCCACATCGCTGTACCCTCCGGGTGGTCGAAGAATGAGGTTCAGTGCGCGTTCCTGGGCCGCGTCGCGGACGCGAACGCGCCAAACGCGGCTTCGGCGCAGCCGAAACGGCGCAAGAAAAAACTGCAAAACCGTACCTGTACCGACCAGGAAATCCGTCTCGGCGGATTGCCCGGCTTTAGACGCGTTAAGACTTCTTCTTCCGCATCGTCCATTTGTGCCCCACGCGCCGAAGCTTTCGTCGGGTAAAGGTACGGTTTTGCCAGTTTTGACGATTTCGACATTGAACCGCGCGCTGGAGCGCGAACGCGCCGCGGCGGGCCGGCCGCGGTACGAAGACTAATCGCCCTCCAAGCATCGGCGCAGCGCGAAAAAAAACGATTCCAAAACCCCTCCCCAAGCGATCCAAAAAAGCGTGGGGTGAGGCGAAGTGTGGCGCGGCAATTGGATGCCGCTTTCGCGGCTCGCTCAGACGTCATGGGGTATTCGGAAGTCGTTTTTTTTCGCTTCGCTGCCGTTTTGTTTTTTGCACGTTCGTTGCTGCGCAACGAGCGTGCTTTTTTCGGGAAAATGATCCCTTCCGTTTCGTGGGCCGGCCCCCGGACCCGCCGAGCTTGCGCCGCGGGTTAGTGTGTCGGCAGGCTACGCTCGTATCCCCTGGACCATGAATAATCCGGGCCAGGATACGGCAATACGGCCGGGGACGTCAACATCAGCCCCTCAGAACCTATCCCAAAACCGCCAAGCAGGCGGGACGCCCGCACCACAAGGCGGTTTTGGGATAGGCTCTTACCGCTCTTACCCCAGCAACATGCCCGCGTAACCCACGACTCGGCCGCGGTCGCCGCCGGCGTCGGCGCTGGTGGCGTAGCCCACGCGCTGGACGCGCGAAAGCGTGCCCAGCCGCTGCAACGTCTCCATCACGATCACCGCCGGCAAGAGGCCGCACATGCTGATCTGACGGCGCGTGACCGTATCGTACAGCGCCGCCGGATCGAGCCGCTCCATGGCCGCCAACGCGATGGCGTCCAAGCGGCGGTTTTCCTCGTCGTCGGCGAAATGGTTCATGTCGCTCGAAATCACCAACAGCGGACGATCCGGCCGCCCCATCAAGACGCGCGCCAGCCCCTCGGCGAACTGCCTCGCGCGCTGAAGGTTGCCCGCCCCAATGACGATGCCCAGCACCTTCGTCCGCGGCGCGAGCCGGGCGATGAACGGAAGCTCGACCTCGATCGCGTGCTCATGCTGGTGCGCCGCGGCGTCGAACTGCAAGCCGGGGATCGCCAGCGTAAGCTGCCGCGCCAACTCCGGATCGGCGGCCAGCGTGCCGCCGGGCAGCGACCAGGTGTGGTGCGGCGCGACCGACCAATCGACCCCGTGCGGCGTGTGTTTGGGACCGATCACGATCACCGTTTCGGGAATCTTCACCCGCTTGAACGTGTCGGCGGCGATCCGTCCCGAATAAACCAGCCCGGCATGGGGCACCATCACGGCCGGCCACACCTCGGACTCGACCGGCTCGCCCGCCAGCAGGCCATCGACCAGCGCCGCCAGCGCCGCCGGATCGGCCGGATAAAACGTGCCCGCCACGGCCGCGGATCGCACCGCCGGACCCGCCTGGGGCCGGGGCGCGTGCGAGGTGGCCAGCCGCTGCGCGGTACACACCGCCGCCAGCGAGAAAACGGCGGCCGTCTCGGGAACGAGCACCTGGGCCGCCTTCGACGTTTTGCGCAGAATCGACTCGGGCTGCAAACCCGGAGCGAACGTGATGGCCGACTTGCCGCCTTCGACGACCAGCAAGGCGCGGCGTGCCGGGTCGAAGCCGGCCAGGTCCGCGCCTTGCACCGCGCCATGCGCCGCCGGATCGAAAAGCACGAGAAGATCAACCTGCGCCGCGGACACTAAGGCGGGCTCGACGCCGGCGCCGCGCAACGATTGCCCCATGCCCTCGGCCAGGCCGAAAAGGGTGGCCTGCAAGGGCATGGCTTGCCGCAGCGCGTGCCGGCTGGCCTGTAGCCACGGGTCGCCCTCCGACGACGTGAGCACCACCGCCAGGCCGCTGACGTTGGCGTCGGCCACACCCAAGGCGTAGCAATTCGGGGTGGCGCCGGCGGCCACCGCCAGAATGTTGCTCCGGCAAAACTCGGCCAGCGCCGCCACGTCGGCCGGCGAGAGGGGCGAGGGAAAATTCGGCCCAGCGACTTGCGATCCAGTGCCGTCCGTCAACGCCGCCGGCAAGACGTCGGCCAACGATCCGGCGAGTACCACGGCCTCGAAGGTCGAGACGGTCGCGTCGTCGTCTTTCCACGTCGATGCCGGCAGGCCGGCCTTGAGCGCGACGTGCCGAAGGAACGCTTCGGCGTCGAGCGACTGCTCCACCGCCACCGACGGCAAGAGCAGCCCCCGCGATTCGCCCTTGACGATCTGGACCCCGTGCTTGCCAATGGCCACCGCCTTCACGCGCTCGTCGCCCCGCTCGGCCACCGGCCGGCTGCCGTGGAGCAGCCAGACTTCCAGATCGACGTGCGCCAACTCGCAGAGCGAAAGCGGAGGGAATCGAGGGTCGTCGTTGGCGGCGCGGCCGGCGGCGTGCGCCAGCGCCTCGCTCAGCGGAACCGACGGCCCCAGAAAACCGCAGCAACTCCGCAGACGCCCGGCGCGTTTCAGACTCACGAAAACGCCCATCACCGGCGTTTGCGCCACGCCGGCCAGCGTGGCGTCGGTCAAGGGCGCGACTCGGGCGCCGGCCGCCGCGGCCAGCCAGTTTCCAGCCGCCCGCAGGATCGCTTGCCGCTTCTCGGCGTTCAATTCCGGCGGATCGCAGACCGCCGGCCCGGTTCGCCCGGACGTTGGGGCTTGTTGTGTGCTCATCATGGTCCCTTGGTTCGGTTCCGCGGCCGGCGGCGCCGCGTACGACGCGATCCGCACGGGTACGCGTTTCTGGCCCCAGTTGCCGGGCGAACGGTCGAAGTGTCCGGCGATGCGCGTGCCGCAATGGGGGCAACAGTCGAGTCGCATCGCGTAGCGGGGCAACTCGTACCAATCGCGCTCGATCAGCAGTTGGCCGCACTGGGGGCAATAAGTGCTTTGTTGCCGCGGCGCGTGGATGTTGCCCACGTAGACGTAATGGAGTCCCTGCGCGCGGGCGATCTCGTGGGCCGCCAGCAGTGTTTCGGGCGGCGTGGGGCCGCGATCGGTGAGCCGGAAGTCGGGATGAAAGGCGGTAAAGTGTACGGGCACGTCGGGTCCGACGTTGGCGAGCACCCAGTCGCACATTTGGCGGATCTCGTCGAGCGAGTCGTTGGCCCGCGGAATCAGCAGGTTCGTGATCTCGAACCAGACGTCGGTTTCGTGCTTGAGCCAGCGGAGCGTGTCGAGCACCGGTTCCAGGTGCGAGAGGGTGAGGTGCTGATAGAACCCCTCGGTAAAGCCCTTGAGATCGACATTGGCCGCGTCCATCACGGCGTAAAACGGCCCGCGGGCGGCCGGCGTGATGTACCCGGCTGTCACCGCCACGGCCTTGACGCCGACCGCGCGGCAAGCCCGCGCCGTGTCGATCGCGTACTCGGCCCAGATCACCGGATCGTTATACGTGAAGGCCACGCTACGGCAGCCAAGCTGGCGGGCGGCCTCGGCCACCGCCTCCGGAGTCGCCGCCTCGCTCAAAAGTTCGATCTCGCGCGACTTGGAAATCGACCAGTTCTGGCAGAACTTGCAGCCCAAGTTGCAGCCGGCGGTGCCGAACGACAGCACGCTCGTGCCGGGGTAGAAATGGTTCAGCGGCTTCTTTTCGATCGGGTCAATGCAAAAGCCGGTGCTCCGTCCGTAGGTCGAGAGCACCATCTCGCCTGCGCGGTTCTCGCGGACGAAGCAAAAGCCCCGGTCGCCCGGCCGCAGGGCGCACGCGCGGGGACACAGGTCGCAAATTACGCGACCGGGCTCATCCGTTTCGTGCCACCACCCGCCCGGCATCGCCCCATCGGGACGCAGGCCCGTGGTGGGCGGCAGTTCGACGATCTTAGACATGTCTTTCAGTTTACCATGCGTGAGAACGCAAGGCGAATGGATTGGGCCTTGTCAGAAAACCATCCTCATCCCACAATGAGGGGGGCGGAGTGGCGGCCCTCGATTGAGGCCTGATTTGATCCGCTATCCGCTGTTGAACCGTCAAAAGGAGCAAGCCGAAATGGCGCAAGGTCTTTCATTGAGCGAACGTGAAGCGACGATTCAGGACCGGTTGCGGCACGCGGTGGAGATGCTGACGGACAGTGTCGAAATCGCTCCTGAAATGCGAGGCGGGGTGCCCGTCCTCAAAGGCACCCGCATTCCGATCGCGCGCATCGTCGCCGAACTCTCCGACGATTTGACCGTGTCGGAGATCGCGGACGATTTTGAGATTGATGTCGCGGTAATCAAAAAATTGCTTGAAGGGATCGCCCTCTATTGGGAGTCTCCCATGAATAAGTGAGTCGCTGGATGGCTGGTTACCAACTTGACGAGTGCATGGATTACAAACGATTAGCCCTCGCTTGTCAGAGGCAGGGGCTCACCACCGTCTACCGGTTTCCTCGGTCGCTAAAGACGCGGATTGGTACGAAGGATCCGGAGGTTGTTGAACGATTGCTGCCCAAGGGACGCGCGCTTTTGACGAGCGATCGAACATTCGCGGACGACAACGCTGGTGTTATCGACGAGGGCCATCCGGGGATTGTCATTGTCGCCAACTTCGCGAAAAAACCGCTACGCTCCAAAGATGTTGAGCGAACCCTCGCCACATTCAAGGGGAGATTCCCCGACTGGCCCAATATCGACCCTTCCAACTCCGTGATCGAGATTTCTGAGATAGGCGTTCAGGTATCCCGTGTTTTGGACCACAAGGTCGAGATCTGCGCGCTCTTGACGCTTGACATGCCGGATTGGATCGAGCGGTTTCGACGCGCCCTGACATTCAATATAAACTTGGGGAATCCATCGTCTCCCTCCATTGACTGAGCGCGGTGTCTCCGTCGGATCACGGCTATCGAGTCGGGCCTCCTTGGGGCGGAAACTGGCATCTTCCGCGGCCCTGCGACGACCGAAAGACGCTGGGCGTGGGAACGCGGCGCGTCCGCAGGGACGTTCACGCCGAACAAACAGGGGGCTAACGCCCCCCGCTCGCCCGCGGCGAGCGGTTCCTTGTTCGGGGCACCCGCGCAGCGGGTCGGCTCCGCGGATGCCATCGCCGCTGCGCGGCGGACACAGGGCCAAACCGGCACTCATTTTCACTCGAATTCGGTCCCAATCGCTTCAAAATCGTTCGATTCGACACCATTTCAACGACAACCGCTTGTCCCGCGCCCAGGTGTCCCATCAAAATCGCCGCAAATTACGCATGTCGGCCGCTGCCTGCATTTGATTTGTTGCTAATATGGAGTTGCTAAACCTCAAAAATCGCGCGCCGATTTACAACCTGTTGGGGGGTGCTGGGCTGGGTGGTTCGTGGTCGTCCGCGGTGTGTTCAATTGCCACGCTGGAATGCCGAGTCAGCGAGTGGCCTTCTGCCGACGACCGATTCGACCCGCGTGGCACAGTGGGGGCTTTACGGCGGCAAATCACCCACGCGACACGTAAACCCCGGCAACACGTCCTCGCCGGTGGCCGTAGCCGATTCGTGCAGCACACGCCCCTCGTCCGCGGAGCGGCCCACGAATCGGTAGGGGTCATTTTCCCGAAAAAAGCACGCTCGTTGCGCAGCAACGAACGTGCAAAAAACAAAACGGCGGCGAAGCGAAAAAAAAAAACGACTTCCGAATACCCCATGACGTCTGAGCGAGCCGCGAAAGCGGCATCCAATTGCCGCGCCACCCTTCGCCCTACCCCACGCCCGTTTGGATCTCTTTGGGAGGGGTTTCGGAATCGGTTTTTTTTCGCGCGGCGCCGATGCTCGGAGGGCGATTAGTCTTCGCGCCCCGGACGATCCGCCCGGGCGCGCGGGAGCGCGCGCGCCGTGGACGCGAGTTACGCCAGAATTCTTGCGAATTCTGCCACAGCACAGTGCGCGAGTTCCTCCCCGGACCATGAATAATCCCGGTTAGATAGCGACCGGGGCTTAATGGTCCCTTTCGGCGTCAGGCTACACGATGTCACATTCCGGCGCGCCCGAGGTATAACCATGGGAAGGTCTGCCTTCGGCGAAGCGCATCCTGCGGAATCTGCCGCGGCATGTGCGTGGGTTGCCTGTCATGTCGCCTTTCGCTCCGCGAAAGGACGCCCTTTCGCGGAGCGAAAGGCGACAGGCGCCGCTGACACCCGAAGTCCCGACGGCGCGATTCGCGTGGCGCGTTTCGCCCCGTTGAGCGGAAAGCGAAATCCGCCGAAGGAGGGTTGCCCAACGCCTATCGCCCAACGCCTATCGCCCAACGCCTATCGCCCAACGCCTATCGCCCAACGCCTAAAGCCCAGCGCCTATCGCCCAGCGCCTATCGCCTATCGCCTCGGCCGCCAAAATTATTTTCCAATAAAGTGCTTGCAATCCCCAAATCGCCACGTTAGCATATCGCTTTCGCCTGAATGGAAATCCCTGGCGCGCTTCGCGCCCCGGTTGAAAAGCCGGACGCGGAACAGAACCACGATGCGGAGATCAACACCATGATGCAGTTCTCGTTGCGGCAGTTCTCGTTGCGGCAGTGGCTTGGCGGTGTACGTCTCGATCGCAAAGCCCGCGGCCGTCGTCGCCCTCTCGCGACACGCACCGCCGCCCGTCACAGTGCCGCCCGCCGCGGCGCCGCCCATCACCTGGCGGCACGCCCGGCGCGCGGCTTTGAAGGGCTGGAAGAGCGCCGGATGCTCGCCATCGACACCTGGACCAATGCCGCCGGCGGCAACTGGGACGTGGCCACCAACTGGAGCACCGGCGCCGTCCCAGGGGCGACCGACAACGCCGTCATCAATACGGCCGCCACGATCACCATCCAATCCGGCGATAACGAGTCGGTCCTTAGCCTCACCACGGCCAGCGGTGATACGTTGTCCATCACCGGCGGTTCGTTGACGGTGGCCTCGGGCACGTCCGCCCTCAGCGGCCCACTCGACATGACCGGCGGAACGCTGACGGCGACAGGCGCGGGGGTCACGCTCTCGGCGACCGGTACGACGACCATTTCCGGGGCCAATTTATCCGCCCGAGCGGGGGCGACGCTGAGCCTGCCGAATCTGACGAGTTACGTTTCCAACCTAAGCACCTTCTCAGCCGATGGCACGGGGAGCGTGCTCGACGTTTCCGCCCTGACCACGCTGACGCAGCAAAGGTACTGGAGCATCAACGCCACCAACGGCGGCGAGATCAAGCTGGGCGGCCTGACCAGCCTCGCGACCACTCACCGTATCTTCATCACCGACACCGGCGGCAGCACCCTGCTGCTGAGCGGCGTGACCAGCCTCAATGGAAGCAATGCCGGCATCTCGATCACCGACACCGGCGGGAGCAGGCTCGCGCTGAACAGCAGCTTGACGACCCTGGTCGGAGTCGGCATCACGCTCGACGGCACCGATGCGAACGTCGCGAATGCCTGGACCAAGTTCACCGCGAGCAGCCTGGCGGTTACGGGCGGCTCGTACAACCTGCCCGGCCTGACCAACGTGGACGGTTCGAACCTCAGCGTCACGGCGGGCGGCAGCCTGGCGCTGCCGAATCTGAAGAGCTACGTTTCCAACCTAAGCACCTTTTCAGCCGATGGCACGGGCAGCGTGCTAGACGTTTCCGCCCTGACCACGCTGACGCAGCAAAGGTACTGGAGCATCAACGCCAACAATGGCGGCGAGGTCAAGCTGGGCGGCCTGACGAGCCTCGCGACCAATCACCGCATTTTCATCACCGACACCAACGGCAGCACCTTGCTGCTGAGCGGCCTGACCAGCCTCAATGGAAGCAATGCCGGCATCTCGATCACTGACACCGGCGGCAGCAGGCTCGCGCTGAACAGCGGCTTGACGACCCTGGTCGGAGTCGGCATCACGCTCGACGGCACCGATGCGAACGTCGCGAATGCCTGGACCAAGTTCACCGCGAGCAGCCTGGCGGTTACGGGCGGCTCGTACAACCTGCCCGGCCTGACCAACGTGGACGGTTCGAACCTCAGCGTCACGGCGGGCGGCAGCCTGGCGCTGCCGAATCTGAAGAGCTACGTTTCCAACCTAAGCACCTTTTCAGCCGATGGCACGGGCAGCGTGCTAGACGTTTCCGCCCTGACCACGCTGACGCAGCAAAGGTACTGGAGCATCAACGCCAACAATGGCGGCGAGGTCAAGCTGGGCGGCCTGACGAGCCTCGCGACCAATCACCGCATTTTCATCACCGACACCAACGGCAGCACCTTGCTGCTGAGCGGCCTGACCAGCCTCAATGGAAGCAATGCCGGCATCTCGATCACTGACACCGGCGGCAGCAGGCTCGCGCTGAACAGCGGCTTGACGACCCTGGTCGGAGTCGGCATCACGCTCGACGGCACCGATGCGAACGTCGCGAATGCCTGGACCAAGTTCACCGCGAGCGGCCTGACGGTTACGGGCGGCTCGTACAACCTGCCCGCCCTGACGGACGTGGACGGCTCGAACCTCGCCGTCACGACGGGCGGCAGCCTGGCGCTGCCGAACCTGAAGAGCTACGTTTCCAACCTAAGCACCTTCTCAGCCGATGGCACGGGGAGCGTGCTCGACGTTTCCGCCTTGACCACGCTGACGCAGCAAAGGTACTGGAGCATCAATGTCGCCAACGGCGGCGAGATCAAGCTGGGCGGCCTGACCAGCCTCGCGACCACTCACCGTATCTTCATCACCGACACCGGCGGCAGCACCCTGCTGCTGAGCGGCGTGACCAGCCTCAATGGAAGCAATGCCGGCATCTCGATCACCGACACCGGCGGGAGCAGGCTCGCGCTGAACAGCGGCTTGACGACCCTGGTCGGAGTCGGCATCACGCTCGACGGTACCGATCCGAACGTTGCGAATGCCTGGACCCAGTTCACCGCGAGCGGCCTGACGGTCACGGGCGGCTCGTACAACCTGACCGGCCTGACGGATGTGGACGGCTCGAACCTCGGCGTCACGACGGGCGGCAGCCTGGCGCTGCCGAATCTGAAGAGCTACTCGTCCAACGTCACAACCTTCTCAGCCGATGGCACGGGGAGCGTGCTCGACGTTTCCGCCCTGACCACGCTGACGCAGCAAAGGTACTGGAGCATCAACGCCACCAACGGCGGCGAGATCAAGCTGGGCGGCCTGACCAGCCTCGCGACCACTCACCGTATCTTCATCACCGACACCGGCGGCAGCACCCTGCTGCTGAGCGGCGTGACCAGCCTCAATGGAAGCAATGCCGGCATCTCGATCACCGACACCGGCGGGAGCAGGCTCGCGCTGAACAGC